>Ga0066797_1000144_pt1 | contig 21654 bp, 11 predicted proteins | sample PersoiDNA2013193_FD_76335 | JGI IMG/M metagenome (GOLD analysis project Ga0066797, IMG submission 76335) | Permafrost soil microbial communities from the Arctic, to analyse light accelerated degradation of dissolved organic matter (DOM) -... | ecosystem: Environmental > Terrestrial > Soil >... | reverse complement strand
TCTCCAGGTTTTCTCGAAGGAACCCGAAGATCATTCAGCGGTGGCCGTCTCATGTCACCACGACACGCCGGACAGCACAAGCCATCACGGACAACACAGGCAACAGGGGTTAAATAGCAAGCTAAGCTGCGCATATTGACTGCTGTCAGGACCGTGATCACCGTTATGCCGGTTACTGACCAGGTCAGCAAGGAGAACCCCGGTGTCCTCAGCCGTGTTGCAAGACGGCTTTCTCGCCGTCCCCGTGATCGACATCACCAGCTTCCGCATGCCGTACGCGGACGCCGCGGCGCAGGCGCGGGTGGTCTCCCTGGTGGATCGGGCCGCGCGGACGGTCGGCTTCATGCAGGTCACCGGGCACGGCATCCCCGCGGCCACCCGTGATGCGCTCACCAGCGCGACCGACGCGTTTTTCGCGCTTGATATGGAGACGAAGAAGAGATACCGCTGCCCGTCCAGTGTCAACAGGGGCTACACGCCGCCGAAGACGGAGGCGCTGGCCAACAGCCTGGGCCTGGCCAGCCCTGAGGACCTGTTCGAGGCGATGAACGTCGGCGCCTCGAGCGCCGACTTCCCTGGCCTGTGCCTCCCGGCGGATGCGTACGCGCCTAACGTGTACCCGGCACTCGAGGTGCCATGGTTCGAGGCCGCGGTGACCGCCTGGTTCGAGGCCGCGGGGCGGGTGGCGCGCACGATGGTGCGGATCTTCGGCGTAGCGCTAGGCGGTCGCCAGGACTATTTCGCCGACGTGACCGACCACTCGATCGACGTGCTGCGCATGAACAATTACCGGCTGCCCAGGCCGGACGTCGGACTCGAGCCCGGCCAGCTTGGCATGGGCGCGCACACGGACTACGGCATCGTGACGGTGCTGTGGGCCGACCGGGTGCCTGGCCTTGAGATCCACGGCGCGGACGGCCGATGGCATCCGGTGATGCCGGCTGGCGGCGCTCTCCTGGTCAACCTGGGCGATGCCGCCGCCCGCTGGACGAACGAAGAGTGGATCTCCACCATGCACCGCGTGGCAGCGCCGCGAATCGACGGCGCCCTCGTCCCGCGCCGGTCAGCTGCCTACTTCCACGACGGCAACGTCGACGCGCTGATCGAGTGCCTGCCTAGCTGCGTGAGCCCCGCCAACCCGGCCAAATATGAGCCGGTGACAGAGGGCGAGCACCTCGCCGCGAAGCTGGCGGGCTCGCGCGGCGGGCAGCTCAATCCGTACGCGGCCAGGGAGGCCGCGCGCCTGCGCTCGGCGTAATCGGACCAGCGGAACGGCGTCATCCGCCCGTCATGCCGCGCCCGTTGGCCGTAGCCTGAGGCATATTGCGCCACGTCATCGCACGGAAGGCTGGGTAGGCGGTGCACACCGACAAGACTGGCCTGACGGAGGCTGCGCGGTCCGACGCCGTACAGGCAAGCGGCGGCAGCGGCCCGGACGGCAGCAAGATCGCGGCGGGCGTGGCCAGCGGCGCGCTGCTCATCGCCGGCCTGACGGCCCTGTCCCGGCTGCTCGGCCTCGGCCGGACGGTCGTGTTCTCGCAGAGCGTGGGCGCTGGCTGCCTCGGGACCGCGTACGTCACCGCGAACCAGGTGCCGAGCCTGATCTACGAGCTCGCTCTTGGCGGCGCGCTCGCCAGCGCGATGGTCCCCGTGCTCGCCCGCGCGGCGCAGCGGTCTGGATCGGAACCCGCCCAGAAGGCCTACGTCACCCAGGTCTCGTCCGCGCTGCTGACCTGGTCCGCAGTGATCCTGCTGCCGGTGACCGTGGCCATCATGGTGGCCGCGCGCCCGATCGCCGGGCTGCTCATTCCCGCCAACCCGAACGTGGCCTGCGCTCGCCCCGCCATGGTGGGCGCCGCCACCGACATGATCATCGCATTCGCGCCGCAGATCCTGTTTTACGGTTTCTCCGTGGTGCTCTCCGGACTGCTGCAGGCCTACCGGAGGTTCACCGGGCCGACCCTGGCGCCGGTGCTCGCCAACGTGGTGACGATCAGCTCGTACCTGATCTTCGCGATGCTCGACAAGAACCTTCCCATCGCCAGGACGCCGATGGCCGCTCAGCTCGTGCTGTCAATCGGCACCACGATGAACATCGGCATGCTGGTCATCGTGGCGCTGCCGCCGACCTGGCGGCTGCACCTGCGGCTGCGGCCGACGTTGCGGTTCCCGCCCGGCGTGATACGCAGGGCCGGCGGCCTGGCCATCGTCGGTCTCCTTGAGTTCCTGGTCGGCGATCTGTGCAGCGTGGTCATGATCGGCCTCGCCAACGGACACGGTGACACAGGCGCTCTCGTCCTGAGCAGCTACGTGACGCTCGTATTCGCCTCGATGGGCTCGGTGCTGCCGATCGCGATCGTGACCAGCGTCTACCCGGTGCTCGCCGCCGCGGAAGCCGATGAGTTCGACCAGACGAGCGCGGGCACAACGCGTGCGGTCGTGCTCATGTCATGGCTCAGCTCGGCGGTGATCGTGGCGGTCTGCGTGCCCGCCGCCCACATTCTCGCCAGGCAACCGGATCAGGTCTCGCAGCTCATCCAGGGCTTCCTGGTGGCCGCGCCTGGCGTGGTCGGGTACGCCGTGGTCATCAACATGTCGCGGGTGATGTTCGTGCTCGGACGGCTGCGGGCCGCCGGCATCGGCCTGGTGGCCGCGCCTCTGCTGCAGACGGCCGTATCGATCCCGCTCGTCGAGCTGGCACCGCCGCACCTGGTCGTCGCCGCTCTCGCGGCCGGGTCTACCGTGTCGCTGCTGGTGGTGGCGGTCCCGATGGTGATCGCGGTCCGGCGTTTCCGCGGGGACGCCGCAATCGCCGGCGTTAGCCGCGCGACCCTGGCCGGGCTCGCGGCCGCCCTCGTCGCAGGCGCGGTCGGCGCGGGTGCCGTCTTCGAGCTGCTGCCCGCCGGCGGGAAGCTGCTCGAGGCCGCGTCTGGCGCGCTCGCGACGGGCCTGGCGGTGCTGGTGTTCGGCGGAGTGGCCTACGCCCTGGACAAGGACGACCTGAGGACCGTAGCCGTGCGCCTCCGCCTGCGGCGATTCGCCAGGCTTCGGTCACCGCGCTTATCCGCCGTGACCCAGGATCCTGCGGCCGGGGCTCCGGAAGCTGAGCAAATCGTGTCACTTCGCGTAGATTTTCGTGAATATTCGGGATAATGGTCGGCGTGAACCAGCGGGACGTGGCGATCCGGCCAGTCGTGGAGAGTGACAAGCCGACGGTCGAGTGGCTGACGGCCCAGCTGTGGGGTGCCTGCGAAGTGGTCGTGCACGAGGGCGTGTTCTACCCGGCGAACCTGCCTGGTTTCATCGCCGAGCGGTCGAGCCGGATCGCCGGCCTCGTGACCTTCGAGGTGCGGCCTGGCGTTGTCGAGATCGTCACGGTCAACGCCCTTGACCTGTATAGAGGCATCGGCACGCTGCTGGTCGACGCGGTTCGCGCCGAGGCCAAGCGACTCGGCTGCCACCAGGTCACGCTGACCACGACAAACGACAACATTGGCGCGCTCCGCTTCTACCAGCGCCGCGGCTTCCGCCTCGCCGCCATCCGCCCCGGCGCGGTGGACCGGTCCAGGCAGCGCAAGCCCGAGATACCGCGTACCGGTGACTTCGGCATCCCGCTGCGCGATGAAATCGACCTCGCCTGCCCCGTCTAAATGGAGAAAATAAGCAGCGCCACACCCGGCCTCTCCGCTTACGTCCTGTCGCGAGCCCGGTCTAATGCGCTATACAGGGACTTACCACCGTCCGAGGGAGCACTATGTTGCCACCCGGTAGGGCCCAATCCGCGACGGCGGACAGGCCCGCCCCCCTAGTCGGCCGTGTCAACGGGGTCATCGCTCGCGCCCCCATGCTGACGCGGCCGGTGCTGGCCATCCTCGCGGTGGTATGCCTGCCATGGCTGCTCGCGCCTATCTCGGTCTATAGCGGTTTGCGCTCCAAGATGGCGTCGCTCTACGTGGCCGCGTTCGGCACGTGGACGTTCTGCGTGTTCAACCTCGACCGGGCACCGGCGAGCAGCGCGACGGGCAATAACGATCGCGTTCAGCTCGGCTGGTGGCTCGCCATGATGGCCACGCCGTTCGCCATCGCCGCTGTCGCCCATATCAGGCCGCTTTCCCGCTGGTTCGTGCCGTGCCGCACGGTCGCCTGGGCGCTGCTGTGGTCCTTCCCCGTCGGCTTCCTCGTCGTGCAGGCCTGGTGGCCGCACGCGGAGATCGGCGTGATCGCCGTCTGGGTGATCGCCGCGGCCGTGATCGGCTGGCGCGCGGCGAAGGGATCGCAGGAGGCCCGCATGTTCGGCCCGGACGGCGTGCTCGCCCCGCAGGCTCCGCCGGGGACTCAGGGCGCCCAGGCCGCCCCTCCGCAGCACGACGCGCCCCGCCAGGGAGGCCCGGCAGGACGCGGCGGCCACCAGCCGGCCCAGTACGGGGCAAGGGCCCAGGGTGTCGCACAGGTCTACGCCGACCGCGCGGCTCGCGAGCAGCAGGCGGCGGCGCCGGGCCGGGCCAAGCCGCAGATCACCATCGAGGACGCGATGGCCGAACTTGACGCGATGGTCGGGCTTGAGCCGGTCAAGGAGCAGGTCCGCTCGATCGCCGTGTCGATCGAGGCGGCTCGCCGCCGCGCGGTGGCCGGGTTCGGCAACGACAAGCCGATGCGGCACTTCGTCTTCCTCGGGCCTCCCGGCACGGGCAAGACAACGGTGGCACGGGTGATCGGCAAGATCTTCTACGCCTTCGGGCTGCTCGATACCCCCGAGGTGGTCGAGGCGCAGCGCTCCGACCTAGTGGGCGAGTACCTCGGCGCGACCGCCATCAAGACCAACGACCTGATCGACTCCGCTTTTGGCCGGGTGCTCTTCATCGACGAGGCCTACAGCCTGGTGAACGAGGGCGACGGGCAGAGCGACCGGTTTGGCGCGGAGGCTGTTCAGACGCTGCTCAAGCGGGCCGAGGATGACCGGGAGAACCTGATCATCATCCTGGCCGGTTACGAGAAGCAGACCGAGGCGTTTCTCGCCACCAACCCGGGCATGGGGTCGCGGTTCGCCAGCCGCATCAGGTTCCCTTCCTACTCCTCTGAAGAGTTGCTCACCCTCGCGGAGACGCAGCTTCGCGGCAGGCAGGAGAGCCTCGCCGTGGACGCGCGCCCGGCGTTGTGGCGGATACTCGAGGAGGTGAGCCGTCGCCGTATCGCCGATGAACTCGGCAACGGCAGGTTCGTCAGGACGCTGCTGGAGAAGGCCGGGCAGGCCCGCGATGTGCGGGTGATGGGCGGCGGCGGCGACCCGCAGGTGGAGGACCTGATCACCATCGGCCCCGCGGACCTGGAGAAGGCGTTCGCCGAGCTGACCTCGCGGCTGCGCGGCTATGAGGACACGCCCACGCTTGAGTCCGCGATCGCCGAGCTCGATGAGCTAGTCGGGCTTGAGCCCGTCAAGCAGCAGGTGCGCGCGATCGCCGCGCAGCTCGGGGTCGCCAGGCTCCGCGATCGGCAGGGCCTGGCCAGCCAGCCGCCGGCTAGGCACTTCGTCTTCACCGGCCCTTCTGGCACCGGCAAGACCACGGTGGCCAGGATCCTCGGCCGCATCTTCGCCGCGCTCGGCCTGCTCGCCCGCCCCGAGGTGGTCGAGGCGCACCGCGCGGACCTGGTCGGCGAGCACCTCGGATCCACCGCGATCAAGACCAACCGGCTCATCGACTCCGCGCTCGGCGGGGTGCTGTTCATCGACGAGGCGTACTCGCTGCACAACGAGGGGTATTCCGGCGGTGACGCGTTCGGCGCCGAGGCGGTGCAGACACTGCTCAAGCGGGCCGAGGATGACAGGGACCGGCTGGTGATCGTGCTCGCCGGGTACCCGGCCGACATGGGCAGGTTCCTGCGCTCCAACCCCGGCCTCGCGTCCCGGTTCAGCACCAAGGTGACCTTCCCGAGCTACCGGGCGCACGACCTGTCGCGGATCGCCGTCATCCAAGCCGAGCAGGCGGGCGACGCCTTCGAGCCCGCGGCGCTGCACGTCCTCGACGAGATCTTCGGCCAGGCGGAGCTGGCCGGCCGGATCGACGAGCTGGGCAACGGCCGGTTCGCCCGCTCCCTGTTCGAGCGGGCGTGCGCCTGCCGCGATGTGCGGGTCGTCCGCCTTGGCGAGATGGCGACCGCCGCCGACCTGACCACGCTCACCGTGGACGACGTCCGAGGCGCCTACGCGGAGCTCACCGTCTAACCCAGGTCGGTGCCCGGCTGATTAAATGGGCCAGTGGGCGAGCTGTGGGAGTTCTGGGTCGACCGCGGCGGGACGTTTACCGACATCGTCGCGCGGCGGCCCGATGGGACCCTCGTCGCGCACAAGCTGCTCTCGGTCAGCCCGGCCTACCGGGACGCGGCGGTCGCGGGCATCAGGCACCTGCTGGGCGTCCCGGCCGGTACGCCGCTGCCCGCCGACCGGATCGCCGCCGTCAGGCTCGGCACGACGGTGGCCACCAACGCGCTGCTTGAGCGCAAGGGCGAGCCGACCGTCCTGGTGATCACCGAGGGGTTCGGTGACGCGCTCAGGATCGCCTACCAGAACCGGCCGCGCATCTTCGAGCGGCACATCGCCCTCCCCGAGATGCTCTACGACCGGGTGATCGAGGCGAGGGAACGGATCGGCGCGCGCGGGGAGATCGTCGCAGCGCTCGACGAAGAGGCCGTCGAGCGGGACCTGCGCAGGGCCCACGCCGACGGTTTCCGCGCCGCCGCCGTGGTCTGCATGCACGGCTACCGGTACCCGGCACACGAGGCGCGGATCGGCGAGATCGCCCGCCGGCTCGGGTTCACGCAGGTCAGTGAATCTCACGAGGTGAGTCCGCTGATGCGCCTGGTGTCCAGGGGCGACACCACCGTGGCGGACGCGTATCTCTCCCCGGTGCTGCGGCGTTATGTCGATGAGGTGGCCGCCGAGCTGTCGGGCGTGCGGCTGCTCTTCATGCAGTCAAACGGCGGGCTCGCCGACGCCGCGTCGTTCCGCGGCAAGGACGCGATCTTGTCCGGTCCCGCGGGCGGCATCGTGGGCATGGCGCGCACTGCCGCCGCGGCCGGTTTCGGCCAGGTCATCGGCTTCGACATGGGCGGCACGTCAACCGATGTGTCGCACTACGCCGGGGAGTTCGAGCGGCAGTACGAGACGCAGGTCGCCGGCGTGCGGATGCGCGCGCCGATGCTGGCCATCCACACCGTCGCGGCCGGCGGCGGCTCCGTCCTGCGCTTCGACGGCGGCCGGTACCGTGTCGGCCCTGACTCCGCCGGCGCCGCCCCGGGACCCGCCTGCTACGGCCACGGCGGGCCGCTGACCGTAACCGACGCCAACGTGCTGCTCGGCCGGGTGCAGCCTGGGTACTTTCCCCATGTCTTCGGGCCGTCGGGCGATCAGCCGCTCGACGCGGTGGTCACCGAAGGCCTGTTCGCCGGGCTCGCGGAGACGATCGCGGCCGCGACGGGGGACAGTCGCGATTGCGCCGAGGTCGCGGCCGGCTTCCTTGAGATCGCCGTGGCGAACATGGCCAACGCGATCAAGAAGATCTCCGTGCAGCGCGGCTACGACGTGACCGGGTACGCGCTTTCCACCTTCGGCGGCGCGGGCGGCCAGCACGCCTGCGCGGTCGCCGATGCCCTCGGCATGACCCGCGTGCTCATCCACCCGCTGGCCGGCGCGCTCTCCGCCTACGGAATCGGCCTGGCCGACGTGACCGCCATGCGCGAGACCGCCGTCGAGGAGCCGCTGACCGACGGCCTGACCGCACGCCTCGCCGACGAGGCGCTCCGCTCGCTTGAGGACGCGGCCCGCGGCGAGCTGACCGCGCACGGAATCGCGCCGAACGCGATCCGCGTGCTGCGCCGCGCACACCTCCGCTACGACGGCACGGACACGCCGATCCCGGTGCCGTTCGGCTCCGCCGCCGACATGACCGCCGCCTTCGAGTCCGCCTACCGCCGCCGGTTCTCCTTCCTCATGCCGGACAAGCACATCATCGTCGAAGCCGTCTCCGTCGAAGCCAGCGACACCCCCCGAGCCACGTCGCCGAGTGCTCAATCACGCGGTTGGGTACGCCCCAGCGAGCCCGACCGCGCAATTGGGTACGTTGGCGCAGCCGCGAACCACGCGGGCGAGGCGGGCGAGGCGGCGGATAGCGTTCGGATGTTCGTGGCGGGGGAGTGGGCGACGGTGCCGTTGTACCGCCGCGACCAACTCGCGCCCAGGCATGCACTCGACGGCCCGGCGATCATCGCGGAAGACCTGGCGACGACCGTGGTCGAGCCCGGCTGGCGGGCCGAGGTGACGGACCGCCTCGACCTGCTGCTCACCCGCGCCGCGCCGCGCCCGTCAGCCATGGGGCGCCGCGACCTGCCAGGAGCGGGCCTGGCGAGCGGGCCGCCGGCGACCGAGGCGGACCCGGTGCGCCTCGAGGTGTTCAGCAACCTGTTCATGTCCGTCGCCGAGCAGATGGGCGAGCGCCTGCGGTCGACCGCGCACTCGGTCAACATCAAGGAACGGCTGGACTTCTCCTGCGCGATCTTCGACGCCGACGGCGGCCTGATCGCGAACGCCCCGCACATTCCCGTGCACTTGGGCTCGATGGGCGAGTCAATAAGGACAATTATAAATCGCAACAGGGGCCACATAAAGCCGGGCGACGTATACGCACTCAACGACCCCTACCACGGTGGAACTCACCTCCCAGACGTCACAGTAATCACCCCGGTATTCGCCCCCAACACCACTGATATTTGGTTCTATGTCGCCTCACGCGGCCATCATGCGGAAATTGGCGGTATATCACCGGGATCCATGCCGTCGAATAGCACGCGCATCGAGGAAGAGGGCGTGCTGATCGACAACTGGCTGCTCGTCGAGAACGGCCGCATGCGCGAGCAGGAGACCAAGGACCTGCTGACCAGCGCCGAGTACCCGTCACGCGACCCGCGGACCAACCTCGCTGATCTGCGGGCCCAGATCGCGGCGAACGAGAAGGGCGCCGAGGAACTGCGCCGCATGGTGGAACACTTCGGCCTCGATGTGGTGCGGGCGTACATGGCCCATGTCCAGGAGAACGCGGCGGAGGCGGTGCGGGAGGCCATCACCTCGCTCGGCGACGGCGAGTACCGCTACGAGCTGGACAACGGGGCCGCGATCGCGGTGGCCATTTCCGTCGACCGGAAAACAAGGACCGCCACAATCGATTTCACCGGCACGTCGCCGCAGCTCGGCAGCAACTTCAACGCACCGTCGAGCGTGGCGATGGCCGCCGTCTTGTACGTCTTCCGCACGCTGGTCGGCAAGGACATCCCGCTCAACGCCGGCTGCCTGCAGCCGCTGACGGTGATCATTCCGCCCAAGACGATGCTCTCGCCCGAGTACCCGGCGGCGGTCGCCGCGGGCAACGTCGAGACAAGCCAGGCGGTCACCGGGGCGCTGTACGCCGCCCTCGGGAACATGGCCGAGGGGTCGGGGACCATGAACAACGTGACCTTCGGCAACGAGAGGTACCAGTACTACGAGACGGTCGCGAGCGGCTCGGGAGCGGGCGAGGGGTTCGACGGCACCGATGTGGTGCAGACGAAGATGACGAATTCGCGGCTGACCGACCCCGAGGTCCTCGAGTTGCGCTACCCGGTGAGGCTCGAGTCCTACGCGATCCGCCCGGGCAGCGGCGGGCCGGGCCGCTGGCGCGGTGGCAACGGCGGCACGCGCCGGCTCAGGTTCCTCGAGCCGATGACCGTCACCACGCTCAGCGGCCACCGGCGGGTCCCCGCGTTCGGCATGGCGGGCGGCGGCCAGGGCGGCCTCGGCCGCCACTGGGTGGAGCGCGCCGACGGCTCAGTGACCCCGCTGCGCGGCTGCGACACGGCAAGCCTCTCCGCGGGCGATGTCTTCGTCATAGAGACACCGGGCGGCGGTGGCTTCAAAGCAAATTTGTACGGAACGGTCCAGGCCGACTCCGATCCGCCCGCCGCTCCCGGAAGCCTGGAGGGAAACCAGCCCGGCCGGCTCCCGTCCGCCACGACTCGCGACAGTCATGGCGGCCAGCGAGACAGCCCGGTTCGTTCCGGATAAGAATGATTTGTCCCGCACCCTAGTTGAGGTCGCCAAGTCCGTTCAGATCGTCGTCGCTCAGGCCGGTGGCGAGTTCGCGCAGCGCGATATTGAGCGCGGCCTCGTCCGCGCCCGCCGCGTCGAGCACGTCCATCAGCGAATGCAGCACCATGTGCCGGTCCTCGCCGGTGTCGAGCAGCCGCTGCGCGGCATCCCACAGGGCGGGCGGTGAGCCGCGCCAGAGCCGGTCGGCGAGCGCCAGGTGACGGTCGATGTGCCGGCCGACGCCCGCGGCGCTCGGGCTGCCGGTGCGCGTGTCGTGATCGGCGCCGAGCAGCAGCCGGCGGTCCGACGGGTCGGCCGGGTCAAGCTTGGACAGGTCCACCCCGCCGTGCTTCCCCACCAGCAGCGGGAAGGCGAAGAGGCGCCTCGGCAGCGCCTCGAGGTCGGAGTCGGGCAGCAGCCTGGCCGCAAGCTCCTCGCTGATGCCGAGCTCGGACGGAGCCCGGTAGATCCGCGAGAACGTGGACATGGACTCGTAGAGCGTGTCGAGGGTCTGCCCGATGGCCGTGTCGGTAAGGCCGCGCCTGCGACCGGCCCAGCGGATCCACGCGTCGACCACGTGCGGCATCGCGTTCTGGTCGGCGACCGACAGCATCACCTTGCGCGGCAGCCAGCTCAGCATGAAGTTCTGCACCTTGACCGGTGACATCCGCAGTGGCTTGCCGCTGTCCTGGTCGCAGCCGAAGTCGATGACGCGGTCCGCGCAACGGCTCGCGGACTCCCGGTCGGACAGGTCCTCTGCCTCATCGGAGGAGAGGAACTCGGCGGCGATGAGCGCCCGGCGCTCTGGCGTCCACCCCCGCTCCCGCTTGGCACGGGAGGGCCGTCCCCCCGCGGTCGGCGGCAGGGCGCGGATGCGCGCCCTGATGAAGGCGTGCCTGGCGGCGAAGGCATCGCTGACCGGCGGGTCCTCGGCTCCGTCGGTGGCGGCGAGTGCCGTCTCGAGCATCTTCCTCGCCTGCGGCCCGTCGATCTGCCTGAACGCGTCGTCCGGCCGGGCACCGCGGGCGGTGGACGCCCGTCGGCAGTGGTCGAGGAGCTTGTCCACCTGCGAGCTGACCCAGCCGTCCCTGATCATGCCGGCCGAGTTGTAGTCCACCACGCAGACGAGTGCGTGCGGCTCCTCGCCCGCGTAGCTGAACACGCAGATGAGCTCGTCCTGGTCGCCCCACTCGTCCGGGTTCACGTAGCACTCGGCGGGGGAGACCGCGCCCAGGTGCTCGGCCCAGCGGGGGGCCCTCACCCCGGCGTCGATGAGCGTGATGGCCGCCTGCTCGGCCGCGGTCGCCTGCCGCGACGTCCCCAGGCAGGCGATGCCGGACAGCAGCGCGAGCGCGGCAGGCGAGCGCTTGCCAGCCGCGTACTCGATGAGCCCCTCGCCGACGAGCTGCTCGACGCCTGTGCCGCCGACGGTGTGGTGCCGCTGCGGCCACCAGGTGCCGAGCAGGTCACTGACCATAAGCTCGGCGTCGAGCGGGCTGCGTACCGCCAGCAGTTCTCGTGCCGCGTGCAGAAGCTCATCGAACAGCGCGCTTGGGGACGCGACATTACCTGCCTGGCTGCGACGTCGGCTCTGCGGGGACACCCTGATAGCCTCTCAGATCTGGACATGTGAAAACAACGCTTCGCCCCGTCGCCCGCATCGGGTTGCGGTCAGCGAGGGAGGCACATCATCCGCTGTAGGAGAATTTACCCATGCTGTCATCATTGTGCCCTGTGATGGCCGCGAACCTGTCCGTGTCGTACTTTCGTTTTGGACACTTGGCTTCCGTGCCGGTAGCTGGCAGCATCGGTACCTGGATTGTGGCACGCTTATATTCTGAATGGCCGCTGTGCGGGCGTACCACGACCAACACGCGGCGGCAGAAGCAGGAAGGAGCCGCCAGTGGCAGGCGCCTGCACGGTAGGCGAGGTGCTCTATTGAGCGCTGATACCTCCGTGCCGAAGCAGCGGGAGGGCGGATTGGGCGAGTTCGAACCCTGGCTCCCCGATGCCATGCTGCGCGATGCGTCGGCGGGGATGGCCTTCCTCGACATCCGCATGCGCTTTGCCTGGGTCAACCCGGCGCTCGCCGGCCTCTACGACCGGCCGGCGGCGGATTTTGTCGGGCGGCCGGTTACCGAGGTCTGGCCAGAGGTGGTCGCGCTCAGGGCCGAGGCCGCCATGCGCCAGGTGTTCGCCGATGGGCGCCCGGCGACCGAGACGTTCGCCGCCCAGCAGGGGGGCCCGCCCGGCGAGCGGATCTTCCACTGGTTCGGCGTGACCGGTCCTGACGGCGCGCTGTGCGGTGCCGGGCTCATCGTCATCGCGGGTGGCACGGGGCCCGCCACGCAGGAGGCGCTGCGGCGCAGCGAAGAGCGGTACCGGGCGCTCGTGCAGGGCGGCGCGCAGATCATCTGGGTGTCGTCGCCAAGCGGCGAGATGCTTGAGGACTCCGCCGAGTGGCGGTGGATCACCGGGCAGACCGTGGAGGAGTTCCTCGGCAACGGCTGGCTTGACTCCATCCACCCCGAGGACCGCGAGCGGGTCGAGCGCGACTGGCGGGACTGCCTGAGCACGGGCAGGCTCTTCGACGAACGGTTCCGCATGCGGACGCGGGGCGGCTCGTACCGGCATTACGACGTGCGGGCGGTGCCGATCGAGCGGGACGGGACGATCGCCGAGTGGGCCGGGGCCTGCACCGACGTGACCAGCCAGCGCGAGGCGGAGGAGATGCGCGGCAGGCTGACCGACCAGCTATCGGCGGCGGCGCTGCGCACCGCGCGGCTGCAGCAGGCGACGGCGATGCTCGCGGAGGCCCTGGATGTCGAGCAGGTTGTCGCGGTGATCACCGAGGTGGGCCGCACCGCGATCGGCGCGCTCCGCTCGGCGGTGGCGCTGCTCGACGACGACAAGCTCGGCCTGCGGGTGGTCAACCCCGACGGTCTCGCGCCTGTCGGGCCCGACGCGGCCGGGGTGCGGCTGACCCTGGACACGCCGAGCGTGATGACCCGCGCGATCGCGACCCGCCGTCCCGTGCTCATCGCGGACCCAGAGGAGCTGCGCAAGCAGTTCGAGGCAGACGCGGACGGACCAGATGGCGCGAGCGGCGGGCGAATCCTCGACACGGGTGACGAGCAGGCCTGGGTGGGGCTGCCGCTGCTCGCCGCCGGGATGCCGCTCGGCTCACTGCGGTTCTCGTTCGGCAAGCCGAGGCAGATCACCGAGGAGGAGCGCGTCTTCCTCGAGGCGCTGGCCGGCCAGTGCGCCCTAGCGGTCGAGCGGGCCGAGATGTACGAGAAGGAGCACAACGCCGCGGTGACGCTGCAGCGCAGCCTGCTCCCCGATGAGCTGCCGAAGGTGCGCGGCCTGGTCCTCGAGGCCAGGTACCTGCCGAGGTCCACGGAGGTGGGCGGTGACTGGTACGACGTGTTCCGGCTGCCCGACAGGCGGCTGGCGGTCACCGTCGGCGACGTCATGGGCAAGGGCCTCCTCGCCGCGGCGGGCATGGGGCGGGTGCGCAACGCGCTGCGCGCGCTCGCGCTGACCGATCCGCGGCCCGCGGCGGTGCTCGCGGGGCTCGACAGGCTGTTCACCGCCACCGAGCTTGAGGAGCAGGTCACGACGGTGACCTACCTGGTGATCGACCCGGAGACCGGCGAGGGCCAGGCGGGGAACGCGGGCCACCCGCCCACCCTGCTGCTCACTCCCGGGGCGCTTCCCGTGCTCGACAGTGCCGAGGCGGGCACGCCGCTCGGCTGGGCGAGCCCGCGCAGGCAGCACGCCTTCCGGCTGCCGCCGGGGTCGTCCGCGGTGTTCTACTCAGACGGCCTCGTCGAGAACCGCATGCGCGGCATCGACGCCGGCCTCGACGAGCTGGTCCGCATCGCCGCGAGCGCCCCTGAGGACCTGGTCGGCTCTCCTGGACCGCTGCTCCAGTACCTGCTTGATCACATGCTCGCGGGGCATGAACAAGATGACGACGTGACGCTACTCGTCATGCACGTGCCGGCCGATGCGGCCGGTGACGGCGGGCAGCCTGATCAGCAGTGGGAACAGCGGTGACCCGGTTGCCGCGAGTAAGCCGGCACCGTCCGGCATGGCCCACGCCAATGCGTACAAGGCACTCCCAGGTGCCACCTATGGTGGTGGAGAGGAGGCGGGTGGGTTGGTGTTGAGATCCCCTAAGCAAGCGGGAAGCATGCTTCCCGGCCCGGTCCAGGCGTCAAGACCCTCTCGGGAGGGCCCGATTATCGCTGTTATTGTCCGGGGGGACGACCCCCCGTACCCCCCGGCTGCGCGCCCGATGGCGGAAATCGCCATCGCATCGGCCGCGCAGCTCCGGAGGCACGACCTAGCAAGCCAGCGAAGGAAGAGGTGACCGTGGTGGTGAGCGCTGCCAACTCCGCGGCGCGCAAGCGCTCCCGGCCGTCTAGCTCCACGGCACGGGACTCGCGGGAGACCGAGCAGGCGCCCGAGGGCGTCTCGGCGATCGCATCGCAGGAGAAGCTCCAGGGAGGACGCGCGGCTAAGGCTCGCGAAGAGCTCGCGTCGGTGCCCGCCCGGGATCTCGTGCCTGCCCAGGATCTCCCCGGCGACCTGGCGGTCGCGGACGGCCTTGGCGCCGACGCCGATCCTGTGGCCGACGACCTCGACGGTGCGGTCGATCTCGAAGACTTCGAGGCCCTTGAGGTCGAGCTCGTCGTCGACCTTGAGATCGTCGACGTACCGGACGCCGATCTCGCGGAAGGCGACCTGGCCGAAGGCGAGCTCGCGGCGGACGCTGATGAAGCGGACCCTGCCGCGGCTGCCAAGGATCCCGCCGCCGCCGCCGCGCAGCCGGACGGCAAGGCGGCCGGCGAGGGCGGCGACGATGAGATCTTCGTCTTCGGCGACGATGACGATGACCTGCCCGCCGCCCAGGTGGCGGTCGCGGGCGCGACCGCCGACCCGGTCAAGGACTACCTCAAGCAGATCGGCAAGGTACCGCTGCTCAACGCCGAGCAGGAGGTCGAGCTCGCGAAGCGGATCGAGGCCGGCCTGTTCGGCGAGGAGAAGCTCGCCGAGATCCAGGGGATGACCCCGGATCAGCGCATCGACCTCGAGTGGATCGTGGAGGACGGCCGCCGGGCGAAGAACCACCTGCTTGAGGCCAACCTCCGGCTCGTGGTCAGCCTCGCCAAGCGGTACACCGGTCGCGGCATGCTCTTCCTCGACCTGATCCAGGAGGGCAACCTCGGCCTGATCAGGGCCGTCGAGAAGTTCGACTACACCAAGGGCTACAAGTTCTCCACGTACGCCACCTGGTGGATCAGGCAGGCGATCACCCGCGCGATGGCGGACCAGGCCCGGACCATCCGCATCCCGGTGCACATGGTCGAGGTCATCAACAAGCTGGCGCGGGTGCAGCGGCAGATGCTGCAGGACCTGGGCCGCGAGCCGACCCCCGAGGAACTCGCCATCGAGCTCGACATGACCCCTGAGAAGGTCGTCGAGGTGCAGAAGTACGGCCGCGAGCCGATCTCGCTGCACACACCGCTCGGCGAGGACGGGGACAGCGAGTTCGGTGACCTGATCGAGGACTCCGAGGCGATCCAGCCTGGCGAGGCGGTCTCGTTCACCCTGCTGCAGGAGCAGCTGCACTCGGTACTCGACACGCTCTCCGAGCGCGAGGCTGGTGTGGTCTCCATGCGGTTCGGCCTGACCGATGGCCAGCCGAAGACCCTGGATGAGATCGGCAAGGTCTACGGGGTCACGCGGGAGCGGATCAGGCAGATCGAGTCGAAGACGATGTCGAAGCTGCGTCATCCGTCGCGTTCCCAGGTTCTCCGCGACTACCTGGATTAAAGCGAGGCGCGAGTAAGCCCCCCAGCGAACTGGTTCGCTGGGGGGCTTACTCGCGCCTGATGGCGGTTGGGGTTAGTTGTCCGTCTTGGTCAGGCGCTGGGTCTCGTCCTGGATGTCGACGGCGACCTTCGCGAGCGCCTGCGCGTGTTCCCGGCCGTGGTGGGCACAGAAAAGCAGCTCACCCGAGTTCGGAAGCAGGACGCGTACGTACGCTTGAGCGCCGCAGCGATCGCACAGGTCCAGTGCGTTCAGCGGCTTGGTGGGGGCTATAGCTCCGGTCACGTCGCCTTCTCCTGGTCTCATGCCTCCGGCTGCTCCGTCCGGCTGGCTCCGGTTTGCTGCACTTGCCATACAGCACAGCACAACACATACCCCGGCGTCAGGCTTCCCGTAGCCGGCCGGTGTACGCCACAAGCGAAAACCGCACAGTCCGCGCGGCGTGCCGGGCTCTCGCCCCGCCGTTTGGGCATGCGCGGTCGCCGGTGACCACACCACCGTTCGGGCAGTCACCGGTGAGGTACCCGTGCGGTTCGTGTGGTTGATACCCCCCAACGGGCGCTGTGACACATTTGCCCGGAAGTATCCCTTGGCGGGGAAAGGGAGGGGAAAGACGGGCAAAGCGGCGTGGCCATGTCCCGGCACTCGCGGCGAAACGCTACCCTTCGAATGAGGCAGCCGACGAGCGCCGCAAAAACATTCGAGAGGAGACCCGCCGCCCGTGACCCAGCTCACAGAGACCGCCCGGGCGGGTGCGGATCCACATACGGTGGCACCCAAATCGCAGCCAAGGCAAGCGGCCGACGACGTCGCCGACTCCTACAGCGCCAAGCATCTGTCGGTCCTCGAGGGCCTCGACGCCGTGCGCAAGCGTCCCGGCATGTACATCGGCTCGACGGACGGCCGTGGCCTGCAGCACTGCCTGTGGGAGATCTTCGACAACGCGGTGGACGAGGCGATCGGCGGCTTCTGCACCGAGATCGCGGTCGTCCTGCACGCCGACGGATCCGCAGAGGTGCGCGACAACGGCCGCGGCATCCCGGTGGACACCGAGCGCAAGACCAAGCTCTCCGGCGTCGAGCTGGTGCTCACCCGGCTGCACGCGGGCGGCAAGTTCGGCGGCGGCTCCTACACCGCGTCAGGCGGCCTGCACGGCGTCGGCGCGTCCGTGGTCAACGCGCTGTCCGTCCGGCTGGACATCGAGGTCGACAGGGGCGGCCAGACCTGGGCCACGAGTTTCCGTCGCGGCGTCGCTGGCGAGTTCGCCGCGGCGGGGCCCGCCGCGGACTTCACCAGGAAGTCCGGCCTGCGCCAGATCGCCAAGGTCCCGGCGACCAGGAGCGGCACGAGGATCAGGTTCTGGCCGGACCGCCAGGTGTTCCTCAAGGACGCGACGTTCAGCTACGAGGGCCTCGCGGAGCGGGCCAGGCAGACCGCGTACCTGGTGCCCGGCCTCGCCATCACCGTCCGGGAGGATTTCGGTGATAACGCGGCCGACGCCGAGCCGCGCGAGGCCGAGTTCCGCTTCGCGGGCGGCATCGGCGAGTTCTGCGAGCACCTGGCGTCGGGCGGGAAGGTCACCGAGGTCACCGAGGTCATCAGGCTGACCGGCGACGGCACCTTCACCGAGACCGTCCCGGTGCTCGATGACCGTGGCCACATGACGCCGACCGAGGTCGAGCGCAGGCTCGACGTGGACGTGGCGATCATGTGGAGCGCCGGCTACGACACGATCACCCGCTCGTTCGTGAACGTGATCGCCACCCCGCACCACGGCACGCACGTCACCGGCTTCGACCGCGCGATGCTCCGCACGGTCAACGAGCAGCTCCGCAACGCCCGGCTGCTCAAGACCAGCGACGAGGCTGTCGTCAAGGAGGACATCCTCGAGGGCCTGACCGCGGTCGTCTCCGTACGGCTGCCCGAGCCGCAGTTCGAGGGCCAGACCAAGGAGGTCCTCGGCACCCCCGCGGTCACGAAGATCGTCCAGCAGGTCGTGGGAACCCAGCTCAAGAGCTACTTCGAGAACCCGCCACGGGGCGCCAAGACGCAGGCCAAGGCGGTTCTCGACAAGATCGTCACGGCCGCCAAGACCCGTATCGCGGCCCGCGAGCACCGGGAGAACCAGCGCCGCAAGTCAGCGCTCGCAAGCAGTAGCCTGCCGGCCAAGCTCGTCGACTGCCGGTCCGCGGACGACCGCAGCGAGCTGTTCCTTGTCGAGGGCGACTCCGCGCTCGGCACCGCCAAGATGGCCCGCGACAGCGAGTTCCAGGCCCTGCTGCCGCTGCGCGGCAAGATCCTCAACGTGCAGAAGTCGTCCCTCGCCGACATGCTCAAGAACGCCGAGTGCGCCGCGATCATCCAGGTGCTCGGCGCGGGCTCAGGTTCGACCTTCGACCTCGACGCGGCCCGCTACCAGCGGGTCATCTTGATGAGCGACGCCGACGTCGACGGCGCGCACATCCGCACCCTGCTGCTGACCCTGTTCCACCGGTACCTGCGGCCGATGCTCGACGCTGGCCGCGTGTTCGCCGCCGTCCCGCCGCTGCACCGGGTGGAGCTGACCAGCCCCCGCAAGGGCCAGGACAAGTACAAGTACACCTACTCAGACGCCGAGCTGCGCCGCACGCTGCTCGAGATCGAGAGCCGGGGCCAGCGCTTCAAGGACCCGATTCAGCGCTACAAGGGACTCGGCGAGATGGACGCGTCGCAGCTCGCGGAGACGACCATGGACCCGCGCCACCGCACCCTGCGCCGGATCAGGATCGAGGACGCCGCCGCGGCCCAGGACGTGTTCAGCCTGCTGATGGGCACCGACGTGGCACCCCGCCGCGACTTCATCGTCGGCGGCGCAGCCGAGCTCGACCCGTCCCGCATCGACACCTAACCCTGGCCCAACCCAAAGCCAAACCGCAGACACCGTACGAGGACCCCCGCATGCCACCACGCCGCGCCGCGACCGCACCGCCTCCGGAAGAGTTCGAAGAGAACATCGTCGACATCGACGTGACCGAGGAGATGCGCGGCTCGTACCTGGAGTACGCCTACAGCGTCATCTACTCGCGCGCGCTGCCCGACGCCCGCGACGGGCTCAAGCCCGTCCAGCGCCGCATCCTCTACCAGATGAACGAGATGGGCCTGCGCCCCGACCGAGGCCATGTCAAGTGCGCTCGCGTGGTCGGCGACGTCATGGGCCGCCTGCACCCGCACGGCGACTCCGCGATCTACGACGCCCTGGTCAGGCTCGCCCAGCCCTGGGCGATGCGGCTGCCGCTCGTCGACGGCCACGGCAACTTCGGCAGCATGGGCGGCGACGATTCTCCGGCCGCGATGCGGTACACCGAGTGCCGTCCGAGCGAGGCCGCGATGGCTCTGGTCGCCGACATCGGCGAGGAGACCGTCGACTTCGGCCCCAACTACGACGGCCAGGAGACCGAGCCGCAGGTTCTCCCCGCCGCGTTCCCGAACCTGCTGGTCAACGGCGCCGCGGGGATCGCGGTCGGGATGGCCACCAACATGGCACCGCACAACCTGTCCGAGGTTGTCGCCGCCGCCCGCTATTTGCTGAAGCACCCGGACGCGACGCTTGAGCAGCTCATGCGCTACGTCCCCGGTCCCGACCTGCCGACGGGCGGCCACATCGTCGGACTCGACGGCATCAGGGAGGCGTACCAGACCGGCCGCGGCATCTTCCGCACCCGCGCGACCACGAAGATCGAGCAGCTCAACGCGCGCAAGACCGGCATCGTCGTCACCGAGCTGCCCTACGGCGTCGGCCCGGAGAAGGTCATCGCCAGGATCAAGGACCTGGTCCAGGCCAGGAAGATCACCGGTATCTCCGACCTCAAGGACCTCACCGACCGCACCAGGGGACTGCACCTGGTCATCGAGGTCCGCAGCGGCTTCAACCCCGAGGCGATCCTCGCCGAGCTCTACCGGCTCACCCCGATGGAGGAGACGTTCGGCATCAACAACGTCGCCCTCGTCGACGGCCAGCCGCGCACCCTCGGCCTGCGCGAGCTGCTCACGATCTACGTCGACCACCGGCTCGACGTCACGCGACGCAGGACCGAGTACCGGCGGCGCAAGCGCCAGGAGCGCCTGCACCTGGTCGACGGCATCATGGTCGCGCTGCTCAACATCGACGAGGTCATCGCGGTCATCAGGACAAGCGATGACTCGGCCGAGGCCAAGAGCCGCCTCCGCCAGATCTTTGACCTGTCCGACATTCAGGCGCAGTACATCCTCGACACCCCGCTGCGCCGCCTGACCAGGTATGACAGCCTCGAACTGGAGCGCGAGCAGGACACGCTCCGCGCCGAGATCGCCGAGCTCACCGAGATCCTCGAGAACGACGATACGCTCCGCGCCCTGGTTGGCGGCGAGATGGCCGACCTCGTCAAGAAGTTCGGCACGCCCCGCCGCACGGTGCTGATGGAGGCGGGCGAGGCGGTCATCGCGGCGGTCCCGCTCGAGGTGAGCGACGACCCGTGCCTCGTGGTGCTCTCCACGGCAGGGACGCTCTCCCGCTTCGCCGGCGTCGACGCGCCATCCGGCGGCCCGGCTGGCGCCGCGGCCGGGGACATCGTGGTGGCGGCGCTCGCGACCACGGCCCGTGCCTCGATCGGCGCGGTGACGACCAAGGGCCGGATGATCAGGTTCAGCGTCATCGAGATTCCCGTGACGGCGCCAGGAGGGGCGGCTGGCCTGTCCGCCGGCCACCCGGTCGACGAGTTCATTGTCGGCCTTAACGAGGGTGAGACCGTGCTGGCCTTTGCGTCTCTTGACGGCGGGGAGTCCGCCGGGGTGGCGCTCGGCACCGCGTCCGGCATCGTCAAGCGGGTGCAGCCCGATTATCCGGCCAACCGCGACGAGTTCGAGCTGATCACCCTCAAGGACGATGACCGCGTGGTTGGCGCGGCTTACCTGACCGGAGACGAGGCCGATCTCGTCTTCATCACCACCGACGCCCAGCTCCTCAGGTTCCCCGCGTCCTCCGTCCGCCCGCAGGGCCGCCAGGCCGGCGGCGTGGCGGGCGTCCGCCTCTCCGACGGAGCGAGGACCGTCTGGTTCGGCGCCATCACTGACGCGACCCCAGACGCCGTGGTGGTCACCGTCGCCGGCCGCTCAGGCGCGCTTCCAGGCACCGGCGGCGCGTCCGTCAAGGTCACCCCGTTCTCCGAGTACCCGCCCAAGGGCCGGGCAACAGGCGGCGTCCGCTGCCAGCGCTTCCTCAAGGGCGAGGACGGCCTGATCCTCGCCTGCATCGGCCAGCCCCCCATCCTGGCCGCCATAGAATCGGGCGTCATGGTCGACCTATCCGACATGCAGGGCAAGCGCGACGCCTCAGGCACCGCCCTAACCCGCCAGCTAGCCCGCCTGGGCGCCGCCCTCCGCACCAGCTGAGGCCCCGCCCCGGCCGCCTGGATGCGACCGGCGGGCGGCCCAGGCGTTTCCGCGGAAGCGCCTTGTGCATGATTTCACAAGGCGCTTCCGCGGAAACGTGCCCTCGCGTGCAGCGGGGTTGCGCTGTGGATGAGGGGAGTGATGATCTGCTGCGCTGCCCGGCTTTGCTGCCTGAGGGACCGTTGTGAATGGGAGCGGCGGTGCTTATGGATTCGTTACGTGCTTGCCTTGCGTGAGCGGCCGTGTCGGTTCCGTGCTGGCCGTAGCATGTGGCTGGGTGGCGGTTTGGCCTGTTT
>Ga0066797_1000142_pt1 | contig 21851 bp, 17 predicted proteins | sample PersoiDNA2013193_FD_76335 | JGI IMG/M metagenome (GOLD analysis project Ga0066797, IMG submission 76335) | Permafrost soil microbial communities from the Arctic, to analyse light accelerated degradation of dissolved organic matter (DOM) -... | ecosystem: Environmental > Terrestrial > Soil >... | reverse complement strand
GTTCTTGTCCCCGCGCCCCACCCAGCGGGCCGCCGCCATCGATGCGGCCTCGGTCACCCGGGCAAGCTCAAGCGCCAGGTTCCTGCTGGGCGCCTGAGCGCCGGGCGTGGGTGTCCCAGGGATGTCAGCAGTCTCGATCTCATCGCTCATATTGATTCCTTACCCGCACTGCTCGTCGCGGTGGTCAAACGTGCTCAGGGCCTTCTCGAATCGAGCCTTGCCGACGTAGCACCACGGGCAAACGACGTCGCTCCAGACATCTACGCGCATATCTATAGCCTAGGATGCGCGGCGGTCACTGGGGTATCCCGCGCGGGTGTGACTTAGAAGGGGACACCCTGGCCGTTTGGCCCTTGGCCGTCGTCTTTCCCCGGCTCACGGTTCGCCATGGCCGCCGTCAGCCTGGCGCGCGCGCCATCAAGCCATTCGGCGCAGATCGCGGCCAGCTTCTCGCCGCGCTCCCATAGGTCGAGCGACTGCTCGAGGGTGAGCCCGCCGGTCTCGAGCCGCTTCACCACATTGGCGAGCTCGTCCCTGGCCTGCTCATAGGAGAGGGCTTCACGATCTGTCACGGTCAAAATCCTACTCGTGATCTGCGCTGACGGTGAGGTGGTCTTCGACGAACCTGATGGTCAGCCGCTCGCCGGCGGAAACCTCCGCCGCCGCGCGGACCACGGTCGCGTCGGCATGCATCGCTATGGCGTACCCGCGGCGGAGGGTCGCCGCGGGGGAGAGCGCGAGCAGCCGTGCCCTGGTATGCGCCACGTCGTCGCCCGCCCTGTTCAGCCCGGCGTCGACCGACTGGCGCGCCCGCCTGACGAGCGCGTCGACCTGCTCGGCCTGGCGTTCGATCTCGCGGACCGGGTCGGCGAGGGCCGGACGGGAGCGGGTCGAGTCCAGCCAGGCCTGCTCGCGGTCAAGCCAGCCGCGCACGGTGCGCCTGGCCCGGTCCCGCAGTTGAGTGACGATCGCGAGCTGCTCGGCAACGTCGGGCACGATTCGCTTGGCCGCATCGGTCGGCGTCGACGCGCGCAGGTCGGCCACGTAGTCGAGCAAGGGAGAGTCCTGCTCATGCCCGATCGCCGATACCACCGGGGTGCGGCAGGCCGCCACCGCCCGCAGCAGTGCCTCGTCCGAGAACGGGAGCAGGTCCTCGAGCGAGCCGCCGCCCCGGGTGATCACGATCACGTCGACCTCGGGGTCCGCGTCTAGCCGCCGTAGCGACTCGATGACCTCGCCCGCGGCGTAAGCCCCCTGCACCGCGCTCTGCTCGATCCTGAACCGGACGGCAGGCCAGCGCCGTTGCGCGTTCTGGACTACATCCCGCTCGGCCGCCGATTCCCGTCCGCACACCAGGCCGATGACGGCGGGCAGGAAAGGCAGCGCACGCTTCCGTTCGGCAGAGAAAAGACCTTCAGCCGCGAGTTGCTTGCGCAGTTTCTCAAGCCGCGCAAGCAGCTCTCCGATGCCCACCGCGCGGATCTCGAGCGCGGTGAGCGCGAACGAACCACGGGTGGCGTTGAAGTCAGGCTTGACGAACATCACCACCCGCGCGCCCTCGACCGGGTTGACCGCTTCGAAGACCTGCCGGGTACAGATCACCTGCGCCGAGACGGCCGCGATCGGGTCCCTGAGGGTCAGGAAGACCGTGTTGCCGCGCTTCTTGCACTCGGCGATCTGCCCCTCCACCCAGATCCGGCCGAGCTTGCTGATCCAGCCGCCGACGGCCTGCATGACGGTTCGCACCGGAACCGGCGCCTCAGCGGATGTTTCAAGGGCCATGTCAGCTATCCCACCACGCGAGCGGCGCTGCCCGCGGGCTGTTAGGCCTCGGCGAGCTTGACAACCCGGCGCTCGAACATAGTGATCACGTCCGCGCGGCCGGCGTTGGCCTTCTCGTAGGCGATCAGCGTGGCAAGCTGGTCGGCCGAGAGGTTACGGAGCCTGGCGCGCAGCGATGCGATCGACAGGTCGTCGTAGTTCGCGAGCGGCAGCGCGGCGGCGTCTTCCACAGCGGCCGTTTCGGCTGCGACCGGCTCGGGTGCCTCGGCTTCTGGCGTTACTACCTCCGCAACTACTACCTCCGTAATTACTACCTCGTCGCCTACGACCTCGGCAACGACGACCTCGGTAACGACGACCTCGACTACTTCCACCTCAGGCACGACAGCCTCGGGTGCCCCGACTTCCGGCGCGGCCTTCTCCGGCGCGGCCTTCTCCGGCGCGGCCGTTGTCTCCGGCGTGGACGCCTCGGGTGCGGCGGTCTCGGGTGCGGCTGTCTCGGCGCTGACGGCTGTCTCTGGGGTGGCCGACTTCGCGCGGACCTTGTCGCTGACGCCAAGCAGCGAGCCGATTCCGCCGAACATCGCCCGCAGCGCTGACGCTGGGGCCTCCTTCACACGCATATCACACTCTCCTCAAGGGGACCGGGTTGCTCCAGTCTGCCGTAGGGAGGGCCTCGCCCGTTGTGTAGTTAATTAAGGTGGTACTTTGCGTTTTTTGCCGCCCGTCGCGCAAGTGGCCGACCGGGCACATGATGTTATGTGTGACTATCGATACAAGGTGGGCATCTGACCGACAGGCCGGCGCTCTCGCCTACGATGGGGAGCATGTCTGAGACCCATCGCCGGGTCCTGCTGGCGAAGCCGCGAGGCTACTGCGCAGGGGTCGATCGGGCCGTGCAAGCCGTGGAGATCGCGCTCGGCAGGTTCGGCGCACCGGTATACGTGCGTAAGCAGATCGTGCATAACACGCATGTGGTCGGCGACCTGGAAAGGCGCGGTGCCATCTTCGTCGAGGAGAACGACGAGGTGCCCGTGGGCGGCGTCGTCGTCTTCTCCGCGCACGGGATCGCACCCGAGGTCCGCGAGTCGGCCAAGGCCCGCGGGCTGACGGCCATCGACGCGACCTGCCCGCTCGTCACCAAGGTGCACAACGAGGCGAGGCGCTTCGCCGCTGCCGACCACGACATCCTGCTCATCGGCCACGAGGGCCACGAGGAGGTTGTCGGAACGACCGGCGAGGCTCCGACACGGGTCCGCCTGGTCGACGGCCCCGAGGGCGCGGCAGGCGTCGAGGTGCGCGATCCGGCCAAGGTGGTCTGGCTCTCCCAGACCACGCTGTCGGTGGACGAGACCGTGCAGACGGTCGCCGCGCTGCGCGAGCGCTTCCCGCAGATGATCGACCCGCCGAGCGACGACATCTGCTACGCCACGCAGAACCGGCAGGCCGCGGTGAAGGTGATGGCGCCCGACTGTGATCTGGTGATCGTGGTCGGCTCGCCCAACTCGTCCAACTCGGTCCGCCTCGTCGAGGTGGCCAAGGACGCGGGCGCCCGCGCCGCTCACCTCGTCGATGACGCGGGCGAGGTGTCGGAGGCCTGGTTCGACGGCGTCGGGACGGTGGGCGTGACGAGCGGCGCCTCGGTGCCTGAAGAGCTAGTCACCGGCGTGCTCGAGAAACTCGCCGCCCTTGGCTTCGACGATGTCGAAGAGGTCGAGGCGGTCAAGGAGCGGATGACCTTCCAGCTTCCGCGCGAACTCCGGAAGTAGCGGGGCAGGGAAGCGGCTCGGCGGCGACGAGTTCGGGCGCGGAGAGCGGCCGTGCCGTCTCGGTGGCCGGGGCAGGCGTCGGCAGTTCCGCGTCCACCACCCCGAGCGAGGCCAGCCGGCGGGCACTGACGAGCACGCGGCTCTCGAGCGTGCCGACCGTCTGGTTGTAGGCGCCTACCGCGGACGTCAGCGACTTGCCGACCCGCTCCATGTGCCGCCCCAGGCCGGCCAGCCGGTCGTAGAGCTCCCTGCCGATCTCGAACACGGCACGCGCGTTCTCCGATAGCGCCTGCTGCTGCCAGGCGTACTGGACGGTGCGCAGCATCGAGACAAGCGTGGTCGGCGTGGCGATGTGCACCCGCCTGGCGAGCGCGTACTCGAGCAGGTCAGGATCCTGCTCCAGGGCCGGCGCGAGGAATGCCTCGCCGGGGACGAACATGATCACGAACTCTGGCGCCTGCGGCAGCGACGACCAGTACGCCTTGGAGCCGAGCTGGTCCACGTGCGCCCGCAGGTGCCTGGCGTGCGCCGCGAGCCGCGATTCCCTGCTTGCCTCTTCCGTCACGGAGTTCGCTTCCAGGTAGGCGGCGAGCGACACCTTGGAGTCGACGACGACGTTCTTCCCGCCGGCCAGCCGGACCACCATGTCGGGCCGCAGCCCGTTCTCGAGCACCACCTGCTCGTCGAAGTCGACGTGCGCCGCCATGCCGGCCAGCTCGACCACCCGGCGGAGCTGCAGCTCGCCCCACCGGCCGCGGGCCTCGGGCCGCTGAAGCGCGGTCACCAGCGCCCGTGTCTGCTCGCGCAGCTGTTCTGCGCCGCGCCTGGTGAACTCGACCTGCTGGGCGAGTTCGGCGTGCGACCTGGTCCGAGCGATGTCGGAATCGCGAAGCTGCTGCTCGACGCGGGCGAGGGTGTCGCGCACCGGCCCGACGAGCGACTCGACATCGAAGCGCTGCGCGAGCTGCCCCTCGGTGAGCGCGGTCTTCTCCGCGGCCGCTCGCTCGAGCAGCGCGGCCCGTTCCTGCGCGGAGCGGGCCCGTTCCTCGGCGGTCGCGGCGGCGGTGGCGAGGCGGTTCTGTGCGATCAGGTACCCGATCACCGCACCGATCGCGATCCCGGCTAGCAACGCGAACACGATCATTTCTCCAGTATCGACACGCCGGGGCGTACCCCGTGCTGTGACACGCGGGAGAATCGGCGACAATGGTGACTGTGCAGGTCGCCATCGAGGTGCGCGCGATCGGTCAGCGGACCAGGTCAGGCGAAGTCACCTTGCGAGATATCTCGCTGACCGTTGGCCATGGCGAGCTCGTCGCGATCATCGGCGGTAGCGGGTCCGGCAAGACCACGCTGCTTGACGCCATGTCCGGGTTGCGGCCGCCATCCTCGGGAGCCGTCCGCCGCATACACCGAAATATCGGATATGTCGCCAACGGCGAGACAATTCACGGCATCCTGCCGCTGGCCCGGGCGCTCCGTTACCGGGCGGCGCTGCGCGGCATGCCCGCCAGCCAGGGCGCGGCGGAGGAAGCGCTCCGTATCGCCGGTCTCGCGGGCATGGCGACCGCCCGCGTCGCCGGCCTTGACGCCGGCCAGCGCAGGCGCGCCGCCATCGCGGCCGGACTGCTCGCGGCGCCCGCGCTGCTCCTGCTTGAGGAACCCGCGGCTGGTCTTGACCTCGCGCAGTCCACCGAGGTGATGCGGTTGCTCCGCCGCCTGTGCGACGGCGGGACCACCGTGGTGCTCACCACGAGCAGCCCGCTTGACGCTGCCCGCTGCGACAAGATCGCCGTGCTCGCTACCGGCGGCCACCTGGCGTTCTTCGGCACTGCCGAGGCAGCCTGCGGCTACTTCGGCGCGGACAGCCTGGATGAGATCTACGAGCGGCTCGCCGGTCTTGGCGATCCGGCGACGGCCTGGTCCCGCCGCTTCTTCAATTTCTCTGTAACGGGCCCTGGTTTCACGTCCTCCCTCACCGCCGCGCCGCCACCTGGGCATGCCTACCTGGTGCCGGACTCGGCGGGGCCGCACTCCGCCGGCCGGCCGAGTACGGAGCCCCTCTCGGATCACGGCGGCCACGGCGTGTCCGCCACCGTTGCCGAGCAGGCATTCGCGGATGCGCACGCACTGGACGGAACGGGCATGCACGCGCGCCGCGCCGTGCCGCGGATGGTCAGGTCGGCCAGGCAATCGGCGGTGCTCACCAGGCGGAACGCCGACGTCCTCACGAGGTCGCGGCCCGCGCTCGTCGCGCTGGCGGCCGCGCCTGTCGCGGTGCTGCTCGCGTTTGCCGCGCTGTTTTGCCTGGGGGCATTCGACCCCGCGCGGCCCGGGTCCGCGTTCTGGGTCGTGCTCGGCGGCTTCCTTGTCGGCGTCGCCTACGGCCTGCCGCAGGTGCACTACGAGGCGGGCGCGCTCCGCGCCGAGCGTTTCTCCGGCCTCAGCTGCGCCGCGTATGTACTGGCCAAGGCGGCTGTCCTGATCCCGGTCCTGGCGGTCGGCGACGCGGTCATTGTCGCGATGCCCGGTCTGCTCGGCCGGCCGGCCGGCGGCGGCTACGGGTCGGCGTTCGTGACGGCACTGCTGTCCTCGGTGGCCGCGGTCGCGCTCGGCCTGCTGCTCTCCGCCGCGATGCCCGCGACCCCTTGGGTGCTTGCCGCGGTCGCGGCGGGCCTTCCATCAATCCTGCTCTCCGCCGCGCTGCTCGCGCTGCTCGATCGACCGATATGGGGCGATTGGCTGATGCTGGCGGTACTTGCCGCTGTGCTCCTTACTGCCACGGCCATTCTCATCGCCCGCAGGGCCCCGCAGATCCCCGCGGCCTCGCGCTGAATCTCGCAGTCTCATGGGGCGAGATCGGCTAGGCGGCGCTGGAGGTGGGCGCGCTCAGGCGCGGGCATGCCGAGCGTGAGCGCGGCCCGGTAGGCGCGGGCCGCGTCCGCGCGGCGGCCGACGCGGGTGAGCAGTTCGGCCCGCGCGATGTGGAACTGCGGCCAGCCGGTGATGAGCGGGCTGCCGCCGAGCGCGTCCAGGATCACCAGGCCGGCCGCCGGGCCTTCCGACATCGCGACCGCTACCGCCCGGTTCGCCTCGACCACCGCGGTCGGCTCGTACCTGATCAGCTCCCCGTACAGCGCGGCGATCTCCCGCCAGTCCGTCTGGTCCGCGCTTGCCGCGCAGGAATGACACGCGGCGATCGCGGCGTGCAGCTGGTACGGCCCGGGCCGGCCGCCGCGCAGCGCCGCCTCGAGCAGCCGCTCTCCCTCGGATATCTTCACCCGGTCCCAGCGTGTCCTGTCCTGGTCCGCGAGCAGCAGCAGTTCCCCCGCGTCGCTCAAGCGCGCGTCCCGCCGCGCGTCGGTGAGCAGCAGCAGGGCGAGCAGCCCGGCGGTCTCCGGCTCGCCAGGCAGCAGCCCCGCCAGCGCCCGCGCCAGGCGTATCGCCTGGTCGCACAGTTCACCGCGGACGAGTACCGGCCCGGCACTGGCCAGGTGACCCTGGGTGTACACGAGGTATACGACTCGCAGCACCGCGGCAAGCCGACTCGGCAGCTCGTGGCTGTCGGGCGCCCGCATGCGGATTCCCGCCTGCCTGATCTTGCGCTTGGCCCGGACGATCCGTTGTGCCACCGTCGGCTCGGGCAGCACGAAGGCGGCCGCGATGCTCCGCGTGTCAAGTCCGCAGACGCTGCGCAGCGTCAGCGCGATCCGGGCCGCCGGGTCAAGCGCGGGGTGGCAGCACATGAAGATCAGGCCCAGTTCGTCGGCCGCCGTTTCGCCTGCGAGCGGCGGGCCGCCCGGCCACGGCGGGCCGCCCGGCGGCTCGCGCATGGCCGCCGCCTCCTTTCCTGTCCGCAGCGCCTCCCGCCGTATGCGGTCGAGCGTCTTGTGCCTGGCCACGCCGGCCAGCCACGCTCTCGGGCTGGCCGGTACTCCCTCAGCAGGCCACTTGATCAGCGCCAGCGCGCAGGCCTCCTGCACCGCGTCCTCGGCCGTGTCGAGGTCGCCGCAGGCACTGGCGGTGATCGCTACCGCGGCCCGCCAGTGCTCGCGGAACAGTTCGGCGTAGCCGTCGCTCAGTGATCCGCCCCTGTCTAGCTGGCCGTTGGCACCTGGATGAGCGGTCGTACCTCGACCTTTCCGTCGAGTGCGGTCGGCAGTCGCGCCGCCCACCGGAGCGCCTCGTCGAGCCCGCCGCACTCGATCAGGGTGAAGCCGCCGAAGACCTCCTTGATCTCCGCGGCCGGACCGTCGGTGAGTAGTATCTCGCCCCCCCTGACCTGCACGGTTGTCGATGCGGCGGTCGGCTGAAGCGGGGCGCAGTCGATCAGCACGCCCGCCTCCGCCATCGCCTGCCGCGCCGCCGTCCAGTCGGCGAGCACCTTCGCGGCCTCGGCGGTGCCCGGCTCGGGCAGGTCGGGGCCGTAGAGCAGGAACATGTACTTCATCGTCGTGGCACCTTCCGGCTTGACGTACCGGCGCTTGCGCCGGTCTTTCCCTATGGTCGAACGGCCAACCCGCGTTTCGACACCCGGGCGAGGATTCAGGCGGGGATTCAGCAGCCGTGGCGCGGTGCCAGGCCGGTCGGGTCCGCGCGGCGATCGCGGTAGGTGCGCTCGGCGAAGTCGAGGAACGCGTCCACGTCGTCGAGCGTCGAGGCGATGCCGAGCGATACCCGGACCGCGCCGCCCGTTGGCAGGCCCACAAGCGACAGGTAGTCCTCCACAGTCCCGGTGCCTGTGCCGGCACGGGCACCGGTCCCGCGCCCGCGCCCGCGCGCCAGCGTCCGCCACGCGTCCCGCAGTTGCCCGCGGGTGAGCCCGAACGCCGTCTCACCGGCACCGGGATTGCAGAAGCATCCGGTCCGCAGCGAGATCCCCGCCGCGCTCGAGTCCCGCGCCACCGCGCGCTCGTCGACCACCCGCCCGTCGGTATCAAGGAAGTTCAGCGCCACGGTGCCGCCGCGGGCTGCCGAGGAAACGGGCCCGTACACCCGGATCATCGGCGCGCCGCTGCTGTGCCGCATCCGGCCAAGGCACTCGAGAAGCCACGCGGTCAGCATCCCGACGCGCTGGTGGATCAGGTCGATCCCGATGCCCCTGATCCAGTCAAGCCCGACCGCGACGTCAGGGATCGACAGGAAGTTCACCGTCCCGTCCTCGAACGCGGCCTCGTCGGCCAGCATCTGATGCCATCCCCCGGCGACGCTGACCCCCAGGATCGTGCCGCCGGAGAACCACGGCCGCCGCAGCCTGGCCAGCGCGTCACGCCGCGCGAGCAGGCACCCGACACCGGTCGGGAAGCCGAACACCTTGTACCAGCTGATCGTCACGAACTCCGGCTTGACCACGGACAGGTCGAGCCGGCTCGTCGGCACGAACGCGGCCGCGTCGAGCAGCACGTCGTACCCGGCCGCCTGCGCCCGGTACACCCAGCCGAGCGGGTGCCGCACGCCACTGAAGTTGGACTGTGCCGGGTAGGCGAACAGTCCCGGCCGCCCGCCGTGGCCCCGGCCGATCGCGGCGAGCATGTCGGCCTCGCTGACCCGCAGTTCGGGACCGCTCAGGCCGACGTAGGCCACCCGGGACCCGTGCCGCGCGGCGTACTCCCTGATCCCGTTGACGGAGTTGTGGTTGTCCGCGGTGAGTACGAACCTGCCGCGCCGCCCGAAGGGGTAGGCCTCGCCGACCAGGCGGCATGCCCCGGTCGCGTTCGGCGTGAAGATCACCGCGTACTCGTCGGGCGTCGCGTTGAAGTACCTGAGCACGGCATCCCTGGTCCGCTCGACGAGCAGCGTGGCCGCGGACGACGTCGGATTCTCCGAATGCGGGTTCCCGTACACCCCGGTCCGCAGCCGCGCCTCGTGCGCGAGCAACTGCGACCTGGCGGCGAGGCCCGCGCCCGTGTAGTCCAGGTACACGTGGCCGCCGGCGTCCAGGTACGAGTACTCGGTCGCGCGCAGCTCATCAAGCCTGGAGGTTGCCTCGTACCCCGGATATGCCGCGAGAAAATCACTCATGAAAACATGAGTACCGGCGAATGAGATTGCCAACAACTTTCCGCGATCTGGTGGTGACTAAAAGTATGGGTACGGAACGGACCGTTGCGACTCTCCTCGCCGACTACCTGCGCCAGGTTCGCGTGGACCACGTGTTCGGGTATCCGGGCGAATCTCTCGTCGACTTTCTCGAGGCAGCGCGGGTGGCGGGCCCCGGGGTTGTCAGCGCGGTCCGCGAGGCGAGCGCGGCCTTCATGGCCGAGGGCGCCGCGATGCGCACCGGGGGCATCGGTGCCTGCCTGTCCACGCTCGGGCCAGGGTCGACCGCGCTGCTCAACGGCGTTGCCTCGGCCACCTTGGACCGGGTGCCCATGCTTGCGGTCTCCGGGCAGGTTGACGGCTCGCGTGAGCAGTACTGGACGCATCAGGCGATCGATCACGGCCGGCTGTTCGCGCCGGTCACCAAGCTCGCCGCGCGAATCGAGCCTGCCTCTGCCGACATAGTGCTCCGCCGCGCGCTGCGGACCGCCACGGCGGAACGGCCGGGGGCTGTGCACCTGACAGTCACCGCGGATTCGTTCGGGCGAGACGTCGGCGCTGCCGCGGGCGGCGGGATCCTGCCACCGCTGACCTCAGCCGGCGCGAGCCTGGATTTTTACTGCGATTCGGTCGCGGGTGAGCCGCTCCGGTTGCTCCGCGCGGCGCGGCGTCCCGTGCTGCTGGCCGGCGGCGGTGCGGTGCGCTGCGCCGCGGGGGCGGCGCTCGCGCAGTTCGCTTCGGTTGCCGGGCTGCCCGTCGTGGTCGGCGCGATGGCCAAGGGCGTGCTCGCCGAGGATCACCCCTACTTCGCTGGTGTGCTGGACATGGCGGGTCACCGGGTGATCTGGGACCTGCTGGCCAGCGCCGACCTGATCATCACCGCCGGCTTCGACGCGGTCGAGCTGATCACGCCGTGGCGGATCACCGCTCCCGTGCTGCACGTGGACACCACGCCGAACACGGACCAGGTATACCCGGCCGCCACGGAGATCGTCGGAAACGTGGCCACGGCGCTCGCGTGGTTCGTCGCGCAGTGGGGTGGCGAACCACGGTGGACAGAGCACGAGCTAGCGGTCCACCGGGACAGGCTGCGGGCGACGTGGCAGGAGGGGTATGTGTCCGGCAGGCTGAACCCTGCCGAGGTGGTCACCACGGTGCGCTCGGCCGCGCCGGCCGGGACCGTCGTGACGGCGGACGTCGGGTCGCACAAGATCATGACAGGCCAGGCATGGCGTTCATCCGCGCCGCGGGAGACGCTGATCACGAACGGGCTGTCGGCGATGGGCTTCGGCCTGCCGGCGGCGATCGGTGCCGCCCTGTCGTCGGCACCGGGGACCCCCGTCGTGTGCCTGACGGGGGACGGCGGGTTCGCGATGACGGCCGCCGAACTGTCGGTGGCCGCCAGGCTCGGGCTCGGGCTCGTCGTCGTGGTCTTCGCCGACGGCGGGCTCAACAGGATCGAGCTGCATCAGGCGTCGGTTGGGTACCCGCTGAGCGCGACGGCGGTGGACCCGGTCGACATCCCGCTTCTCGCCGAGTCGCTCGGCTGCGACGGCGTCCGCGTGGAGAGCCTGTCCGGGCTTGAGAAGGTACTGTCTGGCGCGTTCGCCGGCCGGACAAGGCCACTGGTCATCGAGGCCCGGATCGACACCTCCCAGTACGAAGCCCAGTTCTGAGGTCCGGCTGGTCTTGGCTGACCGGCCGGGTTACTAGACTCGCGGTTCGTGAGCCTGTCTATCGGAATCGTCGGTCTGCCCAATGTCGGCAAGTCCACCCTGTTCAATGCGCTGACTAAGGCCGGTGCCCTCGCCGCGAACTACCCCTTCGCCACGATCGAGCCGAACGTTGGCGTGGTCGGCGTGCCGGACCCGCGCCTTGACCAGCTTGCCGGGCTGTACAACTCGGCGCGGGTGGTGCCGGCCTCGGTGCGGTTCACGGACATCGCCGGCCTGGTCCGCGGCGCCTCCGAGGGGCAGGGGATGGGTAACCAGTTCCTCGGCCATATCCGGGAGACCGACGCGATCTGCCAGGTCGTGCGGGTATTCGGCGATCCCGACGTGACCCGGGTCGAGAGTTCCGACGGGCCGGAAGGCGACATCGAGACGATCGTCACCGAGCTGCTGCTCGCCGACCTCCAGACGCTGGAGAAGGCGGCGCCACGGCTCGCGAAGGAGACGAAGTTCTCCAAGGACCCGGAGAAGCTCGAGACGGCCGCGGCGGCCACGGCGGCCGTGTCCGTGCTCGATTCGGGGAAGACGCTGTACGCGGGGGCAGCCGCGGCGGGGATCTCGCTGAAGGCGCTGCGCGAACTGCACCTGCTGACGGCCAAGCCGTTCATCTACGTGTTCAACATGGATGTATCCGACTTGTCGGACGATGGTGTGAAAAAGAAGCTGTCGACCCTGGTGGCCCCGGCCGAGGCGATCTTCCTCGACGCGAAAACCGAGTCCGACCTGACCGAGCTGCCCGACGATGAGGCCGCCGAACTGCTCGCCGAGGCGGGCCTTGGCGAGCCGGGTCTCGCGCAGCTTGCCAGGGCCGGGTTCAGCGTCCTTGGCCTGCAGACCTTCCTGACCGCCGGGCCGAAGGAAACGCGCGCGTGGGAGATCCCGATCGGCGCGACCGCCCCCGAGGCGGCCGGCGTGATCCACACCGACTTCCAGCGCGGCTTCATCAAGGCCGAGATCGTGTCGTTCGCCGACCTGATGGCGGTCGGCTCGGTAGCGGCCGCCCGCGCGGTGGGCAAGGCCCGCATCGAGGGCAAGGACTACGTCATGCAAGACGGAGACGTCGTGGAGTTCCGCTTTAATGTCTAGCGCGGTTTCGGGTGAGACGCCAGCGATGTAGGCGAGCATGATCACCGAAGTTTAGTGTCGTTATAGCGACACTAAATTAACGCCAAGAGCAAAGTCTCCACGATCATGACGGCTCACCGGACTGCCCGGCGCGATCTCACGACACATCGACCGCCAGGACACCATGAGCATCATTCACTAAGTGGCATTGGGCGATAGCCGGTCAGAGTTTCAGCACTATCGATTTCTGGGCCTTGCTTGGCGCCGCTATTGGTTGTGGTTTAAGCGATGCAGGAGGCGACCGGGCCCGCTCTGTAGTTGGGGTCGGTCGGGTAGGCTTGGTTCGTCATCGGGTAGACGTCAGCGCCGAGGCTCTCCGATCGCGTAGCTGACGGCGCCGCCGGGGTGCGACCGTCGGCGCCGGGACGCGGCAGCCTGGTCGGTTCGCGTGCCACAGGCCCTGCCTAGCCCTCGCCAAGCCGCCGGGCGGGCGTCCTCGCGGGCGGGACACCTGGATGTCCCGTCTTGATGTTACGGAGAGTATTCGTCGTTTTGGCGGGTGTTGGCCTGGTATAAGGCCATTACCGGCCACGATGAAGATTTTTCCCCGATGTGGTGAACCACCGCGTTGGTCATTGCGTATCAGTATGTGACGAGTTACCGTCGGTTGGCTGCTTCGTGGCGGCGCCGGAACAGTATCTGTGTTGGATGTGACTGGAGACGACTTCAGTATCGGATCGATGCGGTTTGTTCGGCTCTTATGGCGCCCGTGTGGTCGGTTTATGCCGCACAATGGAGCACGGGACCGGCAGGAGCACGTCCGTACCTGGCTGCCAGGCACGGTAGCGGGCGGAGGAGTGATGGTGCGTAGGTCTAGCGTTGCTAGCCTCGATAGCGGTGCGGAGTCATCCGTGTACGGTGAAGAACCGTCCGTGTCGGCGGAGCCCGGAACTCAGGGCCCCAAAGCCCCGTGGGGCGGTGGCGGCGGCCGCTGGGCGGTGTGGCCCATGCGCGTTGTGCTGTGGGCGACGATCCTGGTCGTCGGCTACCGCGGTGTCACCGCCATCATCTTGAACGAAACGCCGTCGAGCGGTAATGCGAACCCCAATGGCGGAGCCACGGCCGACCAATCGTCGGCGTCGGCATTTCCCGTGATGCTCGGCGAGGCGTTCGCCTTGAGGTTCGGGCAGCTGTGGCTTAACTTCAGCCCGAGCACCGCCACCCAGCGAGCACAGCAGCTCGCGGCCTTTATCCCGGCAAGCGCCAGGACCACCGACCCGGAATTCGGCTGGGCGGGAACGGGGACCTCGACCCTGCAGTCCCTGTCCGTGGCCGGGATCGATGTGCGCAGCGCGCAGACGGCCGTCGTTACCCTGCTGGCCACGAGGAACAACCTGCTGATGAAGCTCGGCGTGCCGCTCTACGCGTCTGGCGGCGGGCTCGTAGTATCGGCCCATCCCGCCTTGCTTCCCGCGCCGCCGACCGCGTCGCTGCCGAAGGTGCAGGGGGCGAGTCCCGATCATGGCGCGCATGCCGCGCTCGCGGGCCTGCTGCCAGATTTCTTCCAGGCCTACGCCACTGGTGACCAGGCGGCACTGAGCCACTACGTGCTGCCGGGTGTCTCGCTCGCGGGACTTGGCGGTGCGGTCAGCTTCGGCTCGATCGCGTCCATCGACGTTCCCCAGGGCGGCAGCGCACGCGACATCACGGTAACCGTGGACTGGATGCTCCCCGGGCAGGTCGGACTTGGTGCGGCGAGACTCGGCACAACTTATGACATGTCGGTCGTCGACCGACAAAGCGGAAGATGGTATGTAAAGGACATCCGTGCATCTACGCAGCCGATGGGTACCCCATGATTTGGTTCGCGTCATCGCTGGTCGTGTCGAGCGGCCTGGTCGCGGTCGAGGGTGCCCGCAGGTCACCAATGGTGCCTAGTCGTCTGCGCAAGCTCACCGATGTCCACGGAAGGGAAGGATGATGTCCGTATCTATCCTCGTCGCTGCGGCCCCGCAAGCGGCGATCAGCACCCAGGGTCTCGTAATTTACCTGCAGAGCCTTTTCGGTCCGCTATTTCTGGGAATAGTAGGTATCGTGGCGCTCTTCTTCCTGTTCACTCGCGAGATCACCAGGTTCGTGCAATTCATCGTGCTCGCCGTCGCGATCGCCGTGATTTTCTACGTGCCGAGCATCGTGCACACGTTGGCCATCGGAATAGCGAACGCTCTCGGGGTCCACTGAGTTATTACTCACTGAGGAGTGCAGTCCTGTGGACCTGCCAACTTACACGAATATCTGGCGGATCGAGAAGCGGCTATACAAGCTCTATGACTTCCGGCTGCCCATGCCGCTGCCGATCAACTGGATCGCCGTATTCGCCGGGATCACGATACCCTATATCGTTCTCCTGATCGCTATAGGACTGCCCTTCAACCACACCCTGGTCTGGCTGTACGTGCTGCCACCTGGGCTGATCACCTGGCTGACCACCAGGCCGGTCATCGAGAACAAGCGGCTGCCTGAACTGGTTGAGTCGCAGGTTCGCTACCTGACCGAGCCAAGGACGTGGGTCAGGCTGGCGCCGCTCACCGAGAAGGACACGATGGTCGTCACGGCCAAGGTCTGGCACAGCAGCCGGCCCGCCGTCGACCAGCCGGCCAAGGATGGCCAGCCCGCCAAGGCCGGCCGCGCGGGTAAGGGCGCGCGCGCTCCCCGCACGCCGAGCCCGGCGGCCAGGCCGGTCCCGGCAGGCAAGCGGATCGCCGCGCCGGGCAAGCCTGCCCGCTCGCGGCCGTCAACGCTCGGGCTCGGTGGAGCTCAGTCGGTTCAGGCGCTGCCCCAGGACCGCACCGTCGTGCCGTCGCGGCAGTCGCACGCACCGCGGCGATCGATCGCGCCCGCGCACGACCTGCCGGGCATCGCTACGCCGCGGCCGGCCCCGGCCCCGGCGACGGTAGCCCAGGCCCCGGTCCAGGCAGAGCGTCGATGGGCTGCGGAACCGCAGCCCATCGACGGGAAGCCGGTGCGGGCACGCGGCGGCGCGCCGGCTGCTTCGCGCCTTGAGATGTCGCATGACGGGCCCGGTCGGCGCCCGGTGGTAGTCGTACCGCCGGAACCGGCTGAGCGCCAGGTACGGCCGGTACCCCCCGAGAACTCCGTGCGCGCATGGCCTGCCCCGGCGCGTCCGCTTCGCTCTGTCCGCCCGGCGCCGCAGGAGACACAGGAGACACAGGCGTTCCAGCCGACGCCGGCACCCGAGCCGACGCCGGCACCCGAGCAGGCACCGGCACCCGGGCAGGCACCGGCACCCGAGCCCGCGTTCCAAGCCGAGCCCGCGCCGGAGATCGCCGCGCGAGTCGTATCCCCTCCGGACTCGGACGTGCCTGCCTACCAGCCGGAGCCCGCTTACCGTGCCACGCTCGAGCGTGCTCATGAGCTCGTCTCCGAAGCACCGGCTCAGCCGGACCAGCCGCCACGGACCGCTCAGCCGCCACAGGCCGCTCAGTCGGTCGGCGTCACCGCGCCGGCGGACGAGGCCGCGCGGCTCGCGGTGCCGTCGATCGAGCGTGCGCTTAGCAGCCCCTCAAGGGACCATAGCCTTTCCTGGCACGGCACCGTCAAGATCGTCACCGGCGCGGGCGCCGCGCAGGGGCCTGGGGCCCGCGACCAGGAGGCGCTGGACAGGAACCGCGCCAGGCTGCCGATCGAGGGTCCCAAGCGGATCCTCATCCTCGGCTGCACGACCGGCGCGGGGCAGTCCGTGACCGCGCTGATGGTCGGCTACATGCTCGCGAGCCTGCGCGAGCACCCGGTGGCCGCGGTGGATCTGCACGACGGGACGCTCGCACGGTACCGCGCCCCGGCGGCCTGGCTCGATGAGCTCCTGGCTGGCAGGCCGCCGCAGGCCGTGCGGCCTACCCGGCCCGACGGCCTGCACCCCACGCCGAAGGCGAACCCGGCCACGCTCGACGTCATCGCTTCCCACGAGTCGCTCGGCGACGGCGATGAGATCAAGCTTGCCGTGCAGCTCAACAGGCACTACCCGCTGACCGTGCTCGACGGGGGGCCGGCCGGCCTCGTCAAGCTGCTCAAGGTCACCGATCAGCTTGTGCTCGTGGCGCCCGCCAACGTCGAGGCGGCGGGTGCGCTCGCCGATACCCGCGACTGGCTGGATGCGCACGGCCACGCCGACCTGGCCATGCAGTCGGTGACCGTGATCAACGGCGTGAGCCGCCGCTCGCTGCCCGATGTCGAGCAGGCCGAGTCCATCGCCCGTGGCCGGTCGCGCGCGATCGTCCGGGTGCCGTGGGACGACATGCTCCCGGTGGCGACCACGGGACCGTCCACGCTCCGCCCCCAGACACGCGTCGCCTATACCGCTCTCGCGGGGGTGCTCGTCGCCGGCCTGGCCGCCGTTCCGGCAAAGGCCGCCGCACCCGTGAGGAAACAGCAATGATCTTCTGCAGAACGGACCGGGCTGGCTCTGCGGGCCCCATGACTTGGGAGGCGTGGTGAGCGGGAAGTCGAAGGGGCGAAGCCGCCTGGCGATCCGTTATTTCGACGACCGGGTGCTGCTGACCGACACGCACGCGTGGGCGTACTACCGCGTGCCCTCGGTCTCGTATGAGTTCACCACGCCGGAGGAGCGCGAGGCGCTCGCCACGAACATCACCGTGGCGCTCGCAACGATCAGGATGCAGGACGCCGAGGTGCACCTGCGGATCGCGCATCGGCCGTATCCGGCGGTGGAGTGGGCGACCGGCCTCGACAGCACGAGCGACGGCGGCCCTGGCTGGCGGGAGTACCTCGACCAGATCTACCAGCACGTGTGGGCGCAGGACTTCTGGTCCAAGGAGATCTACCTGGGCGTGCGGCTCGGCCAGCGCTCCATGCGGGCGCAGTTCACCGACGGGCTGTTCGGGCACTTCCTCAACACCTACCGTGCCGCGGAGCGCGGCCTCGGCATCGACGATGACGCCGTGCCGCCTGGCGAGGTCGGCAAGTGGACCGAGCAGGCCGAGCGGCTCGGCCGGGCGCTCACCGCGTCCGCGCTCGCGGCGCGGCACGCCACGAGCAGGGAAGTGGCGTGGCTGCTGCGGCACACGCTGAGCGGCTCGCTCGGCGATCCGCCGCCGTCGGGAACCCGCCGCAAGACCTGGGGCGCGGGGGAGATCGAGCAGCTCTACGAGGGCCAGATACACAACGGCAGGACGATGCTCCGGCTCGAGCAGGTGCAGGGCGAGTCGCATGTGGCATTCCTGTCGTTCTCCCGGTTCCCCGACGTCATGGCCTTCCCGGAAGGCGACCCGTGGCTGCACCACGCCGACTCGCTGCCGTTCCCCGTCGAGGTCTCCTCGCGGATGCGCCTCGTGCCGCCTGCCAAGGCGTCCAAGGACGTGTCACGGCGGCTCGCGCACGCCCGCGACATGGACGCGCACATCCGCGAGGCGGGTGCCGAGGCGCCGATCGCGCTCGCCGAGCAGATCGCCGCCGCCAGGATGCTCGAGCACGGCATCACGAAGGAGCGGCTGCCGTTCGTCTACGGCTGGCATCGGCTGCTCGTGACCGCGCCCACCAGGGAGCTGTGCGTTCGCCGGGTAGAGGCGGTCACCGAGCATTACCGGGATATCGGCATCGACCTCGTTAACTCCACCGGTGACCAGTTCTCGCTGCTCACCGAGTCGCTTCCGGGCGAGAAGGTGCGGCTGAGCTCCTACGTGCAGCGCCAGCCGCTCTACACGATCGCGGGCGGTATGCCGACGGCGACGGTGGAGCTCGGCGACCGGATAGCCGACGGCGTCGGCTGGATCGGGCCGTACATCGGGGAGACCCTTGGCCGGGCGCGCTCGGTGGTGCACTTCGACCCGATGCTCGCCGCGGCGCGGAACCGCCCGACCGCGGTGGCGATCACCGGTGAGCCGGGCGGCGGCAAGACAACGCTCGCGATGCTGCTGATCTACCAGCTCGCGCTGCGCGGCGCGTCGATCGCGGTGATCGACCCGAAGGGCGATGCCGAGCCGCTCGCCGAGTACCTGTCAAGTACCGGGCGCAAGGCGCGGGTGCTGCCGCTGTCATCGGCCGCGGCCGGGCTGCTCGACCCGTTCTCGTTCGGCGATGACCTGGCGGAGAAGCGCACGATGGCGACGGAGACGCTCCGCCTGCTGCTGCCGAGGATGAGCGAGGAGCGGGAGTCCGCGCTGATCCAGGCGGTCGGCGCGGTGGCCGTCGGCCAGCGGCCGAGCCTTGGCAAGGTCGTCAGGCACCTGGAGGAGTCCGACGACCCGGCATGGAAGAACCTGGGCGCGGTGATGCGCTCGGTCTCCGAGATGCGCCTTGCCCGGTTGTGCTTTTCCCCGTCGGGCGGCCAGCAGATCGACGCGAACGGCTGGACGACCGTGTTCACGCTCGGCGGTCTCACCCTGCCCGACACCACGACGGCCAGGGACGACTACTCCTACGAGCAGCGGCTCTCCGTCGCGCTGCTCTACCTGGTCTCCCAGTTCGCCCGCCGGCTGATGAACACCCTGGACAGGACCGTGCCGAAGGCGATCTTCCTCGACGAGGCGTGGGCGATCACGGCGACACCCGAGGGCGCCAAGCTGGTACCCGAAGTATCACGCATGGGGCGCTCGAGAAATACGGCGCTCGTCCTGATCTCGCAGAATGCGGGCGACCTGCTGCACGAGCAGGTGACCAACTGTATTTCCAGTGTTTTCGCGTTCCGCTCGTCGGAACGTGCCGAGGTGACGAACGTCCTGTCATTGCTCGGTGTTGAGCCGTCCGAGGAGCACAAGGCCATCCTTCGTGGCCTCGGCAATGGTGAGTGCATTTTCCGTGACCTCGACGACCGCGCGGGCCGCATCGGCGTCGATCTCGTATCCGAAGAACTACGGGACTGGATCGATACGAATCCGACACGAGCCCGTCGGCCACAGCCGGCGGCTACTACCCCCCAGTAAGTACCGCCGAAAAACAGGAGCCTCCCGAGATGGCTGAACCTCACCCACGATCCGCCCACTCACGGACCGCTGGTCGGCCGGCCCGCGCCCTGCTGCTGGCCGGCGCGATCTTTGCGATCGTGCTCGGCGGGCTGTTCATGGCCCGCCCGGCCGCCGCCGCCCCGGCCGCGCATGCGGCCACATCCGCCACCGCGCACACTGCGGCCCGCGCCGACACGGCCGCGCCCGCGACGCGCTTGACGGTCAACCAGATCGAGGCGCTGAACCGGCCGGACGCGGGCGGTATCTGCGGCATTCCGGGGATCGGCGACATCGGCGGCCTTGTCGGCCTGTGCCAGGCGGGTTCTGGCCTGGGCGGGTCCCTCAACAACATCTGCTCCCCGTCCACGCCGCAGCCGGAGCTGGCGTCATCCGGCATCGATTCGATGATCTCGGTACCCGGCGCCCAGGCGACGGGGATGACGCTCTACGACAACTACGGCCTCGCCGGGCAGTACTGGGCGGCGACCGGCCTGCAGTGCTCGGACATGACCTCGCTGATCGGCAACAACGTCGCGGGCATGGTCTTCGACATGGCCAAATCGCTGGACCGGGTCACGATCACCGTCTACCAGTCCGCGGCCGGGTCCAACATCCTGTCCTGGCTGAGCGGCTCGGTTGACACGCTGATCACCGACCTCGGCAACGCGGTCTACTACCCGTTCCTCGCGCCCGTCGTGATCATCGGCGCGATCTGGCTGGCCTGGCAGGGCCTCATCCGCAAGCGCGCCACCCGAACCATCGAGGGCACGATCTGGATGGTCATCGCGTGTGCCTCCGCGATCTGGCTGATCGGCCGCCCGGCCGACTTCACCGGCGTCGGCACCACCGTGTCAAACGGCGTCACCTCGGTGCTCAACGCGGCCTTCGCCAAGCTGCCCCCCACCTCGGGCAGCAACTGCCTGCCCGTCGCTACTCATGACCCGCAGTCCGTCACGGCGAACTACTCGTTCAGCTCGGGCAACGGCCTGGTGGACCAGAACGCGAATGAGCTGTGGTCGGTGCTCGTCTGCAAGCCCTGGCTCATCGGCGAGTTCGGCACCAGCCAGTACGGCGTGCCGGGCACGAAGCAGCCGCAAACCGTGGTGAACCAGTACGGCAGGCTGCTTCTCTACACGCAGGCGATCGCGGCCAACGAGCAGGATACGCCCACGCTCGTCACGGAAAAGCAGTACTACTACCAGGGCCTCGCGCAGCAGCTGAAGAGCACCGACCCCGCCGTGTACTCGCTGTTCCAGGGCAACCAGTGGACGACCCGGCTTGAGGTCGGCTTCTCCGCGCTGTTCGCCGCGGTCGCGGCCGGCCTGCTCGTGCTGCTGATCGCGCTGACCCTGATCATCTTGAAGCTCGGGTTCCTGCTGCTGCTCGTCGCCGGTCCGTTCTTCCTGATCGTCGGGGTGCATCCCGGGTTTGGCCGGGTGATCGCGGTCCGCTGGTTCGAGATGCTCGTCGGCGTGCTGCTGAAGCAGGTCGCGATCGCGCTCGTGCTTTCCGTCCTGCTGTACTGCTACTCGCTGATCATGGGCACCACCGATCAGGTGCTGCCCTGGGCGCTCAAGATCATGATGATCGCGCTCGTCACCGTGGCGGTGTTCATCTACCGCAAGCCATTCCAGCACCTGTTCTCCTCGGTCGGCTACGGCATGCTCGGCAACTCCGAGCGCGCCGAGGTGAGCTGGCGCGAGTCCGCCCTCGGCTTCCGCCGGGTGACCGGGTCCGCGGCTGGTGTCGCGGTGCCCGCGTTCGGCGCGGCACGCGCGGGGGGGCGCTGGGCGCGGCGTGCCGCCGCGGACAGCGGGGGCGCCGCCGACACGGCAGCGGGCGGCGCCGCGGCTGGCGCAGCGGGCGCAGCGGGCGCGGAAGGGATGTCCGTCATGCCGTCGGCCGACAGCCACACGACCGCACGGCAGTGGCCGGACGCCGGGGTCGTCTCCGGCCGGCCCGCACCGCCGCTGCCGCTGCCGCCGCAGAACGGTGCCCCGGCCCCCGCCGGCGGCTCGGCCGGCTGGGCCAGGAGCGGTGCTTCAGGCACGGCCGGTTCTGGAGCACGCGGGCCTGCGCAGCCGCCGGTTCGCAGGGCGGCGCCTGCCGCACCCCCAGCGGCCACGAAGCCCCCGGCTCGCCCCGCGTCCGGAGGCGGGTGGCCTGGGGCAGCAGCTCCGGTCCGTTCCGGCGAACCGAAGTCGAATGGGGCGGCGGGCGGAGCGGCTAAGCCTCCAGCGGCACCATTCTGGTCGCGTCCGCGCCGGTCCAAGTAGCGGGGTCGTGGCATGGACCTCACACAAGGCCAGCAGCGGCTGCTGTTCGTCGTCGTCGTCATCGTGCTCGCTGGTCTCGGCATCTACCTGATCAGCGGGGCCCGTCACGGGGCGACCGCCACGCCGTCAACGTCGCCAGCCGCGACCGCGCCGACAGCCGGCGGCCCGTCGGCGTCGAGCACCTACGTCCCGCCCGCGACCGCCCCGCCC
>Ga0066797_1000141_pt1 | contig 21937 bp, 17 predicted proteins | sample PersoiDNA2013193_FD_76335 | JGI IMG/M metagenome (GOLD analysis project Ga0066797, IMG submission 76335) | Permafrost soil microbial communities from the Arctic, to analyse light accelerated degradation of dissolved organic matter (DOM) -... | ecosystem: Environmental > Terrestrial > Soil >... | reverse complement strand
GCCGCGCCGGCGCGGCGTCGCCGCCGTCGCCGTCTCCCTGGCCGTCGCCGTGGCTGCCGGACTCGGCGTGTCCGCACTGACCCTGCCGTTGACCTCACCCCAAGTGACCAGGCACTTCTGGTGGGTGCTTGCCGCGGTGCCGGTGATCGCGCTGGCGCTGTGCCCGCCGGTGCTCGGCCGTCTGATCGACCGCGTCCTCACGCTAACCGCCAGGCAGTCCCTGGAGCGCGGGCCAAGCTGGGGCGGGCTGGCCCGCGCGGCCGGCTGGACGGTGCTCGGCTGGCTGGCGTTCGGCACCCAGGTGTGGCTATTGCTGGCCGGAATGACCGGACGCGGCGCGGCCGTGCTGCTCCTCGCGACCGGCGGATACGCACTTGCGTACGCCGCCGGGCTGCTGCTCGTGGTGTTCCCGAACGGGATCGGCGCGCGCGAGATCATCCTGATCGCCGTGCTCTCCCCGGTGGTGCCGCACGGCACCGCGCTTGCCATCGCCCTCGCCGCCCGCCTGGTCACCACGGCGTCGGACCTAGCCTGGGGGTCCTTCGGGCTGGCACTGAGCCGCATGGCATGGGCGGCGGTCGAGCCAGCGGCTGATCGCAGTGCACGGTTAGATAGAACACATTCTAGTTGGGACAAAAGTCCCTGCCAGCCGGTAACCCAGCGCGGGAAGGTGGCGATATGCCTCAGGCCGAGGCCATATCCCCGAAGGGGCTGACGAGAGGAGGCGAGGTCGGTGCTGAACTTCCAAGCCGACTTCTGGCCGGTGTTCTGGACGATTCTGAGTAGCGCGGCGCTGCTCACCGCTGTGCTGTGCTGTGCGGTCGCTATCGTTCCCGCGCCGCGGATCAGGCGGCACCACCAGCCGCCAGTGCGGCAGCACCGGCACCTGCCGGCTAAGCGGCCGCATGCGGGCCACCTGCCGCATCCCGCCTAGCTGACGGACAAGATCAGGCCGCTGGCAGGCACCGAGGATGGTCGTCAGTGGCGGCGGGTTAGCAGCGGGGCCAGCCTGGCGGCGGCGTAGCGGACCTCGGGCAGGGCGGCCGTGCCGTAGCCGAGAATAAGGCCGCTCATCGTCGGCGGGCCGGCGAAGTAGCGGTCGAGCGGGTAGACCCGCACGCCGCGCCCGGCGGCCGCCTCGACCAGTCGGGCGGTGGGGTAACCGCCGGGAAGCTCGAGCACCACGTGCATTCCGGCGGTGTCGCCGAGCAGTCGGAACGGCACCTGGTTCTCGTTCGCGCCGGCCGTACCCGGGCGGGCCTGGGAGAGGCCGTCGACGAGGGCGGCGCGGCGGCGGGCGTACTCCAGGCGCATCTTGCGGACGTGGCGCTCCAGGTCACCCGAGCGGAGCAGGGCGAGGACCGCGTGCTGCACCGGCTCGGGGATGCGGGCGCCGAGCAACGGGCGGAGCGCCGCCAGCCGGTCGACGAGCTCGGGCGGGGCGACCAGCCAGCCCGCGCCGAAGGCGGTCGCGAGGACCTTCGACGCCGTGCCGAGGTAGACGATGACGTCGGCGTCCATGCTGTGCAGGGCGGGCAGCGGGCCGACGTCGTAGCGGAATTCGCTGTCGTAGTCGTCCTCGACGATGAGCGCGCCGGCCGCCCTGGCCCAGGTGATCAGCGCCTGCCTGCGGCTCACCGGGAGGCGGCCGCCGAGCGGGTACTGGTGGGCGGGCGTGGTGTAGAGCAGCCGGAGATCGCCGGGCAGTTCCTCGGGGACGATGCCGTGCGCATCGACCCGGCACGGCACGACCCCGGCACCGGCCCGGCGCAGCACCTCGCGGCCCGTTGGGTAACCGGGCTCCTCGATGCCGGCCCGGTCGCCCGGCTTCAGCAGCGCCTCGGCCAGCAGTGCCAGGCCGCTCGACACCCCCTGAGTGACCAGCACGTGCGCCGGAGTGACGGCAAGACCGCGTGACCGGCGCAGGTAGGCGGCGATCTCCGCCCGGAGCTGCGGCAGCCCGTGCGGGTCTGGCCACCGGGACGGCAGGTGCGCGCCTGCCTGGCGCCATGCCCGGCGCCAAGCGGCGGGCTCGATGCCTTCGGCCCAGGGGATGCCTGGCTGCAAATCGATGAGCGGTCCCGGCACCGTCTTCGGGCCGGGAAGGGGAACGGGGCGAGGACGTGAAACACGCTTCCGTTGGGGATCACCTTGATCGAGCGCGGACAGGGAGGTCACGTCGGCCACATAGGTGCCCGAGCCGTGGCGGCCCTCGAGCCAGCCCTCGGCGAACAGGCGGGCGTACGCGTTGGTGACTACGGTCCGGCTGACGCCGAGCGTGGCCGCCAGGTCGCGGCTGGACGGCAGCCGGTCGCCCGCGTGCAGCACGCCGCCGGTGACGGCCGCCTCAAGCTGGGCGGATATCTGGACGGCGAGCGGCGGCCCGTCCGCACGGTTCACCACGACGGGCAGGCCGGATGGCAAAGTGGTCATCAGAACTTCTCCATGATTGGCTATTTGTGCCAGTCCACTTGTCGCCTAGGCTACGGGATCATGAGCACCGAAACCACGCCTTTGTCCAGCACCCCGCGCACCACCCTGCGCAGGCACCGCGACCGCGCGCAGGCCGACCGCGCCGCGCTGTACGCGGTGCTCGACGCGGGCCTGATCTGCCACCTCGGCGTGGTCGCCGAGGGCGACCCCGTGGTGCTGCCCACCGCCTACGGCCGGGACGGCGACACGCTGTACCTGCACGGGTCGTCGGCCAACGGCGCGTTCCTGGCCGCGGACGGGCAGCGGGTCTGCGTGACCGTCACGCACCTGGACGGGCTCGTCGCCGCCCGGTCGGTGTTCAGCCACTCGGTCAACTACCGCAGCGCCGTCATCTTCGGCACCGCGACTGTGGTCAAGGACGAGGACCAGCGCTGGCAGGCGCTGCGGATCATCACCGACCACCTCATCCCCGGCCGGTGGGCGGCCGCGCGGCAGCCCACCAGCAAGGAGATGGCGGCCACGGCGGTGCTCTCGCTCCCCCTCACCGAGGCGTCGGTGAAGGTCCGCACCGGGATGCCAATAGACCAGCCCGAGGACCACGACCTGGACGTGTGGGCCGGGGTTCTGCCGGTCGCGGTCACGTTCGGCGAGCCGCTCCCTGACCCGCTGCTGCGTGACGAGATCCCGCTCCCGGCGCACATCCGCGTGCGCGTCGAGACCACCACCTAGCCAGACGCGGCGACGGGCATGGCGGCGGCTATCTCGGCCTGGCCGTAGGCGTAACGCAGCGTGTCGCCCGTGGAGCCGAGCGTCCCTGATGACGGGAGCCCGTCGCTGTTGCCGGTGATCGCGATCTGGTGCCCGGTGAAGTCAGTAACCGAGGCGAGCTCGTTGTTGTTGCTATAGCCGTAACTGATGGTGCTTGTCGTCGCCCAGCTTGCGGTCGCTGGGAGCGGGTAGGTGATGCCTGTCGTGTTGCCGTCTGGGTCGTAGCAGTAACTGGTGACGGAAGCGGCGGAGGTGCCGTAGCCGGTGGTCTCGGTAGTGATGATTTTCTAGATATATGTCTATATGTGTTTGAAATTACCGATGAACAGCGGATATGCCTCGCCCGGCACGCGCACCGGTAAGGACAAGATCAGGCCGCTGGTAGGCACGCCCGTGCCCGCCGTCACGAGGACGGGACCGTCACCGGGAACCTGGTTGACCGAGGTACCGCGGACCTGCCTGACCGCCTCGGCGATGCCGTTCATGCCGTGGATGTACGCCTCGCCAAGCTGGCCGCCGTGCGTATTGACCGGCAGGCGGCCGCCCACCTCGATCGCGCCATCGGCGATGAAGCTGCGGGCCTCGCCGCGTGCGCAGAAGCCGAGTTCTTCCAGCTGGAGGAGCACATACGGGGTGAAGTGGTCATACAGCACCGCGGTCCGCACGTCGGAGGGGCCGAGGCCGGCCTGCCGCCACAGCTGCCTGGCCACCACGCCCATCTCCGGCAGGGCCCCGAGCCCGTCGTGGTAATAGCTGGTCATGATGTACTGGCGCGGCCCGCTTCCCTGAGCGGCGGCGGCGATCACGGCGGGCCGCCACTGCAGGTCGCGGGCGCGGTCCAGGCTGGTGACGACGATGGCCACGGCGCCGTCGCTCTCCTGGCAGCAGTCGAGGAGACGGAGCGGCTCGGCGATCCAGCGCGATTCCTGGTGCTCGGCGAGCGTGACCGGGCGCTGGTAGAACCAGGCGTGCGGATTGGCGGCGGCGTGACGGCGGTCCGCGACCGTGACCCGGCCGAAGTCCTCGCTCGTCGCCCCGGAGAAGTGCATGTACCTGCGGGCGATCATCGCGACCATCGCCGCGGGGGTGGCGAGGCCCATCGGGTAGTGCCAGCCGTTGTCGATGCCTGAGGTGGTCAGGTTGCCCGCAAGCCCGGCCGCCACCTGGCCGAAGCGGCGGCCCGAACGTTCGTTGAGCGCGCGGTAGCAGACCACGACGTCGGCCGTTCCCGTGGCGACGGCCATCGCCGCCTGATGCACGGTCGCGCAGGCGGCACCGCCGCCGTAGCCGATCTGGCTGAAGAACCGCAGCTCACCGATGCCGAGTTCGCGGGCGACCGCGATTTCCGCGTTGCTGTCCATGGTGAAGGTGACAAGGCCGTCCACGTCGGCGGCGGTCAGGCCGGCGTCGGCGAGGGCAGCCGTGATCGCCTCGACGGCGAGGCGAAGCTCACTGCGCCCGGAGTCCTTGGAGAACTCCGTCGCGCCGATGCCGGCGATCGCCGCGGTGCCGGAGAGCCCGCCCGCGGCCATCAGCGCTTCCCTGGCGGCGCGAGGCGAACGGTCGCCGTCACGTGATCGCCAAGGCCGCACCTGCCGATGACCGAGATCACCCGCCCGGCTTCGTCATCGGCGGTTACCTTGCCGGTCAGGGTCAGCGTGTCGCCGGCGTGGCAGGGCACGCCGAGCCGGATGGAGATCGCGCGGAAGATCGCGTCAGGTCCCGCCCATGCGGCGACATACCGCTGGACCAGGCCGGTCGTGGTCAAGATGTTGAGGAAGATGTCCTTCGCGCCCCCCGCGACCGCGCGGTCCCTGTCGTGGTGCACGTCCTGGAAGTCACGGGTCGCCAGGGCGGACGAGATCACGAACGTCGGCGTGACATCGATGACCAGCGGCGGCAGGAAGGCGGCGGACGCGGCCCGCCACGCGGGGAGCGTCAGGTCGTCATCGACCCGCACGAACTCAACGTGCACGGGCAGCCCGATTCGCACCTGGTCCGGGTCGACGCCGAGCAGTTCGCCGACCATCCGGACGCCCTCGGGCAGCTGCACGAGGGCGATCACGATCGGCAGGTTCTTGCCGGGCACCGGCGGATGGTGGTGGACGACGTAGCTGTACACCTCGCCGGTTCCTGCCGCCTTGACATACCCCACGGTCATGTTCCCGCACGACGGGCACCTCGGACCCGGCGGATGGCGCGGCGTCCCGCACTGGTCGCAGCGCTGGACGCGCAGCTCGCCCGACGCGGTGCCGGCCCAGAAGAACGCCGTGTCGGGCGAGACCACCGGGCGGATGACCCCGCCAGGGGGGTATGGGGGGGCGGGCAGCCCCCCCATGCGCAGGGGGGGTGTGGGGGGGATCGCTCCCCCCGATGGCAAACACGACATCCTGGACGGAGAACGCGTCCGATGACGGCTCGACCACCTGATTGACACCAGCCGCGAGGGCGACGGGTGCGCACCCGGTGAACCGCATCGGCTGACCGGTGAGCAGGGCGGCGAACGTGCCGGACACACGTGTCGGCACGAGCTTCCCGTCGACCTTGAGGAGCGGCCCGAGGCCGCATCGCAGCCGGAAGGGCACCGAGGGAGTACCGAGGAAGGGAACGCCTGGAACCGTCACGTCGGTTATCTCAAGCGGCGCCTGCACCGGGCTGAAGACGAACGTCAGGCTGATCGTGCGCATCGGGGCGAACGTGACGACGCTGCTCGCGCCGGTGATCATGGCACCGCGCGCCTGCCCGCCGGAACCGGTGATCAAGACCGGCAGCAGGCCGGACATCCCCGGCGGCCGTTCGATGGTGACCCGGCGGATCGTCCGCGCCTTCCCCCAGCGGATGGTGAGCGTCGGTCGCGGGTCCTGGGCGCTGGCGATCCAGCTCGTCGCCTGGTTGCCGTCGAACGCCGATCTCGCCTGATCTTGCGGATCGTCGGTCGAGGTCGAGGACGCGGTCACCGTGGCCTGGCCGGTGCCGAGCCGCGCGTACTTGTCCGCGACCGACGGATCGACGAGTACCGCGGAGCCAGCCACCGCGGACCGCCGCGGCTGCTGTTCGTAGAAGGTGTGATCGAAGCCGTACTGCTCCTCGGTCGGCGTGGCAAGCGTCGGGTCGCACGCCCAGCCGAGCGAGCCGAGCATGCAGCCGGACGGCTGTGGCTGTGCCTTCGCGAGCACCACGACGGACGGATCGCCGCCTGGCGCGGCGGGGGCGACGATGGCGCGGCTGGCCTGGGACCCTGGCACAAGGATGTCCGAGATGGACACCTCGGTCCCAAGCGCGGATACGGGCCGCCAGGCCAGGCCAGTGACGGTGATCCGCAGCCAGCCCGAGCTCCCGGCTGGGACCTTCAGCCACTGCGATTGACCGGTTGCCAGAACGGGGTCAGTGACCTTCCCCGCAGCGGTCGAAACGACCACCCGCGAGACGGGCGGTCCGATCGCTCCGTTGTCGACGAACGTCACCCGGATCCTGGTCAGCGTGAGCGGCGCGTCGAAGTCCACCTGGATCCACTGGCCGACCGGGCCGGTCCAGTCGCCAGACTCCCACCTGGTCCGCAGGTCGCCGTCGACGGCGGAGTAGGGCAACAGGCCGCTCGACCAGAGCGCGGGGATGGTCCGGGGATCGGAGGCGGACGAGGACGCGGTCACATCCTGGATGCCGGCATACCGCGACACGGTCAGGTACTCGCTCCAGTCCGGCTCCAGGTAGTCCCCGGTCGCCCAGAACGTGTCGGCTTGCGCAGACGCGGTCATCGTCGGCGCGTAGGAAGACCGCAGCTCGCCGAAGTCGCGGGTCGTCCGCCGCAGTGAATCCGTTACCACCGACCCCGCCACGGGCAGGCTCGCGCCGTCGTCGTTAAGCAGCACCGGCCGGTCGGCGAGCAGGTCCGCGTTGGCCAGGGTGAGCATGGACTCCGGTGCGCCGTAGACCCGCAGCGTGCCCGCCGCGGGCTGCACAGCCGCCGCAGGCTCGGCGCCGGCCACCCGGTAGATCTCCACCGCGGGATAGGGCGGGTCCAGGTTGGTCGCGTCGCCCGCGGCATTGCCCACCAGCGGCCCGAAGGCAGCCACCCTCGTCATTCCCGCCGATGTCGCGAGCGCCTGGTTGATCCTGGCCGGCCATGCCCCGAGCAGGACAGAACGGTCAAGGTCATCGCGGACGACCACGTACTTCACGCCCATCCGGGCGATCACCTGGGTCAGCCCCGCGGACCCGGTGCCTGCCGCCAGCTGCTGATCGATCGCGCTGAGCAGCCGCTCATTGCCTGGAGTGGAGATGGACGAGATATTCCGTTCGGCCCAGTCCACGGTGGTCAGCGGCTGCAGGACGTCGTCCAGCGGGCTGCCCCAGACATACTGGCCGAACGTCGCCCCGGGAACCACGAGCACCGACTGGTGGCCGGCGTGCGCGTTCAGCCAGTTCGCCGCGGCGGTCCAGTACGACGGGATCTGGGGGAACGACCCGGCGTTGGCCACCCCGCTCAGGTAGGCGGGCAGCGCGAGGCCCCCGATGCCGATTCCCGCGGCCGCGATCGCCATGGCACGAGGACGGGGCGCGCGCACGGTTGCCAGGAGCTGCGCGAGACTGAGCGCGACCGGCAGGCGGACAAGCGGATCGAACTTCCACAGGTTGCGGAACGCGGCCGCGGGGCCGTTGATCAGGGCGGCGACCGGGCCCGCGAGCGGATTGCCGAGGCTGGGGTGCCCCGACGAGATGATGACAAGGCCGGCGAGCAAAGACCACAGCAGGAAGCGCCGCTCTGGCACCCGCCCGCGGCTCAGGCCGGTGAGCCCGAGCCCGGCGACCAGGCCGCTGAGCAGGGTCGGCAGCACCTGGGTGGCGATTCGGTAGCCGACAAGCCACCACGGCTGCCCGTTGACCACCAGGTAACTGATCCAGTTCTCCGTGCCAAGCAGCGCCCGGTCCAGGCCGGTCACTGACGTGGTGGCGGCGGCGCTCTCGGTGTACGGGAGGAACGAGACGCCGTACTTCTGCAGCAGCACGAGCGGGATGGACCACCACAGGGTCGCGAGCAGGACGGCAGGCGCCCACCAGGCAAGGAGCCGCCAGCGGAGGGCCGCGGGGCGGGTCAGCAGGAAGACCACCGCGGGGGCCACGGCGGCGGCGGTGCACGCGGCGTTGATGCCGCTGCACAGCGCCACCGCGACGGCGGACCTGGCGGCGGCGCGCCAGAGCCTGGACCGCTGGCCCTCGTCGAGCGCGGCCCCGGCGAGCGGGATGATGATCCACGGTGCCAGGGCCTGCGGCAGGTATTCACCGGAATACTCGCCGACCAGGGTGAGCGCCATCGGCGACAGGGCGTACGCGAGGCCGGCGACCGCCCGTGTCCACGGCGCGCCGAGGCCAAGCCGGCCCGCCAGACGTACCGTGCCGAGGAAGGCGGCGATCAGCACCGCGCTGATCCACAGCCGCTGGCTGACCCAGGGCGGTGCCGCCGCCAGCCTGCCGAGCGCGAAGAACGGCCCCATCGGGAAGAGGTAGCCGTTCGCCTGGTTCTGGAGCTGGCCGAACTGCTGCGGATCCCACAGCGAGAAGGCGCGCGCGAGGTAGCCGACCGGGTTGACCGACAGGTCAAGCTTGGAATCGGCGATGATGTTACCTGGGGCGCTCACGAAGGGCAGCAGGGTCAGCAGCAGGCAGCAGGCGGCCAGGCCGATCCTTGGCGGGATCCTTCGCGGTGCCGGCCCGGCGGGGATGTCGACCGGGCTTGCTATCGCGGGCGCGCCGATCATGGTGCCCGGCGATGCACCAGCGGCAAGGTCACTGCGCGGCGCCGGCCGGGAGCGGCGTTAGGTCCGCAGGCGCGCGCGCGATGTGCAGTGGCGGATGCCAGGCGGGCGCCGGCTCGCCGGCGCCCGAGGCGGCTGGCCTCATCCAGAGCGAGACGACATCGCGCATCGCGGCCACGGAATGGCGCCGCACCGAGAACGTTGAGTTCGGCATGTCCCGCCACCGGACCGGGATCTCGGTAAGCGTCGCGCCAAGCCGCAGGCAGTTGGCCATCAGCTCGACGTCGAACGCGAAGCCGGCCGTGCGAAGCGGCAGCACGGCCTGCCTGACAAGCGGCCCTGAGAAGAACTTGAACCCGCACTGGGTATCGGTCACGCCGGGAACGATCCTCCTGGCGAGGGCGCGGAACACCGCCGCGCCCGCCCTCCTCGCCGCGCTGTTCCTCGCCTCAACCACCGACGCCCGCAGCGCGCGTGACCCGATAACCACGCTGTCCCCCGCGGCGAGCAGCCGGAGAGCCTGGTCGAGCGCGGACAGGTCGGTGGCCATGTCGGCGTCACAATACCCGACGAACGGCGCCCGGGTGGCCAGCAATCCGGCCCGTACCGCCCTGCCCTTGCCCGGCTGCTCGCAGCGCAGCAGTCCGACGGGCACGGGACCGGGGGGCCACTCGCGGACCAGGCGGCCTGTCCCGTCGGTGCTCGCACTGTCAACGACGATTATCGCCGTGCGCAGCGGGAGCGTCGCTGCCTTCCCGCACAGCGCGGCGAGGCCCGCTGGCAGCCGGGCGACCTCATTGTGCGCGGGGACGACGATCTCAATCGACGCCGGATGGATGACCGGCGGCACGGGAGTCATTCTCCGCGGCCGTGGTCAGCGGTTGCCGTACACGTAGAGCGAGGCGTTGCTCGGAGTGCCGTTAGCGGCGCTCGACAGCACGTTGGCCGCGAGCACGACCCCCACGACGCCGATCGCGAGACCCGCGACGACCGCGATGAGCAGACGCATCATGGCACTCCACCTCCGGGACGTACTGCGCTTGACAACCGCCAGACGAACTGAACTGGCCAGTAATATTTTGAAGAAACTGTAACAAGTTCTAGTCTGCGCGGCTAGGGAAAGCGCGATCGTACCGCAAGTTCATAGACGACAAGGCCCGGCTGGTCGACGATCATCGTGGATCCGGGCAGGCGGGCGCCGGGCGCAGGTCCGGCATCCACGAGGACGAAGCGCACTCCCGCGGCCCGCAGCGGTGCGGTCAGCGGCCCCTGGCCCTGCAGGATGGTGTTCAGCCGCCGGGCCAGCGGGTCCTCGGGCGCGAGCGGGACATCACCCACTTGGGTGCCGTCATTCCAGATCACCGGTCGCGACACCAGGCGCGGCCAGGCATCGAGCATCGCCGCACCGCCGTTCCAGGCGGGCCTGCGGTCGGCGGCCCACGGCAGCAGCAGGACGTCGCCTTGGCCGGGGGCGGCGTCGATGGTGCGCGCCGCGGTCAGCCAGCCGGCCGGATACCAGACCGGGTGCAGCCGGCCGGCCGCCCCCCAGGCGAGCCCGGGGAGCAGCAGCACCGGCGCGAGGAGCGCGGTCAGCCCGATGGCCACGCCCTGCGGGTCCGCGGCTCGCGACCGGGGATGCCACGCCCAGGCTACGACGAGACCGAAGCCCGCCGCCTCGGCCAGGGCAAGCGGCGCCGCGAACTGCTGGCCATCGCGGAGCACCGCGAACCCCGGCCACGCCGCGATCGCGGCACGGAGCAGGCCGCGTCCTGCCGCGGTCACCCCCACGCTCGCGATCACCAGGCCCGCGGCGGCGGCGATCCCCAGGCCGGGCCATCGGCTCCCTCCCCTGCGCAGGTACCCGGTGACGGCACCGAGGGCGATCACCAGCCAGAGCGCCGACCACGCGCCGCCGTAGGCCGTGGGCACGGTCTGGGCGTTCCATATCCCGCCGAGCATGGCCAGGCTCCCGATGGCGGTGAACGGCGTGTCGGCTCGCGCGGCGAAGGCGGCGACACCAGCGGGGTCGGCGTACACCGGATGCAGCAGGGACGGCACCAGCCAGGGCAGGCTGCCCGCGGCGAGCACGCTCGCCGTCAGCGACACCACCCTGGCGTTCCTGGTCAGCAGCGCGACCGGGATGGCAAGCAGCGCGGTGACCGTCATCGCGGTGAACCCGCCGACGACGGCGGGCAGCACGGACAGGCACAGCCGGCCCGGGCGACCAGCCAGCACCGCGCGCAGCACCCACGGCAGCCCGGCGTAGCCGAGCAGGAGCGCCCACTGCCCGATGATCAACCGCTCGGCGACGTACGGATTCCACGTGTAGAACACCCCGGCCGCGAGCCGGGCGAGCAGGGGCTCGTTTTCGAGCAGCGCCGCCATTCCCGAGCAGGCAAGCACGAAGATCGACACAAGCACCAGCTTCTGCGCGATGTCCGCGGCGATCCCCCGTGAAACGATGGCGATCACCAAGTCGCTTGGCACCGCACGCGGCGGGGCAAGCCCCGGGCGGGTCGCTGACAACGGCTCGCGTGGCACGAACACCATGTCGTAGCTGAGCAGAAACCCGCGCCGCAGGCCAGGGCCGAGGGCAAGCAGGCCGAGGCAGAGGCCGAGCGCGGGCGCGGCGGCGCGGCCAGGCGCGACGTGCACGCGTCAGCCAGGAACGGGCACGGCGGGGATCGCCGGCCCCGCCTGGTCCGGATGCGGCGAGCCCACCGTGACACGGGTGACGCACAGCGTGCCTGCCCGGGAACCGAGGAACCGGGCGCTGACCACGCTCCCCTCGCCTACCAGCGGCACATAGACATCGTGCCGGCCGGCCGGCACCGTCACCTGGCTGCTGCTCCCGCCGAACCCGACTACCAGGATGCCGCCAGGACCCGAATAGGACAGGCGCACGATCCAGGACCACCGGAACAGCGAGCCATCGAGCGCGATGCTCGTCCCTGCCCCGGTCACATCCAGGCACCCGCCCGCGGCACCCGTGCCGGGCGGCGGCACCGAGGAAAGGCCCGTGATGGCGAGCGGTCGCAGCCTGCCGCTGTCGTCGAAGACCATCGGGCTGGTGAGTACCCCGGCGGGCACGGTGGCCCAGGACAGCCGTGGCTCGGTGCCGCCGTTACCGCCGCCACCGGCCAGCGGTGCGATGAGCTGCGAGGTGCGCGCCTGGCCTGCGAAGAAGCCCGGGCTCATCACGGCGGCGGGCAGCGGGCTGTCGATGACCACCGCCTCGAGCGGCGCTTCCCTGGTCGCGACGCGGACGGTCGCGATGTAGGAGCGTACCGCCGTCGACGGCGTGGCTGATACAAAGGCCGGCAGGCTCACCGCCGATCCGGCGAGGAAGACGACGAGGGCCGCGATGGCGACGATGCGGGCAGGCCGGGACAGTGGCCTGGAAAGGAAGGCAAGCCCGGCGCAGAGGGCGAGCACCCCTGTTGCGTCCGCGAGGTATCCCGTATCGGCGCCAAGCGTCGAGGTGGAGAGCGTGCCGAACCCCTCGACGGCGACCGGGACGATGTCCGCGACGACGATCCAGCCGAGCAGGATCGCCCAGGCCGACCAGGCGGCGCGCCCGCGGACGACGCAGACGGCCACGACGATGGCGGCGATGACCCAGGAGAGGTACTCAAGAGCGGCGGGCGGCCCGGCCTGCGCGTAGCCGGACGTCGCCCAGCGCCACGGACCGCCGAGGACGCCAGGCACCGCGTTGGTACCGATCATGGTCCCGGCGAACCGGTAGAGGCGGGTGGTCTCGCCGGGGCCGGGTAGCGCGGTTCCCGAGGTGCTGAGCTGGGTGAAGAACAAGGCGCAGTAGCCGGCGAACAGCGTGCCGTACAGCACCCAGATCCGCTGGTACCGCGTCAGCACATGCCACGCGGCCTCGGCCCACCCGCTCGGCACTCCCGGCGCGAGGTAGATCGTGGTGATCGCGAAGAGCAGCAGTGGCACCACCGCGCCCTGGTCGGCCGAGGCCATGCCGATCAGCAGCCAGAGGGCGGCGAGGATCGCGTGCCGCGGCCGCGGCGCGCGCACGTAGCGCGCGTGCGCGTCCGTCGCCAGGAAGAGCGCGAGTTCAAGCGGCAGGATCTTCACGGCTGCCGCCAGCCAGGCGATCGACCCCACGCTCAGCGGCGCGAACAGGTACAGCGTGAGCGGGACGAGGATGCCGGGCCTGGCGCCGAACAATGTCTGGAGCACGCGGAGCAGGGCAAGCGACGCGGCGGCGGTGAGGACCATGATGACGGCGCTCGCCAGCAGCCAGTTGTACAGCGAGGCCCTGGCGAGCACCCAGATGATCGCCATGCCGACGGGCATCAGGTGTCCCTTGTCGGGCGACATCAGGTAGCTCAGGCCGAACCCGGAGCGGAGCGCGCCGTCGAGCAGGGCGAAGTCGTCCTGGCGGAAGTACGAGTGCCCGAGCAGGATCGCCGTCCAGCCGAGCTGGGCGGCGACGAGCCCCACGCCGGCCAGGGTGACCGGATGGGTTTTGACCCACTGGACGGAGTGAACCCTGACCCGCCGGGTGGTGTCCGGCCGTAGGCGAGTCCTCAGCGTAAGCGTCGCAACCACCTCATGGCGCCAGGTCTACATTTGTTCGCTAAAGCTAGAACAGGTTCCTTTTTGAGGCAAGCGGATGCGCCAATCCCGTCCGTGCCGTTCGGGTTTTCAGTCCGGCATTTTCGCGATGACACCGTCGGCGAACCTGCGCAGGTTGTCGATTTTCCTGCCCAGCGGCTCGGTGTCGGGCCCGGTCGCGTAGGGCCAGCGGAAGCCGATGATCACGTCGGTCACGCCCTGCTCCTCAAGCCGGCGCACGCCGTCCACCGTGTAGGCGTCCGCCGAGATCGCGTGGACCTCGAACGGGCGCCCCGCGCCCGGCGGGGCCTGGCGGCGGAACTCACCGAGGCGGGCGAGCAGGCGGGGCAGGTCCTCGGGATCTCCACCGCCGTGCATCCAGCCGTCGAGCCGGGCGGCGCGGCGGAGCGCGGCGTCGGAATGACCGCCGATGAGCACCGGGATCGGCTCGGTCGGCACCGGCGCGATCTTGATCGGCGGGAGGTCGAAGGTCTTGCCGTGGTACTCGAAGTAGCCCCCGGCGGTCAGCCCGCGCAAGATGGCGATCGAGTCGTCCATCCGCTGCCCGCGGCCGGCCCAGTCCACGCCGAGGACATCGTAATCCTCGCGCCACGGGCTGGTCCCCACGCCGAGTACCAGGCGGTTGCCTGTGAGCACCGCCGTCGAGGTCGCCTGCTTGGCAAGCAGCACCGGGTTGCGGATGGGAAGCTTCACGACGAACGTGCTGAACCGGATCCGGCTCGTCACCGCGCCCAGGGCGGGGATCAGCGAGAACGGCTCAAGGAATGGCTTGTCCTCGAGGAACTCGCGGGTGCCGTCCGGGTTGTACGGATACGTGCTGCTGGCGTGCAGCGGATAGCAGATGCTGTCCGGTATCACCATCGAGTGGTACCCGGCCTCCTCGGCGGCGCGCGCCAGCGGCGCGTAGAACGAGGGGTCGGTCATCGACTCGGCATAGCTGAAGCGCATCACGCCTGCCACCTTCCGGTCAGCGAATTACGCTGCTAAAACTAGAACAGGTTCTTGTTTCATACAAGAAGATGCACCAAGCTTGTCGCCATGGACCTAGTCACGCTCGAAGAGATCCGCCAGCTGAAATACCGCTATCTTCGCTGTGTCGACCAGAAGCTGTGGGACGAGATGGCGGACGTGTTCACCTCCGGCGCCACCGTCGACTACGGCACGCGCGTCTACGGGAAGCCGCTGAAGCTCGCCGGCCGGGATGAGATCGTCGGGTTCTTCCGCGAGAACCTGGGACCCGAGATCATCACGGTGCATGCCGCGGGCCAGCCGGAGATCACCGTGGACGGCGAGACGGCCACCGGCACCTGGCGGTTCGAGGACACCGTGATCGCGACGGAGCACCGCATTGTCATCGCCGGGGCGGCCTTCTACAAGGACCGCTATGAACGCGGCGCGGACGGCAGGTGGCGGATCGCGCATACCGGGTACGTGCGCACCTACGAGGCGATGCTGTCCCTCGATGACCTGCCGAGCTTCCGGTTCACCGCGGGGCTGCCGAGCACCAAGGGCACCGCCTCTGACACGGGGGCGAGCGTTGCTGACGCGCCCGCTCGCTGAGTCGCTTGCCGAGGCCGAGAAGATCATCGCGAGCGCGCCGCACGTCAAGTCGGAGCGCGATCTCGCCGAGGGTCACGACTACCTGGCGGGCAGCATCCAGGCGTCGCTCCGCCTGGCGTGGGCCTACCAGCGCGACTTCCCGTACTTCGTCCAGTCCACCGGGCCCTACACGAAGATGGGGCTCGACAACCCGGACACCCTGTACTTCCACGCGTACCTGCGCGATGACGCGGAGTACGTGGTCACCGGCACCCGCGGCACGACGGCGGACCTGAGCTTCCAGGTACTCAAGGGCGATTACACGCCAGCCGAGGTGCCGGACAGCCTGAGCGCGTTCGATGACCGGGCGATCGAGATATCCGGCGACGGTTCCTTCGAGTTCCGTCTCGGTCCCGGCAAGGCCGGGCCCGGCTACTTCACCCTCGGCCCCGGCTCCGCCATGCTCATCGTGCGCGAGGTGTACAGCGACTGGGCCGCGGAACGCCGGGGCACCATCCGCATCCACCGCGCCGGCCAGGCGGGCTGCGCGCCGCCGCCCGCGACGGACACCGCGACCGCGGCCAAGCGCTACGCGGTGGCAGGCAAGCTCCTGCTGTCGCGCCTGCGGACGTTCCTCGCCTTCCCCGAGTGGTTCTACCTGAACGAGCCGGTCAACACGCTGACGCCGCCGCGCGCCACACCGGGCGGTCTCGCCACCCAGTTCTCGTCGGTGGGCCACTTCGACCTGGCCGATGACGAGGCGATGATCGTGACCGTGCCCGCCGCCGCCAAGGAGACCGCGCCGTACCAGGGCATCCAGCTCGGCAGCATGTGGTACGTCTCGCTCGACTACATCAACCACCAGACCAGCCTCACCGCCGACCAGGCCAGGATCGACCCGGACGGCATGCTGCGCTTCGTGATCAGCGAGCGCGACCCCGGGGTCGCGAACTGGCTGGAGCGCACCGGGCACAGCCGGGGCTACGTGCAGCTCCGCTGGCAGCGGCTGACCCGAGACCTCGGACCAGGCGACGGGCCGCAGGTGTCGGTCGTCCCGTTCGGCGAACTCCCGGAAAGGCTGCCGTTCTACGGCAGCGCCCGGGTGTCGGAACCCCAGTGGCTGGCGCGCGTCGCCGCGCGCCAGGCCGCGATCGCGGAGAGGATGCTCGGCTGATGATGCTGCGGGACAAGGTGGTCGTGGTGGCGGGTGTCGGCCCCGGCCTCGGCCGGTCCATCGCGCTGGCAAGCGCGCGCGAGGGGGCCGACGTGGTGCTCGCCGCGCGCACGGCCGCCAGGCTTGACGACGTGGCGAAGGAAGTCACCGCGCTCGGCAGGCGCGGGCTCGCCGTCCCCACGGACCTGGCGGACGCCGAGTCCGTGGCGCGGCTGGCACCCGCGGCACTCGACGCGTTCGGACGGGTGGACGCGCTGGTGTACAACGCGCTCGCGATGCCGCCCATCAAGGCACTCGGCGAGGTCGGCCTTGACGCGATGAACGCGAGCTTCGACGCGAATGTCGTCGCCGCGCTCCGGCTGACCCGGCTGTTCACCCCCGCCCTCGCCGACAGCAAGGGCTCGGTGGTGATGATCAACTCGATGGTGGTGCGGTTCTCGCAGCTGACCATGGGACCCTACAAGCTCACCAAGGCGGCTCTGCTCGCGATGGCGCAGAGCCTGGCCACCGAGCTCGGTCCGCAGGGGATCCGGGTGAACTCCGTGGCGCCAGGGCATATCTGGGGCGACTCGCTGAAGTGGTACTTCGGCTACCTCGCCAAGAAGCGCGGCGTGACGGTCGAGGAGGTGTACGCCGAGACCGCGGCCCCCATCGACCTGGGCAGGCTGCCGGAGCCCGATGAGATCGCGGACGCGGTGGTGTTCCTCGCCTCCGGCATGGCGCGGGCCATTACCGGCCAGTGCCTGGACGTCAACTGCGGCGAGTACCACCATTAACGCGGTCGGGACCGTCGATGACCTGCACGCGTCCGCGTCGCGGCGGACCGGGCTCACCGACTTCGGCGCCGATGACTACACCGACGGGCTTGCGGTCCTGCTTGATTCCTTCGCCGGCGAGGCGGGACTCACGCCGCTCGGCGCCAGGGCGCAGCGGGCGGTGCTGCGCGGGGCGCTGTCCGCCAGGCTGTGCACCGAGGCGGCCTGGCAAGCGCATCCGGAATACGCTCGGGTCCCGATCGAAGCGCCGGTGTTCATCACCGGGCTGCCGCGGACCGGCACCACGGCCCTGCACCGGCTGCTCACCGCGGACCCGGCCAGCCAGGGCGTGCAGATGTGGCTCGCCGAGGTGCCGCAGCCCCGGCCGCCGCGGCACACCTGGGCGGACAACCCGGTCTTCCAGGCCATCCAGGACGGGTACGCGCAGCACCATGTGGAGCACCCGGAGTTCATGGGGGTGCACTACATGGCCGCCGACCAGGTGGAGGAGTGCTGGCAGCTGCTGCGCCAGTCCATGCGATCGGTATCGTTCGAGTGCCTCGCGCACCTGCCAGGCTATTCGGCGTGGCTCCGCGAGCAGGACTGGACGGGCGCGTACCTGCGGCACCGCGGCAACCTGCAGATGATCGGCCTGCACGACGGCGGCAAGCGCTGGGTGCTCAAGAATCCCAGCCATCTGTTCGCGCTCGGCGCGCTGCTCGCCGTCTATCCGGACGCGCTCGTGATCCAGACGCACCGCGCGCCGCGGACGGCGATCGCCTCGGTGTGCAGCCTCGCGGCGCAGGCCTCCGCGGGCTGGTCCTCGGTCTTCACCGGAAAGGTGGTCGGGCACGACCAGCTTGAGCTCTGGGCGTCCGGGCTTGAGCTGTTCACGGCGGAGCGCGCCGCCCGCGACCCGGCGCGGTTCTACGACGTGCGGTACGACGACCTGGTGGCCGACCCGGTGGGCACGGTGGAGGCGATCTACGGGTACTTCGGGCTGCCGCTGAGCGGCGAGGCGGCCGACGCCATCCGCTCGCTGGCCGCGGCGTCGCCCGCCGGTGGCGGCGCGGGAGGCGGTGCGGGGGGCGGCTCAGGGCACCGGTACGCGCTTGATGAGTACGGCCTGACCGGAGAGGAAGTGGACGAACGATTCGCCGCCATTCCCAGCTAAACCGAGCAAGCGTTAGGTTTGATCAAGCCGGGCTGCGATACTTCCTTGCGTGAACGTGACACGCCCAGGCCGGGGGCCGGCTGCCAGCTCGGAACGCCGTGATGACGTGGTGGGGATCGCCGCCGAACTGTTCGCGCAGAAGGGCTTCCGCGCGACGACCGTGCGCGAGATCGCCGACGCGGCTGGAATCTTGTCGGGAAGCCTCTACCACCACTTCGATTCGAAGGAATCGATCGGCGACGAGATCCTGTCGCGCTTCATCAACGACGTGCTCGCCGACTACCGCGCCGCCGTGTCCTGCGCCGGGTCCGCGCGCGTCGCGCTCGAGCAGATCGTCCGCTCGACGAGCGGCACGCTGTCCAGGCACCGGGCCGCCCTCGCGATGCTGCAGAACGACTGGAGTTACTTCAGCGCGCAGGAGAGGTTCGGATACCTGCGCAAGGCGGTGGCCGAAATCGAGGCGACGTGGATCACGCAGCTCGATCGCGGCAAGGAAGACGGCGTCTTCCGCGCCGACCTCGACACCAGGCTCACCTACCGGCTGGTCAGGGACGTGCTCTGGATCCCCTCGCAGTGGCGGGGCAGCGCGGGCGGCTACAGCAGCGATCAGGTGGCGGCCGGCTTCCTCCAGCTCCTTTTCGACGGCATCGCAAGCCGCTAGCCGCGCAGCACGAGGCTCGCGCCGTGCTCACCGATCATCATCGCCGGGGCGTTCGTGTTCCCGCCGGTGACCGTTGGCATGATCGACGCGTCGGCGACGCGAAGCCCGTCAACGCCGAGCACGCGCAGCGTCGGATCGACCACCGCCCGCTCATCGATGCCCATCCGGCAGGTGCCGACCGGGTGGTACACCGAGGTCGCGCGGTTCGGCAGCTCCCGCGCGAGCGCGGCGCGGTCCTGATAGTCCTGACCAGGCGAGAGCTCGAGTGAGATGTCGCCGGCGATGAGCTTGCTGCTCATGACCTCGCGCATGATCTCCATCCCGTCGAGCAGTACCTCGGTGTCGTCGGGCTCGGTCAGGTAGCAGGGGTCGATGACCGGCGCCGAGGCCGGGTCGGCGGAGGCGAGGCGGAGGGTGCCGCGGCTCTTCGGGTAGATCAGCGTCGTCATGATCGTCAGCGCGGGGCGCTTGTCGACCTTGTGCCTGGTAGGCGCGTCCTGGTTCGGGAACGGGTACGACCAGGGCAGCGCCTGGAGCTGGAGGTCGGGGATCTCCCCTGTTTGGCCACTTGTCTGGCCGCTGCGGACGAACCCGACGGCCTCGAAGACGGTGCGGCCCATCCAGGTGTCGCCCCTGACGGCCTCCTTCATGATCCCGCCGACGAAATACGGCGTGGTGCCCCGGTTGCGCGCCGTCTTCATGACGTAGGTCATCGGGACGAACATGTGATCGTGCAGGTTGTCGCCCACTGGGAGATCGGCGACGACGCCGATGCCGTGCTCGCGCAGGTGCGACGCCGGGCCGATGCCGGACAGCATCAGCAGCTGCGGCGAGCCGAAGGCGCCGGCGCACAGGATCACTTCCCTGGCGGCGCGGATCGTCTCGCGGGCCGCCGGCGCGGCGACCTCGACGCCGACGGCGCGGTTGCCCTCGATGACGACCCGGGCGACCTGCACGCCCGTCCGCACCGACAGGCCGGGCAGTCCGTGATCGTCCAGGTAGCCCACCGATGAGCTGTACCTGAGCCCGCCGCTGACGTTCTGCTGGAAGACCGACACGCCCTCCTGCGACTCGCCGTTGTAGTCCTCGATCCGCGGCACACCAGCGGTACCCGCGAGCGCCTCGATGAACCTCTCCGACGCCTCGGTCAGGTCCTTCTGCCTGGTCACCTTGATCGGCCCGCCGCCGCCGCGCAGCGCGCTCGGGCCGCCCTCCCAGTCCTCCATCCGCTTGAAGCTCGGCAGCACATCATCGAACGACCAGCCCTTGCACCCGGCCGCGGCCCAGTCGTCGAAGTTCTTCCGGTTGCCGCGGACGAACAGCATGCCGTTGATAGAGCCAGAGCCGCCAAGCACCCAGCCGCGCGGCTGCGGGATCCTGCGCCCGCGCGCGGCCGGCTGCGGAGCGGTGTAGTACCCCCAGTCCAGGCGCTTCTTCAGCGCCGGCACGTTGTGGAAGATGGCGATCATCCCCGGCTTGCGGACAAGCCGCGTGCGATCGGGGCCGCCGGCCTCAAGCAGGATGACGCTGGCGCCGGACTCGGCGAGGCGCTTGGCCAGCACGCAGCCGGCGCTTCCCGCGCCCACCACGATGTAATCCGCGCTCTGTTCCATTGCCCGGACTCTACGCCCCGAATATAGTCAAAACAAGAACACGTTCTACTGACTGAAGCACCGGAGGGATCATGGGCCGCCTCGACGGCAAGGTCGCGCTGATCAGCGGGGGCGCCAGGGGCATGGGCAAGTCCCACGTGCGGCACTTCGTCGCCGAGGGAGCGCGCGTGGTCTTCGGCGACGTGCTCGACGACAAGGGCGCGTACGTGGCCGCCAAGCTCGGCGAGCAGTCGTGCAGGTACCTTCACCTCGACGTCACCAGCGAGCCGGACTGGGCCGCGGCGGTGGCGCTGGCGACGGAGGCCTTCGGCGCGCTCGATGTGCTGGTGAACAACGCGGGCATCTTGATGTTCGCCCCGATCACCGACATGCCGCTCGCCGACTTCCGGCGCGTGCTCGAGGTGAACGCGGTGGGCTGCTGGCTCGGCATGAAGGCGGTGATCGACCCGATGACCAAGGCGGGCGGCGGCTCGATCATCAACATCTCCTCGATCGAGGGTTTCACCGGGGCGGCCGGGCTGTCCGCGTACAGCGCGAGCAAGTTCGCGGTCCGCGGCATGACCAAGGCCGCCGCGCAGGAGCTTGGCCAGTTCGGCATCAGGGTCAACTCCGTCCATCCAGGCGGCGTGCTCACCCGGATGGTCCTCGACCAGGCGAACAGCGGCCACGACGGCGAGCACTTCCTCGGCAACCTGCCGCTCGCCCGGTTCGCCGAGCCGGCCGAGATCTCCCGCCTCGTGGCGTACCTGGCCTCGGACGATTCGTCCTACTCAACGGGCAGCGAGTTCGTCGCCGACGGCGGGCTGCTGGCCGGCCCGGGCTACTGACTGTGTTCCCGGATACCGATATGACAGACGCGCTGTCGCTGAGCGGCAAGGCCGCCATCGTGACCGGGGCGGGCAACGGACTCGGACGCGCGGAGTCGGTCGCCCTCGCACGGGCCGGAGCGCTCCTGGTGCTCAACGACCTGCCGGGGGACGCGGTAGAGGAAACGGCCGAGCAGATCCGCGCGGCCGGCGGCCAGGCGGTGGTCCGCGACGGCGACATCGGCGACTGGGTGACCGGCCAGCGACTGGTGACCGCGGCGCTCGACGCGTACGGACGGCTCGACATCCTGGTCAACAACGCCGGGGTGCTGCGGGACCGAATGATCTTCACCATGACGGCGCAGGACTGGGACCTGGTCATCCGCGTGCATCTGCGCGGCCACTTCGTGACCACCCGCATCGCCACCGCGCACTGGCGCGCCGCGAGCAAGCAGGCCGACGGCCCCGTCTACGCCCGGATCGTGAACACGACGTCTGAGGCGTTCCTGCTCGGTGCGCCTGGCCAGCCTAACTACGACGCGGCCAAGGCCGGCATCGCCGCGCTCACCGTCGCCACGGCACGCGGCTGCGCCAGGTACGGCGTCCGCGCCAACGCCATCTGCCCCCGGGCCCGCACCGCCATGCTCGACGGCCTGATG
>Ga0066797_1000140_pt1 | contig 21942 bp, 18 predicted proteins | sample PersoiDNA2013193_FD_76335 | JGI IMG/M metagenome (GOLD analysis project Ga0066797, IMG submission 76335) | Permafrost soil microbial communities from the Arctic, to analyse light accelerated degradation of dissolved organic matter (DOM) -... | ecosystem: Environmental > Terrestrial > Soil >... | reverse complement strand
GTCCGCAGGAGAGCGGGGGCGGTGGGTGCTCTCCTGCGGACAATGCACTGTCGGCGCCGCCCTTGGCTTGTTATGCCGGATAGTGACCGATATGACCCAATATTTCGGAGAACGAAGCTTCTGGATGATCATCGAAGCTTTTGGAAGATCGCTGAATTTTGACCTATAGAAGACCTAAGGTCGTATAACGACTGATTCACTGCATAGGCGGGGGCGATAGCAGCGTGACGTTGGAAACTAATTCAAACAATAACCTTCAATCCGCTGAGGAAATCGCGGTCAAAGGAGAAACCGGGCCCCAGGTCGGGGCGCCGGCCAGCGAGCCTGAAACCGCCGTCGGTACCGCAGGCGATACCAGCGCCTCGGCCACGCGGAGCGCCGCCGAGAGCGAAGCCGCGGCTGGCAGCAGTTCCCCGGATCCGGCCGCGCCGACGGCGGAGGTACTGCTTACCGAGATCTCCGCGACCCTGCGTGAGGTCGCGGACCAGTCGCGGCGCTACCACGCCCGGGCGGAGCAGCGGGAGAGCGTCATCGATCTCCTGCGATCCGAGCTTGAGGTGCTCCGCCGCGGTGAACGGCGGGGTCTGCTCCGCCCGCTGCTCGCGGATCTCTGCCGGCTCCGCGGCGACCTGCTCTCCCAGTCCGCCGCGCTGCCGGCCGACTTCGATGCGGTCAAGGCCGCCGACCTGCTGCGCTCCTACGCCGAGACTATCGAGCTGACGCTGGAGAGCAACGGCGTCGTCACCTATGCCCCCGAGGGCGGCGAGCGGTTCGATCCGCGACTGCACCGCCGGGTCGGCGGCGAGTCGGCGGGCGAACCGGCGCTGGCCGGGCACGTCGCCGAGGTCCGGCGCGACGGCTACCTGGACATCGAGGCGAACAGCCCGATCGCCCCTGCCGAAGTCACCGTATTCACGGCCGCGAAGGCCACGGAAGGAGATCAGTGAGCGAGCCACAGCACGGCATCTACGGCATCGACCTCGGCACCACCTACTCGGTGGTCAGCTACATCGACGAGACCGGCAAGCCGGCCGTCAGCCGTAACAGCGACGGCCAGGACACGACGCCGTCGGTGGCGTACTTCGAGAGCGCGGACAACATCGTCGTCGGCCGGGTGGCCAAGGAGACGGCGGGGGTATTCCCCGACCAGGTCGTATCGCTGATCAAGCGGGAGATGGGCGACCGGGAGTGGCGCCGGGAGTTCTTCGGCAAGGAGTACACGCCGCCGTCCGTTTCCGCGCTGATCCTGAGCGCGCTGGCCAGGGACGCAGAAACGGACACCGGACGGCCGGTCAACGAGGTAGTGATCACCGTGCCGGCCTACTTCGGCCTGCTGGAGAAGGACGCCACCAGGTCGGCGGGGGAGATCGCGGGACTCAAGGTCATCGGGATCGTCCCCGAGCCGGTCGCGGCGGCGCTGCATTACGGGGTCTCCGGTTCCGCCGACGGCACCACGTTCCTCGTTTACGACCTCGGCGGCGGCACCTTCGACATAAGCCTGATCAAGATGACCGACACCTCGGTCGAGGTGCTCGCGGTCGGCGGCAACCACCGGCTCGGCGGCGCCGACTGGGACGAGAAGCTCTTCGACTACCTTCTTGGCCAGCTCGCACAGCAGTGGGGCGATGACTCGGCGCGCGACGACGAGCAGGAGCTCCAGGAGCTGCGCAACATCACCGAGCAGGTCAAGAAGGACCTGTCCAAGGCCGAGAGCAAGAAGGTCATCCGGCGCTACGGCGGGACGGCCGCCAGCGTGACGGTGACCCGCCAGCAGTTCGAGGAGATGACTGCCGAGCTGCTCGAGGAGACGATCCGGATCACCAGGCAAACCCTGGACGACGCGGAGCAGCGTCACCCCGGCATCCGCGAGCAGATCGGCGAGCTGCTGCTTGTCGGCGGGTCTGGGCGGATGCCCGCGGTCGCCGAGCGGCTGCGCAAGGAGTTCCGCTGGGAGCCCAGGCTCACCGATCCCGACCTCGCGGTCGCCAAGGGCGCGGCGCTGTACGCTGCGGGACAGACCGTCCGGTTCATCGAGCCCGACGACGCCGCGGCGGCCAGCGCGGACGCCAGCACGGGCACGGCCCGGCCGGGCGCGGGCCTCGGCTACTCCGGCCCGGTGACCGACGAGGCCGTGCAGCAGGTGGCCGACCAGACTGGCATCGACGCGGAGAAGGTCCGCTCGATCGCCCAGCGCACCGTCGTCAACGTGCTGCCCAAGGCCGTCGGCGTCAAGCTCATCGACACGACCAGGCCGGACTGGGAAGACGACCCGGATGGGGCCTCCTACATAGAGCACCTCATCGACGCGCAGACCCAGCTGCCGGTACAGCCGCCGCGGACGCTGGAGGCCAGCACCGTGTTCGCCAACCAGCCCGGGGTGGAGATCGAGATCTGGGAACAGGCCGGCGCCTCCCCAAGCAGCGAGCTGACGGCCAACCACCGGGTGGACGACGCGGGCCTGATCGAGGGGCTTGAGGCCTTCCGCTTGCCCGCCGGGTCGCCGGTCAACATCGAGGTCGGCGTCGATGCGGAGGGCACCGTCAAGCTGCGCGCCACCGAGCCCACCAGCGGTAAGGAGCTGGAGATGAACGTGCGGATCAGCGTGCTCTCCGCCGAGCAGGTGGAAGAGGCGAAGGTAATCCACCGCGGCCTATCCATCGGCACGTCGTAGCGGACATGCTCGCATTCGACGAGGGGGAATACCGCGAGGAGTTCCTCAAGCGGCACCGGGGCGCGCGGGGCGCCCCCGGGGACCTGATGGCGCGTTACGCGATCACGCTGCCCGCCACTGACGCGGAAATCGCCAAGCAGGTCAAGGCGGTGCGCGCGTACTGGAACAAGGTCTACACCGGCAAGACCGGGTTCGCCCATGTGGCCAAGCTGTGCCGGGCCGAGGACGAGCGGCTGAGGGCCGAGCACGGCGCGAAGATGGAGACCCGCGCCTGGTGGCAGGCACGCCAGTCCGACGCGCAGCAGACCGCGGAGAAGTCGATTGCCGTCATGGCCGACGACCTGCGACGGCGCTTCGAGACGCTGGGCGTGGTCACGTCGGCCATGCTTGGCCAGTTCGGCGGCAAGCTCGGCCTGACGACGGCGCAGGCCAACCAGGCCGCGCAGCGGGCCGGGCTGGCCGTCATCGACGGCGTAAGCCTCCCGGAGACCGGGCCCATCGGCAACTTCGACGCGCTGGCCAAGGCGATGGCCGAGTGCGCCGCGCCGTCGGTGCCGGAGCTCGTGCACCCCGGCAGCGGCCCGTTCCGCCTCGTCGAGCGGTACGAGTGCCTCGCCGACCCGCGCAAGCGGCTCGACGCGGTCTCGGTGGAAGCGCAGCGCGCGGCGGCCGAGAAGCTCGGGATCTCGGCGACCGACGACGCCCGGCGCAAGGCGCTGACCATGCTCAGCGGCGCGCTGCGAGCCGGGGTGGACCTGCGGGACGTCGCGCTGTACCAGATGGTGACCATCGCGCAGGCCTCAACCGGGGTGTCCATCGACCTCGCCGCCAAGGAACTGCGCGAGTGCGGGCTCGAAGCCCGTGACGCCGCCATCGTCGCGGTCCTGGTCGCCGAGCGGGGCGGCGGGCAGGGCGGCCCGGCGAACAAGGTGCCCGACCTGCTGGCCGCCGGACGCTTGCGCGAGGCGCGGGCCGCGGCCATGTCTCTGCCCGCCGACGCGGGCGCGCGCGCCGAGGCGATACAGCAGATCGAGGCCGCCCAGCGGCAGCTCGACCAGCTGATCGCGGCCGCGACGGCAGCGCTCGCCGCGCGGGACGAGGCGCGCGCCGCGGCGCTGCTCAAGGACGCGGCGCGGATCAGCGCCGAGGACGCCGCGACCGAGCTCGCCGCGGTTCCGCTGCCCCCGCCCGCCGACCTGCGCGCGGCCATCGAGGGCAACGAGGTCCGGCTGTTCTGGCGGCCGGCGGCCGGGCACGACCCGGACACGGTTTACGCGGTCCGGCGGACCCCGCAGGCGCGCCCGATCAGCGCGCCGTCGGAAGGCGAGGCGGTGTTCCGCGACCGCGGCGACACGTGCGCGGACTCGCGTGCCCCGGTGGCGCGGCCGTTGCTGTACGCGGTCTTCGCGCTCGGGGGCGAGCGGCCGAGCTCGCGGCCGGCCACCGTGTCGATCACGGCCCTGCCCCCGGTCTCCGACGTGGCGGCCGAGGTCGGCACCGCGACGGTGGCACTGCGCTGGACGGCGCATCCGGACGCCGAAGTCCGGGTGGCCAGGGCCGGGCCGGGCGGTGTGCCCGTGCCGGTGCGAGTGTCCGGCAGCGGCTGCCAGGTTTCCGGGCTGACCGACGGCCAACCGCAGCCCTTCGAGGTGACGGCCGTCTACCGCGGACCGGACGGCGCCGAGCTGTGCTCGGCACCCGAGCAGATCACGGCCACGCCACAGGCCCAGGCCCGGCCGGTCTCCACCCTACGGGCCCGCCCCGTCGGCACCGACGGCGCCATCCGGGTGCTGATCACCTGGATTCCGGTCGACAACTCGGACGTGAAAATCGTGCGGGCCGAACGGGAACCCACGCTCCCGTTCGGAAAAATCGTTTCCTTCGACGAGATGAAAGCCGTCGGCCCCCAGGTGAGCGGGGCCGTCGCACCGGGGGGCAGGGAAACCGGTTTCGAGGCGGAACTGCCACCCGGGGTGCACCGGCTGGTTCCGTTCTCGATCGGCGGTGCCGGGATCGTCGTGGGCAAGCCCGCCACGGTCGCGGTGACTGACCCGGTGCGGCACCTGACCGTGACGCCGTTCGCCGACTACGCCACGGTGTCCTGGGAGTGGCCCGCGAACGCGCAGAACGCCGAGGTGAGCTGGCGCGTCGACGGCGAGGAGGACGTCAGGCACGTCGACCAGGGGCAGTACCGCTCCACCGGCGGCTTCCAGATCCCGCTGGGCAACGGGCCCTGTCATATCGAGGTGCGCGCGGTGATCGCGGTCGCAGGGAAATCGTTCACCTCGCCGCCGGTATCCGCGGAGATCACCAGCACCGCGGAGACACCGATCCGGTATGTCGTATCGAACATCGGTCCGTCGCTCGGCCCGCTCGGCGGGCGCAAGAAGAGGGTGGCGTTCATCGCCGAGCAGCCATGTTCCGGGGTCCGGGTGGTGATGGTCGCGCGCCAGGGGCCGGTGATGCCGACCAGCGCGGCCGATGGCGTGCCGATCCTCGACACCCAGCTACTGCCCCGATCCGGCACTGCCGAAGAGTTCAAGGCCGCCGTCCCGGGTTCGATCAGGAAGCCGTTCTGGGTTCGGTGCTTCGTCGTCGCCGGGCAGGCCCGGCTCATTGATCCCCCTATTACCAGCCTTAAGGAGACCTAGTGGCCCAGACAGCGGTCTGCCCGTTCTGCTTTCACCGGATTGACGTCTCGCGCCTGTGGTACCAGTGCCTCGGCCGGGGTTCCGCGGAGTGCAAGAAAGAGGTGGACAAGGCGCGGGAGCAGCTGACCAAGTCCACGTTGGAGACGTACTGCTCGTTCGCGCCGCCCGAGGGGGTGAATGGGCCGGCCAAGTGCCCCACCTGCGGCGGCCGGACGAACCTGCGAGCCTGCCCTGAGTGTCACACCGCACTGCCCTCTGACTTCGCCGAGTCCAAGAGCCCGATGATCGGCCTGGTCGGGGCGAAGAACAGCGGTAAGACGGTATTGATGACCGTCCTGGTTAAGCGGCTGCGCGACACCGTCGGGAAGCGCTACCAGGCAGACATCCGGCTCGCCACGGACAACCCCGACGGGCACCAGGGGGTAAGCGACTATCAGGCCAACCGGGAGACTCCGCTGTTCAAAGGGGGGACCCTGCCCCCTCCCACCAGTGCGCTCGGCAGCAGCGCGCGGCAGCACTCGTCGCCGGTGCTGCTGCGCTGGCGGCAGGAGACTCCCGGGCTTATGGGGCGTACGTCGATCAAGTCCACGATGCTCTCGTTCGTCGACGCGGCGGGAGAGGACCTGAACGCCGTGGCGACCGCGTTCACCCTGCAGTACCTGTCGGTCTGCGACGGCCTGATCGTGGTACTCGACCCGTTCGCGCTGCCGGGCGCGCGGGCCATGCTCAACCTGCCGGACGCGGCGATCCAGGTCGAGGAGGACGTGCCGCTCGACGTGGTGGCCAACATCACCGAAATGCTCCGGGTCGAGCACAACCTGAAGAAGAAGCAGAAGATCGCCATTCCGATCGCCGTCGTGTTCACCAAGATCGACGCGTTCTTCCCGACGCTCGACCGGGGCAACCCGCTGATGACGACCGCTCCCGCGGTGCCGGCCTACGACAACGCGGACGGTCAGGCCGTGCACGAGAACATGCTGGCCCTCATGCACCAGTGGAACGCGCAGGACATTGACACCCACGTACGCCTCAACTACTCCGACCTCCGCTACTTCGGCGTCTCCGCGCTCGGCGCCGAACCGGACTACGAGAACTTCACGGTCGCCGCCGGCGGGGTGCGACCGCATCGCGTCGAGGACCCGGTCCTCTGGCTGCTGTCCAAGACCCGGACGGTGCGGTCGGCATGACCACCGAGGCCTTCGACCGGCTGCTTTACACCGACTGCCTCCCTGGGACCGGGCGCGGCGCGGGCGGCGGTTTCCAGGTGCAGGCCCAGTCGTCCGGCGTGGACTCGGCGCAGTCGAAGCTCGCGGTCGGCTCATTGCTGTACGAGGTGCAGGTTCCATGGCTGAACCAGCGGCTCCCGATCGGGGAGTTCCCGGTCGGGATCGCGCATGCCCACGGCGAGGGCTACGGGACGGGACAGGGCCGCTACGTCGGGAAAGAGGCCGCGGGCGGGCGCGACGGCAACCATCTCACCGACTGCCTGCTGACCAGGGACGGCGACCTGTACGGTGCGGTCCGGCCGGCCCAACTGTGGCAGTCGCCGCTCTGGCGGGACTCATCGTGGCCGCAGAGGGAATGTCCTCAGTTCGACGCGGCCGGCCTGGAGGCGGGCCCGCTGACGGTGGACGCCGTCGCCGACTGGGCGCGCGCCCGGCCGGAGCGCGAGGCCGTGCTCGCCCGGCTGCTCACGGTGCTTGAGGATCCGGCCGGCAAGCGCGTGGTGATCGTTTCCGACGGTCCCGACGAGGCCGTGACCTGGGTTGCCGCAGCGACGCTGCTGCTGCCGGCGCGGCTCGCGCTTGACGTGTCTTTCAAGGTGTTCAGCTCGATCCCGCTGCGCACCGATCATCGGGTGGCGGCCGCGCCAGCCGCCCTGTTCCCGCAGATCACCCCGGGACGGGCCGGCGGCGCCTTCGTGCTTGACGCCAGGACGTGCACCGCAGACGAGGGAGCGGTCAGCGAGCGGGCGGCGTTCTTCACCGAGAAGTTCACCGCGGACGGCGACCCCTACGACGTGGTGGACGCGGTCGAACTGGCCGACACCCTTGGCGATACGCGACAGCACCTCGGCGATCACGACGCCAGGCTCACTGCCTGGGCGGTGACCAGGTCAGACGACCCGCTACCGGAGCCGGCCGCGTTGTTCCGGTGGCTATCCGGCGCCCCGCCCGCGCTGCTCAACGAGCACGGCCCGGCAGCGGCGGCGCTGATCCTCAGCGCCGACCCGGACCCGACGGTCCTCCGCTGGATCGACGGTGCCGTGGCGGCCAAGCGGCTGGCCCTCGATCAGGCGGCCGTGCGCCTGCAGCTGCTCACGGCCGAGCTCGGCGAGATCCGCGACGGCCGGGGAAAGGTGCCGGTCGCAGAGGTGCTGCCGGTGGCGCCACTTGACGCCAGCGCCTACCGGGACGCGGAAAGCGACCTGTCCTCGGCCATCCTGCTCGCCCCCGACAAGCAGGCGGACCTGCTCTTGGGCCTGGGGCGGCGGCACGGGATCTCGCCTGACCTAGCGGCGCTGCGGGACCGACTTGACGTCTTCGTGACCGCATGGATGAGCCGCCCGGGCGGATACCATCCGGAGCAATGGGCGGTACGCGCGGAGATCTTCGACCGCGCGCACGACCTGCTCCGCGACCGAGCCCGGGTCGGCGGCCCGCAGTCCGTCAGGGAAACCGTCCGGCGGCTGAACCGCTACTTCGGCGATCGCGCCGACCTGACCGACCCGCTCGACTGCCATATCCAGGCGTCACTGGTCGCCGAGGGCGGCCGGGCCGGGCACCTGGACCGACTGCGCCGGCTACTCGCCACCATCGCGGACACAGCGAAGTCAGCGTCATCGGGGCCCGCCGTGGCGGAGGCCGCAGCACTTCAGCGTGCGCTCATCGAATGGAACGCTGTCGACGCAGAGGTGGCCGTCACGCTGCTGACCGAGCTGCCTGACTCGGTCAGCGTCGAGCCCGCGATCTCCTCGCGCGCGGCCGAGCAGCTGGCGACGATGTCGGAGAAACCCTCCCCAACGCTGCTTGACCTGCTGGCCAGGCTGGACAAGCAGGGCAAGGCGCCGCCGTCCCGCAGCCTCGCGGACCTGCTCGAGGCCGACAAGTGCGTGCGGACCTTCGTCCGCCGGGCGCAGGACGACAGGACGGGGAACGACGTCGGGTACCTGGAGGGCACGCTCAAAGTGCTCCGCCAGGCAGCTCCCCCGGTCGTTCAGGCGCGGCTTGACGAGGTGCTCGGCGCCTGCCTTCAGTCCGCTCATCCGCAGCTAGGCGCGTTCGTGCTCGCCGCGCTGAAGTCGCCGCTCCCCAGGATTCTGGTGGAGCGGTGGGGCCGCACTCTCGGCAGCAGGGATCTGGTCAGCGACGGCCTGTGGTGCGTGCGCTGCCTGGACTACGAAGAGCTGCCGGACAGGCGGCAAGATCAGCTAGCAGCCGTCGTCCGCGACTTCGCGAGGACTCTCCCCAAGGAACAGTTCGACGCGTGGTACGACGAGGTGGCACGCCGGGCCGGGCCGATGAAGCGGGACCTGTGGGAAGGCATGTTCGCGCAGGAAGCTCCCCGTTCGCGCATCAACCTGTGGCGGAACAAGGACGGCCGGTCGTGAGCGGAAACGCGCAGGATTACCACTACACGTACCCGGTGGCGGTGGCGCTTGGCTGCGCGATCGTCCTCGGTGTCGTGCTCTTCACCGTCGCGCTCGTGCGGGCGCTTGTCAACGATCCCGACCTCATAGAGCCATCGGCCGATCAGACGGAGCAGAAGGCGGCTCACCCGGCCGGCCCGGGCGAGTTCGCGTCTGATCTCGTCTGGCCGCTCTACCCGTTCCGGCAGTCGCGGGCGGACGTGGCCCGGGTACGGCGTAATGTCGCCGCGAACAACGCTGCCGTCTGGCGGCAGCCGGCCCGGTGGTTCTTCCGCGATGCCAAGGGCTGGTGGGTGGTGTTCCCCGTCCCGGCCGTCATCGTCTCCTTCCTGGCGCTGGCCTCCGTGACGAGCTGGTGCTGTTACCTGGTGTACGCGCTGGTCACCAGCGTGTCCGCGGGGGCGAGCCGGGCGGTGCTCGGTCCGGCGGCGGCGCTACTGCGCACCGCTGAGCGCGTTCGGCGGGCGCGGTTCCGCACCGACGCCGCCTGCGTGCGCTGCTTCCACGTGACGACGTGGCCCGCCTACCAGTGCCCCACGTGCCTGCGGCTGCACCACGACGTCCAGCCGGGGCGGCTGGGCGTGCTCTTCCGGCGCTGCGAGTGCGGCACGCACCTGCCCACCGGGGCCTCCCGCGCGGCGTGGCGGGTGACCCCGGTCTGCAAGAAGTGCGGAGCGCCCCTGGCGGCCGGCGCGGGTGCCGTCAGGGACATCCGGGTCCCGGTGTTCGGCGACATATCCGCCGGGAAGACCCGGTTCCTGTACGCCTCGCTCAACAGCCTGGTGGCCACTGCCGCGCAGGCGAAGCTCGACGTGACCTTCCCCGACAAGGATTCGCAGGAGCAGGCCGATTTCGGCCTCGGCGTCATCAGGTCCGGGCGGGAGACGGCCAAGACCTCCACGAACGGGCAGGTCTCGCTGACGGTACGGCTGGGCGCCGGCCGACCGTCCGAGCTGGTGCACCTGTTCGACGCGGCCGGCGAGCACTTTCGCAGCGCCCGGCGGCCGGACGCGCTCAGGTTCCTCGACGACGGCCAGGGGCTGGTCTACATCCTTGACCCGTTCTCCATCGAGGCTGTCCAGAGGCAGCTCGGCGGCATCGCCGTGCCCGAGGTGCTGCGCCTCGCGCGCGCCGCCGCGGGCGACCCGCAGCTGACCTACGACGAGGTGGCGTCGCGGCTGCGCGACACCGGGGTGCCCGCGAGCAGAGGACGGCTCGCGGTTGTCGTCTCCAAGAACGACCTGCTGCGCCGGGCCGGGCTGGAGCTGCCCGCCGACTCGGACGCGATCGCGCAGTGGCTATGGGATAACGGCCTGCACAACCTGGTCATGTCCACCCGCCGCGATTTCGCTGAAGTCAGGTTCTTCGCCGTGGCCTCGCAGGCGGTGCCGCCCGGCGGCCCGGACGATCCGGGCCGGCCGCTGCGCTGGCTGCTGACGACGCACGGCATCCGGCTGCCCGCGGACCCCGGCTTGTCCGCGGACGGCCTCGGCGCGGGCCAGCGGACCGGCTCTAGACATCCGGCCAGCTCGGGCTCTGGAGAGCGCCCCGCCCGGGCGGTCCCGGGCAAGCACGCGGGGGCACCATCATGAGAACGCCGCCACACGTTGTCACCTACCGGTCGGTTACCGCCTTCCTCACGGCGCTGATCCTGCTCTCGATCGGCCTCGGGTTCGCGGGATACGGCCCGCTCGTGGTCTTGCACCGGGTCGCGCAGCCGGTCTCCCATGGGCTGCACCTCGACCGGATCAGCGGATGACCCGGGGCGGACGGCACGTCGTCGGAATCGACCTGGGGACGACCAACTCGGTCGTGGCCACGGTGGCCGACGACGGGACGGTCGCGGTCCTGCCGAACGCCAACGGCGGTGAGATCACACCGTCGGTCGTCTACTTCGAGCCGGACGGCACCGCGGTGGTCGGCGAGGAAGCCGTGCAGGCGACCGCCGTGGATCCGGAGAACGGTGTGCAGCTGATCAAGCGGGCCATGGGCACGGAGTTCCCGCTGCTGATCCGAGGCCAGCAGCACACCCCGGAGTCGGTCTCGGCCCTGATTTTGCGTCAGCTCGTCACCGCCGCGACCGGGACGGGCGGCACGGGCGACGCGAAGGTCAGTGCCGTCATCACGGTGCCGGCGTATTTCGGCCTGGCGGAACGCGAGGCCACCTATCAGGCCGGTGTTATCGCCGGGCTCGACGTGCTCGAACTGCTCGACGAACCGGTGGCAGCGGCTGCGCACTACGGCCTCACCGCAGGCGGAGACCGGACGGTCCTCGTTTACGACCTTGGCGGGGGCACGTTCGACACGACGGTGCTACGCATTGCCGACGGCGCGGTCCAGGTACTGGCCACCGACGGCCATTCCTCGCTCGGCGGCGCCGACGTCGACCAGCGGCTGTTCGACGTCATCCTCGCCCGGCTCGGAGAACAGCTGTCGGCCGACGAGCTCGACGCGATCACCGAGGACCGGACGATGCTCGCCGAGCTAGTGCTCGAGACCGAGGCGGCGAAGAAGGACCTCAGCGCGCGGGTCTCCCGCCAGGTCACGGTGCGCACGCCGACAAGCCGCACCTCGGTGGTCATCACCCGCGCCGACCTGGAGGCGGCCTGCGCTGACCTGTTCGATACGACCGCGGAGATCATCGACCGGATGCTGCGCGCAGCCAGGCTGGACGGGGGCGCCAGCATCGACGACGTCATCATGGTCGGCGGATCCAGCCGTATCCCGATGCTCTCGCCTCGGCTGACGGCGCTGCTCGGCAAGACGCCCCGGCTTACCGACCCAGACCTGGCCGTGGCCAAGGGCGCCGCGCTGCGCGCCCACCACCTGGTGAAAACCCCGCAGCTTAGCGCCCTCAGGGCACGCGCCGGCGGGGGCAGCCGGGCGAGCGCCGGCGGCGGAGCGCAGCGCGTCGGTCAGGTGGTTCCGGTGACGCCGCGCGCGGTGGGCATCCTGGTCGAGGACAGCTTCGACCAGTCAGGTACGCGGTCCTTCGTCGAGCACCTGGTGGTGGCCAACACTCCGCTTCCCGTCGCACGGACCGAGGAGCGGTTCGGCACCATACTGGAGAACCAGGAGTCGGTCCGTGTCCAGGTATACGAGCAGGCCGGGCCGGCGCCCTCGCCCGAGGTAGGTCACAACCGCCGGGTCCTTGACGGCGAGCTGACCGGGATCGGCTCGCTGCCGGCTGGGTCACTGATAAGGATCACCATGCAGATCGCGGTCGACGGCCGCCTTACCGTTATCGCTCACGAGCCGCGGTCCGGAAGGGAGCTCCGGCTCGAAGCCTACGTCGAGGGCGTGGTCGACGGCGCAGAGGCGGCGCGGCTGACCAAACTCGTCGGGCTCGCCAAGGTACGGGGGTAGCGGCATGGCCAGCTGGATCCGGCGCGCGTTCAGTTCACCAGGGCTGACGCAGATCCCGCCGGGACCCCACCTGTCTAGCTTGCGGGATCGCTTCGGCGGCACCGTGATGCTGTGCATCGACGTGAGCGGCTCGATGAGCGGCCCACCGCTGGTCGAGGCGGTGCGTGGTGCTAGGCAGTTCATCGCCGAGGCTGTCGCCGCGCGCTACAAGGTAGGCGTCATGCTGTGGAACCACATGGTAGAGAACGTGTGCGAGCCGACCGCGGACGGGAAGGCGGCGCTGGCGGTGCTCGCCCCGGTGGACCGCGCGTGGGGCGGAAACGACCTGTTCACTGCTCTCAACCACTGCCACCAACTCCTGGATCAGGTCACCGGAGACCGCGTCGTCGCGCTTTTCGGCGATGGTGACCTCACCCCCAAGGCGCCAGTGCTGGTCAAGGTCGCCCAGATGAAGGCGGAGAACATCCGCTTCGTCACGCGCGGCCTCGGGCCCTACGCGGCACGCGAGTTCGGCGAGATCTCCGACGAGGACCCGTCGAGCGCGACGATAGTCGACGTCTCCGACCTCGCCGACGGCATAGCCAACATGGCCAGTGTTCTCAAACGCAACGGTATTGCTCGCCCACGCTCGTCGGCCATAGAAGCTGATTAGTCATGAGCGGTAGCGTCCTCGCTCTTATTGTTGCCATTGTCGGCTAATGGTCCGAGACTGAGGAGACTGACACTCACGGCCTGCAGGTCATCGGCCGATAGCAGACGCCCCCGTCCGTTCGGAAAATTCTTCCTCTGAACGGACCGGGGTGCTCGGGGCCGAGGGCTACGCGGTGAGAGGGAGCGGAGCACTCCCTCTCGACTCCAGGTGCCTGGCCTCAGGCGCCCTTGGCGTTGGCGCCATACCGGCGGCGGAACTGCTCTACCCGCCCGGCCGTGTCGAGGACGCGCGACTGGCCGGTGTAGAACGGGTGGCTGGCCGACGAGACCTCGACGTCGAAGACGGGGTAAACGTTGCCGTCCTCCCAGGTGACGGTCTGCTCGCCGCGGACAGTCGACCTGGTGAGGAACGCGAAGTTCGCGGCGCGGTCGCGGAACACGACCGGCCGGTCGTCCGGGTGAATTCCCTGCTTCATGATTACCGCTCCTCTCGGAACTCAACGTGACGGCCGGCCACCGGGTCGTACTTGCGAACGACGAGACGATCGGGATCATTTCTCCGGTTCTTCCTGGTCGCGTAGGCGTAGCCAGTCCCGGCGGTCGACCTGAGCTTGATGACGGGGCGAAGTGCGCTGCTCATGGCCACTTGAACAACCCACTAATGAAAATCATTCCCGATATTGCTCGCGGCGGTAAGCCTCCCCCGGATGGCGCTGGCTGGGCTGCGCCGGGTGGTTCAGCTGCCGGGGAGGAGCTGTTCGGTGCCCGGACGGGCGGAGTGGGGGTGTGGCCTGGCGAAGCGGACGTGCAGTGCGATGGCTGCGCTTGTCAGGGCGGCCCAGCCGCACCAGATGGAGGCGAACCCGTCGGCGGTGAGGCGGGTGATGATGATGACGGCGATGAGGTTGACGATGCCGAAGAGGGCGACGTGGCGGTACCCCGAGAGCAGGAGCGGCCCGCATACGGCCAGGACGTACAGGGCGGTGATCAGCAGGCCGTCGTGCAGCCGGACGCTGTAGGCCAGGTGATAGGGGGCGAGCCGGGCCCCGACCGGGCCGCGGGTCATTGCGGCGAACAGGACGGCGGCGGTCGCGGCGCCGGTCACCGCGAACGGCGTCATCATCAGCTTCCGCTTGCGCGTCGGCTCCAGGGCGATCACGGCCAGGGGGACGAGCGCGGGCAGCACGACCAGGGCGATCAGCAGGTAGGCCCGCAGCGCGAGATGACCGGCCCCGAGCGGCACGTGGCCCTGGAGCCACAGCCAGACGAGCGCCTCGATGAGCTGGTGGGCGCCGAGCAGCAGCGGAAGCCACGCGAGCGCGATCAGCTCCCGGCGCTGGCGGACATGACGGACGGCATCGACGCCGATCGCGCCGATCACCACGCCGCCCACGAGGTCGGCTTGCGGGGAGAAGCACATGCGACATCCTCAGGCCGTTGCCCGGCGGCTGATGAGGACCGGAGCCGGGCTTGCTGCTACACCTGTCACCTCGCGGGCGCCAGGGTCGGCCACGTCCATCATCGCACCTTCCGCCGGCCCCTAGACCTTCATCTTCGGCCACGAGCAGGAACAAGCCTGACTCGCCAAGCTTAAAGCTCGTCCAGGGACCACCAGTTGGGGCTCTCCGCCTGGGTCAGCGCTACCTTGGCGTACTGGTCGGTCTGGGCCGGGAAGCTAACGATTTCGGGGCTGCCGGTGCCGGTGCAGGTGGCGGCTGATGTCCAGTTGGTTAAAGGCGCTCAGCTCTTACGGCCCACCGCGCCCCACGCGGTCGACTGGTACGTGTCGTCGCTACCGGGGTCGGGGCGCCATTCCTCGATCCGCACCAGGCCGGGCTCGACCAGTTCCATGCCCTCGAAGAAGCGCGCCAGCTGTTCGCGGCTGCGGCCCGTGTACTGCTGCTGGCTCATGCGGCTCACGATGTTCTGAAAGCCCTGCTGCGCTTCCTGGTCGAAGATATCCGACCCCAGGTGGGACAGTGCCAGGTAGCTGCCGGGCGGCAGGGCATCGAGCACGGTGGCCACGATCGCGTGCGGGTTATCGGAGTCCGGTATCGCGTGCAGGATGAAGAGCATCGTGACGGCCACCGGCTTGGTGAAGTCGAGCAGCTCGCTGGCCCGGGAGATGATCGTGTCCGTATCGCGGAGGTCGGCGTCGATGTATTCGGTGGCGCCCGCGTCGTGGCTGTTCAGCAGTGCGCGGGCGTGGGCGAGGACGATCGGGTCGTAGTCCACGTAGACGATCCGGGATTCTGGTGCGATGGCCTGGGCGACGTGGTGGGTGTTGCCCGCCGTCGGAATGCCGGTGCCGATGTCGAGGAACTGCCGGATCCCGGCCTCTGCGGCGAGGTAGCGGACCGCGCGGCCGAGGAACGCCCGGTTCGCCCGGGCGGTGAAGCCCATCTCCGGGGCGATTTTCAGTACCGCATCGACGGCTTCCCGATCGGCGGCGTAGTTGTCCTTGCCGCCGAGAAGGTAATCGTAGATGCGGGCCTGGTTCGCAACCCGTGTGTCGAATGGCGGCGGCTTGGCCTTGCCGGCGGTGCCGTCGCCCGGTGCTGCTGGCTCGTCGCTGGTCATCTCTGCCCTTCGTGTTCCGTCAGGTCTCGCGGGCGACCTGTTCAATGAACGCCGTCGTGTCGTCGGGGGTCAGTGCCTCGCCGCTCAGCTGGTCGACGACCTCCAGGTAATGCTCGACGTCCGGGCGCTGGTCTAGGTAGAGGGCGCTGGTGAGCTGTTCGAGGTAGACCACGTCTGGCAGGTCCCGCTCCTGGAAGCGCAGTATCGAGAAGGCCCCGCTCGCGCCGGCGTGGCCGCCGCGGGCGAAGGGGACGACCTGGAGGGTCACGTGCGGCAGTTCCGCTGCCTCGGCGAGCCGGCGGAGCTGGGTGCGCATCACCGTGGCGCCGCCGTACGGTCGGCGCAGCACCGCCTCGTCCATGACTGCCCAGAACCGGGGCGGTCCCGGTCGGGTCAGCAGGTCCTGGCGCTTGATGCGCAGGGCGACCCTCCGGTCGATCTCGTCGGCGGACGCGCTGTGATGGCCGAGCTGGGTGACCGCCCGCGCGTAGTCCTCGGTCTGGAACAGGCCTGGCACGAACTGGACCTCGAAGCTGCGGATGGTAACCGCCGCGGACTCGAGCCCGATGTAGGTCTCGAACCAGGCGGGCAGGATGTCGCCGTATTTCGCCCACCAGTCCGGAGCGCTTGACTGGCGGGCCAGGGCGAGGACCTCTGACCGCTGCTGGCCGCCGGTCGCGCCGTACAGGGTGAGGAGGTCCTCGATGTCGCGGGTCTTGAACCCGACCCGCCCGGTTTCCATGCGGCTGATCTTGGACCGCGATGCCCGGATCTCGTACCCGGCCTTCTCCGCGGAGATGCCCGCGGCCTCGCGCAGGCGGCGCAGCTGCGCCCCGAGCAGCATGCGCAGGACGGTCGCCTCGGCCGGGGCGTCCTCAGGATCAGGGGATGGCCGCGCGCCAATTGGCACGTCAGCATCCATTACCGCTCCGATGTCGAGAAACCGGCCCGTGACGCGACCGCCGCGGGCCGGGCAGCCCGGGCAGCCCGGGCAGCCCGGGCAGCCCGGGCATAATACAGTCCACCAATACCGCATATTGGCAACATGGGCTTGCCTGCTTAGTTTATACATAGCCGCAGGCCCGGGCCCCGCCAATTGCGGGAAGCGTCTGGTTCCGCCGACGCCCCTTATGCAAGGTCGTCTATGCCAGGTCGTCGAACTCGCCGTTCTTCACTCCCGCCAGGAATGCGCTGATCTCGGTGTGGGCGTAGACCAGGACGGGGCCGGACGGATGGCGCGAGTCGCGCATGGCGATCCCGCCGTCCGGCAGCACCGCTACCTCGACGCAGTTACCGCTCGGGTTGCTCCTGCTGCTCTTGCGCCAGGCTGTCCGCAGCTCATCGGCGGGCACTCCGCTGCTGATCGGCATCGGTTCTGCCTCCATAGATAACCGTGGAAACAAATGTCACATCGACGTGCGCAAGATTACCGGTTCGCTGCACGGTGCATCCGCACATTGCGGATGCACCGTGCAACCATCATCGGGAGAAATTTCAAGCCCGTCGATATTGGCAGTAAGAGGGCGGTGAGGGAAGGACCAAGGGCGGCGGGCATTGCTAAAGAATTAGAGCTTTATCCAAAACGAACCGGACCTCCGCGCGGTGAGGGTCTGCCGGACACTGCCACCGCGCGGTCCGGCGCGGGCGGCATACACCCGCGCGCCCCGGGTAGCAGGCGGGTGCCCGCGGCGCCTCGGACCGAGGCCCGTGCCCTGGTCACCGGAAGACACCTAATGGCGCTCATCCTGCTCGTCCTGCTGCTCGCCCTGATCCTGGGCGGCCTGGGCTTCGCCGTCCATATCCTGTGGTGGATCGCGCTCGTCGTCCTCGCGATCTGGGGGATCGGCTTCCCCGTCCGCATCGGCGAGGCTGAGGGCCGCCCCCGGTACCTGCTTAGATCGCCCGTCCGCCACGGATCGGTGTTCACAACTTTTTAACGTTTCCGCTCATTGACGGACTTGTAACGTCGAGTTAAGTTCATCACACAAATAGGAAACTTTCCTATTTAATATTGGCCGGGGGGCGAGGTAAGGAGGCCCGGGCCATGCCCGGAATTTCGTCACACGTAACCCATGCCCTGGATGCGGTCGCGCGAAGATCGCGAAGATGGCGCTCGAGCGGTCGCCTCGTGGCGTTCGTCATCGCCGCCTCCTTCCTCGCGCTGATGGCGGCCACGGCGCCCGCCGCCAACGCCGCTCCCAGCGGCCCTGCGGCGCCGGCGGCACCGGCCGCATTGGCGGCGCCCGCCGCGGTTCCCGGACCGCCATCCGGCTGGTCGACCGTATTCAGCGACGACTTCGCCGGCTCGGCGGGTTCCGGCATCGACTCGCAGTGGATGTACGACACCGGCGCCGGCGCCAGCTTCGGCACCGGCGAGATCGAGACGATGACCAACTCGACGAGCAACGTCCACCTCGACGGGAACGGCAACCTCAACATCACGGCGCTCGGCAGCGGCAGCTCGTGGACGTCAGGGCGCGTCCAGACGACGAGCGCCAACGTGGGCGCGCCCGCGGGCGGCGAGCTCGAGGTCACCGCCTCGATCCAGCAGCCTGGCGGCGGCCTCGGGTACTGGCCCGCGTTCTGGATGCTGGGCCCGGGCCAGTGGCCGGAGAACGGCGAGATCGACATCATGGAGGATGTCAACGCGCTGTCCGAGCTGTCCGGCACGATCCACTGCGGTACCGATCCCAATGGCCCGTGCAACGAGCCGAACGGCATCGGCAGCGGCCTCACCTCGTGCGGCGGCTGTCAGAGCGGTTACCACACGTACACGATGATCTTGAACCGGACGAACACGGCCGCCGAATCGGTCACCTTCTACCTGGACGGTAACCAGTACTTCAGCGTGACCGAGGCGCAGGTGGGCACGTCGACCTGGCAGGCCGCCTTTGACCACAACCTGTCGATCATCTTGGACCTGGCGATGGGCGGCGCGTACCCGAACGGCGTCTGCAACTGCACCACGCCGACAAGCTCGACCGCCTCAGGCGGCACGATGAGCGTGGGCTACGTCGCCGCGTACACCACCGGCGGGAGCGGCGGCGGTGGCGGCGGCGGTAGCGGTTCCACCGGGCCCATCACCGGCTATGCCGGACTGTGCGTGGACGTGCAGGGCGCGAACTCCGCGAACTTCACGCCCGTCCAGGTGTACACATGCAACGGAAGCAGCGCGCAGCAGTGGACGGTCGTGCAGGCCGGCAGCACCCTCCGTGCACTGGGTAAGTGCATGGACATCAACGGCGGCGGAACCGCGAACGGCACGAAGGTAGACCTGTACGACTGCAATAGCACCGCGGCGCAGGTCTTCATACCGCAATCCAACGGGTCGCTGTACAACCCGCAGTCGGGCAGGTGCCTGGACGACACGGGATGGTCCACCACACCAGGAACCCAGTTGGAGATCTGGGACTGCACAGGGAACGCCAACCAGGTCTGGAACTTGCCGTAATCGGCGGTCCCGGCCTTCTCGCGTGCCCGGTGCCCAGCCCGCCCCATTCGCGGGCCGGTTTCCGTTCCGCCCGCTCCGTCGCTTTTGTGGCGGCAGGCGGCGGCGGCCCGATGCCGCTTAGCCAAGGATGCCCACGATGCCCCGGCGCACTCACGTGACGCCGGATGGCATCTGATATCCCAGCTCAGTAAAAGATCTTGGTAACTTTTTTCTTGGTGGCAGAAAAGCGTTCTCCGCGCACGCTTTTCTGCCAAGATCTTTGCCGCGACCAGGGGTATGTCCGCCGGAGCCGCGTACATGTGACGACCTGCGCGAGACTTGCCTCAGCCGAGTAGCGAAAGGGTCCGGGAATAGCGGGCTCAGGGACGGGGGTTGGCCTCGGCGTGGCTTCCCTCGATGGCAAGGTGATACTCGTGACGGGGGCGACCGACGGGCTCGGGCGGGCCCTGTCGGCCGAACTCGCGCGTGACGGCGCGACCGTGCTCGTGCACGGCAGGGACGCCCGGCGGATCTCGGATACGGTCGCCGAGATCGGCGGCAAGGTGCGCGCGTACCAGGCGGATCTCGCGGACCTTGCGCAGGTTCGTGCCCTGGCGGACCAGGTGCTCGCGAACGAGCCGCGGCTTGACGTGCTGGTGAACAACGCGGGCATCGGCTCGGATGTGCCGGGCGGGGGAGCGCGGCAGGAGAGCGCCGACGGCTACGAGCTGCGGTTCGCGGTGAACTACCTGGCGGGCTTCGCGCTGACCGAGCGGCTGCTGCCGCTGCTTGAGTCCTCCGCGCCATCCCGGATCGTGAACGTCAGCTCGCTCGGCCAGCAGGCGATCGACTTCGGTGATGTGATGCTGACCCGTGGCTACGGCGGCATCCGCGCCTACTGCCAGTCCAAGCTGGCGCAGATCCTTTACACGTTCGACCTGGCGGAACGGCTCGACGGAACCGGGGTCACGGTCAACGCCTTGCACCCGGCGACCTACATGCCCACCAAGATGGTGCACGCCCCGATCAGCACGGTCGCCGAGGGCGTCGAGGCCACCATGCACCTCATCGCCGGCGACGACGTGGGCACCGGCGCGTTCTATGACGGCCTGCGCCTTGCCCGGCCCGACGCACAGGCCGCCGACCCCAAGGCCCGCCGCGAACTGCGTGACCTTTCCCGGCATCTGACGGGCACGGCACGCTAGGGACGCTGGCCGCCGCTAGGCGGTCCCGGCGATACTGGGCGCATGGACGATGAGGTCAGGCCGTTCCGTATCGAGCTCTCCGACACCGTCATCGATGACCTGCGGGACCGGCTGCGCCGGACCCGGTGGCCAGAGCCGGAGACGGTGGACGACTGGTCGCAGGGCACTCCCTTGGCGTATGCCCGCGAGCTGTGCCAGTACTGGGCCGAGGGCTACGACTGGCCCGCGGCCCACGCACGGCTGAACCGGTTTCCCCAGTTCCTGACCACGATCGACGGGCTGGACATCCATTTCCTGCATGTCCGCTCTCCGCATCCCTACGCGACACCGCTGGTGCTGACGCACGGCTGGCCCGGCTCGGTCGTCGAGTTCCGCAAGGTCATCGGCCCGTTGACCGACCCCGTCGCGCACGGTGGCGACGCCGCGGACGCCTTTCACGTGGTATGCCCGTCGCTGCCCGGCTTCGGGTTCAGCGGCAAGCCCGCCCGGCCCGGCTGGGGAACCGGGCGGATCGCGGACGCCTGGGACCAGCTCATGGCCAGGCTCGGCTACCCGCGCTACGGCGCTCAGGGCGGCGACTGGGGGGCGATGGTCACGATGAACCTCGGCCAGCGGCATCCCGACTCGCTGGTTGGCATCCACCTCAACATGGTCCCCACCCTTCCCGCGCCTGGCACCGCGGGGGATGACCTGACGGAGCGCGAGCGCGCCGCCCTCGCCGCGTTCGACCGGCACCGCCGGAATGGCACCGGGTATTCCAAGCAGCAGTCGACCCGCCCGCAGAGCGTCGGCTATGGCCTGGTCGACTCTCCCGCCGCTCTGGCGGGCTGGATCGTCGAGAAGTTCCATTCGTGGACCCACAACGACGGCGATCCGGTCACCGTCGTCGCCAGGGACGAGCTACTCGACAACCTCATGCTCTACTGGCTGCCCGCCACCGGCGCGTCCGCCGCCCGCCTCTACTGGGAGAGCCTCCGCGGGTCCCGGCCAGCCCCGATCACGATCCCGGTCGGCTGCTCCATCTTCCCCGGGGAGATCTACCGGCCCTCCCGCCGCTGGGCGGAGCCGTACTTCCCCGACTTGCGCTACTGGAACGAGCTGGACGCCGGCGGCCACTTCGCCGCCTTCGAGCAGCCCGAGACGTTCGTGAACGAGGTCAGGGCCGCGTTCCGCGCGTTCCGCTGACGTCCAGATCCCCAGGCCGGCGCCGAGCCCGGCGAGCCCGGCGGGGTCGGCGGGGTCGGCGAGTTCACAGCAAGCGCAGTGAGCGGTCCGCAAGTCGCAGCCGCGCGGACTGACCCCAGGTGAGCGGGACCGTGTCGGCCTCGACGCCGTCGCCGAAGAGCACCAGCAGGTCCGATTCTGCGGTCACCTCCATCTCCTGGCCGGCGGACAGGGTGCCCTCGGTGCAGGCGGTTCCGGTAGCCGGCGACGGCCAGGCCTCGCGGACGAACCAGGCCAGCCGGTCTTCCGCCGGGGCCGGCAGGACGAGCGGGCTCTTGCGCTCCAGCCACGCCGAGCGGCACCACCCCGTCGCACCGGTGCCGGTGGACACGATCAGCCCGGAGGACGCCTGCGCCTCCGCCCGGCCGTCCGGCAGCCGGAGCGTGTAGCGGGCGGTCTGGTGCGTGGGCTGGCCGAGGTAGATCTCGTTCAGCCCGGTGAGCCGCTGCCCGTCGTCGGCTTCCGCGGTGACCATGGTCAGCCGCTCGGCGCGCGCGCCGCCGCCTGGCCCGCCG
>Ga0066797_1000137_pt1 | contig 22105 bp, 25 predicted proteins | sample PersoiDNA2013193_FD_76335 | JGI IMG/M metagenome (GOLD analysis project Ga0066797, IMG submission 76335) | Permafrost soil microbial communities from the Arctic, to analyse light accelerated degradation of dissolved organic matter (DOM) -... | ecosystem: Environmental > Terrestrial > Soil >... | reverse complement strand
GTGAAGAGGCGGGTGGGGTCGTAGGTCTTCTTGATGCTTTCCAGGCGGGCCAGGTTCTGGCCGTAGTAGGCCTGGCGCCAGTTGGTTAGGTCGGGGTCGGTGTAGTTCTGGTAGGCCTGGCCGCTCGCGTACGGGCGCATGGAGGTCCAGAAGGAGCGCAGCCAGGCGTGCTGGTTGTTGATGCCCGCGGCCGCCGCGCCGTTGGTCCAGTCGGTGGTGTACTGGGCGCCGAACAGGGCGTTCCTGTGCACGAACGCGGTCGCCGTTGGCTTGACCCGGTTGACCGCGCCGCCGAGGGCGTCGAATGCCACTCCACCGACGCCGCCCTTCGCGCCGGCCACCCGCTGCAGGGACTCGACGCCGTGCAGCAGGGTGGCGATCCCCGCGCCGCTCAGCTGCCTGGTGAAGAAGTCGGACTTGGCGAACTGCGGCCCACGGTTCAGCTGGCCGCCAGGCGCGTACCAGGGCAGGTGACACGCCTGCGTGCCGATGGAGGAGCAGCCCGCCTCGATGAGCATCGCGTCCAGGTAGGAGAACTGGTTGAGGAAGTAGCTGCTATGCGGCGAGCCGACCTTGGCGTACAGCTGGTCGAGCAGGTTCGCCGCGCCGCCGATGCTGCCGAGATAGCAGCCGCCGACGTGAATGGCGGGCGTGGACCCGCCCTGCGCGGCGGCCAGGTGCAGGTTCGACCAGAGCGCGTCGGGTGCCGTCGGCGCCCAGGACTGCCAGGCGGCGATCACCTTGGCCGCCTGTGACCAGGGCCACGACAGGAAGAAGATCACCGGCTCCGGGGCCGGCTGGGTGCGGAAGTTGAACCAGGCCGCGACCCCGAAGTTGCCGCCGCCGCCACCGCGGCAGGCCCAGTACAGGTCCGCGTGCTCCGTCGGGCTCGCGGTCAGCACCTTGCCGTTCGCCGTCACGATATCGACGGACTCCAGGGCATCGCAGGTCAGGCCGTACGCGCGGGCGGTCACGCCGACGCCGCCGCCGAGCGTGAGACCGGAGATGCCAACGGTCGGGCAGGAGCCGCCTGGCACCGCGCGCCCGCGGGCGGCGAGTCCGCTGTAGAAGTCCATCAGGCGGGTGCCCGCCCCGACCCGCGCGGTCGTGCCCGACACCTGGACGCCCTTGAGGTTCTGGACGTCGATGATGAGACCGCTCGTGCCCGACCAGCCGGCGTAGCTGTGCCCGCCGGACCGCGCGGTCACCGGGATGCCGTACTTGCGGACGAACGCCAGGCAGGTCGATATGTCAGGCTGGTTCTTCACGTAGGCGACGCCGGCCGGCCGCTGCCAGTCGAACCTCGGGTCGAACAGCCTGCGTGCCACCGTGTAGTCGGCTTCTCCCTGGCGGACGAGCGTGCCCGCCAGGTCGTGGGCGAGGGCGGTCCAGTCGGCCGAGGTCGGCGCGGGAGATTTCGCGGCGAGGGCGATCCCTGGTACCGCGACGGCGGCCGCACCGCCCGCCGCCACGCCGAGGAAGGCGCGGCGCTTCAGAGTCTGCTTTGCATCAGTGCTCACAACGCTAAGGACATCATCGGCCGCCTCCTGGTTGTCAAAATCTGAAGTGGCGCGAAGAAAGTTTGCCGGAGCGGGAATCGCTTGAGTTACTCAACTGTTGAGCCAGTCATGAGCATCGAAGTGCGGGGACCAGGCGAGGCGGAGGCGGACGCGTCTGCGGTGAACCGGGACATCCTTGACACGCTCACCGGCCTCGTCAAGCAGGTCGGCGGGATCGCTCAGGGGATCGCGACCGAGTTCGGCATCGCACCGCACGACCTGCTCGCCATGTTCAAGCTGGAGGGCGTGCTTTCCATGAAGGAGCTCGCGCAGCAGATGGGGTGCGACGCGTCGTTCATCACGTCCGTCGCGGACACCCTGGAGCGGCGCGGGTTCGTCAGGCGCGAGCCTAGCCAGCGGGACCGGCGGGTAAAGAACCTTGTACTTACCGAGGAAGGCATCGCCGCGAAGGAGCGGCTGATGCGGGAGCTCGCGGCCAAGATGCCGTGGAGCTACGCACTCGACGACGGGGAACGCCGATGTTTCCTCACGCTGCTCAAGAAGGCGCTCGGCAGCGCCCGCTCCGCCGCGGGCAACGTGTGCGAGATGAGTCCGCCGGCCGCAGCAGCAACGGTCCGTTCCAAATAATTTAAAAGATTCTCAAAACGAACCACAGCACGCACATGGGTGAAACGCGCCCAAAATCAGGTAAAAGGGGAATCACTGTGTCACCAACCTCAGGCCAGACGGAGAGCGCTTCCGTCGCGGCCGCCGTCACAGTGCAGGACGGGCAGGCGGCACCACCGAGGCGGCTTGGGCTCGCGCTCGCGGTAATCGCGACCGCACAGCTCATGGTCGTGCTCGACGCGACCATCGTGAACGTCGCCCTGCCGCACATCCAGGACGCACTGCATTTCTCAGGCAGCAACCTTGAATGGGTCGTTAACGCGTACACGCTCGCCTTCGGCGGGCTGCTGCTGCTCGGCGGGCGCTCCGGTGACCTGCTCGGGCGGCGCCGGATCTTCATGATCGGCATCGCGCTCTTCGCGTTCGCCTCGCTGGCCGGCGGGTTCGCCACCAACCAGCCAGAACTGCTCATCGCCCGGGTCATCCAGGGCATCGGCGGCGCGTTCGCCGCGCCCACCTCGCTGTCGCTGATCGCCGTCACCTTCCCGGAGGGCAAGGAACGGAACAGGGCGATGGGCGTGTACGCGGCGATGTCCATCTCCGGCGCGGCTGTCGGTCTCATCGCCGGCGGCCTGCTGACCAGTTACGCCGACTGGCGCTGGGTGTTCTTCGTGAACGTGCCGATCGGCCTGCTCGTCCTCTTCCTCGCGCCCCGGGTGCTCGGTGAGTCCGAGCGGGTGCGCGGCAAGTTCGACCTGCCGGGTGCGATCACCGCCTCGCTCGGCCTCGCGGCCCTTGTGTACGGCCTGTCGAGCGCGGCGACCACGTCCAACGGGGTCTCGCACTGGGGCGACACCAAGGTCGTCGCCTCGCTGATCGCCGCGGTGGTGCTGCTCGTGGCGTTCGGGTTCATCGAGGCACGGTCGCGGCATGCGCTCGTGCCGCCGCGGGTGCTCGCGTCCCGCGACCGGGTCGGCGCCTACCTGATCAGCTTGTGCATCGGCACCGCGATCTTCGGCATGTTCTTCTTCATGACGATCTTCGTGCAGAGCGTCTGGGGATACTCGCCGGTGCGCTCCGGCGTGGCCTACCTGCCGATGGTCGCCATGATCTTGACCGGGGCAGGTCTCTCCTCGTCGCTGGTCGCGAGGATCGGCGCGCGACCGCTGATGACCGTGGGGCCGCTGCTCGCCGTTGGCGGGCTGTTCTGGCTGTCACTGATCTCCGAGCACAGCACGTACGCCGGCGGGCTGCTCGGGCCGATGATGATGGTCGGCCTCGGCATGGGCCTGACGTTCGTGCCGCTGTCCCTCGTGGCGCTCGCGAAGGTGCCTGACAAGGACGCCGGAGTGGCGTCGTCGCTGCTGAACACCGGGCAGCAGGTCGGCGGGTCGATCGGCCTGGCGATCCTCGGCACGGTCGCGTGGTCGGCGGTGTCGTCGAACGCGCGGTCGGCGGCGGCCGCCGCGGGCGCGCACCTGTCCAAGGCGCAGCAGCTCGCGATAACCAACCACTCGCTCGCCTACGGCTTCGGTCGCGGGTACCTGGTGGCGGCGGGGATCGGGTTCCTCGCGCTCGTCATCGCGGTGGTGATGATCCGGATCAAGCGGGCGGACCTGGAAGGGGTCAACCCGATGGCCGCCGGGTAACACCGACGGGGCGTGGGCCCCGTACCCCCGGGAGACAACAGCCCGGCAGGCGCGACTCGTTTGCGGTCGTGCCTGCCGGGCTTTTACCATCCTGGGTATGGCTGACGATCTGCTCTTCGTGTACTCCTCACCCGGAACCGTTGACCCGGCCGAGTTCACCGACTGGTACGACAATGAGCACGTCCCTGCCCGGCTTGGGGTCCCGGGGTTCGGTGCGGTGGCCAGGTTCCGCCCGGCGGACGGGCTCGCGCCCGAGTGGCTGGCGACCTACGAGATCGAGCCGGGCACGCTCGGCACCGCGGCGTACAAGGCCCTGTCGGAGACGGCGTCGGAGCGGGAGAAGTCGATCATGCCCGCGCTCGCGGCGCTTGAGCGGCGGGTGTACTCGCCGATCTCTGATTCGGGTGCCGTGCCTGGCGCGGCCGCGTCGGTGCTGATGGCGGTGTCGATGCCGGTCCCCGAATGCCGTCGCCGAGCAGGACCGGCAGGACATACACCAAGATCTCGTCCACGAGTCCCCGCCGCAGGCACTGACGGGCCACGTCAGCACCGATGATTTCGAGGTTCTTGCCGCCCGCGGCATCCCGTGTCGCGGCCGACCGACCGGCGCCGCCCGTGCTGCCGGTGCTACCGTCATCGGCCGTGGCTGAAGAGATTTACGTGGGTAATGCGACGGCGGACACCGCCGCCCGGGGCTGGCTCCTCGGGCACTTCATGCCGGATGGCGACGCGCGCCACAGCGAGGACGTCGAGATTAAGTGGGGCGTGCACCCGGTGGGTGAACGACGCAGGGAATGGGCCACGGCCGACCGGCGCACCACGCTGTCCGTGCTGATCAGCGGTCGTTTCCACATCGAATTCCCGGACCGCGCCGTGCTCCTCGCCGAGCAGGGCGACTACGTGCTGTTCCGCGGAGTGGGTCATTCCTGGTATGCCGAGGAGGCCGCGACTCTCGTCACGGTCCGCTGGCCGTCCGCGCCGGATTCGGCATGGTTAGGTCCGGGGAGGCAGGTGAAACAACGGCCCGTTCATTCAAATCTAAATCTTTCTTCCGAACGGCCTGTGGTGACTCTGGCACCTAAGCCACGGTCCGCGGGACCGGCCTCGACGAACTCAGCGCGGCGGACGCCCAGCCGCTCAGGTCGAGGCGCGCCGCACCAGACGCAGATTGACGCCAATGGAGTCCGGGGCAACAGCGTGGCCCTCCAGACAGGCCACCACCGCCTCGGCGCGGTGCCGCCCGGCCTCGGCTAGATCGATGGACACGGTCGACAGCGGGGGCGCCGCGAACTTCGCCATCGGGATGTCGTCGACTCCGACGACCGCGACGTCGTCCGGGGCGGCCAGTCCCGCCTGGCGCATTCCGGCGAGGACGGCAAACGCGACCTCATCGCTGAAGGCGCACACGGCGGTGACCGACTCGCGCCGCCACGCCCGCACCGCGCGCTCGGCGTCCGCGATCTGCGGGTCAACGGTCAGGGCGACCGGCGCCGCCAGGCCCGTATCGGCGCAGGCCTCGGCGACACCGCGCAGACGTTCCTGCGCCATCTGCCGGAATTCCGGCACGGCGGGCAGCGCGTAGCCAAGACGCCGGTGGCCGCGCTCGATCAGGTGCTCAGCCTGCAGGCGGCCGATCGGCGCCATGGAGGCGTTGTAATCCGCGTTCACCGGGAGCACCACCGCGACCCCGAGACGGTGCAGGGCTTCCACAGTTTCCGCGTCGAACGACCCGAGGCCGAGCACCGCGGAGGCCTCGATCGTCGCGCACACATCGGCCAGTGACCGTCCGTGCGCGCTCATCAGGTGGGTGAAGAGAGTCAGGCCGTGCTCGGCGAGCGAGGCGGCGAACTGTTCGACGAACAGGCTGATGCTCGGCCCGATCGGCAGGTCAGGGATCGAGAGCACCACGATGTCGCTGCGTCCGCCGGCCAGTGTCCGCGCCGAGGGGCGCGGACGGTAGCCCAGGCGCTCGGCCGACTCGAGCACGCGGCGCCTGGTCTCTTCCGGGATCGACTCCCCCGGCCGGTCGTTAAGCACGTAGCTCACGGTGGTGCGCGAGACGCCTGCGGCACGCGCCACGTCGACGCTGGTGCTGCGCTTCACGGGGCGCGTCATGATCCTCCGGCCGTGTCCGTCGCGATCGCGCAGCGGGCTGACACGCGTGAATATACCGCGACTCCCGGCGGATGCCGCAGCGGCATGGCGGCCGCGGCCGCCGATGCACGCAAGACCCATGCACGCAAGACCCATGCACCAGCATGGTTATGAATTCGTTATAAAGACATTGCTTGGCGCACCGCGGTAGCTGCTGTTAAATACCACTGATGCGCGTCAGTGATGCGCGTCAGTAATAGGCGGGTTCCATCCTTCCAGGCCCGCGAGAGGCAATTCATGATCCGCACATCGTTCAACGACGACTGGCAGGCGCGACCCAAGGTGAACCCGTTCGCCGAGCTCGCCGGCGCCGTCACCGCCTTCCAGCCGGTGACGCTGCCGCACGACGCGATGATCGGGCAGGATCGCGCTGCCCCGGACGGCGCGGCCCCCATGGAAGGCGGCGCGGGCGCCTACTTCCCCGGCGGCGTCTTCGAGTACCGCAAGATCTTCCCCGTGCCCGAAGATCTTCGCGGCAAGCGCATCGTGCTCGAGTTCGAGGGCGTCTACCGCGATGCGACCGTCTACCTCAACGGGGACTATGCCGGGCAGCGCCCCTACGGATACTCGAAGTTCACCATCGACGCCGACCGGTACCTGCGCTACGGGCAGGACAACGAGATCCGCGTCGAGTCGCGCAGCCACCAGGACTCGCGCTGGTACACCGGCGCGGGCATCTACCGTGACACCTGGATGCTGGTCGGCGACCTCGTCCGCATCGGGGTGGACGGCGTGCGGGTGACCACCCAGGAGGTCGACGCGGAGCGAGCCGTCGTCGAGGTGGCGACCCAGATCGAAAACGACTCGATCGCGATCCGCACCTTCGAGATCGCCGCCGAGATCCGCGACAGCGCCGGGGATGTCATCGCGTCGGACGCCTCCAGGGTCTCCGTGCTGCCGGGTGAGCCCGCACTCGTCCGGCAGCGCCTCTACGTGCATCACCCCGCACTGTGGAGCACCGAGACGCCGAGCCTCTATACCGCCGAGGTCGCCATCAAGGACGAGAGCGGTACCGTCGACGCCGAGGCCGTCACGTTCGGCATTCGCCGCCTGCAACTCGACCCCGAGCACGGCCTGCGGATCAACGGCCAGCGCGTCAAGCTGCGCGGCGCCTGCGTCCACCATGACAACGGAGTGCTTGGCGCGGCGACCTTCGCCCGCGCCGAGGAACGCCGCGTGCGGATCCTCAAGGCCTCCGGCTTCAACGCGATCCGCATGTCCCACCACCCGATGAGCAAGCCGATGCTCGCCGCCTGCGACCGGCTCGGCGTGCTTGTGGTCGACGAGACCTTCGACATGTGGACCTCGGCGAAAAGCGGGTTCGACTACAGCCTGAGCTTCCCCGAATGGTGGGAGCGCGACATCGAGTCGATGATCGCCAAGGACTACAGCCACCCGAGCGTCATCATGTACTCGATCGGCAACGAGATCCCCGAGGTCGGCTCCGCGGCCGGCTCCGCATGGGGGCGCAAGCTCGCCGAGAAGGTCCGCTCCCTCGACCCCACCCGCTATGTCACCAACTCCATCAACGGCATGCTGGCCGTCCTGTCCGACCTTGCTGCGCTCAGGGACCAGATGAAGCGCGACGATGACGCCGCGGGCATCAACACCCTCATGGCCGATGCGGGTGACGCGATGAACGCGATCGGCGCCTCGCAACTGGTGACCGAACGCACCGCCGAGTCCTTCGGCGTGGTCGACGTGGCCGGGATGAACTACACCGACAGCCGCTACGCCCTCGACCGGGAGCTGTTCCCGAACCGGATCATCCTCGGCACCGAGACCTTTCCCACGCGTATCGACCATTACTGGAAGCTGGTCAAGGCCCACGGGCACGTGCTCGGAGATTTCACCTGGACCGGATGGGACTACCTGGGCGAGGCCGGCATTGGCAGGGCCCAGTACGCCACGCCTGGGGCACCGCGACCGGCCTACATCGCGCCCTACCCTTACCTGGTGGCCGGCTGCGGCGACATCGACATCACCGGCCACCGCCGGCCCGCCTCCTACTACCGGGAGATCGTCTTCGGGCTACGGTCCCGTCCCTACCTCGCGGTGCACCGCCCGGACACCCACGGAAAGGCGTTCACCGGCAGTCCGTGGGCATGGCACGACGCCCTCGCGAGCTGGACGTGGCCCGGGCACGAGGCAGCCCCGGTCACCGTCGAGGTCTACAGCGACGCCGATGAGGTCGAACTGCTGGTCAACGGCCGCTCGCTCGGGCGCAAGCCCGCCGGGGAGGATCACCGCTACCGCGCCGAGTTCGACACCCGCTACGAGCCCGGCGAACTGCTCGCCATCTCCTACCGCGACGGGGGCGAGACCGGCCGCGACCTGCTCGAATCAGCCCACGGGCCGGTAAGGCTGAGCGCGCGGCCCGAGCGCGCGGTCATCCGGGCGGAGCACGGCGAGCTCGCCTTCGTCGCCCTCACCCTCACCGACGCCCGCGGCACCTGCCACACCAGCGCGGACCGAACCGTGACCCTGGAGATCTCCGGGCCAGGCGCGCTGGCCGGCTTCGGCAGCGCGAACCCCGTACAGCAGGAGCGCTTCGACGCGACCGAGCACCGCACCTACGACGGGCGTGCCCTCGCCGTGCTGCGCCCCACCGGGCAAGGCACGATCCATATTCTCGCCACCGCACCGGAATGCGAGCCGGTCCACACCGTCATCACCGTCGAGTAAGAAAGCCATCTCATGCGCGCACGGTCCCTGAGCCCCCGAGCAGCTGAAACTCGTCTCCAAGCGCTACGCGCGCGACGGGTACGCCGCCGTAGCCGACCCGGTTCGCCAGCTCATCCAGGGCCACCGCGTCGCCCTCGCCGCGGGCGCATCAGGTAGCGCATCCGTACCGTCACAAGTCCGCGATGCAGCCAGCTGCACGACTATCGTCGCAGGCGAACCAGCAGGTCAGCCGCCCTATGTTCACGGTGGCCTGCGCCGGCCGTCGCTCTAGGCCCGAACAGCGCAGGGCGGCGTCCTGGCCCAGGATGGCGAACCGGACCTAACTCTTGCCTAACAGCTGCCGTAAATCTGCCGTGACGCTTCGACTCGGCGACGAACAAACCGAGGCCCTCAGGCGAAGGCCGAAGCCGAGCACCGTTCCATGCAGCAGGTCGCGCAAGCCGACTTCGACGCCTACAGCCGCGTCGGCGATCCCGAGGATAGCGAGTGACCACCCGCTACCTGCGCGGGCTCGGCGACACGAACCTCCTCATCTGCCTGGAACGCCTGCCAGTCGACCATTTGCCGTCCGAGCTTGTCACCAGCACGGTCAGCCTCGCCGAACTGCCAGCAGGGATCCATTCGGCCGTCGATGCCGTTGAGCGCGTCCGGCGCGTCATGCGCGTGCAGCGAGTGGAAGCCACCTTCAGCCCACTGCCTTTCGACGTCGAAGCCGCCCGGCAGTACGAAATCATCGCCGCCGAGGTCATCAGCATCGGCAGCCATGCGGGCGCGTGGCCGACCTGATGATCGCGAGCATCGCGGTCGCGAACAGGCTTCCCCTCTTCACCACCAGCCCCGCAGACTTTCACGGGCTCGAATCCGTGGTCACGGTCGTCCCAGTCCCCGTCCCGCGCTAATCCGCAGGTTCGGGAACGCCGGCTTGGCTGTGGGTGCCGATTGCAGGGCAACGGCACGGCGCGGGCCCTCCCCGAATGGGGCGTCACCGATGGGGACTCTGTGGAGCCGTAAGCAACCCGGCCACCAGGCTCGAGCGTGGTTCGCGCACTCGCCGGTGCCGTGGAAAGCCAGCGCGCAGTCAGCGGCGGCCCGGTCTGGCGGGAGTGCGGGCACGTAGCCGGTGACGGCTGCCGGCCTGGGGGGTAGAGTCGCCGCTGGTGAGCACTTCAGGGTCGCCGGGAACCGCGGGCGGCGATGATCGGGCGGTGACCGCGGAGCGGTGCGCGGCGCAGCTGCTGTGCGGCGACCCGGCGGGCAGCGACCACGTGAACCCGCACGGAGGGATACCGAGATGAAGTACCTGATGCTGATCTACGGGAACGAGGAGAAGTGGGCATCGTTCCCGGCCGAGGCCTGGCCGGAGGCGATCGCGAAGCAGGACGCGTTCAACAAGAAGTACCGGGACACCGGCGAGCTGCTCGGCGCCTACGGGCTGGGCACACGGGCGCAGGCCAAGCTGGTGCGGCGCGATCAGGCCACCGGGCTGCCGGCCGTCACCGACGGGCCGTACCAGGAAACCAAGGAATACATCGCCAGCTTCTACCTGCTCGACGTGGAGAGCGAGGAGCGCGCGCTGGAGATCGCCGCAGACATGCCATTCGCGGACCAGGAGCCGGTCGAGCTAGCCCGTTCACCACGCTCAACCGGGCCGTCGCGGCCGGCCTGGTGCACGGCCCGCGGGCAGGCCTCAACCTGCTGGACACGCTCCAGCAGGACAAGCGGATGGCGAAGCACCACCGGCTGTTCGCCGCCCGGGCGCACTTGCTGGAGCTGGCCGGCGAGCCGGCCGAGGCGGCGAAGGCCTACGCACAGGCATCCCGGCTGTCCACCAGTACACCGGAACGCCGGTACCTCGCCACACAGGCGAAGCGGCTTAGCTCAGCCCCGTCGAAGTAGTCCGACGGCTGGCCGGCATATCCCGTATCGGCCAGCGTGTGGGCCAGCGGCCAGCTCCCGGTTCGCTGGACGCAGCAGATCACGTAGCTTCTTGTCGGTTGCACGAGCAGAGTCTGCCCGGCGACCGGCGCGCCGGTAAAGCGAATTTCAGCAGGCACCTGGTGATCGGGGGATTGCCTGTATAGGTTGTGCCGGTGATCATCTGGCTTAACGGCGGGTTCGGCGCGGGGAAGACGACACTGGCGGAGGAGCTGCACCGGCGGCTCCCGGACGCGGTCGTGTATGACCCCGAGGACGTCGGCCTCATGCTGTGGAAGTGGATGCGGCCCAACGGCGATTTCCAGCACCTGCCGAGCTGGCGGGAGCTGGTCGTCGCGACGGCGCTGTCGCTGCGCAGCCACCACGCGGAGACGCTCATCGTCCCGATGTCGCTGATCCGCGACGCTTACCGGGCCGAGATTCTCGGCGGCCTGGCCGACGCGGGCGAGGAGGTCCTGCACGTCTTCCTTGAGGCGGACGCCGACGTGCTCCGGGAGCGGCTCAATGCCCGCGTGACTCACCCCGGCAGGGACTGGGACCAGGCAGCCCGCGAGTTCGGCATGACCGGCGTGGATGAGATGGCTGCTGCTGCTGCCCGCCAGCCGGGCGGGACGCTCCTGCTTCGCTCGGACAGGCTCACCCCAGCCGAGCTGGCCGACGAGGTGCTGGCTGCGGCTGGCGTGCGCCAGGTTAACTGAGGCTGGCGGACACCGGTTTCAAAAGGCAATGTCGTCGCTTCCGAGCAGCGACTTGAAGCGGGCGAGGTCGTCGCGGAGTGCTTCGACACCGTAAGGATGATCGCCCATGAAACGGGCCAGGGAGTCGCCGAGTCCGTCGCGGTCGGCGGTCAGCCATTCGATGAGGAACCGCAGGAAGTCGGCTAGTGCCGTAACCGGCAACGTTTGCCCTGTCCCGCGGGCAGCGATGAGTTCTGCGGCGTCCGGCGGTCGTACTGTCGAACCCGTTACCGAGGAGGACTTCTGATGCGCAGCGTGACCTATTCGATGGGCGTCTCACTTGACGGCTACATCGTCGGGCCGGACGGCGCCTTCGACTGGACGGCGCCCGGCGAGGAGATCTTTCGCTTCGTCACCGACGAGATACGACAGGTCGGCGTCCACCTGCTGGGACGAGGGCTGTACGAGACGATGCTGTACTGGGAGACCGCCGACCAGGATCCATCGCTCGACGACTCAATGCTCGAGTGGGCCGCGCTCTGGAAGCCGCTCCCGAAGGTGGTGTTCTCCGCCACGCTGCCGGCGGTGCAGGGCAATGGCCGCCTGGCCTCCGGCGGCCTGGCGGAGGAGATCGAGCGGTTGCGAGCCGAGCCGGCGGAGGGCGACATCGCGATCGGCGGCGCGACTCTCGCCGCCGAGGCGGCCGCGCTGGGCCTGATCGACGAGTACCGGGCCAGGGTCTACCCGGTGCTGGTTGGCGGTGGCATTCCGTTTTTTCCCCAGCGCGAGCGCCGGGTGGATCTCGAACTCGTCGAGACCCGCACCTTCAGCTCCAGAGTCGTCTACCTCCGCTACCGCGTAGCGCGCTAGCCGGCTCGTCCGCCGAGCCCTGGCAAGAACACCTTCACCGCGCGAAAGCGCCGGCCGTCGCGCACTTACCGCTGAATCGTCGAGGACCCCGGGCCCTCGACCAGCTCGTGGCTCGCGCGGTGGCCATCGTCGACGAACATCACCCGACCATCCGGAGTCAGCGCCGAGGCGGCGGTCGACCAGTCGTCACGAAGAGATTCGCTCTACATAACAACGTTCCTCCCAGCAACAGGGCAAACGTTGCCGGTTACGGCACTGACGACCAGGCTGACGTTGCGCTGGTAGAGGCCGGGGATGGCGTCGCGGAGGTTCACGGGGTGCCCGGCGGCGAGGCTGGCAGCTATGCGCAAGATGCGCTTCTCCGTTCGGGAGGATGGCAGGTGCCCGCTGGCGAGGGCGGTGATCACGGCGTCCCAGTCGATCCAGGCCATCGGGGTGCCGTCGGTGATGCCGGTATCGGCATGGACGTAGCGGGTTAAGTCACGGCTCAGGTAGATGCCGTGGCTGATGATCAGGTCCGTCCCGGCTTCGTCGGGGTGCAGGCCCGCGGCGGCGGCTCGCAGCGCGGCGGATAGCTCTCACCAACGACGCCGCCTACGACCTCATCATCGCCGTCGCCTCCGGCCACCTAGACACCGTCGACGACATAGCAGCCATCCTCCGGATCGCCACCCGGCCCCGCAGCTGAGACGGCAACCCAGGGCGCGATCCGGATGGCACACAGCACCTGTGGCGGCCGGCCATCACAGAAGCCGCAGCACGCCACTTCAACACCCGCAGGAGCGGACGTAAAGCCGTTACCAAAGGTGACCGCCAAAGTGCCTACTACCCTTTCAGCGCTGCCCAGATCGCCGACTCGGCGCGGGTGCCGATCGCCGGTGCAGCCGTTGCGAGTTCCGCGCCGCTCCCGCGGGGAACACGGGTAATACCCGGTTATACTGAAGGCATGAAGACCGCGATCTCCGTTCCTGACGAAATCTTCGAGCAGGCGTCCGGCCAGGCAGCCGAGCTGGGCATCAGCCGGTCAGAATTCTTCTCCCGGGCGGCCCGCAGGTACCTCGACGAGCTCGCCGCCCGGTCGCTCACGAGCCAAATCGACCAGGCACTGCTGGCAGCCGCCGGCGATGACTCAGGGGCTGCGGCAGCCGCGGCTGGCCGCGGCCTGCTGGCGGCCGGGGATGACGACTGGTGAACCAGCGCGGCGATGTCTGCTGGGCCGACCTCGGCGAGCCGCGCGGCAGCAAGCCGGCCAAGCGCCGCCCGGTCCTGGTGATCCAGGCCGACCCGTATAACGCCAGCAGGCTGAACACCACGCTGGCTGCCGTCATCACATCGAACACGGGCCTGGCGGCAATGCCCGGCAACGTCTTCGTTCCCGCGATCGCCACCGGGCTGCCGAAGGACTCCGTGGTCAACATCACCGCCCTGATCACTATCGACAAGACCGACCTCGACCCCGCCGTGGGCCAGCTGCCCGCGTCCCTCATGCACGAAGTGGACCGCGGCCTGCGCCGAGCCCTCGGCCTGTAAGCCGCACGTTCGCCAACTTGCCGATCGGGTTCCAGTAGCTGGAAATCGCGGATCATGGCGGGGAAGGGATGGGGCCCGGCGACGGTGCCGAAGATGTCGTGCGAGGTCCCGACGTTGGCGACCCAGTCCCTGAACGTCTCGTTGATGGCGTCCTTGAGAGCACGGGAGCCGGAGGTGACCGGTATCACCGTGGCACCGGGCATCTTCATCCGTGCCACGTTGACCGCCTGCCGGCGGATGCCGGTTTCCCCCATGTAGATGGCGCATTCCAGGCCGAGCAGCGCGCATGCCGTCGCGGTAGCTGGCGGCGTCGGCGAACGAACTGACGGAGACGGGCCGCGCGCTGGAGGAGGCCGCGCGGGCCACGGCCTCCGGGATCGCGCCGAACGTGCCAGTGTCGCCGACCGCCGAGGTCGCCGCCGACCAATTGCGGCAGCAGGCGGGCGACACGCTGGAGGCGATTCTGGAGGAGACCGCCAGGCTTCTACGCCGCGTCTCCGACAACCTATCGCGGCACTCGGTCCCGGACGCGCTCAGCGCCGTCGGCGGCGAACCCAGGCTGGGCCAGTGGGCCGGCGAGGCGGCGGCGGTCGCCAAGGGACTGATCGAATGGGTCCTCGGCAGGCTCGTCCGGCTGCTTCCCGCCGGTCACCTGGACGAGCTCAAGAAGAAGGTGAGCGACCTGCTGACCGCCACCGACCTGCACGATGTCGTCGCTGTCGCCCTCGGCGTGCGCGAGACCAGCAAGAGGATCGAGGGGTGGCTGTCCGCGCCGGGCCTGGATCTGGCCGACCTGGACGGTGGCACCGCAGATTTGATGAAGCTGGAGCACCGCTACACGCGGCAGATGTGCTGGGCGCACCGCGGGCGCACTCCAGAACGGAGGCCGCCGCCGCAGCGTCAGGCATCACGGAAAGCCATGCCCGGCCGCCAGCACACCCAGAACCCCACGTGCCACCACCTGCCCTGCCCCACGGACACCTTCCCCGGTAACCGCGGAGGCCCATGACAGCAGATGATCTTCAGGGTTCGCTCGCATGGACGGAACGCTCACGCAACGTCTTCAGTCCACACCACTTGACCCGGCAGCACAAGCCGGTGCCACGCCACTGATATGCACCTGAGAATCATCAGGCACAAGCGTTGCCTGACCAGAGGCGCGAGAGGCGGATTCCACAGCGCACGCACGGAAACGAGGGCCGGCCTCGTGACGACCGGACCGCCAACATCGGCGGAAGCAAGACCCCCCACGAACCAGGTCACCTGAGACGACAAACGAATCAGACCACGTCGGATGTGACACAGGCCAACTCCGCTGAGACGGGACAACGGGACAGGCGCTGCCCTCCCGCTTGCGCCCGCTGGACACGGCGCCCGCGCCGGCCCCGCCCGGCGGTGCCGGCGAGGCGAAGGGAAAGGGGAAGAAGAAGCCGGCGTCGCCAGGTGGGAGGCCGCGGCCGCCGCCTGACCACCGGAAAACAACCCAGAAAACAGACGCCGCCAGCACCAGCTCACCGTCGAGACAACTGCCCGTCCAGAGTCACCCGACAGCCTCGTTCGGAAGAAGGATTTGAATTCTTTCTTCTGAACGGACCGTGGCGCCTGTCTCCCGCGCGACGGCACGCAACTGGCCGCTGCCATGTCGCGGCAGCGGCCAGTTGCCCTGGTGAATTACAGAAGCGCGAGGATCTCGTTGAGCAGGATTGAGAGCGCGCTCAGCGAGCCGCCGCCGTTCAGCAGGTTGGCGACATCACAGAGCAGATCCCCCAGCAGGGAACCGGGAACGGCTGTGATGTTCAGGTGGACCTCGTTGAGGGTGACCACCAGGCCAAGGAGGTTGAGGTTGAGCGGCCCAAGGACCAGGTTAAGCACGTTGCACGCGGCCGGCGCCAGCGCGGCGGCGGTCGTGTTGACGGGCAGCGTCGCCTTCTGGGAGACGCTGCCGATGGACGTGCCGTTGGCGTCGGTAAGCGTTCCCTTCAGCCGGCCGGTGGCCTCCAGTGCGCCCTTCACCACCTTAAACGCGGTCGGGGTGAACGTGCCGCTGAAGGTGCCGGTCCCGTCCGCGTTGGTGAACGTGCCGGTCACCGCCGATGTGATGCTTCCCGGGGATGCGGCGCTTGCCGCGACCGGAGCGACGGAGCCGGGTGAGGTCGCCGCGGAGGCGCTGGTCGCCATGAGCACGGGCACGCCTGCGCCCATAGCTAGCGCGACCACTGACGCGGTAAGGACACGTGCTTGGGGTAGCCTCATTTTTTTCCCTCTCTCGGTATGTCTCATGCCAGAACTAGAACGTGCAGCAGCTAGCCCAGGCGAGCATCCCCAAACCGAATCGATCATGCTTTTTGTTTCTTCATGATCATTTAGGCTCAATATTGTGAGCGTTTTAGCAGCTTAACGGCAGTTTTCAATTAGCCAAAGGCTCGCTGGCATGATCACGAATATTTTGGCGCACTATAGAGGCTGTCGGGTGACTTCCCTCGTGATCATGTCAAATAAATTCCGTTAAGTACCATATACGGGACTTGCTAATGATTATACGTATTTCATATGTTTTATGGTGCTTTGCGTGAGATAATGTGCCCATGTTGCCGCCTTCCGAACTCGTGAGGTTTCACCGTTCGACTGGGCGCAGACGCGCAACGACATCGGCACGGTACTGGCCCAGAACCCGGACCCCGCCGACCCCTCGCGGCTGGATCAGGCGGCTCTCGCCTACCGCGACGCGCTCGCGGCCCCGCATCCGGGCGGCCCAGCCGCCTCTCTCAGCACCGTTGGCTGGAATCTCGGCCAGCTGGGCACCCAGACGCATCACTGGAAAGACGCGGTAGACGGCTACCAGATCGCCCTAGACGCCGCCGATGCCACGTATCGCGAGTCGCTGCTGCTGGATCTTGAATCTTCGGAACGGACGGTGGCGTCTCTTTTGGAGACCGCCGTCGCGTGCGGCAGGTGGGCCCTCATTTGCTCATTTTTTTCGCCATAGCCGAAATCGCCTGATCGCGCGGCATCGAAAGGAGTTGGCCGAACGTCGCCTTATAGTGCTCGCTGGGGATGTAAATCGGGCCGTTCCGAATGTTTTCGAGAGTGAGACGGACAACTTCGTCCGGTGACATGACGTTGTGCAGCGTCGCGGGATCGATACCCTGCAAACGGTCCGTCGCTGTCGCGCCAGGGCACAGCGTCAAAACATCTATGCCTTCCGGTGCCAGTTCCCCCCAGAGGCCCTCGCCAAGGCTGTTCACGAAACCTTTCGTGGACGAATAGACCGTGGAGAAGGGACAGCCGATTAGACCTTCAACCGAGCTGGTAAAGACGATACCGCCTCGCCCGCGCAGCCTCAGCCTGGGCACAAACCCATGAGCCAGGAGCATGGGAGTGTTGCAGTTAACCATCAGTGTTTCGGCCATTACCCTGGCATCGCCGCTCTCGAATCTGCCTTTGTCCCCGGTGCCGGCGTTGCTCACGACTAGCCCCACGTCCAGCGACGACGTGACATCCAGGATCTGCTGCGCAGCGCTGCCGTCAGCGAGGTCAACTCGATGAACGTTCACATCAATGCCATGCGCGCTTCTCAGCTCGCCTGCCAACGCCTCGAGCCGTTCCAGCCTTCGTGCGACAAGGACGAGGTCGAAGCCCTGTGCGGCCAGAGACTCCGCGAAGGACTTGCCAATCCCGGAGGATGCTCCTGTGACGAGAGCTACCGGGCCATAATGCTTTGCGAACTCACTCATGTTCGTAGCTTGGCACAGTCGCGTCCGGCTGACACGCGCGGGGACACCATGATGAGCCCTCCTGCCCGGGCGCGCTCTCGGCGCCCTCGGCCCACCCCTGCTCGACCAGGCAGCAAGCGACAGATAACTTGCAGCTTGAAGTCATCACTGCTATGGTTCACTTAAAGCTTGAAGTAAGGAGAATCGCAATGACCACGCGATAGCCTCCGCGTATGACGTCCCGCGGACCTACCGCGAAGCCCGAGCAGGTTTTCGGCGGCTTGATCAGCGAATACGGCAGAGCAGCCTGGCAAGCCCCAAAGCGGCCGGTCAGCCCTTATCAGCGAGTTTCGGCACGGCACAAGGGGACGCCCTGGGACGTCGGCCACTAGCCAGAGCTCCTTCGTGAGACAGGCGGAGCACGGAACCGTTCGGTATAACTTCAGCGGTCACTGGCGGATCGGGCTGCCGGGCATCGCGTGCAGAAAACGTCACCCGGCCACGCACGCCACGCCGGCCACAGGCCAGCGGAGATCCCTAGATTCCCGTGACAGAGCAGAATTGCCGAATAGGAGGAAATCCATGGCAGCAGTGGTGCGGGTGGCGGCTGTCCAAGCTGAGCCTAGATGGTTCGATCTCGACGCGGGAGTCGAGCAAATCGTGAATCTCATCGGGGAGGCTGCGGCCGGCGGTGCTGAGCTGGTCGCCTTTCCGGAGGTCTTCCTGCCTGGCTATCCGTGGTGGATCTGGCTGGACTCACCGGCGTGGGGCATGCGGTTCGTGGCCAGGTACGCGGAGAACTCAATGGCCCGCGACGGCGCGCAGATGGCCCGCACTGCCGCGGCGGCGGCGGACCATCGCGTATTCGTCGTGCTCGGATTCACCGAGCGGTCCGCCACCGGCAGCCTGTACATGGCGCAGGCGATCATCGACGATGCCGGCCAGGTCATCGCGGTGCGCCGCAAGCTGAAGCCGACGCATGCCGAGCGGAGCGTGTTCGGTGAGGGCGACGGCAGCGACATCCGGGTGCACGACACCAGGCTCGGCAGGCTGGGTGCCCTGAACTGCGCCGAGCACATACAGCCGCTTGAGGAAGATCGTGCCCGCAGCGAAGAAGTCACAGTTCAGGAGCCCTTCCGCCTAGGCGCGCAGGAACACCCATTCCCCGATCATAACTTCAAGCTCAAAGTGAGCCATGCCACCTGTAACTTGTAGATTGAAGCTATCACTGCTATGGGTTCACTTAAAACTTGAAGTTATTAAGTGAGGTCACCATAGCACGAATGACTTCAAGATACAAGTGTTGTTCTCTTCGAGGCATGAGTCATTGACGACTTGGTTCAGTTCAGGCTTGAAGCTAAGATCGTGTGCATGGATGATCAGCGGGAGCCGCGCTGGCTCGACTCAGATGAGCAGCGGGACTGGCTGGCGTTCGCCAGCGTGCTGGTCCGCTTGCCAAACGCGTTGGACGCGCAGATGCAGCACGACGCGGGCATCAGCCACTACGAGTACTTCGTGCTGGCCGGGCTGTCCATGGCGGCAGGCCGCACCCTGCGGATGAGCGACCTGGCCGAGTTCACCGAGGGCACCCTGCCCCGGCTGTCCAACGTCGCCGCCCGGCTGGAAAAACGCGGCTGGCTGCGCCGCACCCCGGACCCCGCCGACGGCCGCTACACCCTGGCCATCTTGACCGACGAGGGCTGGGAGAAGGTCAAGGCAAGCGCACCCAGGCATGTCGAAGAGGTCCGCCGCCTGGTCTTCGACCCGCTCACCAAGGCGCAGCAGCGGCAGCTTCGCGGGCTCAGCACGCGGATCCTGCACGCCATCGACCCGGACAGCTGCCCCGACGACCGCATCCGCGCCCTGCTGCCCTTGGCCGACTCCTCGGACGCCGTCAGCTAACGGGAGGGGGCCTGTGCGCTCTCCATGACAGTCTTCCCGCAAGGGACGGCGGCACCGAACGGCCGATGCTGGTCGCTGTCTCTCGCAAGCTGCTGAGCAGGACTTCTCCTGTTCCCGCACCCGCCGGAAAGGCGACCGACAAGGCCGCCACGGCTGAGCAGACAGGGGACCAAGGGCGCTGCCGAAGTCGCCGAACAGCAGCGGTCTGTCCAGCCCATGGCACGCGCCGAAGACCCCGCCGTTGGCAGGGGCGGCCCTGGCGAGCTCGTAGACACGCGCCCGGCCGCCACCGGCGACCGAGGCCCCGGCGTCGGTGAGCTTGAACGGATCCACACCCGACAGTTCACCCGCCGTCGGGCGCAAGCCAGCCTCGGTCGCGATGGCCGACCAGATGTCCCTGGCCAGTTCACCGGAGAAGAACACACCGGGCACACTCTGGAGGATGGCCCGTCGGAACAGTCCCGCGGCGGCTGGCATGGCAAGCAGCGCGGCGATTGACCCTGCCCCGGCGGACTGGCCGACGACCGTGACCTGGCCCGGGTCGCCGGCGAATGCCGCGATGTTGTCCCGTACCCACTCCAGGGCAGCGACCTGATCGAGCAGGCCGCGGTTCGCGGGGGACCCGTCGATCCGGGCGAACCCCTCGATGCCCACCGGTAATTGGAGGTGGCCACCACCAGGTCACCATCACGACAGATCCGGCTGGCGTCGTAGGCCGCGGACAAGCCGACCGTGTAGCCCCCGCCGTAGATCCACACCATGACCGGGCGGCGGGCGGCCGGGTCCGGCTCAGGGGTCCAGACGTTGACCGTCAGCCAGTCGTCGCCTGTCGGCAGGTCCGCCAGGACTGCTCGACGGTCGGCGGGCAGCTGCTGCGGGGGCGGAGGGCCGAAGTCGAACGCCTCCCGCACGCCCTCCCAGCCTCGCACCGGCCGCGGCGCCGCGAACCGCGCGTCACCCACCGGCGGCTCGGCGAACGGTATGCCGCGGAAGACGGCGAGCCCGTCCTACCGGCGGCCGGGCACCCGTCCCGCCACGGTCCGTACCTCATGCGGTTGTGTCTCCGGCATATGGTTTCCCCCTTCGAATCGGATCTTTGTCTACATTCTTCAGGATGTCCGTCGGTCGGTTCCTAGCCGCAAGCGCCGCGCTGACAGCCGTCCTGTGAACTTACTGAGGTTTTCTCAGCAAGGGCGAATCCGGCATTCGTAACTTAACGCCCATCCGGGCTGGTACGGGCAGGCGCGCGGACATAGCGGGAGATCCCCTGGAAGGCGCGGAGCCCCCGGTACAAGAGGTCTCACCACAAGATCCGTACCTGCCCGGAGGCTCCGCGTGCTGTCCTATCGTGTCATCCTTGACGTCCCGCTGCCACTGGTCCTGTTCGTGTCGCGCCTGCTGGCCGCGCACCGCCGGGAGATCGGCACCCGGGACGGGACGGGCGCCCTGAGCTGCTGGAAGCAGGCGGTCTTCGCGCTTGCCTGGTTCCGGGACCGGCCGGACCTGCGCCGGCTGGGCGCCGGCTTCGGGATCTCCCAGGCCACCGCGTACCGGTACAAGGACGAGGCCGTCGAGGTCCTCTCCGCGAAGGCCCCCACGCTGCGCGAGGCCCTGGACAAGGCCGCTGAGCAGGGGCTTGCCTACCTGATCCTGGACGGCACGCTGATCTCCTCCGAAAGGCGCCGGAGCGGGCGTGCACGTCCCGGTAAAGAAACCCCGCCGCGGCGAGCTCGATATCGACACGAAAACCCGCAACGCGCTGCTGCGATCCCTGCGCTACCAGGGAGAACGCGGGTTCGCGCTGATGTCCCAGCGGTGGCGCGCCATCCAGCACGTCAGCGTCAGTCCCACGACCATCGGCGACATCACACAATCCGTGCTCGTCCTCACGCAATTCGAGCACAAAATGATCAGCTGAAAGTCGCTGAGAAAACCTCACTGCGGAGTGAGCGTGATCTCGACGGTGTTCCCGCCGAGGCTGATACCGGGGAGGCTGAAGCTGGACAGCGCCCCGATCTGGCCGCTGTAGCCATGACCGGTGAACCAGATCCCGGTGCCGCTAAAGGAATCCCAGGAGCCCCCGGTTGCCGAGGAATTGCTGATGATCGTGTAGCCAGCCCGCGGCAGCGCCGTGGCGTAGAAGGTGGAGGCCTCTGCCGGGCTGACCGAGCCGAAGACGATGCTGTAGTGCCCGTTGTCGGTGCTGTCCTCGAGTACGTGCGCGCCCTGCGGGACGGGAAAGCGGCCGACCGGGCCGCTCACGCTGACTGTGCTTCCTGCCGGAGCTGAGCTTGACGTCGGGCTGGCGGTGGTGGTCACACTGCACGCGGCCAGCGATATGCCGACCGTGCAGGCAGCGGCGGCCAGCACCGCGGTACGGAGGTGGTTCATCATCTAGTCCTTTCGGCCTGTTCCAGGCCTGGTGGCGCCTGCGGCGCGGCGGCCGCGGCGGATTTCGTTGCCGGGATGGTTGGTGGTGGCCTTGGCCGGTCAGATGCCGGCGTGGGCTGTGGTGGTGCCGTTGCCGCGCTTGGTGATCAGCGCGACGACGGCCCCGGCGAGGGCGACGGCGGCGGCTACCAGGAAGGCGTTGTGCATTCCGGCGGTGAAGGTGGCGTGGCTGATTTCGGTGATCTGGGCGGCGAGCCGGGGCGGCGTGCCGGGGGTCACGGGCGCCGCACCGACCGAGACCGCGCTCTTGACCTGGGCGAGCTGGGCCGGGCTGAGCGCGGGCAGGTGCGCGGCCGCCCAGCTCGCCCAGGTCAAGAGCGCGGTCTCGGTCGGTGCGGCGCCCGTGACCCCCGGCACGCCGCCCCGGCTCGCCGCCCAGATCACCGAAATCAGCCACGCCACCTTCACCGCCG
>Ga0066797_1000136_pt1 | contig 22556 bp, 21 predicted proteins | sample PersoiDNA2013193_FD_76335 | JGI IMG/M metagenome (GOLD analysis project Ga0066797, IMG submission 76335) | Permafrost soil microbial communities from the Arctic, to analyse light accelerated degradation of dissolved organic matter (DOM) -... | ecosystem: Environmental > Terrestrial > Soil >... | reverse complement strand
GCCGCCGGCATCACCATAACCGGCATAACACCACAGGCAGCACCCACCGGCGCATACCAGCCCGACACGCCCGAGACCGCCAACTTATAAACCGACGCGTCCTATGGAACGCTTTTCTGCCATGATCTTTGCCGCGAGCAGGGATTCTGTCCGGAATGCGGCGATATGGACACTGGGCGACCAGTCAGCGGCCAAACCCAGGAATAGCCGACGGTGGACTTACTTCAGCTGCCCGGTGTGGCACCTGGTGCTTGCAGATGCGGTACTGTCGCGTTGGGCTCGCGATAACGCCTGTGACATGCGATAACACCCTCACGAACGGGATTTTTGCATATCCGTCAGCTGACCGATGTCTGTCAGTGCAACTTGCATGAGCATTTGTCATGCAACAGGCAGGTGCCCGCCGCGGGTACCGCCAAGGCCGCTAAGGAAAGCCCATGACCCCGATGGCGCCGACCCGTCCCACTAGCCCTACTGTCTCGACAGACTTGCGTGTGTGCCGCGTCCGGCTGGCAGCCGGTCTCGCCGCCGCGAAGACGGCCCGCGCCGTAGTCGAGTCGACGATCCGCGCGTGGCGCGTCCCCGTGGACCCGGACGTGGCGGTCTTGCTCACCAGCGAACTGGTGACCAACGCCGTCACGCACGGCGCGGAGGAGGCGTGGGACGCGGGCGGGTTCGTGACCCTCGCGATCGCCTGCAGCGCGGCCGTGCTGCGGGTGGATGTCCATGACGGTTCGTGCGACCTTCCGCTGCTCGAAGAGGCGGCGCCGATGGAGGCGGAGACCGGGCGGGGATTGCTGCTCGTGACGTCGCTGTCGGCCGAGTGGGGCTATTACCGTACCGCGACTGGAAAGGCGGTGTACTTCACTCTTGAGTTCCCGCCCGATGTTCGCGAGACCGTAAGCGATGGCCCTGACGAGGGCGTTTCAAGATCGGTCAGCTGACCGATGTTTCGCACTGCAAGTTTCAGCAGTATTTGTAGCGCAAGTTCGAGTACCGCAGTTAACCCGTGTCAGCGCCTTCGACGCCTGCTTCACACTTCCCCGGGAGCAGGCGCGGAGCGCACAGGATGCAGACCACAGCAAGACCACAGGCCGAGGAACAGGAATCGATGATCATGATGGCGCAGGCCTTCACGGCCCGTTCGGCGATCACGCCAGGAACGGCCGGGGCAGCCAGGACAGGTGAGCCCGCCACATTGCGGCATCGCCGTGTCCGGCTTTCCACCGGCTCGGCCGCCGCGGCGCATGCCTCCGGTCACGTCATCGCCGCGATCGCCGAATGGCGGGTGCCCGTCGACAAGAGCGTGGCGGGCATCCTCGCCAGCGATCTGATCATCAACGCGGTCACCAACGGGGCGGGCGAGACGCTGATGCTCGCCATCAGGTGTACCGACGTCCAGTTCCGTGTCGAAGTCCATGACGCGTCGGTGCAGGGCGACTCCTGGGAGACCACGAAGTCCGAAGCCGACGCCGAACGTGGCCTGCTGCTCGCCGCCGCCCTCGCGGCCGAGTCGGGCCACTACCGCACCCCCGCGGGCCGAGCCGTGTACTACGCGCTCGAGTTCGCACCCGCTGTTGACATCTCCGCGGGGATCGACCCCCGTACCCCCGTGGAGATAGCGGGCGACGAACACGCCGCACGGGGTGCAGCGAGCGGGGACGGTGAATCATGAGCCCCCGCAGATTCACCGCCCCCGCCGTTGGTTCAGGCGGTTGCCGCCCGGCCGACCTGCGCGGCGTCCGGCTCCATGGCGGCGGCGTGCTAGGCGGCGCCTGGGAGGGTTCGGACACGCGAGGCGTCCGGGACCGTGTCGTCCGCTGCCGGCTCGCGTTCTGGTCAGGGATCGGCAGGCGCCCCGGTCGGGGCTCGCGCGGAACTGACGCGTCGGGGGCAGGCGCGTGAGAGCCAGCGAACTCAGGGCACTTATCCCGAACGGACCCGTGGTTCCAGTTCGCCAGGCAAGCGAGCACGGGAACCGTCAGAAGAACGTGGGGGTGGCGGCTCGGGAGCCGCACCCGAGCACCATCCCCGCTGTCCCCGCCGCCCGGCAGGCCCGCTTGGGAGGCCCTGCGGGGTTGACTGTCCAGATCCTCCTGGCGGACAACCCCTGAGTCGGCACGGAAGCCGCGTGATGATGGCGCGCGGCGTCCGCCGGCCGGCCGGCGGGGTCAAATGTGGGGGTGGCGCGCGGTGAGCCGCACACGGCGCGCTGCCCCCGCGGTTTCCCTGGCGGCATGAGGGATCACCCCTCGGGATATACACGGCCTCAAGACGTGGGGGCGGCGAGCCAGAGCCGCCGCAGGCTTGGCGCCCCCACAGGACGCGTCCGCGCTAGGGCCACTGCGCGGACGCTCAGCGCGGGGCGGCGCGTCGGCTCCTCACCGGACGCGCCGCCCCGCGGCCCCGCCACGTGTAGGGGTGGTACGCGTGGCGGGGCCTTTCGGCGGGTAGCGCGGCTCAGCTCGGCTCGGGTCGGGAACCGGCGGGCGCTACCGGTGGGCGATGGTGCGCAGTGCGGACTCCCTCGCGATGTCGGTCCGTGAGGCGACGTCTAGCTTCTTGAGGATGTGCGACACGTGCGTCGCCACCGTCCGCCGCGACAGCATCAGCCGCGCGGCGATGTCGGGGTTGGATAGCCCCTCCTCAACGAACGACGCGACCTTGAGCATGTCGGTGAGTGAGTCCCACCCGCTCTGCGCCTTCCTGTGCTTCCCGTGCGGCCCGCGCCTGATCCCGTAGCTGCGGAACCCGGCAAGCACCCGGTTCACGTCAGCTTCGGCGCGCAACGACTCGTACAGCTCAACGGCCTGCGTGAACGCGTCCCGCGCCCGGACCATATCGTCGTTCTCGACGAAGCACTCGGCGGCTGCCTCGAGCGCCTTGGCCCGGGGAAGCGGTCGGCCCGCGTCGGCATACCGCTGCGCGGCGGCGAGCAAGGTGGCAGCATCCCGGTCGAGCATCCCCAGGCAGTAGAGCGCGTTCGCCTGCCGGTTCGGGACCTGGGATCCGTCGGCCAGCATTCCGGCCTGCTTGGTCAGGGTTTCCGCGATCGCGTTGTTCGCGGTCATGACCGCGAGCCGCACACCGTCCCCGATCAGCTCATCGAGATCGTCGGAGCCGCCGTCGCACGCGGCCGTGAGCACGGCGAGGGCACCGGCGAGATCGCCAGCTCGCTCGCGGTCGATCGACCTGGCGAGGATCAGCGGCGGGATCGGCCGCTGGCCGATCCGCAGCGCGTGCGTCTCAGTGGCGGCCAGCTGGGTGCGTGCCGCCGCCGACTCGTTCCTGTGGAAGCTGATCACGGCGACAATGCCAAGGTCGGTGCATGCCGCGCCAGGTTCCTTCAGGTCCGTCGGCACGCTCGCTATTTCGGTGAGCGCGTCGTCCCAGTGACCTGTCTCGAAGAACAGCTGGCCGAGTACGCCGTGCGCCTGCGCGAGCCTGAACACCGTACCAACCTGGTCCGCTAGCTGCTTGGCCCGTTGCGCCGTGACGAGCGCCTCGTCGTACCTATTGAGGTTCCCAAGCGTGCAGGTCTTGTTGATGGACAGCAGCAGCCCGAGGTCGGTCAGCGCCGGGTCGGCCTCTGTCACGGCGAGGCCCCGGTCGTAGAGCGGCAGGGCGTCGGTCAGGTCGCCGCGGATCAAGGCCCCAAGCGCCAGCACGTGCAGCGCCCAGCCCGTCGCCCAAGTGTCGTGCGCCTCCTGCGCCGAGGCGAGCGCGCCGTCGGCCTCCCGGCTGGCCGCGTCAACGTCGCCGAGGTGAAGGTAGGTGCGCGCGCCGAGCACCATCAGCCGGGCGCGGTGTTTGGCGGAGAGCCCTGGGGAGGCGAGCGCGTGGTCGAGCGTGCTGAAGGACTCGGTGCTCGAGCCGCCAAGCATCCTGCACTGGGCGAGTGTCCAGTGCAGGTCCACAACCAGGTCTGGGTCGGCCGCATGGGCGAGCGCTCGCTCGGCGACGCGTTCGGCCGCTGCCCGGTCGCCGGTGCGGTAGAGCGCGTCCGCGAGACGGCTCGCCAGCCACCCGTGCCGTGGTGACCGGCTCGGGATACCGCTCACCGCCTGGGTGAGCAGTTCCGCTGCCACTCCGGGCGCCTGGCTGAGCAGGGAATCCGCCGACGCGGTCAGCCAGTCAAGCGCCCACTCGTCCATCGGCCCGGTCGGCCGGCCCGCGCCAAGGTCAACCGGCGGCCGCTCAAACCCAATGACTGCCTGACCTCCCGCAGCGGATAGCCCGTCGATCACGCCCGCGCCGCCGGATGTCTCGGCTGCCTGGTGATCATGACCGGTGGCCATGTGGTCGCGTCCATCGGCCCCGCCGCCTCGGTGCAGGGCCTCGGCGAGGCCGCTTGAGCCGTCTGGGCTGATGCTGACCGGGTCGCCTTGTTCGCTCGCTGTCGTGCCCTGGCCGCCGGCCGCGCGCAGAAGCTGGCGCGCTACCCGGTCGACCGGCGCACCAGCCGAGGCAAGCGCGCGCCCCGCGTCCCGGTGCCAAGCGGCCCGCACGCCTCCGGGTACCTCTTCATAAAGCGCGGCCCGGATCAGCGGGTGCCTGAACGCGAGCCCTCCGGGGGATTCGGCGAGCACCCCGGTCGCCACCGCCTCGTCGATGGCGGGGACCAGGTCCGCCACCGGGCGGCCGAGTACCGCGGTCAGGTCGGGGACCGCGAACTCGACGCCGAGCAGCGCCGCCGCCCGCAGCACCGTCCTGGTGGCCGCGGAGACGAAACCAAGCCGGTCGGCGATCGCGGCGGGAAGAGATCCGGGCACGGCGCCACCGGCGAGCTCCGCCCCGCCCGCCGCCGTGATGGTGACGCCGCCCGACCGGGCGAGCGCGGCGAGCAGTTCGGTGATGTAGAGCGGGTTGCCCGCCGCCCCGGTGGCGAGCCTGAGCAGTTCCCGTTCCGGCCTGCCGCCGGCCAGCGCCGCGACGAGGTCCTCGGTCGCCGCGGGGCTGAGCCCGGCGAGCTGGATCCTGGCGCTCTCCTCAACCGCCCGGCGCAACGCGAGCAGGTCGTCCCGGTGCGGCGTCGGCCGCATCAGCCCGACAAGCAGCAGCGGCACCTGACCGGCGGTCCTGGCCAGCCGCGCCCAGAGCTTGACCGAGGCCGGGTCGGCCCAGTGCAGATCGTCGATGACGATAACGGCGGGCCTTGCCGCGCACTCGTCGGCGGCAAGCGCGATGAGCTGCTCGGCGAGGATCGCTGGCACGTCCGCGCCACGGTCGGTGGCCACCTCGCCGCGGAGCAGCCCGGCGATCGTCTGCCGCCTGGCGTTCGCCGAGGGCGCGCGTACCTGCAACGCGTCGAGGAACGGCAGCAGCGGAAGCTCTTGGCCGAGTTCGTCGCCTGCGCCCCAGAACACCTGGTGGTTGGCCGCCGCGCCGTGCTGCGGCACGGCAAGCGCCGCGCGCATCAGCGCGGATTTGCCGACACCAGGTTCGCCTTCTATGAGCAGCGTCCCGCCGCGCCCACGGCTCAGTTCCTTGAGAAGACCGTGCAGCAGTGCAAGCTCGTTTTCGCGGCCGACCAGCACGCCAGCCGACGTTACCGGATGCATGTCACGAAGCGTACTAGCCGCCCATCCACGGAACAAGCGGATCTTTTTAGGACATTAATTCGGTAAACGGAAATTTTTATACCGGTCGAATCAGCTTAATTGTTCTGTAATATGTCCTGCAAATTGCATGGAACATTTCATAAAGGCTTGCCTGAAAATCTATTTAAAGAATTATCCCGCATCCCCGCGTGCAATTCTCTGCTAAATTGAAATAGCAATGAGTGACGCCTGTTTTACTATTTGAATACAGCCTCTCTCTATGCTTATTCTAATACATGTAAACAGCCTGCGACTGGCAAAAGAAAAAGTACGACCGAAGATGTCTCGTGCGGGCCGCCGAGGCTATGTCAGGGCTTTGACCTCGGTATACGCATGGAGGAATCATGCGCACGAAGCGATCCATCATCGCTCCTGCTCTGCTCACGATCGGCGCGGTCGGCTCAATACTGGCCGGCCCCGTCATGGCCCTCTCAACCGCGGTCGCACCAAGCGCTACCGCGGTGGCAGCGGGCACCGCCACACCCAACATGGTTGGTTACCACGGCTAGTTTAGGACCCGTGGCCGAGCGGCCCGCCGTCGATCCCATCAATCGGCTGCGGGCCGCTCGTATTCTCGTAGTCCGGGCTTTAAACATTTCGCGATGAGCCGCAAAATTTATTTTCCCGGCCGCTTACCAAGTCGTGTCGGTGTGCTCCGGCGCTCAGTGGTCAGGCAACTTTGAGTGATTTTCTGCACCTCGGACCCGTATGCCAAGCGCTTGCACGCTAATCGCCGTCCTGATCAATTTTTGTCAATAAACACTGGCAGAACCGGTGCCACGCATTACATCAACCGTCACTTTGACATCATCATGGTCTTGGGTAACGCTGTGCCCTCGGTTAGCTCCGGCAACGGGTAAGCCCGAGAACGGTCCATGCGCAAGCCCGTGAGTCGTGACGATTTGATCACCTTGGGTTCATCTGGGATGATCCCACTGGTTTCGGCAATTCTTTCTGTGAAATATTCAGATCGACGCTGTATGACTTGTACAGCAGACCAGGTGCCCGTCCAGGCGAGAGGAGGCGGTGATGTCCATGGTTGACGAGGGCAGTCCCACGGTGCGCCGTCGTCGGCTCGCCGCGGAACTACGGGCTCTGCGCGAGCTTAAGGGTCGCAGCGGTGAGTCCGTGGCGCATGCCCTGCGCTGGTCGCCCTCGAAAATCAGCAGGTATGAGCGCGCCAAGACCGGCCTGCGGCCCAGGGAGGTCGAGCGCCTGCTCGACTACTACGGTGTCACGGGCGCGCACCGCCAGATGCTGCTCGCGCTCGCGCAGGACGCCTCGCAGAAGGGATGGTGGGAGGAGCACGCCGACACCCTCCCCGAGGACTACCAGCAGTTCATCGGTCTCGAGCACGAGGCGACGTCGATCGCGATCTGGCATGTGGACGTGGTCGCCGGCCTGCTGCAATCGGAAGGGTACGCCAGGCACATCATCGACAGCTACGACCGCGTCGAGCCAGTCGCACCATCCCAGGTATCCCGCCTCGTCCGGGTGCGCTTGCGCCGCCAGCAGGTTCTCGACCGTCCTGGGCTCAAGATCTCTGTCGTGCTTGACGAGTCCGTCCTGCTCCGCAGGATCGGCTCCGACGTGGTGATGTACGAGCAGTTGCACCGGCTGGTCCGCGAGTACGAGCGGCCGAACCTGGCGCTGCAGATCCTCCCGCTCGATGCCCAGCACACGATCATCGGTGAGTCGTTCGTGCTGTTCGGCTTCGAGGCCGACGGCGACGCGGTGCTCCAGGACGTGGTGTCCACCGAGCAGATGCGCAGCGGCTTCATCATCGAGGGCGAACGCGAGACCCACCTGCACCGGGTCGCCTTCCGCACCCTTACCGAGGCCGCCCTTTCCCCCGCGGAATCCAGGCAGCTCATCCTCGAGACCGCCGAGTCCCGCTGGGCCGCCTCCCGCCGCTCGGTCTCATAACACCGCTCCGTCTCCCCGCCACCAAACCGTCTCCCGGTGCCGCCCCGTTCCCGGCACCAGTCCGTCTCCCGGCACCGTGGCCACGTCCCTGCGGGTAACGGCCGTTCGGTATGGGGGAGATGTTCGGCATGGGCGAGATGTATGGACCAGCGGCACACGGGTAGCCGAGGGTCATGTCCCGTTATTTCGTGCTTCTGTGACATCTGTGACACAGACGCAACTAAGCGCTCGATGGGTCGTGATGTGCCATTAAAATACTGACGTGGCTAATTTGTTATGATGGGTCCGAAGCTGCTTAACTAGTCTGCAGTGGTTACTTGAGTAAAAACAGCATCATGAGGCACATGGTGCCTGCTAGCCTTTGAGAGACGGTTACCTCTGGTAGGGGCGATAGGCCCGCGGGTGGCCGCGTGTGTCAGGTCAAACACACCAATCAGTGAGGGGGTAACGTCGGTATGCCTACGCTCGGAAGTCAGCCCGAATGGGTGAAGAGCTCGCTGAGTTTCGCCAACGGCAACTGCGTTGAAGTGGCGAGCCTGTCCGGCGGCGCGATCGGCGTCCGCAACAGCCGGAACGCTGAGGGATCGGTCCTCAGCTTCACGCCTGATGAGTGGCACGCCTTCCTCGGTGGCGTGCTGAACGGCGAATTCGACCGCTTCGGCAAGTAATAAGCAACGCAAACGTGCGGGCTCCCGGCTTCCGGGAGCCCGCACGTTAGTGTCAGGCGCCATGCGGCCGGTCGCCGCGGGCGCCTAGCGGTTGGTGAGGCTTGGCTGCATGGAGAGCGCCAGGAGGCGTCGAAGTCGGACTTCTCGCCGAATCCAGCTGGCCGGGTGCTCGCTGGCGATCACCAGGGGCGCCGCGTCAGGCAAGGGGTCGAGCAGCAGCACGCCGCGAGCGCCGACGTAGAACAGAGACCCGCTAGGCGGCCTTCGAAATACGGCAGCTGACCGATGTCTTGCACTGAAACTTGCAGCAGCATTGCTATTGCAAGCGGTGCTAGATCAAATCCCTGGCACCGGTCACCAACCTAGCGGCTGAAGCCACGCTGGGTTGGGTACTTGAGCTCCCCCTGCGGGCGGCGGAAGTGACGCTCCCGCGATACCGCATCCGCAGTTCCGCCCGATGCCGCAACGGGCAGCGAACGAGGCCTGCAGGGGGAGGCGGGGACGGTGAGTCATGAGCCCCCGGAGGCTCACCGTCCTCGCCACGCGGCGGATTCGTACAACCAGTTAGCGAAGGGACAACGTGGGAACCGCAATGGTGGGACGCCTGCCGGCAAGGGCAGCGACAGGTTATGGCTGGGTCAAGAGCTCGCTGAGCTTTGCCAACGGCAACTGCGTCGAGGTGGCGGATCTGCAAGGAGGCGAGATCGGAGTCCGCAACAGCAGGGACTCCACGGGCCCTGTCCTGGCCTTCACACAAGATGAGTGGCACGCGTTCATCGGTGGCGTCAGGAACGGCGAGTTCGACAGATTTGGAAGGAACTAACGCACGCGTCGGAGCGGCCGGCTGTGATGTCTCGCACAGTCGGCCGATCCGGCTGGCGCTGAAGGCGAAGCGACGGGTCCGTTCGGAAGAAAAATCTTTGGAATTCTCCCGAACGGACCCGTTGCTACTCCCTGAACGCCTCGGCGATCGCGATCGCGATGACGGCCACGAGGTTGGAGTAACTGGCGCGAGCGGAGCTTGCGAGCCCCGACGTGCCGGCCGGCTCGACGGTGACGACGAGGCGCCCGTCGGCGAGTGCCCTGGTCAGCCGGATCGCCGCGTCGGCGTTGGGGCGTGCGTCGGCGCGTGCCTTAATGACGTCAATGAGCGCGTCGCGCAGTCGGAGCAGGGCGTTGTGCTCCGAGCCGCTCAGGCCAGCGTCGGGGGGCAGCAGCCTGGCCGTGCGGAGCCAGGCGGCGGCGTCATCGCGGTCGCCAAGGAGGTCCTCGGCGGCGCCCGCCGTGTCGGCGATCGATTGGATCAGGTTCAGTGGAGGGGTGGTCACGCTCCGATGGTAGCGACCCAGGCGATCGGGCGGATCGCGGGAACCGCCTCGCTTGTGACGAGACCCCTGTCCCCAGTGAGTTCGTCGATGACATCGAATGCCGCGGCGATGCGCTCCGGCGCGTCGATCACGACGGAGACGGCGGGGACATGCCTGCCGAACTGCAGCAGGCGGTCGCCGTGCGGAGCGTGCTCGCCGTGGAAGCCCCAGATGCCGCGCTGGGTGGTCGCGCCGCTGATCCCTGCCGCGCTCAGCCGGCGGACGATCGCGCGATGGATCGGCTGGCCGTCGTGGAGCGCGGCTTCCGACGTATAGACCATGAGCTTGTGCCAGAGCGGCATGCCGGTCTCGTCGGTGCCCGGCAGGGCGGATGGCTGGCAGAGCAGCTGCCCGTCCCGTTTGCAGATGCGGATGCGCTCGAGCGTCAGCAGCGGACGGCTCAGCAGGCCCTCAAGCTCGGGAAGTACCCCGCTTATCCGCTTTCCTGAGCCCACGGCGATGACCATCATCGGCGTTTCCGCATTGCGGCCGAAGAAGGCCGCCCGCTCACGGCGGCCGCGCGCTGTCCCGTCGACGCCGAGCAGCGCGGTAGCGCCGGCGATGCCGCGTCGGTGCAGCAACTCGCAGACCGCGACGAAGGCAGGGACGCGGGCTACGCGCTCATGGCGGCCGAGGTAGATGGTCAGCTTGGTCTCTTCGTGCAGCTCTGCATGCGGCTTGGCGTCCGGATCATTGATGGCGTCATCGCCGGTGAGCGCGGTTCCGGTGAGCAGCCTGGCCCGCTCAAGGGTGACGAGTCCGGCCTTGATGAGCCTGGTGGTCGGGTCGAGAAGCTCCTCGATGCGGGCCCTGGTATCGACCGCGACCGCGATCAGCGGAAGGTCCTCCGACAGGGTCAGGGACCGGTCCGTTCGCGGCCGGTGCGTGGCGCCGAACCCCTCGGTACCGCGCAGCAGGATGCTGACCGCGATCTTGTGCTGCCCGTAGAGGTCGAGCAGCGCGTCGGCGGTGAACCGCCCGCCGGTCCGCTGGCGCTCGCCGAAGTAGCTGGTGAGCTTGAGGCAGTCCTGGTTCACAGTGTTTCCCGCTCGCTCACAGATGGGTTCCGATCAGGCGGCCGAGCTCGGCGGCGGCGATGCCGAGCACGAGGCTGACGGCCACGTTGAGTACCGCCTTGCGGTGCTGGCGTTCCTCGTCGAGGCGCTGGGTCTCCAGCATCCAGGTCGAGAACGTCGTATACGAGCCAACGGCCGCGGTGCCGGCCAGCAGCGCCTGGGTATCGCCGAGGGCGAGCCCGGCGAGCAGGCCGAGGATCACCGCGCCGGAAATGTTGATCACCATGGTGCCGAACGGGAAGTCCCGGCCGGCCGCCGATGAGACGAGCCCGTCGACGAGAAACCTCAGGACCGAGCCCGCCCCGCCGATCACCATGACCCCGGCCCAGACGAGGACGCTCACAGCTGCACCCGCACCCTTCTGACCATGGCGGTGGCCAGCTGGATCACCGCGTACCCGCCCACGATGCTGGCCGCGGCGTATCCGGCGGCGAGCAGCCACGCGTGGGCGCTGAGCATCTTGAGGATCTCGATCTGCATCGTGGAGAACGTGGACAGGCCGCCGCAGAAACCAGTGCCGAGCAGCGGCCGCCGGTAGCTCGACAGCGGCAGCCGCTCCTGCAGCCGGGTCACGAAGTAGCCGAGCAGGAAAGCCGCCACGATGTTGACCGCGAACGTGGGCCACGGCCAGGACGTGGCGGAATGCGGAAAGGCCTCGGCCAGCACGGCCCGTGCCAGGGTGCCGAGCGCGCCGCCTGCGAAGATAGCGGCGATCTCCCGCCGGTCCGCCCGCGGCAGCATGAGCCGGGGCCGGCGCGATGCGGACGGGGCCGAGCGTGACGCATGTACTGCGGTGAGATCGGCAGCCGGCTCAGGCACGGTTACGCATGCTAGCTCACTGGTCCGCGGGCTATTGGCCGGCTCCTCGTCGGACGGCTACTGGCCGGCCGGCTCCCGGCCGGCGCTCGCCTGCTGCTCGGCGATGGACGCGCGCACGTCGTCCATGTCCAGGTCCTTGACCGCGGTGATGAGCTGCTCGAGCGAGGCGGCCGGCAACGCACCTGCCTGGGAGAAGACGAGGACACCGTCGCGGAACGCCATCAGCGTGGGGATCGAGGTGATCTGCGCGGCGCCGGCCAGCGTCTGCTGGTCCTCGGTGTCGATCTTGCCGAACGTGATGCCGGTATGAGCCTCGCTCGCTGCCTCGAAGATCGGCGAGAACATCCGGCAAGGACCGCACCAGGACGCCCACCAGTCAACGAGGGTGATCCCGTCCCTGGTGATGGTCGCCTCGAAGTTCTCCTCGGTCAATGCGACGGTGCTCATCTCGCTCCTTCTGTCACGTTCTTGGGTTGTCTCCATTCTCAACTCCGTAACGCGACAGAGCGCGAGGCATTCCCTGACCGTCATCATGCGCCCCCGATGCCTGCCGCGCGGCTTGTGGCCGGCGGCAGGCAAGGAGCGTCCCTAGCTGGAACAGGGCGCTTCGGTCGGGCTAACGACCGCTGCTTTGGGTCAGGTCGCGTAGCCGGCGGCGACGATGTTGGCCTGGACGGCGGCTTCGGTGCTGGCGGAGGGGTAGCCGGTGGTCATGACGCCCTCGTAGAAGGTGCCGGCGGAGCTCCTGCTGTTGTCGCCGCCGATGCCGAGGATGATAGCCCCTTGCTTCTTCATCGGGTTGTAGCCGGAGGGCCGCACCCCGCTGTAGCCGGTGAACAGCGAGCCGGACTGGGCGTTGCCGCCCCGGATGGCCCACAGGTTCTGGCCGCCTTCGATCATCGCGGTGTCGAAGCGGTGGCTGATGCTCGGGTCACCGGAGTTCAGGTGGACGGCTGAGCCGGAGAACAGGCCGTTCTCCATGTCGGCCATGATCCACGGTCCGTTGCCTGAGCCGTAGCCCCAGACCTTGATGTTGCCGAAGTAGATGGCTTCCATGGTGCCGGCGCCGTCGTCGTTGTTGTTGGTCTCGGCGTTGCCGTAGTCGAAGCAGCAGCCGCCGTTGAAGTGCGTGCCGTCGAGGACCGCGTACTCGCCCTCGGAGTTGTTGCCGGTGGCGATGCCCGAGGTGCTGTCGTCGCGGTAACCGTCGCCCGCGGCGATGTAAACGCCGTAGACCGCGTGCCCGCCGACGTGGATCGGGGCGGCGGTGGCGTTGGCGAGGCCGTCGGCACCGCTCGCCGCGCCGCCGCCGGGGGCTTGGACGAGGTCGTTGCCGTGCCCGGACTGGTCGTAGATTCGCGTGATGACGCAGGTCGTGTTCGCGCAGAAGCTGTTCTGCGTGGCGGCGTTGGCGGCCCCGCCCGCGCTGAGCGGGTGGATGCTGACGTAGGTGTTGTCCGATGCGCGGCGCACTTGGTAGAGCGGCCCGGTGTACGCGGCATACAGGGCCCGCGTGGTGCTGTGCGCGGCCGCGCACGGGGTGCCGGCCGAGGCGTAGATGTCGCAGGGGAGCTGGGTGGCCGCCTTAGACTGCACGGCGCTGCCGCCGAGCACCGCCCCGGCGGCCAGCGTCGCCGCGGCGCCGAAGACCAGCAATGCTCTCCGCGCGTGCCGGACTTGTGGTTTGACAGTCATCGTTGACCTGTCCTTCCTGTCGAGAACTCGTTGATGCTTGCATTCGCCGCCATGAACGTCTTCCGGGCAGGCTCGCGCCTGTCGTTTTGTTAGCGATCACATCCTTGTGTTTCTAGATCGTAAAGGCACTGGTTTGGCGGGCTGCTGTCATTGTGAGCGTTAACAAAAAGGGCGTCAATACCGCATTGTGATTTGATTTGCGTTCTGCCGCGGCTGGCTCACAGCGGGATCGCGTCCGGCTGTCGGTGGGATCGCGGCCGGTAGCGCGGCTCGCCGCCAATGGCGGGACCCGGGCAAGGCGCCCGGTGTCGCCCGGTCGGGGGTGCGCGTGGTGCCCTGATACGCTCGCGTGACCGCAGTTCTCATCCAGCACGGCAGCTCAACGGCCAGGGACGGGCCGGTGGCTGGAGTTTCCGGTAATGGCCCAGGACCGGTCAGATCTTCAGCGCTATCGATTTCCGGGCGGGGCGAGACTCGGTGAGCCTCCCGCGACCGAGTAGAGCACCTGCGTGTTCCGGGTCTTGAGGAAATCGTCGAGCGATTCGCCGCGCATCGCGGCGTAGATGTGCAGGTTCGAGACGCCGATCACCGCTGCCAGCTTCTCGAGCATGAAGAAGATGACGCCGTAGTGAATCAGGCCCTGCCAGTCCCGGTTCCTGATGAGATCCTTCTCCTTATCGGTGAGGTCCGCCTCCTTGAACGAGGTCTCCGGGTCGGCGAGGAACCGTGCACGATGGTCGGGGTCGATCATCGCGTGCAGGTACTTGCTGATCCGGTACGTCTTCACGCTCGCGGCGATGTCAAAGGGGTAGGTGCCGTTCAGCGTCCCGCTCCCGTTGAACTGCTCCGCCATGCGCTGACGGTGCCGCTCGCGGACGGCTTCTGGGGTCTCGCCGCCCTCGTCGTTCAGGACCAGCGTGGCGATGCCGGTCATCGACGGCAGGTAGTAGGAACTGTGCACCCGCTCGACGTTGTCCGATAGTGCGCCGCGCATGACAAGCCACATGATGACCTCGGCGCCCTCCAGGCCGCCGAGCGTCGCGAACTCCGCGTGGGTCATCTCGGTGAGCGAGGCCGGGTCGTTCGTGATCCGGTCGAGAAACTCGTGGTCCCACTCGGGGTTGTTGAAGCCGGCCCGTTCGCCGTGCACCTGGTGCGAGAGCCCGCCGGTCGCGACGACGGCCACCCTGATGTCCTCGGGGTAGCTCTCAATCGCACGGCGCAGTGCCTTGCCCATCTTGTAACAGCGCGCGGCGGTCGGGATGGGGAACTGGAGGACGCCGACCTGGAACGGGACGATCGTGGTCGGCCACCTGCCGTCCTCGCGGTCGAGCAGGACGGACATCGGCGAGAAGAACCCGTGGTCGAGCGGCTTGTCCTGGAAGTACGACAGGTCGAACTCGTCGGTGACGAGGCTCTGCGCGATGTGCGCGGCGAGCTTCGGGTTGCCAGGCACCGCGGGCAGTCCCCGTGCGCCGCCGCCCTCGTCCGCGACCGCGTACTCGTCGCCGATGCCCAGCGTGAACGCCGAGTAGTGGTCGAAGAAGAACGACGTCACATGATCGTTGAAGATGTAGACGATCGCCTCGGGCTGCTGCTCCTTGAACCAGCTTGACACCGGACCGAACGCCTCGAAAATCGGCGCCCAGTCCGCGTCTTCCTGCTTGTTCTGGTCGTAGGCAAAGCCAATGGTCGGCGTGTGCGATGTCGCAACGCCCCCGATGATCCGGGCCATATCCGCCTCCACTGGCGCCCGCGGTTCTCCGGTGCAGACACATTCCGTATTTGCGCCGTTTCTTCAAGTGACGGAAGGGTCTTCTCTTTCGAACAGGACCGGTCGCGTCTTGTGTGACTCTATAGTTGCGCGTAGGTGAAGTAAATTGACTTATTGATCACCTATTCTTAACTTTTAGTTATGGAAGTCCGTGATTTCGAGGCGCAGCCGGACGATCGCGCTGCGTCGGCGGCATCGGTCGCACTGTCACGCATCCGCCTCAGGCACCTCAGCTGTTTCGTGGTCGTTGCCCAGGAGCGGACACTCGCCCGCGCGGCTGATCGGCTGCATCTCAGCCAGCCCGCGGTCTCGAAGACGCTGTCCGAGCTCGAGCGGCTGGCCGGCCGCCAGCTTCTCGAGCGGGGGCGGGCCGGCACCAAGCTGACACGGGCCGGCGAGCAGTTCTTGCGATACGCGGTTGACGTCACGCGGGCGCTCGAGTCCGCCGCCACCGCGCTCACCGCGGTCGCGCCGCAGCGTTTCCCGACCGTCCAGGTCGCCGCGCTGCCCACCGTGGCCGGCGGCCTGCTCGCGGAGGCGATCGCACGCCTGCACCGGCGCCGCCCCTACGCCGGGGTAAGAGTGCGAATGGGCGCTAACCCGGAACTGCTCGCGGCCCTGAGGGTAGGCGAGGTCGATTTCGCCGTCGGCCGGATGGCCGAGCCCGCGATGATGCAGGGCGTGTCGTTCGAACTGCTCTACGCCGAGTCGCTCGCCGTGGTGACCCGGCCGCAGCATCCGCTGGCGACCCGGGGAGACAGCAGCCTGTCGCTGCTGGCCGTGCTTGAGTATCCGCTGGTCATCCCGGACGTCGATACCGCGCCCCGCCATGACGTCGAAGGGTTCTTTGAGACGCACGGTATTGCGCTGCCGCCGGGCCGCACGGAAACGCAGTCCGTCTCCGTCGCCCGCGCGCTCACCCTCCTCTCCGACGCGGTGTGGATCACCCCGCAGCGCCCGGTGCAGCTCGATATCGACAGCGGCTGGCTGCACAGGCTCAACGTTCCGGTACCAGGCAGCGCCGAACCCGTCGGCCTGCTGTCAAGGAGCGGCGCGACCCCAACCGAACTAGCTGCCCACCTGATGGACACCCTTCGGGACCTATCGTGAAGTCGGGGGAGTGAAGTCGGGGAAGGGAAGTCACGGGGAGACGGTGCCGGCGGCCAGGGCGATCGCGACGCCGGTCGCGGCGGCGGACAGCAGGGTGAGCACGACGCCGCGGCGCAGGGGGAGCAGCAGGATCAGGGCGCCGGCCAGCACCGCGAATTGCCAGGGATGGCTCAGCGCCCTGGTAAGCGTGATGGCGGAGCCGAGTATGGCACCGATCGCGGCGGGTCCCGCGCCGTCGAGGAAGGCGCGGGCGATCGCGTTGCCCCGGATCCGGCCGAAATGCGGTCCGCCGAGTAGCACGATCGCGAAGGACGGGGCGAAGGCGACCGCGGCGGCGAGCAGGCCGCCGCCGATTCCCGCGGCGGCGTAGCCGACGGCCGAGACGGTCTGCACGACCGGCCCCGGGGTGACCTGCCCGAGCGCGACGGCGTTGAGGAACTGCGCGCCGGTCATCCAGTGGTAGCGGGTGACCGCGTCGGACTGCATCAGCGGAATGATCACGAACCCGCCGCCGAAGGACAGGCCGCCGACCTTGAACGCCACCCACGCCACCGACGCGAGCGCACCGCCGGTGGCCACACCGCCGGCCGCGAGCACGGCGGGGGCCGCGATGATGGACCGCAGCCTGCCGGCCGTCCCGCCCCCGGTGTCGCCCCCGGTGTCGCCCTCGGTGCCGGTGCCGGTGCCGGTGCCGATGGGGGGATCGGCGGCTGGGACGTCGGCCCCGGCATCGGTTCGGTCCGAGCGCCGGGTCGCGGCCTCGATGGCGCCACAGCACAGCAGCGCGAGCACCAGCCAGACGCCGGCCGTCGCGGCGACGGCGAGTCCGATGGCAAGGTAGGCCAGCCAGCGGATGGCGGCACGGCGGTTCTTCCAGCTTGCGCCGAGCAGCGACCAGCCGGCGTTGACGGCGACCGCGGGCACCGCGGCGCCCGCGCCTGCCCCCGCTCCCAGCACCCACAGCGGCGGCGAGCCGGCCACGAACAGGACAGATAGCGCGAGGATGACGATCAGCCCTGGCACGATGAACGCGGCGCCGCCGACCAGGGCGCCTGGCCGGCCGCGCAACCGCCAGGCGCAGAAGATGGCCAGCTGAGTTGAGGCCGGCCCCGGCATCAGGTTGCAGACCGCGATCGCGTCCTCGAACTCGCGGGCGTCAAGCCAGCCTTCGCGCTCCACGCAGAGCTGCCGCAGCAGCCTGATGTGCGCGGGCGGCCCGCCGAATCCGATACACCCGATCCGGCCCCACTCCCGCAGCACCGTCAGAAGGGACACCGGCGCGCGCCCCGGCTCGCTCATAGCGGCCTGCTCCACTGATCGAAGATGACGGAGACGGAAAGCAATCGCGTAACACCGACTTGCCAGGATAGATCCTGCCCGTCCGCGACGTCTAGCGGGCGGTTTCCGCCTGGTCGAGGGTGGCCGCCCAGGTGGCGAGGAGGCGGAGGGCGTCTTCCGAGGGACTCCCCGGCTCGGCGGTGTAGGCGGAGATCCGCAGGCCGGCGTCGGCGGCGAGGTCGAGTGCCTCGAAGGTGAGGGTGAGGTCGCCGACGGCGGGGTGGTGGTAGCGCTTCACGCCGGTGCGATGGAAGCGCACGTTGTGCGCGGCCCACCAGGTGCGGAACTCCTCGCTTCGGGTGGACAGCTCGCCCACCAGGCCGGTCAGCGCCTTGTCGTGCGGGCTGCGGCCGGCCTCGGTGCGCAGCATGGCGACGACGTCGGCAGCCTGGCGCTCCCACTCGATGTAGAACTCGCGAGCGCCGGGGTCGAGGAACAGGAACCTGGCATGGTTGGCCGGCTGCGCCTGGCTGGTCAGCACGGGCGAGTAGAGCGCCCTGCCCAGCCTGTTGGCGGCGAGGATGTCGAGCCGTGCGTTGCGCACGTAGGCCGGGGTGGTGGTCATCGAGTCCAGGATGCGCTGGATGCTCGGGCGTACTTGCTGGCCAGCGGGGCGGCGGGGCGCCCGCGGTATGGCCGGGGCGCTGGCCGTCCTGGCGAGATCGAACAGGTGCGCCCGCTCGGCTTCGTCAAGTTGCAACGCCCTGGCGATGCCTTCGAGGACGCTCTCAGAAGCGCCGGCCGCCCTGCCGCGTTCCAGCCGGGTGTAGTAGTCGATGCTGACCCCGGCGAGCAGCGCGACCTCTTCTCGGCGCAGGCCGGGCACCCGGCGGTTGCCACCGTAGGCGGGCAGCCCGGCCTGATCCGGGGTGATCCTCGCCCGCCGCGAGGTCAGGAAGTCGCGGATCTCGTTCCCGTTATCCATAGCCCCAGGCTAAGGCCGGGCAAGCCGCCCTGGGGGCCCTGTCAGTACCGTTACTGGTGGTGTCGGCCGTTGATCCAACGTGGGCGTGGTTTTACCTCGCGCCTGCGGGGATCCTCCGGCGCCAGCGCCGCCTTGACGGAGCGGCGGCCGACCCGGGAGGCGGGCCGAAGCCAAGCGTGACGCGGCTGCCGCCTGATGCCGACTGGCCGATCGTCAGCGTCCCGCCAGACTCTTCCGCTATCCGCCGCGCGATATCGAGGCCAAGCCCGGTCGAGCCGCCGCCTGACAGGCCGCGCCTGACCGGGCCGCCGGGCGCGAACCCGGGTCCGTCGTCCGCCACCACCAGCCACGCGCCGCCGCCGGCTCGGTGACTGAGCCTGACGGCGAGCCCCGCGCCCTCGGGCGTGTGGGTGAAGACGTTCTCAAGCAGGATGTCGGCGCAGGCCGCGAGGTCATCGCTTGGCACACCGACGATCGTGGGATCACCGGGCACGCTGATGCTCATCTGACGGTCCTGGTCCTCCGCGAGCGGGCGCCAGAATGCCACCCGCTCGGCGATCACGAGACCCGCGTCGCACGGCAGTCCTTTCGCCGTGCCTCGCTGTCGGCGTGCCTCGCGGATGATCTCGCTGACCGTGCGTTCCATCGCGGCGACGTCGTCAATGAGCCGGCTGTCCCGCAGCGACTCGGCGTCGATCCGCAGCGCGGTCAGCGGTGTGCGCAGCCGGTGCGACAGGTCGGCAACCGTCTCCCGTTCGTGCGCGAGCAGGTCGCCGATGCGGGTCGCGAGCCGGTTCAGGCCGTTGCCCGCCAGGCGGACCTCGGGCGGGCCGTCGACCGTGGCCCGGGCGGACAGGTCACCGCCGGCGAGGCGGTCTGCCGCGTGCGCCACCGCTATCAGCGGCCGGACCAGCGAACGGGCGAGCTGGTCGGCGACGACGACGCTGAGCAGCAGCAGGAACGCCCCGACAGCGAGGAGCAGCAGCCAGGCCCTGGTCACGCCGTGGTGCAGTTCGGTGTTCGGCACGAAGGAACGGATCACCGCAGCCCCGCCGGCCAGCCCGTCGACCGCGACGAGCACTTCCACCCCGCCGGGTACCGAACTGCTGAACGACGCGCCGCGCCGCGCGAGCCTGACGCTTGGCGTGATCGCGGCCGGGCGGCCCGCCACGGTGCCGTCCGGCAGGAAAATCGTGACGGGCGTGCTTGTTCCCGCGTTGACCTGAGCCACCGTCAGGCGCAAGTTGCGGGTGCTGAGGTCGGTGACAAGCGGCGCCATCGACTGCACTTGCGCGGTCGCCACGGAGACCGCGTGGTCGGCGGCGAGGGTACGAAGCACCACGGCGAGCGGCACGAGAAAGGACACGAGCACCAGCGAGCTTGTGGCGACCACGAGCGCGACGATCCGCAGTCTCATCGGGGCGGGCCGGGCGGCGGGCTGAGCTTGATGCCAACCCCGCGCACCGTATGCAGGTAGCGGGGTTCCTGTGCGGTCTCGCCGAGCTTCCTGCGCAGCCACGAGACATGCACGTCGACCGTCTTGTCGGCGCCGCCATAGGGCAGCTGCCAGACGTCCGTCAGCAGGTCGCGGCGGGTTACCACCTGTCCAGGGCGCTGCGCCAGGTAGTGCAGCAGATCGAACTCGCGCGGGCTCAGGTCAAGCCGGGCGCCGTCAAGCGCGGCCTCGTGCGCGTCGGGGTCCACCCGCAGCCCGCCGACTTCAAGCAGCCCGCTGCCCCTCCCGTCCTGCTGAGCGGACCTTCGCAGCACGGCCCTGATGCGTGCCTCGATCTGTCCCACGCCGAACGGCTTGACCACGTAATCGTCGGCCCCGGCGTCGAGGACCCGGATTATCTCCAGCTCATCGTCGTGCGCGGTGACGACCACGACAGGCACGGCGCTCACCGCGCGCATCATCTTGAGCATCTCGTAGCCGCCGAGATCGGGAAGCCCGAGGTCGAGCAGGATCAGGTCGGGCGGTGTGTCGAGGACATAGCGCAGCGCCGTCATGGCGCTGGCGGTCGAGGTGACCGCGTGCCCGTGCTCGGTGAGCACCCGGATCAGCGCGCCGCGTATCGCCGCGTCGTCCTCCACCACCAGAAGCTGAGCCACGAGAGGAAAGTATCCCGTTTTCTGGTGGTCGGATCGCTTTCCTGTGATTCGCTTACCATCTCGTTTACCTGGCCTTAAAGCTTCTTCTGCGATGGTGTGGTGTGCACAGGCGCATTCTCTTCGGCGTCGCCGCGTGGCTGCTCGGCGCCGCGACCGCGACCGCGGGCAGCCTGCTGGCGGTCTCGCTGCTCGGCCAGGGCATCACCGGGTCCTCGGGCCCGCTGCTGACCCAGGACGCGGTGAACCGAACGCTCGCCAGCGAGTCGGCCGAGCCTTCTGCCACGGCCGGCGCCCCAGGTGCCGCGCCTTCGGCGTCGGCCTCGGCGACCCGGACGGCAGCCGGGACGCCGACGGCCACGTGGTCCACCCCGGCGTCTTCGCAGACCGTCGTGCCCACGCCGACTCCATCGGCCCCCGCCGCGGAGAACAGCACGGCAGCCGCGGGCACGGTGCTCACGTCGCGTGGCGGCAGCGTGGTGGCCAGCTGCCTGGCGGCCGGGGCTTACCTGAACTCATGGTCCCCGTCGCAGGGCTATGACGTCGGCACCGTCTACCGGGGACCGGCCGCGACGGCGCGGGTGACGTTCGAATCCGGCGGGAGCGCGGTGACCATGGTGGTGTCGTGCTCAGCGGGCGTTCCTTCCGTCGCGTCGTATACCCACGAGGCCGGGGACGACTGACTCATCGTCGGTTAGCAGGGCAAGCGTCGGGCAGGCGGCGGCCGCGCGCCTGGCGTGGCCGACCAGCTTGCGGGGCACCTCCGCCGAATCCATGATCGGGTACCCCCACGGATCGAGCCTGATCAGCTCGGGCAGCAGCTCGGCGCACATGCCATGACCGGCGCAGGTGATCGGGTTAACGCGCAGCCTCATGCTCTGTCTCCAGGGAGGTCATCGCCGGGAACGGGCAGCAGCGGTGCACGGCGCACGCCGTGGCATGGGCCGCTGTCGTCGTGCCGACGGGCATCCGCGGCCGCGGTCCGCAGCGCGCTGCGGATCAGCTGGGTGACACCATCGGGATGGCGGCAGGCCCCGCGTCCCTCGACGAGCGGGATCAGCGACGCCAGCTGGCCGAGTGCCCGGCCGCGGCCGCCGTGGAAGGCCAGGTCGGACAGGGCATCGGCGAGCGCGGGCAGCCCGAACACACACGGACCGCACTGGCCCGCGCCCTCGTCGGCGAGATAGCGGACGACGCGGGCGGTCTCGGCGAGCAGGCACGAGGACTCCGGCAGCGCGACCACCACGCCAGCGCCAAGCGTCCCGCCCGCCGCCTTCAGCCCGGCGTGGGTCATCGGCACCCGCCAAGCGGTCTCGGCAGGCAGCCAGGCGCCGAAGTAACCGCCGACGAGCAGCGCCTGGAGCCGCTCCGCCGGGCCGCCGGCCTGCATGGCCACGTCGCCGAGCGTGGTGCCCTGCTCGATCTCGTAGACACCCGGGCGGCGGACCACGCCGCTCACCGTGACCAGCATCGAACCCGGGGCACCCGGCAGCCCGGCGGAGCGGAACCAGCGATCCCCGTGCCGGGCGATCAGCGCCAGGTGCGCGAGCGTCTCGACGTTGTTCACCAGGGTGGGCAGGCCGCGCACGCCGCGCTCATGCGGGCGCGGCGGCGCGAACGTGGGCTTGCCAGGCCCGCCGTTCAGGTGCGCGACGATCGATGACTGCTCGCTTGCCACGTACCGTCCGGGGATGCCTTTCACCTGGACCTGCACCGGGTCCCGTCGCTCCGCCACCGCCTCGCTCAAGCTGTCGAGCAGCGGAGTCTCGTGATCGTGCACGCAGAGGTACGCGTCGTCCGCCCCGATCGCCATGGCCGCGAGCACGATTCCGTCAAGGACCAGGTGCGGCAGCCGGGTGAGCAGCAGCCGGTCCTTGCTTGACGCCGGCTCGCCTTCCGAGCCGTTGGCCACGACTATCTTGCGGCCCCGCCTGGCGGCGACCGAGCGCATCTTCCGCCCGGCTGGGAACCCGGCGCCCCCCCGGCCGGTCAGTCCCGAGGCGTCCGCCACATCGATGAGCCGCCGCCCGACGGCGGGCATCGGGCCGTGACACCGCTCATGCTCGCCGAGGTCGGCCCGGCGGTAGTAGGACAGGCCGGTCAGCAAGCGCGGCAGCCCGTTCTCCGGGAAGCCCGGGGGGTACGGGGG
>Ga0066797_1000130_pt1 | contig 22959 bp, 22 predicted proteins | sample PersoiDNA2013193_FD_76335 | JGI IMG/M metagenome (GOLD analysis project Ga0066797, IMG submission 76335) | Permafrost soil microbial communities from the Arctic, to analyse light accelerated degradation of dissolved organic matter (DOM) -... | ecosystem: Environmental > Terrestrial > Soil >... | reverse complement strand
CCTCGCACGTCCGCCCGCAGGCCGGGCAGCGGACCGGTCGGCGGCCCGAAACGGAGCACGGCGCGCTCACCGATGAGCTGGTAGCCGAGCCGCACCGCCCGGCGATCCGACCGGCTCGTGTCGGTGATCATCACGACCTGCGGGCGGACGTGCGAGGCGGTGCCCGGCACGGCACGGGGCGCGATGCCCTCGAGAACGGCTCGGCTCGCCGCGAACGTCACCGCGGCCGCGTAGCCGTTGCGGCGGCGTTCCGGCAGGGTGTAAACGACGCTGATCCGCACCGTCCCGGCGGCCGGGCGGGTCAGTGCCGCCATCGCGACCGGCTGGTAGACGGGCTCCGGGTCCCCGCCTGAAGCGTCCCTGCTTGCGGCGTCCCTGTGATGAGAGCCCACCAGGTGCTGCGCCGCCTCCCTGATGCGGGAGGTCCGCTGCGGGCTCTCCCAGAGCACGGCGCCGCCATAGCCGATCAGGTCATCGGCCATCTCCTGCGGTGAGCCGATCCGCTCCCCCGCCTCAAGCGCGAAGGCCGCGAGCCAGTCCACGACGAGCGCACGGTCCTCGACCGTCGCGACGCGGAGCCTGCCGACGGGGCCTGGCGACTCCGGCGACCCCCAGGACCCCGGGCCGCCGGCCACCGGGCCGGCGGGCGCCGGGCCGGCGGGCGCCGGGGACGCGTGATCGGCGGGGAACGCGCCGCCGGCTCCTGCGGCGCCCGTCCCCTCGGCTCCCGTCCCCTCGGCGCCAAGCCGGTAGACGCGGCACTGCTTGTGGATGCGGATGGATGCGCCGGCCCGGTTGCTCCACGCGGCCGCGAACGCGTCGGCCGCCTCGATCGGCCCGTCGACGCCGCGCACGGGACGTCCCATCTTCGCCAGCGTGCCCGCGAGGGCGGCGGCCATCTCCGGTGCGCGCCCGGCGATGAGCAGCGGCGCGGCCGGGTCATGGAAGAACGCGCCGCGCGGTCCGCTACCGTCAGGCGGCTCCCACCAGCCGAACAGCAGGCCGACCCCGGGCTGCGCGGTGACCGCGTCCGGTGCGGTGCCCGCCCCTTGATGCCGTGCCGTTCCCGGGGGCCTGCCGACGATCCGCGGGTCCCAGCCGGATCTGGCAGCCTGCACGGCCGACAGCAGAAGCGTGTTCTCGACCGCTGTCGACCTCAGATAACCGCCGGCCGCTGCAGCGAACCTGTCGAGGTCAGCGGTCGTGCACCAGCCCATGGGTCCTGCTTCCCGTCGTGCGCTTATGCCGCAACCGGCCCGGCTCTCCGGTGTCTGCTCTGGCCGTCAGGCTCGATAGGGCACCTGCTCACAAGGCGCTCTCCTCGATAAGGCACCTGGCCCCCTAACGGACGGGGACACAGGGACGATCGGGGCGGTAAGTTAGCGGAGCGTAACGGAAAATCTTCCCGGCGAGTAACATGATGCCTTCAAGTATGCAGCTCAGTCCGGCGAACGCAACACTACCTAGCGGTACCTAGCCAGCAGAAAACGTGAGCACGACCCGGTCCTCTACCGGCCGGTAACCGATGCGCTTGTAGATCGAGTTGGATACCGGATTGGCCAGGTCAGTGTAGAGCAAGACCTCTTCCGCACCAGCTCGCAGTGCCTGCTGGCTCACCGCCGCGGTCACCGCCGGTCGTCCGCCATCCCATGCCAGCCATGCTGTCACGAAGCCCAATCCCGGCGCCTTCGGTTTACGGTCAGCCCACGGATTGTTGACAATCCCTGCCGTGGTCCGTAGCGTTCGATCATGCCAGCACGCACGCCAGGCGGACCGAAGGCTGGGGAGGCCGCACGGGCCCACGCCCTCGACGCCCTCAGGCACGCCATCCTCAGCGGTGACGTCACCCCAGGTCAACGGCTCGTCGAGGAGGAACTGGCCGGTACCTTCGGTGTCACGAGGCAGTCCCTGCGCGCCGCACTGCTCGACCTCACGGCGGAAGGGCTCGTCGAGCGCATCCCCAACCGCGGCGCGCGCGTCAGGACCGTCAGCACGGAAGAGGCCATCGCGATCACCGAGTGCCGGATGGCACTCGAGGCGCTCTGCGCGGCGAAGGCCGCCGAGCGGATCGGCGAGGACGAGGGCGCCCAGCTACGCGAGCTTGGCGAGAACCTGAAGCGCGCGGTCAGCGAAGGCAATCCGCTGAAGTACTCCGAGCTCAACAGGGAACTGCACCGCCGGGTCTGTGCGATCTCCGGACAGCACGTCGCCATCGGCCTGCTCGACCGGCTGCACGGACAGCTCGTCCGCCACCAGTTCCAGCTCGCGCTCCGGCCCGGCCGGCCAGAGGTATCGCTCGGCGAGCACCTGGCCATCCTCAACGCGGTCGCGGAGCGACGGCCCGCCGACGCGGACCGCACCGTCCGCGCCCACCTGGCCAGCGTCATCACGGCGCTGCGTACGAGCGACGGCAGCGGCTCGCAGCAAGACGGTTGAACCAGATGCCTTCACGGAACGTGATAACTAGTAACTGAGCGAAACCGAGGGATCAGCAGAGATGCTCAACGTCATCGTCACAGACCCGCCGCGCGCCGACCTGACCGAGGTGGACAAGCTCGCCACCTACGGCGTCGCCACCGTGCACGAGGCGATCGGCAGGATCGGCTACCTCGGCCCGGCGATCAGGCCGAACCAGCAGGGCGCCAGGATCGCCGGGACCGCGCTTACCGTGGTCTGCTGGCCGGGCGACAACCTGATGATCCACGCCGCGGTCGAGCAGGCGAAGCCAGGCGACATCATCGTCATCACCACCACGTCGCCGTCGAGCGACGGAGCGTTCGGCGAGCTGCTCGCCACCTCGCTGGTCAGCCGCGGCGTCCGCGGCCTGATCATGGGCGCCGGCCTGCGCGACACCCAGGAGCTGCGCGACATGAGCTTCCCCGCCTGGACCGCGCACGTCTCGGCGCAGGGCACGGTCAAGGAGACGCCGGGCGCGGTCAACGTCCCCGTCACGCTCGGCGGCCAGACCATCCGCCCGGGCGACGCGATCGTCGCCGACGACGACGGCGTGTGCGTCGTGCCGAGGCTCGACGTGCCGCGGGCGGTCACCTCGTCGGCCGCCCGCATCGCCAAGGAGGACGCCAACCGCAAGCAGCTCGCCGACGGCGTGCTCGGCCTCGACATGTACAACCTCCGCCCCAAGCTGGCAGGAGTCGAGTACATCAGCTACGCAGAATACGTCAGGCGCGCGGGGGAAGGCGCCTGAAAATGCGCGAAAGAAACGACGGCGTCCGGGCCATGCAGATGCGGGGCGGGACGTCAAAGGGCCTGTACTTCCTCGCCGGCGATCTGCCCGCCGACGTGGCCGAGCGTGACGACCTGCTGCTGCGGATCATGGGATCGCCCGATTCCCGGCAGATCGACGGGATCGGCGGGGCGCACCCGCTGACGTCCAAGGTCGCGGTCGTGTCGCGGTCAACCGTGCCAGGCGTCGACGTCGACTACCTGTTCCTCCAGGTCATGGTCGACAAGCCGATCGTCACCGACAAGCAGAACTGCGGCAACATCCTGGCCGGCATCGGGCCGTTCGCGATCGAGCGCGGTCTGGTGGCCACCGGCGGCGAAGAAACCAGAGAAACTAAGGTGCGCATCCGGATGGTGAACACCAACGGGATCGTCACCGCCACCTTCCCCACTCAGTCCGCCGACCGGGGCGGCAGGCCGCGCTACGACGGTGACACCGCGATCGACGGCGTGCCGGGCACGGCCGCGCCAGTCGTGCTCAACTTCGAGGGCGCCGGGCCCGAGGGGGGCGTGTTCCCCACAGGCAGCATCGCAGACACCTTTGACGGCATCGCGGTGACCTGCGTGAATAACGGAATGCCTGTCGTCGTGGTGGCCGCGGCCAGCTTCGGCAAGACCGGGCAGGAGTCGATCGCCGAGCTTGAGGCGGACGAGGAGCTGAACAAGCGGGTCCAGGAGCTGCGCCTGGCGGCGGGCAAGGCGATGGGGCTCGGTGACGTCAGCGGCACCACGGTGCCGAAGATCTCGCTTGTCGCGCCGCCGGCCCACGGCGGGACGATCAGCACGCGCACGTTCATCCCGGTCCGGGTGCACGAGTCGATCGGCGTGCTCGGCGCGGTCAGCGTCGCCGCGGCGATCATGATCCCCGGCGCGGTCGGCGCCGACATTGCCGTTATCCCCCGGGGGGACGGCCAACGGCTCACTATCGAGCACCCGAGCGGTGCCCTCCAGGTCGAGGTGGAACTCGATCCGACGACAGCCCCGCCTACCGTGCGCCGCTCCGGCGTGGTCAGGACAGCACGCAAGCTGTTCGACGGCACCGTATTCCCGAGATAGCGGACCGGGCGCGTATGAGCCACGGTCCGTTCCATATATCAATGATTTTTTTGCCCAGGGACAGAAGAATTCTGGAGAAGTAAAATGTCACGACCGCCGCTGCACGACGTCGCGCACCTCGCTTACCTCGAGCTGCTCACGCCTGAATTCGAGAAGTCGGCGCGGTTCTTTACCCAGGTGCTCGGCCTCACGCTGGTCTCCACCGAGGGTGACACCGCCTACCTGCGCACCTGGGACGACTACGAGCGGCACACGCTCAAGCTGACCGGGCACCACACCTCGGGGATCGCCCGGGTCGGCATGCGCGCCGAATCGCAGGAGGCACTTGAGCGCCGGGTGAAGGTCGTTGAGGCCAGCGGGCTCGGCATCGGCTGGAAGGACGGCGACCCGGGCATCGGCCCGACCTACGCCTGCTATGACCCGGACGGGCACGTCATGGAGCTGTACTACGAGAGCGAGTGGTACGCCGACTCCCGGCCGGCGGAGATGGCGCCGTCGCTGAAGAACCAGGCGCAGGCCTACCCGGGGCGCGGCGTCTGCGTGCGGAACCTGGACCACGTCAACTACCTGGCGCAGGACTCCAACTCCTGCGGCGACTTCATGGTCAACCAGCTTGGCGCGCGGATCACCGAGCGGATCCAGCTCGACGACGGCACCTACTCGGCCGTGTGGACGCACTTCGCGCAGAAGTCCTACGACGTCGTCTACACCAACGACTGGACGGGGACGCGCGGGCGGCTGCACCACATCGCGTTCCGCACCGACACCCGCGAGGACATCCTGCGCGCGGCGGACATCGCACTTGACGAGGGCGTGTTCATCGAGACCGGACCGCACAAGCACGCGATACAGCAGACGTTCTTCCTCTACCTGTACGAGCCTGGCGGCAACAGGATCGAGCTGTGCAACCCGACCGGGCGGCTCATCTACGCGCCTGACTGGAAGACCATCACCTGGACCGAGGCCGAGCGGGCCAAGGGGCAGGCCTGGGGGCTGAAGACGATCTCGTCGTTCCACACCCACGGAACACCGCCGGTCGGCGAATAGCTGCTGCAGCTGACCCGGAGCCATTCTCGGCGCGGGCGCAAGGTCCCGCGTTCTGTCGGCCGATGGCCCTATTCAGTAGCCGCGAGCTGCCGCATAGTCAGTAATGGCAGAGTCGCCGCAGGGGCTTCGGCTGCCGGCGAAAAAGGAGCTTGCCATGCGCAGGCATATCGTTCGTGCTCTTTGCGTCGGCGCGGCCGGGGCCGCGATCGTGCCGCTTGCCCTTGCCGGCACGGCCGGCGCGGCTGATTCCCCGGCATGCCCGAGGCACCCGGCGACCGCCTACGTGGTAAGCAGCGGCTCGGTGACGCCGATATTTACCGCTACGAACACGGCGGGTGCGGCGATTCAACTCGGGAATGCCTGGGGGGCCATCGCGATCACGCCCAACGGGAAGACCGTCTACGCGACCAGCAGCTACAGCACGGTGACGCCGATCAGCACCGCCACCAACACGCCCGGCACGCCGATCAAGGTGACCGATCCCGGTCTCATCGCGATCACGCCCAACGGGAAGACCGCCTACGTCGTCGGCATCGGCCCAGGCACATTTACCCCGATCTCCACCGCCACCAACATCGCCGGCCCGACGGTCACCTTCGGGAACTTCCCCTGGGACATGGCGATCACGCCGAACGGCAAGACCGTCTACGTGCTCAACGCCGGCTCGTCTACCGTGTCGCCGATCTCCACCGCCACCAACACGGCCGGCCCGCCGATCCCGGTCAGCGGGTTCCCCGTCTCCCTCGCGATCACGCCGAACAGCAAGACCGTCTACGTCCTCGAGGGGGTCTCTAGCACGGTGGTGCCGATCCGGACCGCGACCAACACGGTAGGCAAGCCGATCAAGATCCCGAACGCGACTAGCGAGGCATACACCAGTCAGACGCTCATCGCGATCACGCCGAACGGGAAGACCGCCTACGTCGCCAGCGAGAACGCAGGCGTCGTGACGCCGATCTCCACCGCCACCAACACGGCAGGCACGCCGATACGGGTCGGGCGCTATCCCTTCGCCATGGCGATCACGCCGAACGGGAAGACCGTCGTCGTCCTCAACCAGCAGTCGAACACGGTGACGCTCATCTCCACGGCCGCCAACAAGGCCGTCAAGACGATCCCGGTGGGCAGCAAGCCCTGGGCCGTCGCGATCACGCCGGACGGGAAGACCGCTTACGTCGTCAGCAAAGGCGGGGACGCGGTGACGCCGATCTTCATCGCCACCGGCATGGCCGGCCAGCCGATCGGCGTCGGCGTCGCGCCCGTCTCTATCGCGATCGCGCGGTAACGAGCCGGAACGCCGGACAGCCGGGGCCCGCCAGACGGTGGTTGCCCCGGCTGCTGGCGGTTACCCCGGCTACTGACGCTTCTTGCTGTTATCCGGGTGGGGGTTACGCTTCCGCGGCGATCGAGATCAGGCTGAACACCGAGCCCTGGTTGTCGGCGACGAGCGCCATCCGGCCGTAGGGGCTGTCACTCGCCGGGCGGATCACCTGGCCGCCGTGGCCGGTCGCGGCCTCGACGGACTTGTCGGTGTCGGCGACGCCGAAGTACACCGACCAGAACGGGTGGTGGCTGGCGACAGCTCTACAATGGGGCAATCGTGGAATGGGGCCAGCAATGTCGTACAGCAAGACCAGCCTCGGCGGCGACCAGATCGAGGGCGCGCTCTCGCTTTCCGCGCGCGGTAAGCGGATCGTGTACCTGGTTGTCGGGCTGGTGGTCGCCGTCGGCGTGGCGGTCACCATATGGAGCGGGCTGAGCCACGACAAGTACGGGACGTCGGCGAACGGGTGCGTGAGCGTCACCATCGCCAGCACGACGGGCGGCGGGACGCTGAGCTACTGCGGGGCCAAGGCAAAGGCATTTTGCGCGTCGGCCTTCGCCAACTCGGACCGGGTTTCGCTACTCGCCCGCCCGCAATGCGACCTGGCCGGGCTGACCCGCGCCAAGATAACCCCGACCCCCGCTGGTTAACCGCTACTTATCGGGCCAATATAGGCAGGTAGGCAGAACAGAGCGGCCATAATATCCGCGTGACCCCCTTGGAGCAGCTGTCCGTGAGCGACGTGGCCGCTAACCCGGTGCTCGCCGAGGTGATCAGGTCCGGATTCGTAGAGTCCAGGCACCGTGGCACCGTCGTCGCGCTCGCCCCGGACGGCACGTTCGCGTTCACCGCGGGCAGTGCGAACGCGCCCATCTTCCCGCGCTCGTCAAACAAGCCGCTGCAGGCCGCCGCCATGGTCAGGGCCGGGCTGCCGCTCGACGGCGAACTGCTCGCGCTCGCCGCCGCGAGCCACTCGGGCGAGGATTTCCACGTCCGTGGCGTGCGCGACATCCTCGATCTCGCGGGGCTCACGGAAGAGGACCTGCGCTGCCCGCCTGGGCTGCCCATGGATGAGCCGACCGCGCGGCGGCTGATCAGGGAATCCGGGTCTTCCGACACGCTCGGGCCAGAGTCGCGGGTGCGCTACAACTGCTCGGGCAAGCACGCGGCGATGCTGGTCACCTGCATCGCCAACGAGTGGCCCATCGAGACGTACCTGGATCCCGATCATCCGCTTCAGGTGCACATCAGGCGGACCATCGAAGAGCTGGCCAGGGAACCGGTCGCGGCCATCGGCGTGGACGGCTGCGGTGCGCCCCTGTTCGCGCTGACCCTCGGCGGCCTGGCGCGGGCATTCCGCGCCCTCGTGCTCGCCGAGCCGGGCACCGCTGAGCATAAGATCGCCGACGCGATGCGCAAGTTCCCCTCGTGGACGAGCGGCACGAGCAGGGACGAGAACCGGCTGATGACCGAGGTCCCCGGGCTGCTGCTCAAGGCCGGGGCGGAGGGCGTCGACGCGTTCGCCCTGCCGGACGGTTCCGCGGCCGCGGTGAAGATCGACGACGGGAACGCCCGCGCGAGGACCCCGGTCACGGTCGCCATCTTGGCCAAGCTCGGGGCCCAGCCGCCCGCTGACCTCGCCACGACCACGGTCACCGGCGGCGGCAACCGGGTCGGCGTCATCCGCGCGGTCGGGGAAATCACCGCCATGCCGTTCCCCTGGACATAGCCCCGCGGCCACGGCGGACCCGTGATTCACGGGGTCGTAACACCGGGGTGCCCGGTCGTAACGCGATGGCAGTCCCCCTCCGTAGAATGACAGATGTGAGCAGCACTGCTATCTCCCGGGGGGACGACCCCCCCGTACCCCCCGGGAGAAGCTCGATGGAAGGCAAGGATATCGAGCTTGCGGCGCTCGGTTTCGGTCTCGAGCCTGGCGTCTACGGCGACGATCACCCCGCGCCGCTTGAGGCAACCCTGTCATCGGTGATCGCGATCCGCGTCAAGGAGACGCGCCAGCGCAAGGGGCTCGCGATCCGGACCCTGTCGGAACTGACCGGCATCTCCAAGGGGATGCTGTCCAAGATCGAGAATGCCCAGGTCTCGCCCAGCCTTGCCACCCTGGCACGGCTGGCCGAGGCGCTTGACGCACCGCTCACCTCGTTCTTCCGCGGCTTCGACGAGGAACGCGACGCGGTCTTCGTCAAGGCCGGGCACGGCGCGGAGATTCGCCGCGAGGGCGTCGCGGCCGGCCACCACTACCAGCAGCTCGGCTCCATGCGCGGCCAGCACCGCCGGATGACGCCGCAACTTGTCACGCTCACCGAGGACGCCGAGGTCTTCCCGCTCTACCAGCACCCGGGCACCGAGTTCCTCTATATGCTGTCCGGCGTGCTGGCCTACGGGCACGGCCGCGCGGTCTACGTGCTCGAGCCGGGAGACGCGCTGCAGTTCGACGGGGAGGCGTCACACGGCCCGGTCGAGCTGATCAAGCTCCCGGCGCGGTTCCTGTCGGTGACCGCCGTGGGCGTGGTACACGACGGCTCCTGAGTCCGAGCGATATTGTACCGGCTTAGCGCCAAAACCGACTGAAGAATTCCGCATCAAGGGGGCAAGTTGACTGGCAACGACAGCACCGGCATATCGGGGCTAAATGCACAGACGTTGATTCGCCTCATGCGCGACCTGGCGACTGCCCCCTATCGGATTGAACGAGCGACTACGGTTCCATTCGATAAAAAAAGATACGAGAACGACGCAGAGCACTCATTCTCCCTAGGCGTGGCGGCACTCTGCGTCGCACCCTTGGTGGACCGCAAGCTCGACCTCACTCGAATCAGCACCTACGCCCTAGTTCATGATCTAGCGGAGATTTACGCCGGAGATACCCCGGTATATTCCGATCCGGCGACGCGGGCTGCCAAGCCAAAACGGGAACGCGCCGCGCGCGCAGAGCTGCATCAGAATTTTGGCAGCGATTTTCCCTGGCTGCTGAATTATCTTGACGATTACGTGGCCATGGGGGATGAGGAAAGTAAGTTCGTATACGCGCTCGACAAAATACTACCGCATGTGTCGGTAATTATCGCGGACCATCACCCGGCAAGGCCCACTTGGCGCGCGTACAAGGCTTCCGAAAAAATCGCACGCGAGAAGGTCTCCACAAAATACCCGAAGCTGTCGGAGGTATTCGAAGAGCTCTGTCAGATGTACGGCAAACTGTCGCATTTGTTCTCGACGCCGCCGGGAAGGGCATGAGCCGCTACCCGCCTCCTATGCGCGATATAGCGATGCTGGCATAGGACAGCAGGAGAGCGCCAAGCACCGCCATCAGCACTCTCAGCCGAAGCGAGGAGTCTTGGCCGAGAATCGCGGGCAGGGCAACAAGGAGGGCACCGATCGCGCTGGCGGCGATCTTGACCGCGAGCCGGGAACGGGATCTCACAACAACCACCGGAAAATAAGCGTTCGTGGTCAGCGGCAACTGAGCGCCGCCCTCTCCATTGGGCGGATCGCACGTTAGCTTGATCGTGGCTCTCGCCAGCGCGTCGAACGCTGCCGTTCGCGGCTGCAGCCAGAACTCCACCGAATCATAGCGCAGCGCCACGTCGTAGGTATCGTCGGAAGAAACTTTCAGAAAGGTCCCGTCAGTCCTACAGGAAAGCAGAACTCGAGTATCCTCTGAATACTGTGTCGAATAGAAGCTGACAGGGACTTTGACAGACTGGCCATCACTGAGATGCAGGGTACCAAGCTCGTCGAACGACACCTTGCGCCGCGACGTGGAAACCGGCGGATCTATCCGCACGAAATACGACGTGGCGAACGTGGAATGCAGAGCAAGTCGCCGGACTATACCAGTCCACTTTTGTGCCGAGTCGCCAGCCGAGCTAAGATGAAGGTTGGGGAACTTAACCGTGGCCGGATAATAGCGTCCGCCGTTCGACTGGACAAGCTTCGCGTAGAACTTCGCGCTTTCAGTATTGATTTCAGGCAGGTTCATCGGACTATCACCTGGGTCGGGGTAGCCGCCGACTCGAAGCCGCAGGATGAACATGTCCGCGACATTCTCTGCGTGCGTTATTGTCGCTAGCCTGATGGGCAGCACAAACGGGGTCGATGATTCCGCGTCGGCGATGAAGCCGAGCACAGCGGTCTCTCCGAGGACCTTGTCGTTCGCAACAATTTGTTGCAGCGCAGGAGCGACATAATCCGCCTCATAGCGGAACTGTATGACCGCGCCTTCCGGCAATGCAAGAGCGGTCAGGATATCCTCGGCATATCTTCGCCGAGTATTTGAAGAAAGCAGCAAGACGGAAAACTCCAGCTCAGACATATCCGCTAGACGATCGGTGTTAGGCGCCGACGCCGCACGCCACGCTGAACTTCAGCCACGGAGTCGTCTAGCTCGAGGAACCTGAACCAGACGCGATCCCGCGTGAGCGCGTCAAGCCGGTGCCGGTGCAAGGCGTCGTACCGGAAGCCCTGCGTGGCCAGTTCGCTGTGCGTTTCACACAGCGTCTCACGGCCTAGGCCAGTTGCCTGGTCGCAGGTCAGGTCAACCACGAGCCTGCCGGGATCCGACTGCCGACCGACCTCTAGCCAGCAATGATGAGCGACAGGCTGGACGCCCTGAATGTCGACGTCGAGCCGACCGTAGCAATAGGTGGCTTCTATGCCAAACTTGGTCCTCAGTTCACGAGCCAGCCAGACAGAGACGACTCCGCACTGTCCGCGGGGACCTGGATTCTCGGCGAAGTCCTTCGCGTAACTTGGATGCGCCGTATCTGCTGACCAGGCGCTTTCTAGCAGCCGCCGATATTCGGGGAGCTGGGGATTGAGGACCCGCTGGAACTCGGCAATTTGGCCGGTGAAATACCCATCTATCGTCTGATAGTCCTGGGAAGTGATATCGAAAACGTCTTGCAGTCTGGTGAGCCGTCTCTTGGCGCGCCTGTCCAGTCCGAGCATCAGCAGGACATTCTCTGGCGCGTCTAGTTTCTGGGTAAGGCGATCGCCAGATTGACGGCGCGACGCATAGAAGCCGCGGTCATCGTAGTTGTACGTTACCGGAGCGACCGCGAACGGCACGAAACCCGTGGCGCGGTATACCGTGCCGGGGAACCCCAGCATCGGATTGAAAGCGGTCACGATATAACGGACACCTGAACTCCGCAGGAACCGCGCGGCCTGCGCGATCAGCATGCTCATGAGGTTCGGCAGCGCACTCGGCAGTCCGTACATGCGCGCCAAGACGATCACCTCCGACCGGTCGACCTCAGGATCTACGGCCGTGACCGCCTGCCGGAGATAGTGTCGATCGCACGATGAGAAACCGACGTAGGCCAGCGGCATCGGAGCCTCTGGAACATTAATTCCGAGCTCGAGGACCGTGTCGCATCTGGGACTCTGGAGATAGTGGAGGCGTGACTGCACGAATTGCCCGACGGTGGGCTGGACCGGCCCGAACGTCAGTGGGACGGGCGGAGCGCCGTCCCGTTCCACTACCAGATCCCGGCGCACCTTACGCTGGCCCAGCAGCAGCGATGTATAGGCAAGCTGCTCGGCCTGGTCGATCGACATTTTGATTACGCTGCAGCGCGCGATCACCGGCACCCTGATGGCTTCGTAGACGCGGGCCGGGTCGCCGGATCTCAGCTCAGACCGGTCAATACTGGGCAGATGCAGGCGAACCTGGGTTCGGAAGGTACGCTCGTCTATTCCTAGCTGACCGGCGTCCCTGGCAATGGCAGCGGCCGTTTCCTTGATCACATTCTCGACATCCGGATCCCGCAGGGAATCTGCCAGCCGGTGCCATGATGCAGGCGAGCCGATCCACCGCCGACCGTAGGCTCCCTCATCCAAGCTGGCAACGGGCCGAAGACGGGGCTTGGCAACACCGCGAATCCACTCGTCGGTATCGTCACATGCAGTCATTGCAGTACCATGCATCTTCATTGCCCCCACGGCATGCTTGGAAAAGCGGAATTGCAGAATACCGCACGGCAGAAGACCTGTGAAGGATTTGCGTTGTGCCCAATTAAGGATGCACAGTATCAAGGATGCATGGTCGGACGCCCTGGGGGGAAATCTGTAAAATTAGGACCGGCTGCCGCGGCAGCCAGCACGCAATACGGCTGGGGCCGTTGCGCAAGTCGTTGTCAATGTTGATTTTACGTGCTAACAATCCCTCGGGAGAAGGAAACGGTGAAGGCAGAGATTCCTGCTGCCCGCGCAGCAGAACTAATCAGTGTTGTAACGCGGCCGGGGATCCCGATGTCGCCCGGAGTGATCAGGCCTACACCACGGCTAGGTCGACGTTCTTGAGGCGGAGGCGGACGTAGCGGGCCGCGAACCAGGCGTCGATCTTGTCGAGGCGGCCCTTGCCCGTGTCGTCGATGACCACCCGGGCCACGCCCGCGGCGCGGGCCGCCTTGGCGAAGGAGCGGCCGGGGGACCTGGTGATCACCACCTCGCCGTCGGCCTTCGCCCCGGCCTTCTGCAGGGCCTTGATCGCCTGCGCGACCTGGGCCTTGGCGGCGTCCTTCTCCTTCTTGTCCGGCATCAGGCCTGGGTGCTGCAGGCCGAACGAGGAACCGTGGATCCTGGCAATGGTGATCACCCGGACGCGGGTGCCCTCGGTACCATGCGCTAGCTCTGCCGCCCGGCTGATCGCCATGTCGCTGAAGGGCTTGCCCGTGGAGGCGAGCAGGACGCCCGCGGACGGGAGCCCCGCCCGGGCGTTCGTCCGCCGCCAAGGAAGCAGGGAGCGTGCGGAGTCGCCACGGCCCGTTCCGAGCATCATGATTCTTCCTCCGCGAGCACCGGAGCGGCTGCCTCAGCGGACGCAGCCGCCGGCACGAGAGCGGGGTGACGCCGGGCGGGGCCCCGCAGATCAGCGCGCTTGCGCCAGAGGTACAGCGGGAAGTACATCGCCATGATCACCAGGCCGAGTATGAACAGGACGGGGCCTGAGTTCGGGGCGACCACGATGTTCGGCGCGTTCCAGCCGCCGTAGAAGTAGACCACCGCCCAGAAACCGAAGATCGCAAGCGCGAGGTACCTGACGAAGCCAGGCAGGCGGAGCGGCCGCTCGGTCTCCGGACGGAGCTGCCGGTAGACGAAGTAGCCGGCCAGCGACATCGCGCAGGAGAACAGGTAGCCGGCGTTGGAGAAAATGTAGATGCGGACCGGGCTGCCGAAAAGCACCACGACCATCGACGCGACGACGTTGAACGCCATCGCCCTGGCCGGCACGCCGTGCACGTTGACCTTGCCGAACCAGCGGGGCAGCATGCCGTCTTCCGACGCCTGGTAGAGCGAGCGGCCGGTGCCCATGATCGCGTTCAGCACGCTGAGCAGCAGGGCGAGGATCAGCGGCAGGCCGATGAACCACTTGATCCAGGAGCCGTGGCCGAAGATCGCGGAGCTGAAGTCCGTGTACAGGGTGAGCGGGTCCGCGGTGGTCAGCGCGGCGCCGAGCACGCCGACGAAGACCAGCGGGGTGAGGATGTAGATGAGCATCCCGTAGATGCCCTCGGCGGTCATCGCGATCTTCGCGTCGCGCGGGCCGTTGCGGCACTCCCCCACGTAGCAGGCTGCCGCCTCCATCGCGATCACGCTCCAGGTGATCGGGAACATCCAGGCGATGATGAAGGTGAAGTTGGCGTCGACGCCCTTGGGCGCGTGGAACCCGGCGACGTTCGACCAGTGGAAGGAGCCGGTCTTGAACAGCGGGAGGATCACCAGCAGGGTCAGCGGGACCATGGAGGCGACGCCGAGGACGGTGGCGAAGCCCGCGCCGAGCTTCACGCCGAAGTAGCAGGGGATGTAGATCACCAGCAGGCCGGCGAAGCTGATCAGCAGCACGGTCGTCGAGATCGGCGCGCCGAAGCTGCCGAACAGGTGGATCGTGCCGCCCTGCGGGATGCCGAACAGGCTGGACAGGTAGGCGGACATGAGGATCATGTTGATCGGCGCCACGGGGAACCAGCCGAGCCAGTACGACCAGCCGGACAGGCCGCCCAGGTGTCTCGCGACCGTTGTCCCTACCAAAGGCTCAAAGCTCGCGGCCGTGTAGGACGGAATGCCGCCGGTCCTGTGCGGCCACATGCAGGCAAGCTCGGCCAGGCACAGGCAGAGCACCAGGCCGAAGATCGTGTTGATGCCGATCGCCCAGATGGCGGTCGCGCCCATGCCCTGCACGGCGTACGGCGCGATCCCGGTCACCAGGATCGTCCCGGCCAGGCCGATGACGAACGCGCCCCACCAGTTGGTGCCCTTCTGCAGCCCGGTCTTGGCCTCGGGCGTGATTGCCGTCATGCGGCACCTCGCAATCTTTTTCTTTTATCGGCTCTAGCTGACAATCGGGGTGTTACGCCTGCGTGTGCTGTGCGCCTCGGTCATTCGCGGTGACCACGACGATGCCAGACCCGTACATGCGCCGCCGCAATTCGGCGGCCAGGCCGCTGCCCGCCGACAGGCCGGCATGGTCGAGCACGACGACGCGGGCACCGCGGGCCCGCGCCACCCGCGCGAGCGTGCGCGCGGGAGAGCCGGTGACCGCGATGTGCCCGAGCGCCACGACACCGGCGTTCTCGAGCACGCTCATCGCCAGCGCGACGGACCGTCGCAGCTGCTCGGGTTCCGCCGTTCCTGACACGTTTTCCGCGCCGACGCCGACGACGGTCACCGCCGATCCGCCGGCGAGCGCGACGGTGCGGTGGATCGACGCCTGGGACACCGCGCCGTCGGCGACGACGAGCAGCACCCTGCTTGCCGCCGGAGTTGTCGCCGGGGTTGTCGCCGCGGTGGCACGCTGGGGCGCCGCGCTCATGCGCGCACTCGTTGGTCTCGTTGGTCTCGTGCCGGGTCTGTTTCGGAGGCCACAAGCGGGACGCTAAGTCAACTTTGTTTCCTGCGAGTGAACCATCAGAGCCCCTTCGTCAATCTCGCGTTACGCATTCTCCCGGGGGACGACCCCCCGTACCCAGCGCTGATCTCCCGGGGGACGTCACCCTGAGCGCTTGCCCATCGTCGGGAGCGCGATTTTGGTCCACTTCCAGTGAACGCCGACCGTCTGGCCCCGGCGGTCCGGCGCACGTTACTGGCGGGTCACCCCCGGCCCGGGATACTAGGGTGGAGTTCGGAGGTAACCGACAATGAAGATCGGCTTGCAGATTCCTGACTTCAGCACGCCGCGGGGGCCTGAGCACCTCGGGGCGGAGCTTGCCACGGTGGCGCGGACCGCCGACGACGCGGGGTTCGAGTACATCGCGGTCATGGACCATTTCTTCCAGATCGGCGCGGTCGGCCCGGTCGAGAAGGAGATGCTCGAGGGCTACACCACGCTTGGCTACCTGGCCGCGTGCACCTCTCGCGCAACGCTTGTCACGCTGGTCACCGGCGCGATCTACCGTGAGCCCGCGATCCTGGCCAAGATCGTCACCACGCTCGACGTGCTGTCCAACGGCCGGGCCTGGCTCGGCATCGGGGCGGCATGGAACGAGGAGGAGTCCCGTGGCCTCGGCATCGGTTTCCCGCCGGTAGCCGAGCGGTTCGAGCGGCTCGAGGAGACCCTGCAGATCTGCCTGCAGATGTGGCGCGGCGACGAGTCGCCCTACCACGGCAAGCACTACTCGCTCGGGCGCCCGCTCAACTCGCCGCAGTCGCTGTCGCGGCCGCACCCGCCGATCATGATCGGCGGCGGCGGCGAGAAGAAGACGCTCCGCATGGTCGCCCAGTACGCCGACGCGTGCAACCTGTTCGCCGGGCCCGACACGGCGCACAAGCTGGACGTCCTGCGCCGGCACTGCGAGACGCTCGGCCGCGACTACGACACCATCTTCAAGACGGCGTACTACTGGTTCGACACGTCCAAGGGCAGCCAGCAGATCATCGACGAACTCGGCGGCCTGGCGGAACTCGGCTTCGACGCCGCGATGGGCGCGGTGGCGAACGTGTGGGACGTAACGCCCGTCGAGATCATCGGCGCCGAGGTGATCCCGGTCGTCGCCGACTTGTAAATCTTTTAAATCGCTCATTCGGAACGGTCCCGGGCGGCTCGACCACCGCATCCGTCTCGGCTTCGCACGCCGACCACAGACACGGGGAAGGGACCAGTCGAAGAAACGGCCCGTTCCGTATGACGAGTTTGATCTTTAGCCTCTGGCGAGGAATTCTTCGATCGAGACGGCTAGGGTGACCGGGGTTTCGAACATGGGGTAGTGGCCGGAGCCGCGGAGGACCTCGAGTTCGGAGTTCGGGTAGACCTGCAGCCAGGCCTGCTCCATGAATTCCGCGGGCTGGGTGGGGTCGTATTCGCCGGTGATGACCTTGATCGGGACCTCGATGCCCTTCACCCTGGCGAGCAGATCGGCGTGGGCCCACGACTCGAGGTAGGCACCGAAGGCGGTCTCGTGGGAATTGTCGGAACAGCGACCATTCCGACTCGCCGAGCGGGAGCCCGCTGGCGGGGACGGGCGCCACGCCTACCAGCCGGCGCACCCGGTGCGGCGCCTGGTCAAGGACGTGCTGGATGGCCACGCCGCTCATCGAGTGGCCGATCAGGCTGAAGCGGTCCCAGCCGAGGGCGGAGCCGAACCAGCCGTGCAGCGCGATGACGTGATGGTCACCGGATCCGACCATGACATATGAGCCAGCCACGGACGTAACTTAGCGGAAATTTCGCATCAATCCAGACCATACTGCGTCGTAATCGCGCTGCCGGTGAGTGGCTTCCATCGCCTGCCTGGTTGGCAGGATCATCCAGCGTGATTCGAACATGAACGCCAGGGTGCCGTCGAGCTTCTGCGGGGCAAGCTCGGCGGTGGACGCCCCCGCGTAGGTGTCCGCGTCCGGGCCGTGGCTGGCGAACGTGTTGTGCAGGCTGCCGCCGCCGGGGATGAACCCCGCCGCCTTCGCGTCGTAGGCGCCGGTGACCAGGCCCATGTACTCGGACATGACGTTCCGGTGGAACCACGGGGGCCGGAAGGTGTTCTCGCCGACGAGCCAGCGCGGCGCGAAGATGACGAAGTCCGCGTTGGCGAGGCCCGCGGTGTCGGTCGGGCTGGTCAAGGCGGTGAAGATCGACGGGTCAGGGTGGTCGAAGCTGATCGTCCCGATCACCATGAAGCTGGCCGTGTCGTACTTGTAGGGCGCGTAGTTCCCGTGCCAGGCCACCACGTCAAGGGGCGAGTGGTCGTAGTCGGCCGCCCAGAGGTTGCCGCCGAACTTGTTCACGACCTGCACGCAGTGGTGGCCGCGCTCTTCGAAGGCGGCCTGCGGGTATTTGAAGTCACGCTCGTTGGCCAGCCCGTTCGCGCCGATCGGGCCGCGTTCCGGTAGGGTGAAGCAGGCACCGAAGTTCTCGCACAGGTAGCCGCGCGCGAACTCGTCAGGCAGTTCGACCCGGAACCTGATGCCGCGCGGCAGCACCGCGATCTCGCCGGGGCTGACCCGCAGCGGGCCCAGCTCGGTATGCAGGACAATCGCGTTGAGCTCGGGCACGAAGAGCAGCTCGCCATCGGAGTCAACGAAATACCTGTCGGTCATGGAGGCGTTCGCGGCATATAGATGAACGGCCATGCCATTGCGAGTCCGCACGTCGCCGTTGCCCGCGACGGTGAACAGGCCGTCGATGAAGTCCCTTTGCTGGTCTTCACGCGGGAGCGGCAGCGGATTCCAGCGCAGGCGATTCGGGTCGGGTTCTAGCTCGTCGAACGGCGTTGATCGCAGATTCCCGTTGCCGATTCTCTTGAAGGCCGGGTGCTTGGCGCTCGGCAGGATGCGATATACCCAGGTCCTGCGGTTCACCCCGCGCGGCTGGGTGAACGCGGTGCCGCTGATCTGCTCGGCGTACAGGCCGAGCGGGGCGCGCTGCGGGGAGTTTCGGCCGGCGGGAAGGGCGCCCTCGACCGCCTCGCTCACGAACTCGTTTCCAAAACCGCTTTCGTAATGGAACTCGTCATCGGCCATAGGCCTGCCTCCTTAGGTCTTTCCCACAGTCACGATCATGCATGGCAGCGCGGGCGGCCGCCAGTAGGGCGGCGGCGTTGATCGGTGGTCGAAGTCGTGATCGAGGATGTGACGCGCGGTGCACATTCGATGCGAATCCGCCATGCAAACACAGGTAACAACAGATACTGTAGGGACGAGCGCCTACTGTGCTGAGTTTCGATTACAGAGGTAACTCGGGAGGTTGGATGGCCGCCACTAGATGGCTGACCTTCGACTGTTACGGCACCATCGCCGACTGGAACACCGGCATGCTTGGTGCTCTGGAACCGGTCGCGGGCGAGCGGGCGGCCATGTTGCTCGGTGCCTACCATCGGGCCGAGTCCGTGCTCGAGGCCAGGGCTGCCTGGCGGCCCTACCGGGAGATCCTCACCGAAGGGCTCGCGTGGGCCGCGCGGCGAAGCGGCGTGACCCTCGGCCCTTCCGAGGCCGGAGCCCTGGTAGACGGGTGGCCCGAGATGCCCATCTTCCCCGACGCGGCCGAGGCGCTGTCGATGCTCACCTCGTCAGGATGGCGCCTTGCCGTCCTCACCAACTGCGACGATGACCTGTTCGCCGTCACGGAGGCCAAGTTGCCCGTGCCGTTCGAGCTCGTGGTGACGGCGGAGCAGGTGCGTTCGTACAAGCCGGACATGGGACACTTCCGGAAATTTGCCGAAATGACGGGTGCGACACCAGCCAACTGGATCCATGTGGCCAACAGCTGGGTGCACGACATCCTGCCGGCTTCCCGGATGGGACTTCGCTCGGTCTGGGTGGACCGCGACCGAACCGGGCACCCGGCCAAGTTCGCCGAGCGGCGGGTCACCGCGATGCGCCGCCTCCCCGAGTCGGTCGCCGACGTGAGCGCCCTGCCGGCCTGGCCCGTTCCCTTATTTCGCGTATTTCCCGTCCTCCGGGGCGATAATTAAGCATGACCGCTGCTGACTTGCTTGTGGATGGATTCGGGCGCATCAGGGAGACCGTCGGCGACGTCCTGTCCGGGCTCACACCCGACCAGCTCACCTACCGGCTCGGCCCCTCGGCCAACCCCGTCTCCTGGCTCGTCTGGCACCTGACCCGGGTCCAGGATGACCACGTCGCCAAGGCGTTCGGCGCGCCGCAGGTGTGGTCGGACGACGGCTGGGCGGCGCGGTTCGGGCTGCCGCCTGGGACGATGGATCACGGATACGGCCACACGGCCGAGCAGGTCGCCACGGTCGCGGCCGCCACCGCGTCGGCAGAACTGCTCGCCGAGTACCACGAGGCGACGTACGCCCATACCGTGAAGCTCGTCTCCGAGGTGACCGACGCCGACCTGACCAGGATCGTGGATACCCGGTGGACGCCGCCGGTGACGCTTGGCGTGCGGCTGATGTCCGTGCTTGACGACGACATGCAGCACGCGGGCCAGGCCGCCTACGTACGCGGCCTGGTCAGGCACGCCGGGACCTAGGCCGCGAGGTCCTCGCAGATCAGGCCCCAGGGCTTGTCGTTGACGCGGGTGATGACGATGGTGGCGCGGTTGGGGCCGACCAGCTTGAGGCGGCGGCGGATCTGGTCCACATCGCCGGCCAGGCCGCGGCGGCGGATGTCGGCGGCGCCGACGCCAAGGTCACGCAGCCGCTTCGCGAACTGCTTCTCGTTCCATGGGGCTGAGTACAGGATCCGCAGGGTGCGGGCGAACGGCGTGCGCGCTTCGGAATCGAGCGTGAGAAAGGCGATCCGCGGGTCGATCTTCGCCGCGGCCCCGGCGCCGGCGCCGAGCGTGCGGGCGAGATCCTCGACCAGCCCGGCCCTGGTGACCGCCGGGTTCGGGTCGAGCAGGTACTCCCCAGGCTCGGCGAGCGGTACCTGGTCACCGGGCACGGCGGTCAGCGTGTCGCCGCCCGGCATGATCGTCGCGCGCCGGGCGGCGCTCGCCAGGGCGGGCGACCAGAGCACCGCCTCCTTGAGATCGCGGCCGTCGGCGATGAACTCCGCCTCCCAGCCCGGCTTGATCAGCTCGGCGGGCAGCCCGGGGGCGGCCTTGACGCAGACGGCGGGCACCCGCGCGGGCAGCGCGAAGCACCAGTCAAGCGGCGGCTGCGACACCCCGGCCCTGAACCGGTGATCCCCCGCGCGGCGGGCGGGATCGATGAAGACGCCATCGAGGCCGGCCAGCGTGAGATCGCGGACGTCGGCGACGACCGCGCGCACCTTGGCCGCTGCGCCGTAAACGCCCGCGTTGTACCGGGCAAGCCGGGCGTGCATCTCGTCCAGGTCAACGGCGAGCACCTCCCGCTCAGCCGCGAGCGCGAGCAGGTCGCCGCCGATCCCGCAGCAGAGATCGGCTACCCGGCTTGTGTCACCGAAGCGGCCCGCACGGTACCTCGCGATCGTCTCCGACGACGACTGCTCGTACCCGGCCCTGGTGAACAGCATCTCCATCGCCCGGGCAAACTTCGCGCGAGCCGCCAGGCGCAGCTCATGTTGCGCCGTCGCGGTGGCGACGAGGGCCGCCGGGTACTCGCGACGCAGGCTGGTGGCGAGCGCGAGCGCGGACCTGCCGTCATCGACAGCAAGCCGCGCGAGCAGTTCCTGGCCCCGCGCCGTCAACAAGACAGTCGGGTCATCGTTCATCGCCTTGAGGCTAGTGCAGCCCAGCTCGGTCGCGAGGCCATGGCAGAGCATATTGGTTTGCTGCGCGAGTGCGGCCAGTGCCGATACGCTGCCCTTCATGAGCGACGGCAGCCTGGTGCTCTGGATATGACCGACGCACCGGACGGCGAGGGCTCCGGACGGACCGCTCCCCCGGCGGAGATCAGCTGGGACGTCGTTGACCTGCTCGGCGAGATCGCCGGCATCGGGAACGACCCCGTGCGGGGCGGCTACTCGCGACACGTGTTCGAGCCGGCGGAAATGGAGCTGCGCGACTGGTTCACGCGGCGCGCGCGAGCCCTCGGGCTGGCGGTTGAGCCGGACCTGAACGGCAACATCTGGGCACACTGGGGCGCACGCGGCGATGGCACGATCGCAGTCGGCAGCCACCTCGACTCGGTCCCTGGCGGTGGCCCGCTCGACGGCCCCCTGGGCGTGGCGTCCGCGCTGTCGGCCGTCGCCTGGCTCAGGTCGCACGGGGTCACGCCGTCCCTGCCGGTGGCGGTCGTCGCGTTCGCCGAGGAGGAGGGGTCCAGGTTCGGCATCGCCTGCCTCGGGTCGAAGCTGCTGACCGGCGCGCTCACCAGGGACTCGGCGCTCAGGCTGGCCGACGCGACCGGGACGACGTTCGCCGACGCCGCCGCGTCGGCCGGGGTGGATCCGGCCTTGATCGGCCGCGACGACGAGCGGCTCGCTGAGCTTGCCGCGCTCGTAGAACTGCACGTGGAGCAGGGCCGCGCGCTCGCCGACCTGGGCGCGCCCGTCGCCGTGGCGTCCGGCATCCTCGCGCACGGCCGGTGGCGGCTGCGGTTTACCGGGGAGGGCAACCACGCCGGCGCCACGCCCATGGCGGGCCGCCGCGATCCCCTGGCGGCCGCCGCGGCGGCCATCCTCGCGGCGCGTGCCATCGCGGCCAGCCGCGACGACCCGCGCAACGGCAGGAACGCACGCGCCACCGTCGGCAGGCTCCTCCCCGTGCCGGGCGGTACCAACGTCATCGCGTCCCGCGTCGATGCGTGGCTGGACCTCCGGGGCGACGCCGACGCCTCGACGCGGGCACTGCTCGCCGAGGTGCTAGCCGCGGCCGAGGACGCCGCCGCCGCACATGGCTGCGCGCTTGAGGTGACAGAAGAGTCCTACGTCGACGCCGTGACCTTCGACCCCGGACTGCGCGACCGCCTCGGCAAGACGCTCGGCGGCCCCCCGGTCCTCGCCACCGGTGCCGGCCACGACGCCGGCGTGCTCGCCGACGCGCTGCCGACCGCCATGCTGTTCGTCCGCAATCCCACCGGGGTCTCGCACTCCCCGTTCGAAACGGCCAGCGATGACGACTGCCGGGCCGGCGTCGAAGCACTGACGGCCGTGCTGCGCGACCTGATCAGTTAGCCAGTGCAAAAAGGCTGGCTCGCCGGTGCGGACCGCGTGACGGTGAGCTGCGCTAGCTCGCGCCGAACCAGCCAGGCACGCGCGGGCCCTGGCCGCAGCGGTCAATTCCGTTCACCTTTGCTTGCATCAGAGCAAAGAGCGGATTATCCCGAACGGACCGGGCATTCTCCCGCTCCCCCATTACCGATGTCACGCTTCGTAATAATCAAATCACCGGGTGTATCTGAATTCGGCCGGGAGTCCCTGGAAAGCGCTGCGGGCCGCCGTGT
>Ga0066797_1000127_pt1 | contig 23062 bp, 20 predicted proteins | sample PersoiDNA2013193_FD_76335 | JGI IMG/M metagenome (GOLD analysis project Ga0066797, IMG submission 76335) | Permafrost soil microbial communities from the Arctic, to analyse light accelerated degradation of dissolved organic matter (DOM) -... | ecosystem: Environmental > Terrestrial > Soil >... | reverse complement strand
GCGAGACGGGTGCGTGACACGCCGGGGCCGGCTCTTCCCATGGGTCCCGTCAACGGTGCAGCATTGCCTCAGATCACATCGGGAGGGGCAAACATGACGGACCCGCGAGTCCTGGGCATCGTGCTGGCTGGCGGGGCCGGCACCCGGCTTGCGCCGCTGACGGCCGACCGGGCCAAGCCGGCGGTACCGTTCGGCGGGGTGTACCGGCTAGTGGATTTCGCGCTATCCAACCTGGCCAATAGCGGCATCAGGAAGATCTGCGTGCTCACCCAGTACAAGAGCCACAGCCTTGACCGGCATATCTCGACGACCTGGCGGATGAGCGACCTGCTCGGCAACTACGTGACGCCGGTGCCCGCGCAGCAGCGGCTCGGGCCGCACTGGTACACCGGCTCGGCTGACGCGATCTTCCAGTCGATGAACCTGATCAACGACGAGAAACCCGAGCTCGTGGTCGTCTTCGGCGCGGACCACGTGTACCGGATGGACCCGCGGCAGATGATCGCCCAGCACCTGGAGTACGGCGCGGGCGTGACCGTGGCGGCGATCCCGGTGGCGCGGCAGGACGCGAAGGAGTTCGGCATCCTTGCCGTGGCCAGGGACGGGCGGACGATCGAGAGGTTCCTCGAGAAGCCGACGAACCCGCCGCCGATGCCTGGCTCCCCCGAAGAGTCCTATGCCTCGATGGGCATCTACGTCTTCGGCAGGAAGGAACTGGTCGACGCGCTTGAGCGGGACGCGGCCGACGAGGAGAGCCGTCACGACATCGGCGCGAACATCGTCCCGATGATGGTGGCGGACGGTACCGCGCAGGCGTACGACTTCCTCACCAACCAGGTGCCCGGCGCGACGGAACGGGACGCGGGGTACTGGCGGGACGTCGGCACGATCGACGCCTACTTCGACTCGCACATGGACCTGCGCACCGTCGAGCCGATGTTCAACCTCTACAACGACCGCTGGCCGATCCTGACCCACACCGAGGCGCTGCCGCCGGCCAAGTTCGTGCACGACAGCGGCGACCGGGTGGGCCGCGCGATCGACTCGCTCGTCTCCAACGGCGTGATCGTCTCCGGCGGCCTCGTGCGGGGTTCCGTGCTGTCCCCTGGTGTCCGTGTCAACAGCTGGTCGACCGTCGACCGCGCGGTGCTGCTGCACAACGTCGTGGTGGGCAGGCACGCCGAGATCCGGGACGCGATCATCGACAAGAACGTCATCGTGCCGCCCGGCGCGAAGGTCGGCGTGGACAAGGAGCACGACCTGGCGCGCGGGTACGTCGTATCCCCTAGCGGCATCACCGTGGTCGGCAAGGGGCAGGAAGTGACCTTGTGAAGGTCTCGCTGCTGACCCGCGAGTACCCGCCTGAGGTCTACGGCGGGGCCGGCGTGCACGTGGAGTACCTGGCCAAGGCGCTGGCGCCGCTCGTCGAGCTCACCGTGCACTGCCAGGGCGCGGACCGCGCGGGCGCGGTCGCGCACCAGCCGTGGGACGCGCTGTCGGATTCGGTGCTCCGGGTGTTCTCCGCCGATCTGTCGATGGCGGACGCGGTCGGCGACGCGGACCTGGTGCACTCCCACACTTGGTACGCCAATCTGGCGGGGCACCTGGCCGCGCTCCGCTACGGAATTCCGCACGTGGCCACGGTGCACTCGCTTGAGCCGCTGCGGCCGTGGAAGGCCGAGCAGCTTGGCGGTGGCTACGCGCTCTCGTCCTGGGCGGAGCGGACGGCCCTCGGCGCCGCGTCGGCGGTGGTCGCCGTCTCGGCCGGCATGCGGGGAGATGTCCTGGCGGCATATCCGGAAATATCACCAGAACGGGTCCACGTGATCCGGAACGGGATCGACACCTGCGAGTACGCGCCCGATCCCGGGACGGAGGTGCTCGACAAGCACGGCATCGACCCGTCGCGGCCGTATGTCATCTTCGTCGGGCGCATCACCAGGCAGAAGGGCGTGCCCGTGCTGCTGCGGGCGGCGGCCTCGCTCGACGCGTCGGCGCAGCTCGTGCTCTGCGCGGGGGCGGCGGACACACCCGAGCTCGGCGCCGAGGTCTCTTCGCTGGTGGCCGGGTTGCAGGCGGCCAGGTCCTGTGTCATCTGGATTCCCGAGATGCTGCCCAAGCCGGAGGTCATCCAGCTGCTCACGCACGCGCTCGCCTTCGTCTGCCCGTCGGTCTACGAGCCGCTTGGCATCGTGAACCTGGAGGCGATGGCCTGCGAGACCGCCGTCGTGGCGTCGCGGGTCGGCGGCATCCCCGAGGTGGTCGAGGGGAGCGTGACCGGGCTGCTCGTACCGCCTGACGACCCGGCGTCCCTGGCCGACGCGCTGAACGCGCTGCTGCGCGACCCGGGGCGGGCCAGGGCGATGGGCCTCGCCGGGCGGGAACGGGCGGTCACCGAGTTCAGCTGGGGCGCCGTGGCCGCGCAGACCGCAGAGCTCTACGCCGGCCTCACCCGCTGAGCACCGGTTAGCGGACGCGGACGGCGAGCAGGCAGGCGTCGTCGCCGGTGTCCGAGACGGCGCTCGCCAAGATCCTGGCGGCGGGCGCTAACGGGACGTGAAGGGCCACGGGCGGGTGACGCGGAGCCACGCGCACGTTCCTCATCATTGAATGTGCTGTATTTGATTGCCGGATTTGATGCTCGCGCGCGGGCGGCCTGAGCCGCCGACCGCGACTGGCCCTGGCCCGTTTGAGGCGTGACTACTGGGGTAACGGGTCACGGTGGCTGGAGTCTGGGTTAGGGCGCACGTGAAAACGCACGGGAAACAGCGGTGTATCGTCGGAGCCGACAGCGACCGGTCGCCTGGGTTGCGCCGGATACCGTCGGCACGGCAGGACCCGCCATGACCCGGCAAACCGGCCAGGGAGTCGCGGAGGTGGGGCGTGGCTTACTCGCCGGCAACAGCCGAAGCCTGCTTTAAGCACGTCTGCTTCTTCTACCAGGCGGAAGCCGAGTACGCGGCGACGGTGGCCGGGTTCCTGCGGGCCGGCCTGGCCGGGGGCGAGGCGGCCTTCGCGGCGGTGCCGCCCGACAAGATCAGCCTGATCAGGGACGCGCTCGGCGCCGACGCAGGGAATGTCGAATTCGCGGACATGACCACGCTCGGGCGCAACCCGGCGTGGATCATCCCGCAGGTGCTCGCCTTCATCGGTGCCCACGCCGGGCATGTCCGGTATGTCGGCGAGCCGATCTGGGCCGCGTGCGGCCCCGCCGAGGTGCGCGCGGCCATGCAGCACGAAACGCTCATCAACCTCGCGTTCGCCGACGCGGACGCGGAGATCCTCTGCCCCTACGACATAGCGGCGCTCGACCCGGCCGTCATCGCCGACGCCAGGCGGACCCATCCGTTGCTGTCGTCGGGACGGCGCTCGATGAGTCCGGAGTATGCCGTGCCGTCCGACACCCTGCCCAGTCGCAGCCTGCCGCTGCCCGCGCTCACCAACGGTGCCATGTACCACACCTACCGCACAGACCTGTCGCAGGTCCGGGCCCTGGTGCTGCAACACGCCAGGGAAGCCGGCCTCACCGAGAGCCGGGCCGACGACCTCGTGCTCGCCGTCAGCGAGGTGGCCGCCAACACGCTGCGGCACACCCAGTCCTCGGGAACCCTGGCCGTCTGGCACGACCGGGACGAGATCGTCTGCGAGGTCCACGACGAGGGCACGATCGCCAACCCGCAGGCAGGCCGGCGCAGGCCCGCGCCGGACGCGACGGGCGGTCACGGTCTCTGGCTCGTTCACCAGGTCTGTGACCTGGTCGAACTCCACTCAGACGCAAGCGGGACCACGATCCGCATGCACATGGCGATCCAGCCGCCCGAGAGGAACGGCTGAGCACCCCCGATCGTAGCTTTCGTATGGTAAAACACGGGTGTGGACCTGCTCACCACGTCCGTTGCGACGGCCGAATCGGATACCGAGCCTTACACGCTCGTGCTGCTCGACGGAGAAGCTGACGTGACCAACTGCAACGCGCTCCGCGAGGTGCTTGAGGCCGAGGTGGCCAAGCAGCCGCGGACGCTGATCCTCGACCTGTCCGGGCTGCGCTTCATGGACTCCTCCGCGCTGCATGTGATCTTGAGGGTCAACCGGACGATGGACCGCCAGGGCGGCGTGCTCGCGCTCGCCTGCCCGCGCGATCCGGTGGCGAAGATGCTCCGCCTGACAGCGGGCGACCAGCTCCTTCCCGTCTACGCCACCGTGGACGAGGCCACCGCCGGATAATTTCCCCCGGCTCTTGTCTAGCCAGGGCTCCCCTGGCTAGAGTGGCTTCCAGTGGTGCCTACGACGCAGGCACGTTCCACGCCATTTCGGCGTGCGTGCTCGCGTGGCCACTATCTCCCGCTGAAGCTCCCAGGCCTTTTCTGGCCGTTGCTTCCAGGCCTCCCGAAACCGCTCGCCGTGATGGTTATCCCCGCGGTTGAGGAGGCTTCACATGAAGATTGCCCTGGTAGCGCAGCACGCGACACCGACCACCGGCGACAGCGCCACGCAGGACGGTGACACCCGGCTGATCGAGCTGAGCCGGAGCCTGGCAGGCAAGGGCCACCAGGTGACCGTGTACGCGGGGCGGCACGGCTCGTCGCTGCCCGAGCGGGCCAAGCTTGAGGGCGGCGTTGAGGTCGAGTACATCGGCCCCGCGGGCCGGGCCGGCCGGGCGGACTCCCATGACGACTGCGAACTGCTCGCGCAGCTGCCCGCCTTCAGCCAGCCGCTGCACGACCTGTGGCGCCGCGAGCGCCCCGACGTCGTGCACGCGCTGCGCTGGACCAGCGGCCTCGCGTCCCTCGCGGCCGCCAGGGACCTGGGCGTTCCCGTGGTCCAGTCGTTTGACTCCCTCGGCGTCGCGGAGCGCCGGCACCACCGGGCGACGCCGCTCGACGCGGGCACCGAGCGCATGCGGCTCGAGCCGGCGATCGGCCGCAGCGTGAGCGCCGTGATGGCGGGCAGTTCCGACGAGGAGTCCGACCTGACCAGGCTCGGCGTGCCGCGCCGGTCGATCAAGGTGGTCCCGTGCGGGGTGGACACCGACGAGTTCACCCCGGAGGGACCGGCGTACCAGCGCAACGACCGGGACCGCCTGGTCACCGTGGCGGACCTTGGCGAACTTGACGCGCTCGGCACGCTGCTGCGCGCCGTGTCCAGGGTGCCGAGCGCCGAGCTCGTCATCGCCGGCGGGCCGCCCCGCGACGCGCTCAGTGCTGACCTGGCCTACCGCAGGCTGGCCAAGCTCGCCGACTCCCTCGACCTGTCAGGCCGGGTGTTCTTCGCGGGCCAGGTCGGCCGCGCCGACCTGCCGCCGCTGCTGCGCTCGGCCAGCCTGCTCGTGAACGTCAGCGAGTACGAGCCGTCCGCGATGACGTCCATCCAGGCGATGGCGTGCGGCACCCCGGTCATCGCCGCCGCGGTCGGCGGCCAGATCGACGCCGTGGTCGACGGGACGACCGGCATCCTGGTCCCGCCCAGGCGCCCGGCGCTGCTCGCGCAGCGGATCCGCCAGCTGCTTTCCCAGCCGATGCTGCTCGAGGCGTTCAGCGTGGCGGCGACCGACCGGGCTCGGTCGCGGTACTCCCTTGACCGGATCGCGCACGAGACGATCGCCGTCTACGACAAGGCGCTCGACTCAACGTCGATGTCGTCGATGTCGTCGATGTCGTCGATGGCCGCGTGACGGTGACTCAGCACCGCCGGCCCGCCGTTATCAGCGGGCCGGCGCGTTATTTCGCCGGATTTATCAAGATCAAAGCACCAAGGCGGTAAGGATCTTGGTAGAAAAGCGTGCGCCTGGAACGCTTTTCTACCACCAGGAAAAAAGTCTCCACGATCTTCTTCCGCTGAGCGCGTGGGGTACGCCAACCGCCTTACTCAGCTGCCGACCGGTGACAGATAGGTTCCGCGTCCCAGGCTTGCGGCGGTTAGTTCAGCTCCAGAGGGTAGATTCGCATCATGAAGAAGCTTCTTGAGCTCCTGGTCTGCATCCTCCATCCCCTCGCCGTGATCCTCGCGTGGATCAACCTGGCGGGCCGCCGCGATATCGGCGGCCTGGCGAAGGTGGCATGGGCGGTGTTCTGCATTATCCCGATCGTGCCGTTCATCTACGTACTGACCGGCGGCGACCTGTGGTGATACCGACGGGCATCGGTGGCGGTACCCGCCAGGGGTGAGTGGCCCCCGGCCCGTCATGGTGAAGGCGGCGCACCGCGGCCTGGCGCACCCGTAGCCGCCGATGGCGTTCCGATACGGCGGCGCCCGCCACGCCCTAGACTCTGGCCGTGCCCGCAAGCGAGTTTCTCGTCCGCCCGCCCACGCTTGCCTGGCGGCTCCCGCTGCGCTGGCGGCTTCTGCTGATCGCGGTCCAGGCGGTGCTCCCGGCGCTTGGCACCGGCGTGTTCTGGATGGCGGTTGACTGGACGCCGGCTAACGGCGATCAGTACCTGGCCGCGCCCTGGAACTGGCTGGTCCTGGCGGGATCTGTCCTCGCGTGGCTGGCGCTGGCCGGCCGTGCCTGGCGGGAATCGGTGACGCTGGCTCCCGACCTGCTCGTGGTGCGCGACGTGTTCCGCACCAGGCGGATAGCGCTGGCGGATGTCACCGGGGTGAGCTTCGGCCGGGCTGGCATGGTGGCGGTGCGGACGGCCGGCGCGGCCCTGCCCGGCGGCGGCGGCCTGGGAACGCATGCGTCAGGCAGGCGAGCCGGGCGTGCCGTCACGATCGGTGCCGCCAAGATGGGCGGCGCTTACTGGTCAGGGAGGCGCACCAGCGCGGACGCGGTGGCGGAGGCCATCGCGGCGGCTGCCGGGCTGCCGCCGCTGCGGCCGCGCAGGCAGCTCATCGGCAGGCGCCAGGCGCTGGTCATGATCCCGGCCGGGATGGCGCTGTTCGCGCTGGCCGCCGCGATAGGCCAGCCAGGTACGGGGCCCGTCGGCCTGGCCGCGTTCGCCAGGCTGGCGGCCTTCGCCACGCTGGGCCCCGCCTCGCTCGTCCTCGTGATCCCGGCAGGCCTGGCCGCGCTCGATCTGACGTGCGCCCGATGGCGCGGAAACCAGGCGGGGGCAGAGATAACGGGGCTACCGGGCGGGCCTGAATCTCCTGGGGGCTTCTCCCCGTACTCCTGAGGAGAAGCGATAAGTCCAGGGCTGAGGGTGATCGGGCCGGCTAGTTGGCAACGATGGCTATTTTGTCGTGTTTGGGGCGAGATGCCGGGGGTAGCTGTGCCGGGCGGTGAGTCCCGTTCAGTCAAGCACTATGCGGATGACGCTGCCATGCGAGGCCGGCGCGGGGCTGGTCGTCAGCGTCGCGCGGGGGCGAGCACCGGGCGCGTGCCACTCGTGCCCGGTGCTTCCGCACCGGTTGCGATTGAGGCATCGCGGCGACGGGCCGCGGACTTACAGGATCCGGATGGCCACCAGGCAGGCGTCGTCGCCGGTGTCCGATAGCGCACTGCGCAGGATGCGATTCGCATGGGTTCCCGCGTCCAGGCCAGCCGGGACGGCCATCACCGTGAACTCATGCAGCGCGTCGCTGATCGATCCCGAGCGGCGCTCGATCAGCCCGTCGGTGAACAGCAGCAGGGTGTCGCCGCCGCGGAACTGGAAGCTGGCCTCCTCGTATTCGGCCTTCGGGTCAAGGCCGAGCAGCACGCCCTCCGGCAGCGGCAGCGTCTCGCCCATGCCGTCGCGCACCAGGACCGGGGGCAGGTGCCCGGCACGGGCCCAGCGCAGCATGCGGGTATCAGGGGCGTATTTTCCGCAGATGACGGTCCCCGCGATGCCCTCAGTCAGGTGGCATGCCGCGTAGTTGAGGTACCTGAGCAGCTCGGCCGGCCCTGCCCCCGTCGCGGCGAGCCCGCGCAGCGCGTTCCGTGCGGCCACCATGCCGGTCACCGCGTCGATGCCGTGGCCGGTGATGTCTCCCACCACTAGCAGCAGGTCCTTGTCCGGAAGCAGCAGGGCGTCGTACCAGTCGCCGCCCACCAGGCGCCCGGCCTCCGCCGACCGGTAGCGCACCGCCACGTCCACCCCGGCGATATCAAGCGGTGCCTCATCGGGCATCATGGCGCGTTGCAGGCGGAGCGCGAGCAGGTGCTCCTCCGCGGCGCGCTGCTCGCTGTCGGCGAGCTGGTCACGGGTAGCGGCGAGCGCGACCTGGGTGTGGTACTGCGAGGAGACGTCCTGGAAGGCGCCGCGCAGCGCGACCAGCTCGTCACCGACGACGACGGGCTCGGCGAAGACCCTGATCTGCCTGATCACCGTGTCGCCCGGCCGGACGATGCGGAACACCGCCACGGCCGGCTCGCGCCGCCGCAGCAGCGATTCCTGGAACCGCCGCACGGGCGCGCGGTCCGCCGCGATCACGAAGCTGTGCAGGTCGGCCATGGGGATCGGCGCCGCCTGCGCGGGATCAAGCCCGAAGAGAGCGAAGGCCGACTCGGTCCAGTGGATGGTGCCTGCGGCGAACTGCTCCTCCCAGCCGCCGATGCTGCCCAGCCGCTGCGCGTGATCGAGCAGTTCGGCGTGGTGCTCGGTCTCGCCAGGCCTGCGCCAGGTGAAGAGGACCCCGGCGAAGAACGGAAGGGCGTGCAGATCGGCGATCCCGGCGATGTCCATGCCCTCGGCCAGCGGGGTGCTGACGAGGCCGGGCAGGTGCTCGGCGTGCCCGCTGGCGAGCACCCGCTCGGCCCGTGCGAACAGGCCGTCGCCCGACGTCGACGCCGGGTAGGCCTCTAGCAGGGTCAGCGCGGCGAGTTCCGCGGCGGGACGGCCGCCGGGATCGGCGTACCCGGGGCTCAGGTACACGATGCCGAAATCGGTGATCTCACCGCTCGCGCCGCGCAGCGGCCGGACGAGCAGCACGGAGTCCGCGATCTCGTCGAGCGCCGAGAAGACCGCGGGCGACGGCGTCACCGAGCCGATCGGACCATACGCGAGACGGACGCTGAGCACGTCGGCGAATCCCGCGAGGACCGCGGTCAGCTGACCCCTGATGCTCGCGGCGAACTCCTGGCGTGGCGCCGGCCACCACGCCTCGGCCACGCCGAATACCGTTCCCGTGCGGTCCCGCAGCGCGAAGACGGCACGGGCCGTGTGCCGTCCCCACGGCGCCGCGACGGGCACCTGGTCGTCAGGCCGCGGCCCGGACTCCCACCACAGGTCCGTTCCCGCGGCCGCCACGCGCTGCTCCGGGCAGTCGAACTGCGGCGGCAGCCGTCGCCAGCGGCTTGAGTCTGTGCCGCCGAGACCGTCCTGCCCGAGCAGCTCAAGAGCGCCGTCGGCGTCGAGCAGCCAGGCCGCGATCGCGGCCACGCCGAACCGCTGCCCGACCTGCGCGGCAAGCGCCGCGACGAGCTCGGCGCCGTCTCTCGCCCGCACGGCCGCCGCCATGGCAAGCGGGTCATCTGACGCCTCTAGCCGCTCCCCCGGCTCAAGCCACTCCCCGGCGGGCAACCGCTCCCGCGCTGGTGCCTCGTCCGCTGAAGCGGCAGGCGGCTCGGCGTCGCGCCCCTCAGGCGCGGGTTCACGCTGGTACGACGGTTCCTGCCTGAGCACGGCGGCAGCCATTTCGGCAAGCGGCATGCTCGCGGCGGCGGCCATGTCCGCGAACTGGCGGGCCCCCTCCGCCGCCGACCAGCCGTACCGCTCCATCAGCACGCCCCTGGCCATCGCGATGACCTCGGCCGCCGCCGTGTCGGCACGCGCCATGGCTAGCTCACGCCGCTGCCGCTCGACTACCGCGGCCAGCCGTGGCAGATCCTTACCGCCGTCCGCCACGAACACCGCCTTCCCGCCGCCAAGACGCCGCGATGCGAAAAACCGTACCATCCGCCCGGCCCTCATCGAGGGGCCTGTCGATACGGACAGAATATGACGCGATATATTCCTGATTTCTTTTCGTATGGCGGCAGTGCGGGGCGGTGGTGGAATATATCCGCGATTTGGCGGCAGGGGCACGTTACCCGGCGGCTAGTCTATAGCAGTCAGTCGTTGCGGATTCTGCACAGCGGGCGAGGAATGGGAGCAGCCGATGACAGACGTGGACCACCAGCGGCCCCGGCTCGACCGAGCGGCCCTCGAGCAGCTCCTCGCTGGGCTGACCGCGGTCCGCGGCGGAGACTTCAGCCGACGGCTCGCGCCGAGCGGCGATCCGCTCGTGGACGAGATCGCCACCGTCTTCAACGGCATGGCCGACCAGCTCGACCAGTTCACCTCGGAGGTGACCAGGGTCGCCCGCGAGGTGGGCACCGACGGCAAGCTCGGCGGGCAGGCCCACGTGCCCGGGATCTCCGGCACCTGGAAGGACCTCACCGAGTCCGTCAACGCGATGGCGGGCAACCTGACCACGCAGGTGCGGAACATCGCCCAGGTGGCGACCGCGGTGGCCAAGGGCGATCTCACCCAGAAGATCGGCGTGGAGGCCAGCGGCGAGATCCTCGAGCTCAAGACCACCATCAACACGATGGTCGACCAGCTCTCCGCGTTCGCCGCCGAGGTCACCAGGGTGGCACGCGAGGTCGGCACCCAGGGCGACCTCGGCGGCCAGGCGGTGGTGCACGGCGTGTCGGGGACGTGGAAGGACCTGACCGACAACGTGAACTCGATGGCGGAAAACCTGACGAGTCAGGTCAGGAACATCGCCCAGGTCACGACGGCGGTCGCGCAGGGCGACCTGTCGAGGAAGATCGACGTGGACGCGCGCGGCGAGATCCTCGAGCTCAAGACCACCATCAACACGATGGTCGATCAGCTCTCCGCGTTCGCCGCCGAGGTCACCAGGGTGGCGCGCGAGGTGGGCAGGGAGGGCAAGCTCGGCGGCCAGGCAGAGGTCGAGGGCGTGTCAGGCACCTGGAAGCGGCTGACCGAGAACGTCAACGAGCTTGCCGGGAACCTGACCCGCCAGGTGCGAGCGATCTCCCAGGTGACAAGCGCGGTCGCGGCGGGCGACCTGACCAGGACGATCTCGGTGGAAGCCGAGGGCGAGGTCGCCGAGCTCAAGGACAACATCAACGCGATGGTCCGGTCGCTGCGCGAAACCGTGCAGGCCTCCCGCGACCAGGACTGGCTGAAGACGAACCTGGCCAGCATCGGATCGATGCTCCAGGGTCACCGTGACCTCGAGGTCGTCGCAGAGCTGATCATCGAGGAGCTCGCGCCGCTCATCGGAGCGCTGCACGGGACGTTCTTCCTTGCCGAGCAGTCGGTCGGGGAGACCAGGCTGCGGCTGATCGCCGGGTACGGGCTGCGCGCCGACCTGGACGCGCCGATCCAGTACACCATCGGGCAGTCGCTCATCGGCCAGGTGGCCAAGAACAAGCGGCCGATCGTGGTCGACGAGATCCCGTCGGGTTACATCAAGATCTCCTCGGGCCTCGGCGAGGCACCGCCGGCCAACCTGGCCGTCATGCCCATCCTGTTCGATGACCAGGTGCTCGGCGTGGTGGAGCTCGCGTCGTTCACCAAGTTCACCTCCACCCACATCGACTTCCTCACGCAGCTTGCCGAGACCCTCGGGGTCAGCGTCAACGCGATCATCGCCAACTCCCGCACCGATGCCCTGCTCGACCAGTCCCAGCGGCTGACCGCTGAGCTTCAGGCGCGGTCATCTGAGCTTCAGGCGCGGTCGGAGGAACTGCAGCGGTCCAACGCCGACCTGGAGGACAAGGCCGAGCTGCTCGCCGCGCAGAAGCAGGACATCGAGGCGAAGAACGCGGAGATCGAGCGGGCGCGGGCGGAGATCGAGGAGCGCGCCAGGCAGCTCGCGCTCGCCTCGAAGTACAAGTCGCAGTTCCTCGCGAACATGTCGCATGAGCTCCGGACACCGCTGAACAGCCTGCTGATCCTGGCACGGCTGCTCGCGCAGAACACGGGCAGGAACCTCTCCGCCAAGCAGGTCGAGTACGCGAACGTGATCCACTCGGCGGGCTCGGACCTCCTCCAGCTCATCAACGACATCCTCGACCTGTCGAAGGTTGAGGCCGGGCGGATGGACATGCGCGCCGAGCGGTTCACCCTCGATGAGCTCATCGAGGACCTGCAGGCCACCTTCCAGCCGCTGACCACGGAGAAGGGCCTGGACTTCGAGGTCTCGATCGAGCCGTCGGCCCCCGCGGAGCTCGCCACGGACCGGCAGCGGCTGCGCCAGGTGCTCGGGAACCTGCTGTCCAACGCGGTTAAGTTCACCGAGCGCGGGCGGGTTACGCTGCGGGTCGGCGCGGCACCCGCCAGCGCCGAGTCTGCCGGTGGCCGGGCTGTCGCGCTCGGCCATGGGGATGACGCGCAGCATGGCCCCGCCCTGATGTTCTCCGTCACCGACACCGGGATCGGTATCGCGCCGGAGAACCTGGCCGTGATCTTCGGCGCGTTCCAGCAGGGCGACGGGACGCTGAGCCGCAGGTACGGCGGAACCGGCCTCGGACTGTCGATCGCGAGCGAGGTCAGCGCGCTGCTCGGCGGCAGGATCTCCGCCACGAGCGACCTGGGCCGCGGCAGCACATTCACGCTGTACGTGCCGGCCGCGCTTCCTGAGTCCCCCGTCGCCATGGACGCGCCGACCGCCTTCGCGACCGCCCCGGAGGGCCAAGCGGGACCGGACAGGCTAACCAGGGGCGACAAGCCCGCCTGGCTTGACGGCCTGCACCAGGCGGACACGCTGCCGCCGGACCGGCTGCCCGCCGCCGCCACGCTCGCGGCGACGTCCGTTACCAAGCCAGGTCCCGACGGGAACGACGGCGCTTCCGTCGTCTTCGACGCCTTCGGCTCGATCGCGCCCGTCGGCGGCGCGGGCAGGTCCGTCGGGCAGGACAGGAACGTCCTGGTGTTCGAGGGCACTAGCGGCGGCCTGCTCGCGTTGCTCGCCCACAGCGCGATCTCGGACCTCGCCGATATCAGCCCGGCCGCGCGCGTCAGCACGGCCACCAGCCCCGGCCAGGGGGTCGCCTTGCTGGCCGGCGAGCCGTTCCGGTGCGTGGTCGTCGACCTGGGCATACCGTCCGCTCTCGAGTTCCTCGAGCAGGTACTCCAGAAGCCGGAGTTGCGCCAGATCCCGGTGCTCGCGCACGTCACCGGGCAGCGGGAGAGCACCAGCCGTGGCCCGCTCGCGGCGCTGCGAGCCGGGTATCCCACGCTGGAACTGCTGCCCTCCCTCGATGAGCTCCGCGAGCGGATCACGCTGCACCTGTCGGCGGCGCAGCCTGGGCAGGTGCCCGCGCTCGTCAGCGACGCGCCGCCCGCGGCGGCCGCGACCGCGGGCTCCTCAGCGGCGGATGATGGCGCGACCGACGAGCATCCCGGCCTGCGGGGCAAGCACGTGCTTGTCATCGACGACGACGCGCGCAACGTGTTCGCGATCACGAGCACGCTCGAGTTGCACGGCATGCGGGTGTCGCAGGCAACCGACGGGCGGCGCGGAATCGACGAGCTGCGCAGCTATCCGGAGACCGGCCTGATCTTGATGGACGTCATGATGCCGGGCATGGACGGCTACGCGACGATGGCGGCGATCCGTAAGATGCCCGAGTTCAAGCTGCTGCCGATCATCGCGGTCACCGCCCGCGCGATGCCGGGCGACCGCGAGAAGAGCCTGGCCGCCGGCGCCAACGACTACGTCACCAAGCCGGTCGACACCGACGAACTGCTCGCCTGCATGGAGCGCTGGCTGTCGGGCTCCTGACCGGCCGGGCGGATATCCGCGCGAAGGCGTCTCCCCTGGAGGACCGTCATGGAGGGTACGGGCTGAGCAACGGCCCGTTCCGGCGAATGATCTTGATCTTCCACCCGGGGTTGTCCCCAGGAAGGTCGCGCTGGCCCGTCTGCCCGATATCCTTGCCTTCCATCGGGCCGACAGGCCAGCGCATCGGGGATACGGGGGTCGTCCCCCGGATGACAACCGTGCGATAGGCGGGATGGCGGGAATATGCCGCAAGGCAGATGGCCGGATGGGGCCCTGACGGACCTCGCGGGGCGGCGCGATGCGCTGCGCCAGGCAGCGGGCCTTCCTGGCGCCGATCCGCGGGCGCTGATCGGCGCGGCGCTCACCGAGCTTGATGGCGCCATCGAGGCGCTCTCTGCCGTGACGCCGGCAGGCGCGGCCGACCGGGATGATCCGCGCCCGGACGGCCTCCCCGACGCCGTCCGGGCGGACCGGCGGCTGCTGCAAGCCGCCTTCCAGCAAACCCCTGTCGCGCTGTTCCTGCTTGAGCGCAGCGGCACGATCAGGCGGGCGAACGACAGGGCCGCCGCGCTGCTCGGGTTCCCCTCGGGATACGCCACGGGCAAGCCGCTGACCGCATTCCTCGACCTGCCTTTCCGTGCCGCCGTGCAGACTCAGCTGGCTGCCGTCGCGCGGACCGGCGCGGACCGGGCCGCCGATTGCCGCATGCTGACATCCGACGGATCGCTCGATGTCACGCTGGCGGCTGCCGCGATCGAGCTGCCCGGCGATCCGCCGCTGTTCATGGTCGCCGTCTCGCCGGCCGGCGCGAGCGCCGATGCCGGGCGCGGCGCCGGCACGCGGGCGGCAGGCGGACGGCCCGCGGCGAAGGCCGCCGCGGCCCCTCCGGTCGACCCCGCCATCGCGTCGATGACCAAACGGCTTGACCTGGTGACCTCGGTGACCAGGCTGCTGCTCGACAACAGCACGTTCAGCGAGGCCGTCACCCTCCAGCGGTGCGCGCGGCTGCTCGCCGGCGAGATAGCGGACTGGGTCATCATCGACATGGACCGGGGCGGCCAGCTCAAGCGGCAGTTCGCGGCGGGCTCGCGGAACGGCCAGGCCGACCAGCTCGCGCGGGCCGCGCGCAACGTCGACCCCGACCCGGAATCAGCCCCCTGGCAGGTGCACGCGACGGGCAAGTCCGTGCTGCTCGCGCACCCCGAGGACCCGGCGGCGCTCGGCACCGGGCCCGACGGCACACCGCTGCTCATGGCCCTCGGCGCGGCCTCGCTCATCTGCGTACCGATCGTCGACGGTACGACCGCTTACGGCACGCTGACCCTGGCGAGGCAGGCGGGCAACGGCCACTTCGGCGTCGCCGACCTTGGACTCGCCGAAGAGCTCGGCAAGCACCTTGCGATCGCGATCCGGGTGGACAGGATGTTCCGCCAGCGGTCCGAGGTAGCCGAGGCGCTCCAGGCCAGCCTGCTGCCCGCTAGCCTGCCGACGGTGCCCGGGCTCGAGTTCGCCGCGTCCTACATCGGCGCCGCCCAGTGGCAGGAGATCAGCGGGGACTTCTACGACGTGTTCCCCGCCGGTGACGACTGGGCCATCGCGATCGGCGACGTCTGCGGCAAGGGCCAGGACGCCGCGGCCATGACGGCCGCGGCGCGGCACTCCATCCGCGCCCTGGCGCACGTGCACGACGGGCCGGCGAACGTGCTTGACGGCGCTAACGAGGTGCTGCTTGACGGAGACTACGGCGAGCGCTTCGTGACCGCCTCGCTCGCCTTCCTGCACCAGCACGGCGGGCGTGTGCAGGTGCGGCTCGGCGGCTGCGGTCATCCGGGTCCCGCCGTCGTCAGGGCCGACGGGCGAGTGGAGATCCTTGAGGTTGACGGGATGCCGCTCGGGCTCTTCGGCGACGCTCGGGCTAGCCGGATGGAGCTGGAACTTCGCCAGGGCGACTTGCTGTTCTTCTATACCGACGGGGTGACCGAGGCCCGGAGCGCGGACCTGACGTTCTTCGAGGACCGGCTGGCGGATGAGCTCGCCGCGGTCGCGGGGCGCCCGGCGGCGGAGGCCGTGCGCGCCGTCCAAGAGCTCGTGACCTCGTTCTCGCAAGGCGAGCTCAGGGACGACGTGACGATCCTCGCGGTCAGGGTGGGGCCGTAACGGGTCACGGCTGCTCGTACAGGTCCTTGATCACCCCGGTGCTGCCTTGCCCGTGGCCCGGCGCCGGCGTGTACCGAGGCTGCGCCTCGTCGAGTAGCCGGTTCCTCAGGTGGCTGAGCGCGCGGGCCAGCAGCCTCGACACGTGCATCTGGGAGATGCCGAGCTTGGCGCCGATCTCGGCCTGGGTGAGGTTCCCGTAAAAGCGCATGACGAGGATGCGCTGCTCGCGCTCGGGCAGCTCATCCCAGTGGGTGGCGACGGCCTCCATGTCGACCGTGTGGTCCATGCCCGGGTCATCGCCGCCGAGCACGTCCCCAAGCTGCGACGGGTCATCACGGTCCGACAGCGGGGCGTCGAGCGAGTAGGCGCTGAACACCATTTCCGCGAGGCGCGCCTCAAGCAGGTCCTCACTGCTGACGCCCAGCCGCGCGATCAGCTCGCTGTCGTCCGGGTGACGGCCGAGCTCCTGGGTGAGATCTTCGGTCGCCTTGCGCAGCCCGAGCACGAGCTCCTGGGCGGACCGCCGAACGTGCACCTGCCACCGCTTGTCGCGAAAATGCCGCTTGATCTCGCCGCTGACGCACGGCGCCGCGTATGCGGACAGCCCACTGCCGAACGCCGGGTCGTAGTTGTTGATCGCCTTGAGCAGGCCGACGTAGCCGACCTGCATCAGGTCCTCGACCGGCTCGGGGCTGCCGCGGTACTGCCTGACGCAGGAGCGAACGAGCTTCTCATGACGCTCCACCAGGAGCCCGCACACCGCGGCCCGCTCATCGCTGCCGGCCGGCAGCACGCGGAACCGGCTGAGCAGCTCGTCATCGGAGAGCGATCTCAGCTCCACGCGGGAGGCGGTGCCGCCGATCATTGCCTTCGTCATAGTCATCTCCGGAGGGATAGGGAATGCCGGACCAACCATGGTGTGCCCGCACCCAGGCAACTAAACGCGATAACATGTGATGTACATCACACTGAAGACGAGGCTGGCGATCTGCGGTGAACCGGCCGATCGACGCTGGGAGTGAACGCCGCACCCTCTGCAAGGACGCCGGATGACCGAATACGCCAGCGACTGGCGCGCGACGGGCGATTTTTCTTGGCGATACGCTACTTTAACAGGCAGAATATTTAAGGGTCCGTCGCCCGACTGGTCATCCGCCTGCACACCACTGGGCAGACATTCGCCAGCGCCACCGGCACCGCTTCGTGCACGGCGGCAGGCAAGCAGCGTTCGTTCCGCGCCGCCGCCGGTACGATCCTGCCCGGGCAGCCGGCCGATTTGGCGCGGTCGACTTTCCCGCTCCGTCCAAACGCCTAGTGCGCACCGGACTGCATTCGTATGCCATTGTGCCCGCGTCCGGCGGCATTCCGCTGTGGGCCTTGATATTCTCGGGGCGCTCCTCGCCGCGGGACTGCTCGCGGCCCTGGCGATCCTGGTGCTGAGCTTCAGGCACCCGCACCGCCCGGTCTCCCGCCGACGATAAGCCTTGGGGGCCACGGCCGCCGGGGGCATAGGTCGCGATGACGCGGGCCGCGACCTCGGTGACCTTGACGTGACGGCGCTGCGACTCCCGGCGCAGGTACCTGAGGGCCTCGTCGGCATCGCAGCCAAGCGCGTGCATCAAGATGCCCTTGGCCTGGTCGGTGACCGCCCGGGCCGCGACGGAGTCCTTGAGCTGTGTCGCGGTCCGCTGCGCCTCACCGTAGGCGAGGCTGTTGGCGAACACCGTGGACCCGAACCGGGCGAGCATCTCCGCCATGGGCACCCCGTCGGCGTCCAGGCTCCCGGGCCGTGCCCCGTAAAGCGCCAGCACCAGGGTCATCGGCGGGAACTGCCGCACCAGGTGAACCGAGCTGCGCAGGCCACGGCGCAGCGCTTCCTCTGCCCATCGCGGCCAGCGCTCATCGTAAAGCGTATCGGCGCAGCTCACCGGCTTGCCTTCGCTGACGGCCGTGGTCAGCGGCCCCAGGCCGATCCTGGTTTCCAGGTCGACAAGTTCCGCCGGATCGGGATGGCTGGCCGACACCGAGGCGAGCTCGCCGCCCCGCCAGATGGTCGCGTGAGCCGCCGCGCAACCCGGGACCTGCCGGACCGCCATCTCGGCCAGCTTGCTCAGCGACTTGGCTTCGCCGTTGGAAAGGCTGAGCAGCTCAGTGGCCTCGTGGCCGAGGTCCTCGACCGTCATGTCGTCCGTCCCTCCGTCCTGTCGCCGGCCCCCGAACCGACATGACGGTATCTTGCGGCTATTTGTCGTCAAGCCTACTCGCGGCAGCCCGGATCGCGCACCGGCGCGGAGCGGGAATCGGAGCAGGAAGGGCCCGCCGAGAAGTACCCCGTCGACCCCGGCTCAGGTGCCCGCGCTGAGAAAATTCTGAGGACTGGCATAGGATAAAAGTGGCGCTTGATTTGTCTACGAGCAGCCGGACCGAGATAATGCTGCCTGCGGTACGCCATTTCCCGAGAGCGGCCGTTGTCCTGGGTCCGGAGACGCGGCCCGCCTTGGCCTTGAAGCAGCGGTGGTTGTCGTGTCCGATGAACGCTTTCCCGTGACGTGGTCCGACCGGGCCGCTGTGGTAACGGTGCCAGGGGAGCTTGACCTGACCAATGCGGACGGCCTGCGCGAGGCCCTCCTTGACGTACTCAACGCCGGCGCCCTCGGCCTGGTCGTTGACATGACGAAAACGACGTTCTGTGACTCGGCCGGCATTTCCGCCATCACCCGAGCCGCGCGGCGGGCCGCCGCGAACGAGGCCACCATGCGGCTTGCCGTCGTCTCGTCCGCTGTGCTGCGCGTGTTGAATCTCGTTGGCATCGACCGGCTGATCGAGATTCACCCGAACGTGAGCGCCGCCCGGGCCTCGCTGCCCGATCAGGCGGGCGGCCTGGTCAAATGACGGTTATCGACAGGAGTACTTGCACGCCATCAGGACCAGACTGCACGGATACGTAATCACAGAGCTGGTTAAGCAGCCAGCGCCGCAGCGCTTCGACGTCGCCCTGCTGGCCGCCGCCTGGCCCCTGATGCGGGGCGCTGTCACCGCTGACCGTGCAGAACGCACGCTGCCCCCTCATCCACAGCCGCAATTTCGCGGTGGACGTCCCCGAGCCGACCGCGCAGGCCGCGGCCTCGTTGACCGCGAGGACGAAATCCGCGAGCCGCGCGGTCCCGATGCCGGCGCGGGCACCAAACTCCACCGCGAAGCGCCGGACGGACGGGATGTCGATGCGACGGAACGTGCGGAACGACGCTGAATGAGTGCTCTCTTGGGGCAGTTGCGAATCGCTGGCACGCCACGGCCGCATCCAGGTGTTCATCATGCCTCAGTCATCCTCGAATGGGGAGGTGGCAGCGGCGGCTCGCCGCCTGCGTTGGTCACGATGTCAGCGGCCAGGTCGCGGAGCTTGACGTTGGTGTTCTGCGAGACGCTCCGCAGCAGCGCGAACGCCCGGTCCTGCGGACAGCGTTCGGTGGCCATGATCACGCAGACCGCCTGGTCGATAACCGCCCGGGAGGCTAGCGACGACTTGAGCTGATCATTGAGATCGGCGCATGATGCCATCCGCAGCGCCAGCGTGAGCGCGCAAGAGGCATGCCTGGCGAACGTGGCCGCCCGCCTGGCCGCGTAGGCGCCGGTGTCCCAGCCATGCCTGGCGGGCCCGCGCTGGCCGAGCCTGTTGACGTCCACGATCAGCTTCAGGTTGCCGAGCCCGGAGCAGCTGGCGACCTCCACCCACGGCAGGCGGGGCGTAGGGTGGCCCTCCAGGCGGCTGCCGACCTTCCGGTAGCTGAGCAGCTCACCCTCGCCGATCGCGCCGACCGCCCGCAGCATCGAGTAGAGCAACGGTGACGCGTGGCCCCTGGAGAAGATCAGCTGGTCATTGCCGGGAGCTCCCGGCTGGGTGAAGTCATAGCGAAGATGCCGCGCGAGCAGCACAGCCATCAGGTCCGCCGCCGACATGCGGACGTCGGATGCCCCGACGACGCGGCCGCGCTGCAGCGCACGTAGTCGACCCGCAACTGCTGCGCTATCTCGTGCAGGCTCCGCGTAACGTCGTGCTCGAGCAGGAACGATGTGCTCATGGGGTGCCTCCCTCCGGTCTTGAGCTAGCCCGCTGCCCGCGGCATGCACGTTTACACCCATCAGCGAAAAAGAGGCCCGGGCCGCCGCGCGGCGCGGCGACCCGGGTCAGGGTAAGGGTCGGGTTCTCTTCTGGGCCTTCGCGGCCTGCTGAACCGTCAGAGACGGCGGCGGCGGCGGCGCCCATATACGTACCGGCGGGATCGCGGGTGGGAGACGGCGCTGATGAGCAGCGCCGCGACGACCAGCGACACGATGAACGAGATGATCAGATGGCCGACGCCGAGGAGCGCGGCGGTCACGAAACCGCCGGCTACCGCGCCGATGATGCCGAAAATCAGCGTCCGCAGGATGCCGATGCGCTGGCGGCCGGGCACCAGCAGGTGCGCGAGCCCGCCGACCACCAGACCGATGAGCAGCCACGTGATGATAGCGGAAATTGTCATGGACCTCAGCTACCCACGACAATCGGGTCTATTCAAGCAAATATGGCGAGAAGACGCTCCGGTGCCATTATTTGCAGGTGACCTTGGGGTTGGCTCCGGCATAATTGAGCGGGCCCGCAAGGATTGTGACGACTACCGTGCCGACGCTGCGACAACTCGCCTTTGAATCGTAGTAGCCACGCTGACCAGCCGAGATCACTCCGATGATCAGCCAGATGACAAGAATAATTGACCCTAGTCGCATTTATTTCTCCTTCATGCGATTCTTCTCATGCGATTCTTCTTAGCGCAGGTGACGGCGAGCGCGCGGGTCCAGGCGGTGGTGTGCGGGGCGGGCGACCGCGCGGATCAGGAGCGCGGACACGACCAGTGCGACGATGAACGTGTTGATGAGGTGGCCGGGGCCGAGGAGCACGGCGGTGACGATGCCGCCGAGCAGGGCGCCTGCCATCCCGAAGATCATTGTGCGGAGCACGCCGATCCGCTGGCGGCCAGGTACGAGCAGGTGCGCGAGGCCGCCGATCGCGAACCCGATGACGAGCCACGCGATGATGGCATAAATAGTCATGAGTCTCGGCTACCCCCGCGAAACAGGCTTATTCCGCCATTCGCCGCCGACCTCGGCTACGCGCAGAGCTACCCGTCTGCTTGGGGGTCCCGCGGGACCGCGAGCACCGAGCCGTGACGGTCCCACCCGGTCCGTTAGGCTGCACAACGCGACGGCCTGCCCGATGGAAGCGGGCAGGCCGTCGCGATGAAACGCTAGTTAGTTTGTTTTTCTTGTTACGCCGGCTTGAGGTGCAGGAGGACGACCTCGTCGCTGCCGGTGCTTGCGCTGTTGTTGGTGCCCGAGGGCTGGCCGCTGTCGTAGGGGTCGGCCTGGGTCGGCCAGCCGGTGAAGTGCTGCGAGTTGTACTCGAACCAGTCGGCCGCCGTGGTGGTCGGGATGACCGGCAGGTTCTGCGCGACGTACTGCTCGATCGGAGCGAGGTCGGCGGTCTGCTGCGCCACCGTCTGGTCGGCGTTCAGCTTCAGCAGGTCGGCCTGGATCGCCGGGTCCTTGAGGTGCTCGAAGTCACCCTGACCACCGGAGATCAGGGTGTCGTCAAGCCACGTGTCGTACAGGTAGTACGGCGTGATGCCGCCGCTGCTCCAGTGAATGGCGAGCTGGAAGTTACCGGTGGCCATGTCGGCGTTCCACGCGTTCACCGTGGTGCCGTCGAAGGTGGCGTTGATGGCCGCCGCCTTCAGTGCCTGGGCGACGAGCGCACCGGACTGCGCGTAGTCGGTGTAGGAGGCGGGGTCGACGATCGTGAGCGAGACCTCCTTGCCGTTCAGCGCGAAGAACCCGGCGCTGTCCTTCTTGTACCCGGCGCTCGTCAGGATCTGCGCTGCCTGCGCGGCGCTGCCGCTGGCGGGAACCGTCAGGTTGGCCACCGACGGCGCCAGCCACGCCTGGTAGGTCGGCAGGGTGATGCCGGAGGCGTTGGTCAGCGGGGCCTCAAGGCCGGACTCGCCCTCGCTGCTCAGCACCGTGCGGTTGATCGCCACGTCGATCGCCTTACGGACGGCGAGCTGGTTGGTCGGCCACGTGCTCAGGTTCGGCCACAGCGCGTTGGAGGAGCCCGCCGCCTCCCAGAAGTGGTGGTGCGCCGGGTCCTTGGCCACGAAGCTCTGCTGCAGGCCCGGGATGTAGTTGCCGGTCCAGTCGATCTGCCCGGAGAACAGGGCGCTCAGCGCGCCGGTGTTCGAGGTGTAGTCGGGGAAGTAGACCTTGGCGACGGGAACCGGCTGCCAGTAGTACTGGTTCTTGGTCATCGTGAAGCCCTCGGGGGTGAAGCTGCCGAGGACGTACGGGCCGGTGCCGACCGGGGTCGGGTCGGTGAACGTGGCCGGGTTGCTGACCTTGGACCAGACTGACTGGGGCAGGATCGCCTGGCCGGCGATCTGCTCCAGCTTCATGTACTGCGGGCTCGGGAAGTTCACCGTCACCGTGTCGCCCGAGGTGGTGACGGTGGTGATGTCCAGGCCGCCGAGGTTGATGTCGCCGGTGCCGGTGCTGTGCGCCTTGACGTAGTTGAAGGTGAAGGCCACGTCGGCGGGGGTGAACGGGGTGCCGTCGTTCCACTTCACGCCCGTGCGGATGGTGAAGGTGATCGACTTTCCGCCGTTGCTCCACGCGTACTTGGTGGCCAGCCACGGGTACTGGACGGTCGGGTTGGCCAGGTCGAACTGGGTGAGCGGTTCGTAGACCAGGCCGGTCGCGCCCATGCCCTGGGCGGCCACCGTGGACACGAAGGGGTTGAAGTCCTGGGCGATGCTGTTCTCCGGCGAGCTCTCCATGACGACCTCGGAGCTGCCGCTTGTGGCCGTGGATGATGAGGCGGACGAGCTGGACGTGGCACCGCCGGTGGAGGGGGAACTCGATGTGCTCGATGAGCAGGCCGCGAGGCCCGCGGCAAGGAGGCCGGCCGCGGTAAGCGCCAGCGCTCTCTTGCTAGAGATTCTCTTGATGGTCAACTTTGACCTTTCCTCTCGGAGGTTAATTCGATTGAAAGAGGGTTTTCCTTTGATCAGTGGCGCGGTTTCAGATCAAGCCGTCCGCTTGGAGCGAGGCGGCTACGTCCAGCCGCCAGCAGTCCGCCGCTCGGGCGGGTGCAAGCAGCTGAAGGGCGGGGTTCTCCCGCCTGCACTTGTCGTCGGCTAGCGGGCAGCGGGTG
>Ga0066797_1000125_pt1 | contig 23169 bp, 23 predicted proteins | sample PersoiDNA2013193_FD_76335 | JGI IMG/M metagenome (GOLD analysis project Ga0066797, IMG submission 76335) | Permafrost soil microbial communities from the Arctic, to analyse light accelerated degradation of dissolved organic matter (DOM) -... | ecosystem: Environmental > Terrestrial > Soil >... | reverse complement strand
TCGTAGCCGGGGACGGGCAGGGTGGGCGACCCGGGCTTCGTCGGCCTGGGATCCAGGCCCATCGGGTCGGCCGCGATCGCCCAGCCGGTCTCGGTCTGCCACCAGTGGTCGACGACAGGGATGTTGAGCAGTTCGCCCGCCCAGCGGTAGGTCTCGGGATCGAGGCGCTCGCCGGCCAGGAACAGGTACCTGAGACGGCTGAGGTCGTACGGCTTCTTGAGCTCGCCGCCTGGGTCCTCCTTACGGATGGCACGGAAACCCGTGGGCGCGGTGAACAGGGCCTTGACGTTGTGCTCCGTGATCACGCGCCAGAAAGCGCCGGCGTCCGGGGTCCCGATGGGCTTGCCCTCGTAAAGGACCGTGGTGCAGCCGGCCAGCAGCGGCGCGTAGACGATATAAGAGTGGCCGACCACCCAGCCGATGTCGGAGGCCGCCCAGAACACGTCGCCCGCGCGGATGTCGTAGATGTTCGCCATCGACCAGGCGAGCGCGACCGCGTGGCCGCCGTTGTCCCTGACCACGCCCTTCGGCTTACCGGTGGTGCCCGAGGTGTAGAGGATGTAGAGCGGGTCGGTGGCCTCTACCGGGACGCACGGCGCGGGCACGGCGGTCGCCATCAGGTCGTGCCAGTCCAGATCGGTGGCGCTCATGGCTGCGGTGGCCTGCGGGCGCCGCACGATGATCGTGTGCTCCGGCTTATGCGCGGCCTCGGCGATCGCCTTGTCGAGAATGGGCTTGTACTCGATCACCCGCTTGACCTCGATGCCGCAGGTCGCGGAGACGATCAGCCTTGGCTTGGCGTCATCGATGCGCAGCGCTAGCTCGTGCGCGGCGAAGCCGCCGAACACCACGCTGTGCACCGCGCCGAGCCGGGCGCAGGCCAGCATGGCGACGATCGCCTCGGGGATCATCGGCAGGTAGATGACCACCCGGTCGCCCTTGACGACGCCGAGTCCGGCCAGGACGCCGGCGAACTTAGCGGTCTCGTCCCGCAGTTCCGTGAACGAGTACGTCCGCTTGACGCCGGTCACCGGGGAGTCGTAGATCAGGGCCGGCTGGTCACCCCGCCCGTTGTCGACATGACGGTCGAGAGCGTTGTGGCAGGTGTTCAGCACGCCGCCGCTGAACCAGCGGTAGAACGGCGGGTTGCCGTCGTCAAGAACCGTCTTCGGCTCGGCATACCAGTCGATGGCCACCGCGGCATCGCCCCAGAACCCGGCCGGGTCGTCGAGACTACGGCGAAAGGCGTCCTCGTAGCTACCCATGACCGCAGGGTAAGCCGGGTGAGCGCGGCTGCATAGGCCCGCTGCCGCCAACACGGTCGATGGCTCTTTGGGGTGCGCCATGGGGTGTGACGAAATAACCCGAGTTTCCGGCGCGTCACGGGCCACCAGGGATCCTGCCCGGAATGGCCCGGAATGGTGTCCTGGCGGTTGACGTGGCACGAGATGACGCCGGGCAGGACGGCTTGGTCAGTGCACCCGGCAGATGATCTCGCCGTTCGGGACGAGGAACCAGCCGTCTTCGTGGGCGGCCCAGGCGCGCCAGCCGCCGGCGATCCGGTCAAGGTCATCGGGGGTGGCGTGGCCGCCGGCGATCGCGGCGGCGGCGAAATCCGACTTGACCGTACGGTCGGCCCAGAGGCCGCCCCACCATGCCCGCTCGCCCTCGGTGGCGTACGTCCAGTTGGACGACGAGCAGGTCACGTCGGTAAAGCCCGTCTGCCTGGCCCAGACATGCAGGTGACGGCCGCCGTCAGGCTCGCCGCCGTTGCCCCTGGCCACGCGCTGGTAAAGCGGTCGCCATTCGTCGAGCACGGGGAGCTGCGGGTACCAGGTCATGCCGCCGAAGTCGCCGTCGCGCACGGCGACGAGACCGCCGGGCTTGGCGACGCGGCCCATCTCGCGCAGCGCACCGACCGGGTCACCCAGGTGCTGGAGGACCTGGTGGGCATGCACGACATCGAAGGTGTCATTGGGGTAGTCAAGTGCGTAGACGTCGGCGGTCGCGAAGTCGAGGTTCGCCCGCTGCCCTGCTTCCTCGCGCGCCTGCTCGATGACCTCCGCCGCGGCGTCGATGCCGGTGACGTGGCCCTGCGGGACGCGGTCGGCCAGGCCCACGGTGATAGTGCCCGGGCCGCAGCCGACGTCGAGGATCCTCGCGCCAGGGGTAAGGTGCGGCAGCAGGAACGCCGCCGAGTTCTCCGCCGTGCGCCAGCGGTGCGAGCGCAGCACCGACTCGTGATGACCGTGTGTGTAAACGTCTCCCATGTGGCCATGCTAAGAGCCATCTTGAATGATGATCAAATATATCTCACATAGTGGACAGAATGACGTCATGGGCCGGGAGGCGGCCCGCGATTGGGCGGTGACCGCGGGGGGCGTGGCGAAGCGACGGGCCCGTTCGGGATAACTGGGTGAGAAAGCGTATCCGGCCAGCGGAAGACCTTCAGTCGGCCGGGCGGATACGGCGGCCGGTGACACGGGAGGGGACGATGCGCAGAAACAGTTCCCGTTCCCCGTCCGGCCAGGGCTCGACGCCCGCCAGCGCGGCCGACTCCCGCTCCGCCGCGGACTCCACGTGATGCGCAGAGCCCTGGACGAGGACGCTCCACCCCTGCCGCCCCGCCAGGTCGATGTCGTCGATCTCGAACGCGACCTTGTAGTTGGCGCCGGTGATCCCGGTTCGCAGGTCCTCATCGAGCGGGCTGTCCTGCGCGGTCCGGAAGACGATCGCTCCCTCATGCAGCCTGTAGTTCACCGGAAGCACGGCGGGCCCGAACCGGCTCTGGTACGCGATCCTGCCGATGCCGCCGGGCGATATCAATTGCAGGCACTCTGTTTCGCCCAGATCATCGATCGTGCGACTAGACATGAACGTCCTTCCGCTTCACTGCGGCCATGTGATTGACCACAGTGTCCCACGCCGCGCCGAGGTCAAGGCGGGCCGTGCGGAGCTGAGGCTGAGCCTGGTCAGTTGCCGACTTTCTCCGGGATGACGACCACGGGGCAGGTCGCGTGGTGAGTCACCTGGGTGCTGACCGATCCCATCAGCAGCCGGGCGAAGCCGCCGGCGCCGCGCGAGCCGAGGACCACCATGTCGGCGTCGCTGCCCGCCTTGAGCAGCGCTTCCGCCGGAGTGCCGATGACCGCCTTGACCGTAACGGACGCGGGGCGGGAGTCACCGAGCTGAGCGAGCGCCTTGTCGGCCGATTCCTGTGCCGCATGACGGGCGTGCTCGGCGAGAGCCTGGTCTCCCGGGTAGGGGACCACTCCGCCCAGGTAACCCACCACCGCCTGCTGGACGGTCAGCACGGTAAGCGGCGCATGCCTGATCGCCGCCTCATTGACAGCCCATTCGAGAGCCTTGCGCGAATGACCGGAGCCGTCTACTCCAACGATAATTCCGGACATTTTCCTCACTCCTTACGAGCTTGGCGAATCTGCAGTTCCGACGCTAGGCGTGGCGGCTGGCACGGTACAGGGCCGGACGTAACGAAATCCCTCAGCACGTCCGGGCCGGAAGGCCCGGGACTTTCGTCCTCATCTCTGGGTGTATTAGGTCTCTACGAGCCTGGCCCTGCCAGGACGAGCATTGAGTTATGAACGCGAGATTCTCTCATCCGGCGCGGGGTGGCAACCATCCAGCGCAGGGGGGCAACTCCGGGGCCCGCCCCATCCACGATGACTCGATCCCGGCTTCGATCACGATCACCGCCGGCCACGCCTGCTGCTGCCCGGCCAGGCCGGTGGTACGGGTCACCATGCCGCCCACCGACACCCGGCGTCACGTGACCGAACTCCTGCTGTGCGGTCACCATTACCGTGTCTCGCGTGAGGCACTCGCGGCAGTGCATGCCACCGCCACCGAACTGCCTGGCATGTCGCCAGCTATCGCCATGCTGCCCGACATCCCCGAGCTCCAGGCATCCGTCAGGTGAGAAGCCACCCGGCCACGGGCTGAAGGCAGTCGACTGTGGGCATAGCGGCCATCAGGACATCGGGACTGACCAAGCGCTACGGCGACGTGGCGGCCCTCGATCATCTCGATCTTGAGGTTTCGCCTGGTGAGGTGGTGGGTTACCTCGGCCCCAACGGCGCGGGTAAGACCACGACGATCAGGCTGCTGCTCGGGCTCATCAACCCGACCGGCGGGCGGGCCGAGATCTTCGGCCTTGACTGCCGGCGCCAGCCCGTCCTGACGCACCGCCGTCTCGCCTTCGTGGCGGGCGAGGCCAGCCTGTGGCCGTCGCTGACCGGTGCCGAGACCCTGCGGCTCCTCGGACGCGTCGCGGGCCGGGTCGATGAGAGCTACCGAGATGAGCTGCTCGCCCGGTTCGACCTCGATCCCGCCAAGAAGATCCGCGCCTACTCCAAGGGGAACAGGCAGAAGGTCATCCTGATCGCTGCCCTGATGACCCGTGCCGACCTGCTGATCCTCGACGAGCCGACCAGCGGGCTCGATCCGCTGATGGAGGAGGCGTTCAGGCAGAGCATCCGCGAGGCGCGCGATCGCGGCCAGACGGTGTTCCTGTCCTCGCACGTCATGAGCGAGGTGGAGGCGCTCTGCGACCGGGTGGGCATCCTGCGGGACGGAAAGCTGGCCGAGATGGGGACGCTGGCACAGCTGCGGCATCTGGCCGCGCTCACGGTCGAGGCGACCTTCGACGGACAGGTACCCGACCTCTCCGGAGTGCCCGGGGTGAGCTCGCTGAGCACCGAGGGCCGGGTGCTCAGGTGCCAGGTGCGCGGTCCCGTCGGGCCGCTGCTGAAGGCCCTCGCGACCTCGGGGGTCACGCAGCTGCTGAGCCGCGAACCCTCGCTCGAGGAGCTGTTCCTCGCGCAGTACGGCGGCGGCCGCGTTAGCGGCTCATAGCATGGCGCGCGCGGGCCGGGGAGCGGGTTCGCCAGGCACCGTTATCGCGTGGCTCACCGCCGGCAAGGCCGTTCGTTCCGGTGCCATCTGGGGCTACATCTTCGGCATCGCCATCGCCTCGTCGGCCGTCAGCTACACCAGGATCTACAAGACCCAGGTCCAGCGGGACGCGCTCGCGGCGGCCTACGGCGCTAACAAGGCGACGAGTGCCCTGTTCGGGCCGGCGCCGCAGCTCCAGACGGTCGCCGGGTTCACCGTCTTCAAGATCTCCATGACCCTCATCCTCCTCGGCGCCGTATGGGGCCTGCTGACCAGCACCAGGCTGCTGCGCGGCGAGGAAGACAGCGGACGCCTTGAGCTGCTGCTCGCCGGCCAGACCACCCGCGGGAGCGCCGTGGCCCAGGCGCTCGCCGGCCTCGGCGCTGGCGTGGTCACGTTGTGGGCGCTCACCGGCCTCATCACCGCGGTCACCGGCCTGGACTCAAGCGTCAACTTCACGACAGGGTCCTCGCTCTACTTCGCCACGGCCATGACGGCGAACGCGGCCATGTTCCTGGCGGTCGGGGCGCTTACCAGCCAGCTCGCGGCGACCCGCCGTCAGGCTGCCTCCTATGCCGCCTGGTTCCTCGGCATGAGCTACGCGGTGCGGATGATCGCCGACGCGGGCGTGGGCCTGCACGGGATGATCTGGGCATCCCCGCTCGGCTGGGTGGAGGAGCTCCAGCCCCTCACCTCGCCGCGGCCCCTGGCCCTGCTGCCGATAGCCGCCTTCACCGCAGTGCTGGCCGTCGCCGCCGTGCGCCTGGCGGGTATCCGCGATGCCGGGGCGGGCATCGCGGGTGCCCGGACGAGCAGCCGGCCGCGCGTGCGACTGCTGACGGGGCCTACCGGCCTGGCGCTACGGCTGGTCCGGCCCGCCGTCTTCAGCTGGTGGGCGGCGATCGCGGCCTCGGGACTGCTGTTCGGCCTCATCGCCAGGTCGGCCGCGGGCACGATATCGGGCTCATCGACGGGCCAGGTGCTCGCCAAGCTTGGCGCGCCGGGGACCGGCGCTGACGCGGTACTCGGCGCGTGCTTCCTCATGCTCGCGGTCCTGGTCGCCTTCGCCGCAGCCGGCCAGCTCACCGCGGCGCGCTCGGAAGAAGCGGCGGGACGGCTCGACCAGCTCCTGGTCCGCCCCGTGTCCCGTTCGCTGTGGCTCGGCGGGAGGCTCCTGGTGGCAGTCGCCTTCCTGCTGGCAAGCGGCGTGCTGGCAGGCGTCTTCGCGTGGCTCGGCGCGGCCAGCCAGCACGCCGGAGTAGATTTCGGCACGCTGGCCGAGGCCGGCGTGAACCTCGTACCGCCCGCCGTGGTCGTGCTCGGCGTCGGCACGCTGGCATTCGGGATCTGGCCGCGGAGTACGTCGGCCGTCGTCTACGCCGTGCTCGCCTGGTCGCTGCTCGCCGTCATCATCGGCGGCATCGGCGCTACCAGCCACTGGATACTCGACACCTCGGTCTTTCATCAGATGGCATCGGCCCCTGCCGTCGCGCCGCACTGGGCGGCGAACGGCGTCATGGTGGCGATCGGCGTCGCGAGTGCCCTGCTCGGCGGCTTCGCGTTCAGCAGGCGGGACCTGCGCGGGGAATGAAGGTGCTCAGCGCCTTAGAACCGGCGCCAGCGGGCCTCGCAGCAGGAGAACAGGCCGAACATGATGAGCCCGATCGAGACCAGGACGAGCAGCAAGGGGCCGGCCGGCGTCGTCGCGAGCGCGCGCAACGATGAGTCGATGCCCTTAGCCTGTCCTGGCTGAGAATGGACCGCGGCCACGACGAGGAAAATGCCCGCCGTGATGAACACGATCCCGCGTGCGATGCCGCCGACCCGGCCGAGCCATTCGACCATCCGCCTCTCCCGCGCCCGCAGCCGACCGAGCTCAAGCTCCCTGAGGAACCGCTTCTTCCACGCCTGGTAGGCCAGGTACGCGCCAGCGCCGATGAACACGAGGCCGATCACGATGACCGCCGCCTGGCCGCCTGGATCCTTCAGCACCGAGGCGGTCAGGTCCACCGACTGCTTGTTGGTCGACTGCGGTGCGCCCGCGCCGAGCGCGTACTTGAGCACGCCGTACCCGAGGACCGCGTAGAGCACGGCCCGGCCGAGCGACATCAGGCGCGCGCTCGTCTTGCGACCGTCGACCCGGGTCCCGTATACCGCTTCTGACAGCCGCCACAGCGCCATGCCGAAGAACCCGACGACGAGCACCCACAGCGCCAGCTTGCCGAGCGGCGTTGAGCTCAGCTCATGCAGCGCGCCTGTCCTGTCGGCCTGCTGGCCGGTTTTGCCGAACGCGACACGGAGCGCGATCCAGCCGATAACGATGTACATGATGCCGCGGGCCAGGAAGCCCGCCCTGGCGAGGGATATGACCGGGCCGCTGCGAGCAGCCCTGCTGGCCGTCGTCCGTCTAGCTGTGGTCCGCCCGGCCCTGGTGCGCCTGGCGTAGCGATTCCGTGTTGCCACGTCTCGGCTCCCTCATGAGGCATTGTCGACGCAGTTCTGCTTCCCTGGAAGCGTCTGTAGATGCGCGCGGGACGGGCCTATTTGGTTTTCAATGCCGATAGATCTCGATGCGACCGCCGGGAACTTACCGATGATGGTGGCATGGCTTCCGCGCCACGTGGACACCTTCGGCGGCGTCGCCGTCAAGCGCTGAAGCGGCCTGACTGCTGGTTGTCCTCGCGCGGTCCTGTCCCCTCGCGATGATGATCCGCCGACAGGCCTAGCGCGCTCAGGGCCGCGGCGATGATCTCCTCGGGCGGGCGGGCGGCGTCTATGGTGAGCCCGGCCTCGTCGCGGAGCGGTTCCAGGTCGGCGAACTGGGAGTCCACCAGGGACGCGGGCATGAAGTGGCCGGCCCGCGCGGCGACGCGCGCGAGGGAAGTCTCCCGGTCGATCGCCAGGTGCAGGAACCACGTGCGGGGATCCGCCTGCCGCAGGATGTCGCGGTATGAGTGCTTGAGCGCGGAACAGGACACGACCAGGTGACCGTCCCGGCGGATGCGGTCGCCGATGGCCTCCAGCCAGGGCGCGCGGTCCTGGTCGGTCAGCGGGATTCCCTCGGTCATCTTCGTGACGTTGCCCGCCGGGTGGAATGCGTCGGCCTCGGCGTAGGGGACGCCGAGGCGGCCGGCCAGCAGCCGGCCGATGGTGGTCTTGCCGCAGCCGGCCACCCCCATGACGACGATAGGACCGGGCGCGGATCCTGTGGCGGAAGACAGCGGCGTCATGAAGCTCCTGCCTCCGCGGTCTTGATGGCCGCCCTGACTACCTTCTCGAACTGTTCCCAGCTCCTCTCGCCGTCATCCATGGACCTGCGGTCGAGCTGGGAGAGCGCGTCCTCAAGCGCTCCCTGCTCGACGGCAGTCGCCAGGCCGCGGTGCAGCCACAGTGCGAGCGGCGCCGGGTTCTTCGGGAAGCGCTTGTTCCCCCCGGCCCCGGAGCCGAGGCCAGAGCGCCCCTCCCAGTCCGGTGAGATCCGGTAGTCCAGCGCCCTCTCGACCGGGTTCGCCAGGGCATAGAACATCTCGTTCTGGGATCCCTTCAGGAGGGTCCGGCGGAACTCCGCGTCAACATCCGGGCAGGTTCCCGCGGGCGGCGAGCCACGGTTAACGGCGAGCCGCCGCCCCCGCAGGCACCAGGTCTCCTGTTATACCCATTCTGGCGCACGGTCACCGGTACCCTCGGTGGCCGGAACCCGCCTGCGGCCATCGAACGCGTAAGGACAGAAGATGACAGGATCTGTCAGCTCGCACACGTGGATCGTGGCGGCGGTCTACCTCGCGGCAGGAGTCATCGGTACTCTCGCGCTCCGGGGCGTCCTGACCCGCCTGCACCGCAAGACAGAGCAGACCCGCTGGCGCGGCGGCGACGTCGCGGTCGCGTTCCTGCGCCTGGTCACCCCCTGGTGCCTCGGGGTCGGCTGTGCCTGGGCCGCGGTCCTGGCCCTGCCGCTGCGCAGCGCCTACCGTTACGACCTGGACCACGCGCTGCTCGCGGTCATCGTGGTGGTCGTCTCCCTGGGCAGCGCGAAGGTGGCCGGGGCGGCCGTGCATGCCGGGGCGACCTCGCATGCGGGCACCTCGGGCTCGGCCACCATCTTCGTGAGCATCACCAGGGTGATCGTGTGGACGATCGGCGGACTGATCCTGCTCAGCAGCCTTGGCGTGGCCATCACGCCGCTGCTCACCGCCCTGGGCGTCGGCGGCCTGGCGGTTGCCCTTGCCCTGCAGGACACGCTGAGCAACCTGTTCGCCGGGGTCCACATCCTCGCCTCGCGCAAGGTGCAGCCGGGCGACTTCATCCAGCTTGACAACGGGATGCAGGGATACGTCGAGGACACGAACTGGCGCAACACGATCATTCGCCAGCTCCCGAACAATATCCTCGTCGTCCCGAACGCCACGGTGGCATCCTCCATCGTCACCAACTACCACCTGCCCGAGCACGAGATATCCGTGACCGTCCCGTGCAGCGTCAGCTACGACAGCGACCTCGACCACGTCGAGCTGGTCACCATCGAGGTAGGCCAGCAGGTGATGCAGGAGGTCAAGGGCGCCGTCCCCGAGTACGAGCCCACGGTACGGTACAACACCTTCGGCGCCTGTGGCATCAGCTTCAACGTCGGCCTGCGCGCCGTCGACATCAGCGCGCAAGCCCTGATCATCCACGAGTTCATCAAGTGCCTGCACGCCCGCTACCAGAAGGAAGGCATCGACAACTCATCACCAACGGAGACGATCGTCTACATGAGCCCTGAAGAACCCGCAACCGCGCCCCGTCCCTGATCACCGAGCGCCGTCCGGGTCTTCAGCCAGCGGCCGCGTACTCCCGGCGGAGTACGCCCGTTGAGTACCCGCCCGCTTAGGTGCCTCCCTGGGTATGACGCTCTTGGCGCCTGCGAGCGCGAGAATCGAGAGCGATAACCGCTCCTCGGCATCGGCGCGGGCCTGTCGCTGATCGGGCTGCTCGGCCACCTCTTCCCCGCGCCGTCGTTCTCCCCGATCATCGCCGGGCTGATCGGCCTCGGGGTCGGCATTGACTACGCGCTGTTCATCGTCACCCGGTTCCGGGAAGGGCTGCGGGCAGGCACCGCTCCCGAGGCCGCCGCCGTGACGGCGATGCGCACCGCCGGCCGGTCGGTGCTCGTGGCGGGCGTCACGGTGGTGATCGGGATGCTCGGCCTTCTCATCCTGCGCCAGTCACTGCTGAACGGGGTTGCCGTCGCCGCCGCCGCGACGGTCGCCATGGTGCTGCTCGCCTCGCTTACCCTGCTGCCCGCCCTGCCCGGCTTCAGCGGCACCCGGCTGGCCAGGCCATCCCGGGTCAAGCCGCCGAAGTGGATGCGCGGAGCTACGGTCCGTTCGGGCAAACCGGGACTGCCTGCCGCCGAGCGGTGGGCCGGGGTCATCCAGCGCCGCCCGGTAGCCGCCGCCGTGTCCGGTGCCTTCATCCTGGTGCTCGCCGCGCCGGCGCTCGGCATGAAGCTGAGCTTCCCCGACGAGTCGGCGCAGGCGCGCGGCACCATGGGCTACGCGAGCTACGCGACGATGGCGCAGGGGTTCGGCCCCGGGTTCGACGCGCCCGTGATCATCGCCGCGAAACTGCCTGGCCCGCACGCCGGCACCGCGCGGCTGGCCGCCGCGATCGCCGCGACCCCGGGCGTCGCGGCGCTGACTCCCGTGGTCGTGAGCAGGGACGGCCAGGCGGCCATGCTGATCGCCTACCCCGCCACCGGGGAGCAGGACCCGGCCACGGACACCCTGGTGAACCGGATCCACGACACGGTGCTGCCGCAGGCGACCGCGGGCACCGGCATCAGCGCCTACGTCACGGGGCCGAACGCCGGCAACGTGAGCTTCGCCAATCTCATCGGGCAGCGGCTGCCGTGGCTGATCGGCGTGGTGTTCCTGCTCTCCCGTATCCGTGAGGAGTACGACTCCTGCGGCGACAACGCCGCGGCTGTGGCCCGAGGGCTCTCCCGGACCGCGCGGGTGATCACGGCGGCGGCGGCCATCATGGTGGCGGTGTTCCTGTCCATCGTGATCGCGCCGAACGTCTCGACCAAGCAGATCGGGCTCGGGCTGGCGGTCGCGATCCTGATCGACGCGACAGTAGTGCGCCTGGTGCTAGTGCCCGCCGTGATGGAGCTGCTCGGGCGGGCCAACTGGTGGCTGCCGGGGTGGCTGGACCGCTTGCTGCCGAAGACCTCCCTCAGTGAGGACGAGCCCCCGGCCGGGCCGCCTGCCGCCGTCCCGGCGACCCGCTAGCACCGTCCCGGCCGAGGCCTCGCCTGGGAGGCACGGGCACCCGGCGGGCACCCCCTGCTGCTGACATCGCTGGATAACGGCGATCAATCAGCCGCAGGACGAACGCGCCCTCGGCGCGGAAGCCGTCCCGTACAGGGCGAGAGCGCTCGCTGACCCCGGCATCGACGTGGGCCTGGGCCGCATTGTCCCAGCGGCCGTAGAAGAACGGCATGTATGCGCCGGTTGTCCATCGACTCGTCCCCGGCCTCTGCCTTTTCCATCGCAGCCAGCGCCGCTCGATAACACGGCTCCGCCGATCTGCGCGCGAGCGCCGCGCGCCATTGCTCGTCAGTCTCCTCCACGCCGACCGCATCCAGGCCAGTCGTCAGCAGGATCAGGTGCGCCACACGCTGCGGGAAGGCAGCCGCGTACAGCGTGGCCAGGTCGCCCGCGGCGGAGTGTCCCAGCAGATCCATGCGGTCCACAGGCCGAGGTGTGCGCGCAGCGCTTCCACGTCGCCGGCGAGCCGGTCACAGCGGTAGCTGAGCGGGTCGCTCGCATCTGCTGATTCCCCGGTGCCCTGGGTGTCCGGCATGATCAGCTTCCGGGACCGGCTCAGGCCGCCCAGGTCACCGAGGTACTCGCACGTCCGGCCCGGGCCGGCAGGCAAGCAGCCGACAGCAGCTCGGAATCGTCGGCGGCACCCAGCTCGGCGAGCTTTCGGCTAGCGGCGTCTCCCAGGTCCGCGGGGCGGTCTCATGTTCAGCGAGAACGAGTTCCGCGGCAGGATTCCCGGTGAAACGTTTGCGTACCAGGGCCCGCAGTCGCTGATCGGCGGTGCCGGCCGCGTCCTTCGCGCCGCCTTGCAGCACGGATGCGGCACCTGTGGCCGCACCGGCTGACAGTGCCGTCACGATCAGAGTGACCGGATCCATCCATCCCCCAAGTCGCCAGATACGCACAACAGCAGGCGGTAGTCTCTCGCCGTACAGCGGCAGGACGGTGGGGACGCGTCATCCCGCGACGCCGTGCCGTCCACAGATGCTCCCCGGCCGTCAGGGCGGTTGAGGCCGCCCTGACGGCCGGGCCAGGTCTCACGAGCTTGAGGCGATGTACCAGTTCCCGTTGATCTTGGTCAGCGGCTCCAGTGAGTATTTGGGGCTCGAAGGCGTTATCGCGTTCTTCCACAGCGCGCTGAAGGTGTGCAGGGCCGTGAAGACCGCGGCCGGGTCGTTGTTCCTGATGCAGCCCGTCTGACCCACCGCGCACAGCGTTCCGGTAATGCCCGCGACCGCCTTGTCACCGTCGATGACGACGTAGCCGGGCGTGCCGTTCTTAGCGGAGGGGAATTGGCTGGCGGGCGTCTGGGAGAGCCCTGATTTGCACTGTGCCTGGACGGCGGGCTCGGCGTATCCGCAGTCCTCGGTGGCGCTCTTGTCCTTGAGCGCCAGAAAAAGGCCGGCCAGGACCGCGCTAGGCGAACCGTGGCCCGGTGCCGCGGTCCCCGGCGGGACCACGGTCACCCCGGGTCCGAGCGCGGCCGCCCAGGACGGCGCGGTACTCGACGGTGTGGCGGCCGCCGGCGCGCTCGCCGCAGCTGACGCGCCGGAGCCGCCGGCTGAACTCGATGCGCTGCCAGAGGAACAGCCTGTCACGACGAGCAGCCCGGCCGCCCCGCAGGCCAGCAGCGCCGGGCCGACGCCCGCGCGCTTCAGTTTCACATTCATAGACATGTAACGCTCCGTGTCTTTTTGGGGGATTCAGTCCTCTTCTTAGGAGGCGTAATCGTGGTGGCAGGCGGCGCCCGTGCGCGGGAAATCCCAGACGTCAAGGCTTAGGGCGCGGGCGCGGGCGCGGACAGCCACAGGATTGGGCGGTCCCTCGGTGTCGCGGAATGTTTGAAAGACGTCGATCGTCGGGGGTCCTGGGCTCAGCCCGTGCTGTCGCTAGGCTGGGGCCGCACCTGCGTCAGCAGATTTCGCTTCCGGGTTCTTCGATTCGGGGATCAGCGGGATCGTGAAGACGAATGGTCATGTATCCCACTCCACGCGCCCGGCAGTCACCCAACGGTAGAGGAGAAGGTCCCGCGGTGCCGGGCCCGGCATCCCCGGCGATCGCCCCGCAGGCCGGGACTGGCACGGCAGTACGGCTCACTCCTTCTACAGATGACCCAGTTATGGGCGGCCTGCCGATCATTGGCGCTCCCTTTCGAAACCGCCCAGAACGGCGGATATTTCGCGTGCCCGGCTCGGGCTAGCAGTGCAGAGCGTGACTGCCGGCGGTCACCGAAGGGGGTCGCCATCCAGGCGCAGCGCACACCGGGCGGCCAGGGAGGGGGAGTTTTCAGTCGTTGCCAACAAGGAGACGTTTGCGCTAACTACGATGCCAAGCGCGGCCTCCACCGTGCCGACCGGTGTCTTACAGCGCCGCCCATGACGGCGGCAGATCTGGGCGATCCGGGTGCCTGGGTGCTCCAGTGGCTAACGTCTGCTCGTGCCGTTAGCGATTCTGCGCCGCGTGCGTTGGCCAGCTGCAGGTCCCGGTCTCGGCGCTCTTCTGGGCGCGGGCTTATCCGCACGGTCGCTTTGTGCCGCGTTAGGCGCGCGAACAGCCGAGCCGCTGCCGCACGCTGACCATCCGAGCTGGCTGACTCTCCGTGACCTGTCAGGCCGTCGCCTGCCTGAAGGGTGAGCGAGCCCTCGCCGGCGAGGAGAGCAAGCCCGCTCGCACTGCATGAAGCCAGGCCGTCAGGCATCTGTTCCCTGCGCGGAGGGACGCGCTGCGCCAAGGCCGGCGTCTGGTTCAGCGTTCCAGGAGGCGAGGATGCGCAGCCGCTCGTGGGAGGGCGTGCCGGGCTCGGCGGTGAGGACCATGAGGCGCTGGCCGCTACCGTCGGGGCTGTCCCAGGTGTCGCAGTCGAGGGTGAGGTCGCCGACCAGCGGGTGCCGGTAGTGCTTGGTGCCGTAGCCGGTGCCGGTGAGCTGATGGGTAGCCCACCATGTGCGGAAGTCGGCGTCCTGCACCGACAGCTCGCCGACCAGGACAGCGAGTTCCTGGTTGCCGGGGTCTTTGGCGGCCTCCATGCGCAGGGACGGGACGACGGTGCGCGCGTCGTGCTCCCAGTCGGCGTGCAGCGCGCGTACGGCCGGGTCGGCGAACAGCAGGCGGACGTAGTTACGGCGCCGCGCGGGGAGGCGGGCGAAGTCGGTGTACAGGGCTGTGGCGCCGGCGTTCCAGGCGAGGATGTCCAGGCGGCGGCCGAGCACGACGGCGGGCGTCTGGGTGAGCTGGTCGAGCAGGCGGCGCATCGCCGGCCTGGCCTTCTGAGCCGGGCGGCGCCTGGGCAGCGGGGTCTTGCCGGCCAGTTCGTATGCGCACCCTGGAATTCTTCCCGCAGGCAAAACAGCTTCGGAAGGCCAGGGAATCGCTCGATATCTTCGTCCCGGCCGCGTCCCTGCTCAGCATGGGCACAGTTGAGGCGGAGCTGAAAACGCTCGCGCATGCCACGATGAAGCGGAACCGGCACGCGCACTCGGCATCCGGCCGCCTGCTCGCCGCGGCGGCCGCGCTGCTCCCTGCGGCCACCCGCACCCGGTGGTGCGAGGAATGGCTCGGCGAACTGCACACGCTGCCCGCCCGCCGCGACCGGGCCAGCTTCGCGGTCCACACCGCGGTCGGCATCCCGCGGCTGGCGCTCACGGTCCGCATGCCCGCCACGGGCCGCAGGCGGGCAGGCTAGTGACGCGCGCGCTCCCGCGAGCAGAACCGCACCCGGCCGCCGGACTGCCCCGTCACCGGGCGTCGTCGCTCTGGATATCGAGCGTTCGACCAGCCGGCCCGATCCGGTGAAGGCCGAGCTCCGCAGCAAGCTGTACGAGTTCTTCGATACGGCGCTGCTCGCGGCCGGCATCCGCCGGCGGTACCGCGACCGGTTCACCGACCGCGGCGACGGCATCCTCGCACTCATACACCCGGTGGACCAAGCCCCCAAGGCGGCCCTGCTGCAAACCGCCATCCCCGCCCTCAGCCAGCTGCTGACCAATTGCAACGCGAGCCTGCCAGGCGCCAGCCGGCCGCAACGGCAACTGCGGGTCCGCGCCGTCGTGCACGCGGGCGAAGTCCACTACGACGCCAACGGATGCTTCGGAGAGGCACTGGATATCGCATTCAGGCTGCTCGACGCCGCCCACGTCAAGAAAGCGCTCCAGGCGGCAGCCGATCCGCTGATCCTGGTGATCTCGGGCGACATCTACCGGGCCATCGTGCGCCACGGATATGACGGCATCGACCAGTGTGCCTTCCAACCGCTCGTCCGCGTGCACATCGCCGACAACCGCTACCCAGGCTGGATCCACATCCCCGAGCAACCCATCCACCACCAGGTGACCGAAATAGCCAGCTACCGGCAACCCGCCTGACGGCCACCGGAAACTGCACGCACCGTACTCCCCTGGCCAGACCACCAATCCAGAACGGAACCAGGAAATCCCAGATCGCCGATTCCGCGCGGGCGCGAACGTATCTTTCCGACAGGGCTGACCCGCGCGGATCACCTGGTAATACAACAAGTGCGCGGTCCGATGGTATCGATATGAGGTACTTGCCCTTTGGCCAGGCAGAGGGCATACCCTTGCGGGGAAGATCCAGCAGCGCGGAGGTGCCTATGAGTCCTGACAGCAGCGGGATCCCCGGCTGGTTCATCGCGTTCCTTGTATTCGCGGCGATTTTCACGGTCGTTGGCATCGGCATCTCCATCTGGAAATTTTCCGTACTGCGATCGGGAGGGCTGAACCCGCTTATCGCCAGGGAGCAGCTGGCGGCCAAACTGAGCCAGAGCCAGCTGGGGGCACCCCCGGCGGCTGGGAAATCGATCGAGCAGCGACTTGCTGAACTTGAGGACCTGTACGAGCGTGGCGTGATCAGCGATGCGGAACTGACCGCAGCCCGCGCGAAGATCATCGCCGGAGGCTAGCGCGCATCGGCAGCGGTGCCGAGTACGGCCGTGCCGTCCAAGCGATCGGTCGCCCGGCCGCAGCCCGGACCGATCCTGGCGCGCCAGATCAAACTGATCTGCACGCTCCGACTCGATGGATGCCGAGGCTCCCACGGCCGCGCATTAGGCGGTTCTGGTGAGTCAATGCTGGGGTTCCGAGCGGGGAGGGCGATCATGCAGCGATCTCGGCCGCGAGCAGCGCGCCAAGTTCCCGGCAGTCTTGCAGGTCCTGCCTGCCGGGGGTCCCGGTGACGCAGACTGGCGGCCGGATCGCCCGCCACCGCAGGCCGGCGGTGATCGACTCCACCGCGCGGACCGCGCCGCCGGTGTCCGAGGCGCCGTGCACGTACAGGCCGTAGGGCCGCCGCCGGGTCGCCTCCAGGCACGGGTAGTAGATGCCATCGAAGAAATGCTTCAGCGCGCCGGACATGTACCCGATGTTGGCCGGGGTGCCGAGCAGGTAGCCGTCGGCTTCCAGGACATCGGCGGCTGCCGCGGTCAGCGCCGGCCTGATGACCACTTCGACGCCCTCGATCTCGTCGGTACGTGATCCGCTGGCCGCCGCCTCGAACATTGCCTGCACGGCAGGTGACGGAGTGTGGTGAACGATCAGCAGTCTCGGCATGACCGCTGAGGCTATACCAAGCGCCCGCACCGGTTCCACAGCCGGCCTGATCCAGTCAGGGCACCGCCGGTCCCCGATCGAGATACCACCGCGGACGACTGCCTCACGCAAGATCATCGCCATCCGTTGCGCTACAGAGCGCATTACTGCGGATGCCTCGCTGGGCCTGCCGATTCTGGATGCGTCGGAAGACCGGGCGCATTACCCGCGATTCAGCGCAGAACATCCATTCCGGTTACGCTAAGCGCAAGGAACTTTGGTACTCGGCAGGCCCAGATCCTGAACGCTTACCCGCCGACCACTGGAGAATGACAGGGCGCCGTGGATGACTTGGACGGTCTGCGCGACATAGCACTGATCCAGTCGGCCCTGCGAGGTGACTTCGAGTTCATCGCCCACTATGGCGCGGAGCACCCAGGGGCCTGGGCGGGGGCGTGGTTCGAGAACGAGCCGACCGTGCGTATCGTCGCCGCGTTCACCGGCGATGCCGCCCAGCACGATGCCGCGCTGCGCCCGAGGCTCCAGCATCCTGACCGGCTCGTCGTGGAGAGCAGGCAGCAATCGCTCACTGATCTGCGGCGGGTACGAGAAGAGATCGAGCGCACCCTCCGTCAGCGCCAAACACAGACCGGCCGCCGGATCCTCACCTCCATAGGAAACGGAAAGGCAGTCATCTGCGTGGCCTTGCGAGCCGACCAGGAGAACCTGGCCAGCGAGCTCGCCTCCCGCTACGGGAGCGCTGTCGAGCTGCGGGTGGGACACTTCGCCTTCCCGGATCGTCGGCGCAGACATCCGCGGCCGCCCGCCGGCCCGGCGCTGGAGGAGCAGACCTTCGAAGGGCTCGAGATGAGCGTCGAGGTTAACCAGAAGGTCCTTGAAGCCGGCGACGACGGCCACGGCCGGCTCGTCTTGCGCAACGGCAGCTCGGAAAGGATCGGTCCGCTCGACTCCGGACAGCCGCTAGTCGGCTCCCTGCTGAACTCCTCCCTTGAGACCGTCGGCGGCTACAGCGGCGCGGTCGCCGGCACGGGACTAACCATCGATCTCGCGCCGGGAGGATCAGCCGGCGTCCGGTTCATTTTCGGAACCGCCAGCACCCGCGAGGACCTCGGTTACGTCGTGCCGCCCGGCCGGTACTGGCTCAAGGTCCAGATGCGCCTCCACCACGGCCGCGGCGTCCCTCTAACAAACGCGCCCGCCGCGCCGCTGACGCAGATCACGATCATCCCCCGAGACCAGGAACTCAGGGATGATCAGGCTGGGCGCCACAGAGGATGAGTGCGCAGATCTACTCATCTGCGTTCTCTGTGGAGCGTTTGTCTGCACGGTTACAACCATGCAGAGCGGCGGTTATTTTGCTCGTTCTAGTCCGGCAGTCGTAACGTTCAGTGACAAGTGGCCGTGCCGCTCGGAGTGGGTCAGTTAGCGCCGGGCCTGCGGGCCTCGCAACGTCTCGCCTGCTGCTGGGTTGCGGCGGGCAAGCGGATGAACCGCGCCGGAATCGTCTGCCTTGCGGATGACCGGCGAACTGCTCCGGGCCCAGGCCGGCACCCGTACAGCTGCCGCATCGCCGGGCGGGCTCCGCGACGGCATGCCCGGCACCGCTGCCGGGCCGCTACGCATGTAATACGAATCGTGTTACGCTCGGGCTATGGAAGTCGTGACCGTACGCGTGGACGAAAAGACGCGCAAAGAACTTGACCAGGTGGTCGAAGAGCTCGGCGGGTCGACATCTGAGGTGATCCGCAAGGCCATCCACCTTGCCTGGTTCACCACCATGCAGGACCGGATGCGCCGGGAGTCGGCCGAGATCGCCAGCGATCCCGCGGAGCGAGAGGAAGCCGAGCAGCTCCGCGAATGGGCCCGCTACCTTGCCTCGTAAGGGCTCCATCTACCTCACCACCTTGCCGGCCCGTACCGGTGATCACACGCAAGAAAGACGGCGCTACGCCGTCGTCGTGACCGCCGCGAACTTCATCGGCTCAGTCGTGACCGTCGCCCCTGCCTCCGCCTCGGCCCGGCCCAGCCTCACCCGGCCAGAAGCCGAGATCGACGGCAGGAAATGCCGCATACTCCTCGAGCAGACGCTCGGCGTCGACATCACCAAGCTGAGCAACTGGATCGGCGTGCTCGACGACGACGAAATGGACACGCTCGACGACGCCCTGCGCCTCTACCACGGCCTCCTCTAGCGCGGCACGGGAGACAAGCACGGCGGCCCGGCCCGGCCCGGCAGCGGTCTACGTCCACCTCGCCCGGTCCGGTACTCCGGGAAGGGGCTCCGCCCCAAGACGAAGCGCGGCATGCAGGCTCATCTCTCCCCAGACCCAAGAACTCGGGCCGACTCCGTAAAGCTGCACGACCAGCGCGAGGCCGAGGGCAACGAGGACTATGACCTTCCGCTTCCAGAGCGGCAGGTCTGCACCGCTCCCCGAGCCGACGGGTAGCACGGCTCCCCGCCAATCTCGCCGCATCTGCAACACCAGCCGCACCCGTGCGGCTGAAAGCCTCGGCGCGAAGCGCCAGGACCGCAGCGAAGACCAAGATCCCCACAAGTCCCACAGAAAAATCTGCGCGCAGCATGTGAGCACTGCGACCATCGGCACATAACCGCAGCTCAGAGGGATATCCGAAGCGCCCCGATTGCGACTCGAACGCGGGACCTACCGCTTAGGAGGCGGAGATGCCAAGTCGAGATGCTACCCGGCGGAAATCCATGCGTCAACGTGTTCGTAGATTTGCGAAATGCTAGCGAGCGGTGTCTGTAGCGCGTTCGAAGCGGTATCTCTAGCAGCAGGACTTCCGGGTTGAGTATCCAGCAGACCGCGGTCCCATCCCTGGCGTCGGCTCCCGCAGGCCGCCATGGCGGCCGTCACCTAGAGTGAACGAATGTTGACAGCACTTTTCGCGGAGAGGGCGCCGAACGCTTAATACGAGTGGCGGCGGCCAGAGGATCTCCAAGCGCAGCCGGTGCCGATGAGCCATTCAGGCGCGGACCTCATCCATCTTGGAAGGGTTCACTGGCCCTGCGGACCGGCGGTTGCGCGAGGCAAGGCGACGGGTTTACAGAGTGCATACACCCCAGCCGGTAACCATGACTTGGCCTGCTGCAGCGTCAGCAGCCACGCGACTGGCGGCCACTGCAGGCTGTTCGCCCTTGGATGATGTCTGGTGTGGCTGGTTATGGTGCGAGCAGGGCGGCGGGGATGACGGCGATGCCGTCTGCGCGCCGGTAGGCGTGGCGCCCGGTGTAAATGACTGCGGCGTCGATCAGGTCGTCGCCGATCTCCCGGCGCAGCCAGTGGAGGTGCGTGACGTCTGGGTCACCGACGTTCGCGGCGAGCTTGACCTCCAGTGCGAGCACCCGGTGGTCGTCTCGCTCGATGATGAAGTCGACCTCGTGGTCGCCGTTCTGCGTGCGCAGGTGGTATACCTCGGCCTCCGCGGCCTGGGCGTAGACGCGCAGGCTCAGCGCGATGAGGGACTCGAAGAGCCTGCCAAGGAGCGTCCCGTCCCGGCCGATGACCGGGCCGGGCTGCTTGCCTGAGAGCAGCGACTGGGCTGTGGCGCCGAGCAGCCGGGCGGCCAGCGCGGGGTCGGCGAGGTGATGCTTGGGCGCCTGCGCGAGCCTGCTGAACTGATTGCGGACGGGAAGCCAGCCGGGAAGCGGGTCAAGCAGCCAGATCTGGCTGAGCACATCCCGGTAGGCGATCGTGGTGCTCTTCGCCGGCTTCTCGCCGTCGCCCGGGGTCGCGGCGTTGAGGATCGCACTGTAGGAGGCCGTCGTCGCGGTCGCGGCGGCGTACGCGGTAAGCCAGGCCCGCAAGGTCGCTGGCCGGCGGACCAGATGGCCCTGCTCGGGGAAGTCATGCTCGACGATCCGGGCCAGGTAGCCGTCAAGCTGAGCCCGAAGCGCCCTGGGCGGCATTTCCCTGATAGCGGGGAAGCCCGACCGGATGATCTCCTCCGTGTACTGCACGGCATCCATCCCCGTGCTGCCGTCAAGGATCCCTTTCCCGCCGGCCAGCAGAGCACGCATGCTGACCGCCGCCTGCGACGGCAGGCGCTCGGCCAGGGACATCGGCCGCATCCGGACACGGACGATCCGCCCGGCACCCGAGTGCGTGGGCGCGGTGACCGGGGACGCGCTTCCCGTCAGCAGGAACCGGCCGGGACTGGCGTCGCGGTCCACGCTGCGGCGCACCAGGTCCCAGACCGCCGGATAACGCTGCCACTCGTCGATGAGCACCGGCGCAGGTGAGCGTTCCAGCCGTCCAGGATCGGCCGCGAAGAGCTCCTGCTGGGCGAGATCGTCGAGCGCGAAGACAGTGCCTGCACGCCGCTGGGCGGTTTCCGTCTTCCCGACGCCCTTGGGGCCTTCAATGCTGATGGCAGGCAGGCCCTGCACCAAGTCGTCCAGCTCATCATCGACAGTCCGCGGAATGTAGCTGACCATGACTTCTACACTACCGTTCGCAGCTCAGCGAAACTACCATTCGCATAATAAATAAGATCCCATTCGCAGGATCAGTAGGATACCGTTCGCAGCACCGAGCCCGACCCTGCCGCTAGGGCCGTCTCTCCTGGAGAGACGGCGACGCCGTCCAGCCGATACTGCCCGATCTCGGCGTGGCGGCGATGCGGTTCGCCACGGACCGGACAGCTGCAACGGCGTAACCAAGCCGAAGACCTTCGACTACCTGGACCACGGTACGCCGGTACCAACCGGCACCAAGGCCAAGAACCGGCCGGTCATCTACGCCGAGAGCGACACGCTCAACCAGTTCATCTTCGCCGAGAACGGCCAGATGCCGAATCCGCAGCTCACCGCGACCGCAACCGTGTCTGGTGCTGGCTCAGTCAGCCTGACCCTGGCGCCGGAGGCTCTCTTGACACGCGGTTGCGCACCTGTCCCTGCTGGCCACGTCCGCCGTGTCCCGCCCGACGGCGGCGACCCTCAAGCCTTACTGGCCGCCCCTCAGTTACGGTCACCGAAAATGACCACAGGCCGGTCGACTTGGTCGCAGAAGGCGCGCCGATTCTGAATTACCAAGAGCCTGTTCGTCCCGGAACGATCGGAGCAAGCAGATCATCTGGTTATTCGCATGCTCAGAGATGCTACTAGAATAGCTGGCTAGTGACCAAGAAAATGACGATTTCTGGTCTGGGTAAATCGAAATCTCAGTTGTCTAGGTTGAACGCGCAGGGTCGAGGTTAGCTATGAGCCTTCGTGTTCGCGTAGCGTGATCTCGACCTGGTGAGAGTTGAGTGATCTGATCTGTTTGTAGATAACTAGGGCCTGATGCAGCAGTGCTTTGCCCTGCTCGACCTGCCCATTTCGTAGGTCGCATCGACCGAGGCCCTCTAGCGCTTGCGCTTCTTCTAGCGGTGACACTCCAGCGGTAATGGCAAGCGCACGTTCATGGCAGGCGCGCGCGTCGGCAAAGGTGCCGGCCGACAACTTTAGCGCGCCCATGTTATTAAGTGCTTCCGCCTCACCGACCTGGTCGCCGACTTGCTGGTATAGCGCCAGTGCTTGGATCAGGTTTCCGGCGGCCGCCACATAATCTGCGGTCGCACGCTGGATATTACCCAGGTCATTTAGGGCGTTAGCCTCCCCATGCCTGCTACCGAGTTCACGGTATAGCTGTAGGGCTCGTTCCTGGCTCGCGGCCGCCCCCGCGTAGTTTCCCATCGAGTACTGCACGCTGCCCAGGTAGTTGAGAGCGTTTGCCTCCCCTATCTTGTTCCCCACTCTGCGGGATAGCTCCAGGGCCTCGCCGAGGTTTGTGCTGGCCTGCCGGTAGTCCGCGCCTGCCCACTGAACGAGGCCCAGGCCAGAAAGGGCGGTGGCCTCCCCGTTCGCGTGGCCGAGACTGCGGTACAGATCCAGGGCTTGTTCGTGGCTGGCGGCGGCCGCTGTGTAATCGCCGGTCATATACAGCCCGGGCGATGAGCTTGGCTCGCTCGCCTTGCCGCCCGAAGAGCACGAGCACCTCGATCGGATCGTGGTCGGCGTGTCCCATCCGGTGCGGCACAAACTCGGGCCGACTCCGTAAAGCTGCACGACCGGCGCGAGGTCGAGGGCAACGAGGACTATGGCCTTCCGCTTCCAGAGCGGCAGGTCTGCACCACTCCCCGAGCCGACGGGTAGCACGGCCCCCGCCAATCTCGCCACATCTGTAACATCAACCGCACCCGTGCGGCTGAAAGCCTCAGACGCGAAGCACCAGGACCGCAGCGAAGACCAAAATCCCCACAAGTCCCCACAGAAAAATCTGCGCGCAGCATGTGAGCACTGCGACCATCGGCACATAACCGCAGCTCAGAGGGATATCCGAAGCGCCCCGACCGCGACTCGAACGCGGGACCTACCGCTTAGGAGGCGG
>Ga0066797_1000122_pt1 | contig 23406 bp, 12 predicted proteins | sample PersoiDNA2013193_FD_76335 | JGI IMG/M metagenome (GOLD analysis project Ga0066797, IMG submission 76335) | Permafrost soil microbial communities from the Arctic, to analyse light accelerated degradation of dissolved organic matter (DOM) -... | ecosystem: Environmental > Terrestrial > Soil >... | reverse complement strand
GGCCTCACGGCCGGGCGCGCCGTGCTGAAACAGGAACCCGGCACCCGGAAACGGGGCAAGACCGGGACCGCCGCCATCGTGGCGGCTGCGGCATGAGCGCCAATGAGCACTCAGCCACAACGGTTGTGACGACCTATACGCCCGGGCAACTGGCACGGCTGCTGCGAGTGCCTGAGCCGACGGTCGAGCAGGCGGCGGTGATCGGCGCGCCGCTCGGGCCGCTCGCGGTCATCGCGGGGGCGGGCTCGGGCAAGAGCGAGACGATGGCGGCACGGCTGGTGTGGCTCGTCGCGAATGGCCTGGTCCGCCCCGACCGGGTGCTCGGCCTGACGTTCACCAGGAAGGCGGCCGCCGAGCTGGCCGAGCGGGTCAGGGTGCGACTTGACGCGCTGCGCCGTGCCGGGCTCTCCGGGTCAGCCGACGCCGAGGCCGAGTTCGAGCCGGTGATCGGCACCTATCACGCCTACGCCGGCCGGCTGGTCAGCGATCACGCGCTCAGGGAAGGGCTCGAGCCGTCGATGCGGCTGATCACGCCCGCGCTGTCCTGGCAGCTTGCCGCCTCGATCGTGGCCGCCTACGACGGGTCGATGGATGAGGTGCAGTGGACGCCGCAGACCGTCACCGCGGCCGTGCTCCAGCTCGCCGGGGATCTCGCCGAGCATTTGAAGGCGCCGCACGACGTATACGCCGTGGGCGAGTGGCTGTCCGCCAAGCAGGCCGCGCTGACAGGCAAGGTCCCGGCCGCCGTCCGGCGGGTGATGGAGACCCAGCGGGCACGTGAGCAGCTGCTTCCGCTCGTTACCCGCTACATCGAGGCCAAGAAGGCGCGCGAGGTGCTCGACCACGGCGACCAGGTGGAACTCGCGGCGCGGATCGCGGCGCGCCATCCGGAGGTGGGCGCCGCCGAGCGCGGCAGGTACCAGGTCGTACTGCTCGATGAGTACCAGGACACCAGTCACGCGCAGCTGGTGCTGCTGCGCGCGCTCTTCGGCGGCGGGCACCCGGTGACCGCGGTCGGTGACCCGTGCCAGTCGATCTACGGCTGGCGCGGCGCGAGCGCGGGCAACCTGCGGCGGTTCGCGAGCGACTTCCCCGCCAGGTCAGGAGAGCAGGCGCCGGTGCGCCTGCTCTCCACCAGCTTCCGCAACACGGGCCTGGTGCTTGACGCCGCCGCCGTGCTCCAGGCGCGGCTGCGGGCCGAGGCGCCCGGCGTGCCGCTGCTTGTCCCCGCGCCCGGCCGCGCCGCCCGGGGCGCGGTGACCGCGGCGCTGCTCCCGACGGTGCTCGACGAGGCGGACTGGGTAGCCGCCCAGGCCGCCGCGCTGCTCGCGCTGCCCGCCGGGTCCGCGCCCGACGGGCAGCCCTGGCCGGACGGCCGGGCCGCCGGCGTGCGCCCGTCGGACATCGCGGTGCTGTGCAGGAAGCGTTCCCAGTTCGTGGGCATGCGCCGCGCGCTTGAGGCCCGCGGCATTCCGTGCGAAGTGGTCGGCCTCGGCGGCCTGCTGTCCGTGCCCGAGGTGCAGGACGTGGTGGCCACGCTGCGCGTGCTGCACGACGCGTCGGCCTCGGACGCGCTTGCCCGCCTGCTGACCGGCCCGCGCTGGCGGATCGGCCCCCGCGATCTGGTCGCTCTCGGCCGCCGCGCGCGCGACCTCATCCGCGGCGTTTCCGAGGGGAAACGTGACTCAGAAGATCCCGTCGATCCCGAGGAACCGGGCGCGCTAAGTGAGGCGCCCGACGCGCTCGCGGAGGCGATGACCGACCTGACGGCGGAGACGGGCTCGCTTGTCGAGGCGCTCGATGACCTAGGCGACGCGGCCGGGTACTCGGCGACCGGGTACGCACGGCTGAGCGCCCTGGCCGATGAGACGCGGCTGCTGCGCGAGCACGTGTCCCGGCCGGTCGCCGACCTGATCGCCGAGGTGGAGCGCGCGCTCAGCCTGGACATCGAGGTGGCCGCAAGGCCGGGCGGCGATCTGTCCGCCGCGCGGGCGGATCTGGACGCGTTCATCGACGTGGCGGCCACGTTCGCCGGCGACCAGCCGGAGCCGACCCTTGGCGCGTTTCTCGCCTACCTGGCCGCCGCGCAGCAGGAGGAATTCGGCCTCGAGACGGGACGAGTGGGGGAGTCGGATTCGGTCAAGCTGCTCACGGTGCACGCCGCCAAGGGCCTGCAATGGCCGGCTGTCTTCGTCCCCGGGCTTGCGGCAGGCGACAGGTCCTCGGTCTTCCCCGCCAGGCCCCGGCTATCGACGCGCTGGACGGACAACGCGCGGCTGATCCCGTTCCCGCTCCGCGGTGATGCCGCCGACCTGCCAGAGCTGCCCGCGCTCGATGCCGACGCGCTCGACGGGTTCACCAATGCCTGCGGCGCCCGTGACCAGGCTGAGGAGCGCAGGCTCGCGTACGTCGCGGCGACCAGGGCCGCGTTCTGGCTGGGATGCTCGGGCTACTGGTGGGGAGAGGCGACCGCGCCGCTCGGCCCGTCGGTATTCCTCGCCGAGGTGCGCAAGGCGTGCGAGGCAAGCAATGCGGGTCCGGTCACGGGCTGGGCGGACCCGCCGGCCGAGGAGGCGGAGAACCCGCTGCTCGCCGAGGTCGACGAGGCGGACTGGCCGGTCACCCCGGCGGGCCGCTCCTACGCGGCGGTCCGCGAGGCGGCCGCCCTCGTCCAGGCTGCCCATGCCGATGCCGATGCCGATGCCGACACCGACACCGACGAGGGCACCGGCGCCGACGGTGACACGGGCACCGCCACTGGCACCAGCGCCGACGCGCTTGACCCGGCGGAACGGGAGCTGATCGAGGCGTGGCAGCTGGACGCGGGGCTGCTCCTCGCCGAGCGCGGCCGGCAGCGCGAGCGCGGCGATGGCCCGATCCCCGTGCTGCTGCCTGCCCGCCTTTCTGTCTCCGCGCTGGTGGCGCTGGCCAGGGATCCCGACGAGCTGGCCCGCCAGGTGCGGCGTCCGATGCCGCGGCAGCCCGCGCGGCAGGCCCGCCGTGGCACCGCGTTCCACCTGTGGCTTGAGGAGCGGTTCGGCCAGCAGCGGCTGATCGACGACGATGACCTGTTCGCCGAGCCGGACGAGGAGCCGGACGTGAACCTGATCGAGCTGAAGGCCCGCTTCGAGGCGGGTGAGTGGGGCGGCCGGTGGCCGCGCGACGCCGAGGTGCCCTTCGACACGCTCGTCGGCGGCCGCCAGGTCCGCGGCCGGATCGACGCGGTGTTCGCGGACGCGGGCGGCGGGTTCGATGTGGTGGACTGGAAGACCGGCCAGCCGCCGCGCACGGTGGCCGAGCAGGACGCGGTGGCCGTGCAACTCGCCGCCTATCGCCTCGCCTGGTCCGCGCTAGCCGACGTTCCGCTCGAGAAGGTCCGGGCCGCCTTCTACTACGTTCGCCACGACCGCACCGTCCGTCCCGCCGACCTCCTGGATGAGGCCGGCCTCACGGCCCTGATCGATCGCGTCCCGGTTGCCGGATAGGACAGGATCGCCAAACGTGACTCCTGTCTACCTTCCCGGGCTTCAGCTTGCCGGCGAGTTCTACGCCGAGGCGGTCCGGCCGATACTCGATGAGCGGTTCCCCCGGCTGCGCTATGCGGCTGCGCTGCTCGGCCCAGGATCGGAAGTCCTCGGCTTCGACAGCCAGCGCTCCACTGATCACGACTGGGGTCCGCGCCTGCAGATTCTCCTGTCCGACGGCGACGCGGCCCGCCACGGGACGGCCATCACCGCGCTGCTCGCCGGCCGGCTGCCTGCCTCGTTCCGCGGCTACCGGGTCGCGTTCCCCGTCACCAGGGAACCCGCGGGCACCGTCAGGCACCGCGTCGAGGTCGCCGACCTGGGCACGTGGCTGATCGGACGGCTCGGATTCGACCCGCGCCGCGCGGTCACCCTGACCGACTGGCTCGCTACTCCAGCGCAGCGGCTCGCCGAGTTCACCGCGGGTGCGGTCTTTCACGACGAACCGGGTGAGCTAACCTGCACCCGGGCCGACCTGGCATGGTATCCGCGCGATGTGTGGCTTTACCTGCTCGCCTGCCAATGGCGGCGGATCGAGCAGGAAGAGGCGTTTCCCGGCCGGTGCGTCGAGGCCGGCGATGACCTTGGCTCGGTCATCGTCACCGCACGCCTCGCTCGCGATCTGATGCGCCTGTGCCTGCTGATGCATCGCCGCTACCCGCCCTACAGCAAGTGGCTTGGCACCGCCTTCGCGCGGCTCCCCGGCACCACCGGGCTCAGCGCTTCGCTGTCCGCCGCGCTGTCCGCGGACGGCCGGCGCAGCAGAGAGCGGCACCTGTGCGACGCCTTCGAGAGCGTCGCCGCGCTGCATAACCAGCTGAGATTCACCAGGCCGCTTGACACGAGGACGCGCGGTTTCTACGACCGGCCGTACCAGGTCATCTCCGCCCTCAGGTTCACCGAGGCGCTGCGGGCGGCGATCACCGACCCGCGGCTAAGGGAACGGCCGCTTACCGGCGCCATCGACCAGTTCATCGACAGCACCGACGCCGCCGCTGACCTCCGCTTGCTGCGCACCTGTGTCCACCGTAACTGATAGAAATTCAGTGCGAGGACTATCGGCGGCTGTCCAGTTCAAGGACGCCGGGTGGTGGCGTGGGCCCGGTCAATGGTCCCGGCTTGCGGATGATGATACCAAATCGTATAGTACGAAATCGTGAATTTCGAAACCGTGGCATCCGAGTGGTCGGCCCTGCTGGCGCTCCAGCGCGCCACCCACGCCACCTTGCAGGTGCTTGGCGCGGAACTCGTCGACCTGGACCTGACCGCCTCCGAGATCAATGCGCTCGCTAATCTCGCCGACGGCCGCAGCCGAACGGTGTCCGAGCTCGGCGTGGCCGTGGGCACCCGCCCCACCACGCTGACCAGCGTGCTCGACCGCCTGGAACGACGCGGCCACATCACCCGCGGCGCCCGCCAGGGAGACCGCCGTGCGGTGCTCATCGAGCTCACCGATTCCGGCCGCCTGACCGCCGCCACCATCCGGCAGGCGATCACCGGCCTGGAGCGCCGCGCCCTCGGCGACCTGCCCGCCGCCGCGATCGTCGCCCTGCGCACCGCGCTGCAAGCCCTCACGGAGGTGTCCTCATGAAGCAGCACCCGATGACACGGCACCAGACGGCACAGCACCAGCCAGGCGACGGCGCGCAGGGCGACAGCGCACCCGTTTTCGACGAGCTGATGGCCGAGGTGCTTGCGGTCAGCGAGCGGTTCGGTCATCGGGAGCACGTCCACCTGACCTGGCTTGCCGTGCGACGGTGCGGCATACCCGCGGCCGTCGGCCTGGTCAGCGACGGCATCAGGCGGACCGCCCGCTACGCGGGCGCGCCGCAGAAATATCACGCGACCGTCAGCCGCGCGTGGGTTGAACTGGTGGGGCACCACGCGGCCGAATGCGGCGAAGGGGAATTCGCCGCATTCGCCGACCGCAACCCCGCTCTGCTCGACAAGCGCCTGCTGACCCGCTTCTACCGTCCGGTGACGCTGGCCAGCCCGCGAGCGAAGAGCGGCTGGGTAGAGCCTGACCTTGCCCCATTCCCCTGGGTCAGCGGTCGAGCATGCGCATCTGCGCCTCGGTGTGATGATCGCCGGCCGCCGGTGGCAGATCGTTGAGCTTCCTTACCTGCTCGTCGGTCAGCTGGACGGCGTCGGCCGCGAGGTTCTCTTCGAGACGCGAGACGCGACGGGTACCGGGGATCGGGGCGAAGTGCTCGTCCTGGGCGAGCAGCCAGGCGAGGGCGACCTGTGCTGGTGTGGCGCCTACCTCGGCGGCGATGGCCTCGACCTCGGCGACCAGGCGCAGGTTGTGCTGGAAGTTCTCGCCGATGAACCGGGGATTGCTCACCCGCGAGTCGGTGGCGTCAAGCTGGTCGGTGGAGCGGATCTTCCCGGTGAGGAAGCCGCGGCCAAGCGGGGAGTAGGGCACGAAGCCGATGCCGAGCTCGCGCAGGACCGGCAGGACCTCCTTCTCCGGGTCGCGGGTAAACAGGGAGTACTCGGACTGCAGGGCGGTGACCGGGTGCACGGCGTGGGCGCGCCTGATGGTATCGACCCACGCCTCGGACAGGCCGATGTGGCCGACCTTGCCCTCGGTCACCAGCTCGGCGAGCGCGCCGACGGTGTCCTCGATCGGCGTGTTCGGGTCCACCCGGTGCTGGTAGTACAGGTCGATGTGGTCGGTGCCCAGCCGCTTGAGCGAACCCTCGACCGCGGCCCGGATGTTGGCCGGGCTGCTGTCGATGTGCCAAGGGCCGTCGCCACCGTGCGAGACCAGGCCGAACTTGGTGGCGAGCACGACCTGGTCGCGCCGGCCCTTCAGCGCCCGCCCGACGAGCTCCTCGTTGCTGAAGGGCCCGTAGATCTCCGCGGTGTCGATGAGGGTGACGCCAAGCTCGATCGCCCGGTGGATGGTGGCGATCGACTCGGCCTCGTCCGATTCCGAGCCCGCCGCGCCGTAGACACCGGCCATGGTCATCGCGCCAAGACCGATGCGGGCGACGTCTAGGTTGCCCAGCTTGATGTGCTTCATTGCGGAGTGCCTTTCATTGCGGATCTGGTTCAGCGCGGTATGAGCTTGATCGGTGTGCCTCCTTCAAGCTCAAGCCGCCTCACGATCCAGCTAACCCCGTTCGCGACCGATGAGGCAGTGCCTGTCAATCCAGGTAACGGCAGAACCCCCCAGGCAACCGGGAACCCATGTGAAGCGCCGCTGGGTGAAGATGTACCCATGGAGATCAGTGCAGCGCTCGACTACGTCAGGACACAGCATCACGCGGTGCTCGGCACGCTCAAGGGCGACGGAACGCCCCAGCTGTCACCGGTGACCGTCGGTGTCGATGACGACGGTCACGTGATCATCAGTACCCGGCAGGCCGCGTACAAGGTCCGCAACATCCGCCGCGATCCGCGGGTGTGGCTGTGCGCGTTCCCCGACACGTTCTTCGGCGGCTGGCTGCAGATCGACGGCACGGCGCAGGTCGTAGCGCTGCCGGAGGCGATGGACGGCCTGATCAGCTACTACCGGGCCATCTCGGGCGAGCACCAGGACTGGGACGACTACCGGGCGGCCATGGAGCGGGATCAGCGCGTCCTGCTCCGTATCACCATCACCAGGGCAGGCCCGGACGTCAGCGGCTGACCGGAGCCGGGTCAGGGCCTGGCTCAGGAGCCTAGGTAGCGCTCGATCGTCTCGACCTTGGTGGTGATCGCGTCGCTGGTACCGGGGCGCAGGTCCGCCTTGAGCACGAGGCTGACCCGGGGCGCCCGCGCGGCGACCGCGTCCACGGCCTGCTTGACAACGGCCATGGCCTCGTCCCAGGTTGATATGTAATTTGCTACCATTTAACCATGCTGAACGGCACAGATCAGGCAGCCAAGCCCTACGACATCTACGCCAGAGTCAGCCGAGTCAAGAGCAAGAAGAAGAACGAGCCGTCCACGGGCGGGCAGGTCGCGATCTGCCGCCTGAGGCTCGCCGACCTTGACCTGCCGGAGGGCAAGGTTTTGGTTGATCCGGGGCGTTCGGCATGGGACCCGACTGTTCGGCGTCCGGCGTGGGACGAGCTGATGGACCGGCTTGAGCGCGGCGTGTCCGGGGGGTTCATTGTGTTTGACCTGGAGCGGTTCACCCGGCAGCCGAAGGACGGCGAGCGGATGATCGAACTGGCCGCTCGCGGCCTGGGCGTGCTGGACGGCGAGAGCGAGTACGACCTGACGACGCCGAACGGCAAGAAGGCGTTCCGCGACGCGATCAACGCCGCCGCCTACTACTCCGACCGCCTGTCCACCAGAGCCAGGCGAGGCAAGCGGCTCAAGGCAATGTCGGGGGAGCCGAACACCACAACCCGGCCATTCGGTTTCGAGGACGATTTCGTGACCGTGCGCGAAGCCGAAGCCGAGATCATCCGGGAGCTGACGAGGCGGATCTTGGCGGGAGAATCGCAGCACGCGCTGGTACGTGATCTCAACGCACGCGGCATCCTAAGCAGCAAGGGCAACCCTTGGACTGTGAGATCCCTGCAACTTCTTCTGCTCAGAGAACGCAACTGCGGAAGAATCCTCTACACCGACACGGAAACAAACGTCAAGTCCATTGCCGGGCATCTGCCGGGGAAGCCGATCATTACCGAAGACGACTTCGACCGGGTATGCGCGATATACGCCGCGCGCCGGGGCAGCGAGGCGCCCTCGGAGATCTACCTGTGCACGGGGATAGCCTTCTGCGGCCGTCCGGACTGTGGCAAACCGCTCACAGGTCACCCAGTAGACGCTCTGAAGCGGTACGAGGACGGTTCGGTACGCCGGGAATACAGGTGCGGCCCGTCTTCTAGCGGCAAGGGCTGTGCCAAGATCAGCGTTGATCAGCGTGGCTTGGATGAGGCGGCCGGAGCCATCGCTGTGGAGATTCTGTCTGACTCTCGCCATGCCGAGGCGATCGAATCCGTCACCCGGGAACTTGAGAGCGAAGCCGCGCGGCTGGACTTGGCCATCGCCGAGGCTGAACGTGTCGCAGAAGCGCTGGCCGACCGCCTTGGGCGCGGAGAACTCACTCTCTCGCGCTATGACATCGCCAATCGGCCACTGGATGAGCGCATAGCCAAGCTCAAGGCCGAACGCGAAGCGCTGGGCGACACAGCTCCAGGCGCTTCGTGGCAGCCAAGCCGGGAGCGCTGGCAAAAGCGGTGGGATGACGCCGACACGGCGGAAAAACGCGAGCTGTTGAAAATGGCCTTGCGCGGCCGACGCCTCGTCGTCGACCCGGCTAGCCTTAAGCGCGCTGAGCGGTCCGATGTCACCCGTCGGCTCAGGATCGTCTCAGCGGAAGGCGAAGACCTGCCAGACACGACGATGACGATCGCGGACGTGATCGCGGCCCGTGCCGCACATGGCGGCCTGGTGTCCACCCCTAGCGCGCCGGACACCAGATGGTCGAAGCGCCGGACTTTCACCGAGGAGTACAAGAACCGCATCCTTGATGAGTACGAGAACGCGGGACCGGGAGAGCGTAGTGCTCTGCTGCGCAGGGAGGGCCTGCACTACACGAATATCTCCTCTTGGCGCCGCAAGAGGGTCGGGTAGACCTTGCCCGCCGAACTTGTTCGCTCAGACCGCCCGATTGATATCTACGCCCGTGTCAGTCAGCTCAAGCGCAACGAGAAGCGCGAACCGTCGACCGACGGCCAGGTGTCGGTATGCCGGGTCCGCCTTGCCGACCTTGGTCTTGCGGAGGGCAAGGTTCTGGTTGACCCCGGTCGCTCGGCGTGGAACCCGGCTATCGCGCGTCCAGCGTGGGACGAGCTGATGGAGCGGCTAGAGGGCGGCGTGTCTGGCGGGTTCATTGTGTTCGACCTGGAGCGGTTCACCCGGCAGCCGAAGGATGGCGAGCGGATGATCGGGGTGGCCGCTCGGGGCCTGCTGGTGCTGGACAGCGAGAGCGAGTACGACCTGCGGACCCCGAACGGCAAGAAGGCGTTCCGCGACGCGATCAACGCCGCCGCCTACTACTCCGACCGCCTGTCAACCAGGAGCGCCCGCGGGAAGAAGCTCAAGGCGATGGCGGGCGAGCCGAACGGCTCGGCGCGGCCATTCGGCTTCGAGGACGACCGCGTCACCCAGCGCGAGGACGAGGCTGCCGTCCTGCGGGAACTGACCGCCCGGTTCCTGGCGGGCGAACTGCAAGACGCGCTGATCGCGGACCTGAACGCGCGGGGGATTCCCACGGCTCAGGGCAGGCCGTGGACGCGCCCGGCGCTGAAGACACTGCTCACCCGCCAGCGGAACTGCGGCAGGATCATCTACACCGACCCAGCGTCGGGCCTGACGTCCGTCGTTGGCCGCCTGCCAGGCGCTCCGATCGTTTCCGAGGAAGACTTCGACCGGGCAACCGCGATCTACGCCGCACGCCGGAGAGGACGCCCGAGTTCACCGCACTACCTCTGCTCGTCCTTCGCCGTCTGCGGGCAGCCCGGCTGCGGCCATATCCTCCACGGTCGGCCCCGCAACGGCCTCAAGCCGTACTCGGATGGATCGGTAAGCCGTTCGTACTGGTGCAACCCCACTTCGGGAGGGTGCGGAAAGACCGAAGTGGATCAGCGGGCACTGGATTCAGCGGCACGCGCGCTCGTGGTTGAGATCTTGTCGGACACGCGCAACACCGACGAGATCGAGCACGCCGCCTACGAGGCAGCCAGCGAAGCCGTCCAACTCGACATCAAGATCGCTGAAGCCGAGGCGGTAGCGGAAGCTCTCACCGATCGCCTAGGACGAGGCGAGATCACCCTCGCCCACTACGACCTGGTCATCAAGCCAGTCGATGAACGCATCGCTAGCCTCCGGGCCGAACGCGCCGCACTCCCCGATCCCGGCCCCGTCCCTGGAGCACAGCAGTCACTGGGAACAAGCCGTGCGCAGTGGCGGCAGCGATGGGACACCGCCGATTACAAGGGAAAGCGAGACCTGCTCAAGATGGCGCTGCGGGGCAAGCACCTGGTGATACAGCCAGCCCAACGGGGCAGGGGCAGCGCCGACCAGGCCGACATCGTGCGTCGCATCACGATCGAGTAGCGCCGCATTTCCGCATAGACAGGCCAGTAATCGTTTCGTTTCGTTTATTCGTTACGTCACCAGATACGAAAACGAAAGACCCGAGAAGAACGGCACCACGATCAGCGCGGCCGATGACGCCAGCCCGGTGACGATGGCGAAGGTGGGCGGCGCGGAGCTGCTGCGGTCTCTGCGCACCGAGGCCGACCAGTTCCGCGTGGAGGCCGATGCCGCCGAGCAGATGAGCGAGGAACTGACCGCCGCGCAGGACCGCGCGAGCGCGGCCGAGCAACGCGCCCAGGCCGCCGAGGCGGACCGGGACGCCGCCATCGCCAAGGCCCAGGCGGACGCCGCCACCCGCGCGCAGGCCGCCGTCGAGGCCGCCCAGGCCTCAACGAGTAACCCAGCGTCGCCCAGAACTCAAGCCAGCCGAAAGGCCTGAATGCATATATACGAAGATCATAAATATGCACCTCATCCCGTTCAGGATGTTTAAAATCGAGCTGGAATCGCGGACAGCTCAGGGCATACTGCAGGATGCCGCCGATAAGCTCGTGCCGGCCCGTGAGAAGGCCTTGATCCAGGGAGACTTCAATATCGACCGCCCCGGAGTCCAGCCGTATCTACGGCAGCTGTTCGCCAGGGCAGGTCTCGCGGAAGTTGCCATCGACGAGCCGACCACGCCTGGGGGGCACCGCCTCGACCACATCCTGTACAGGGGACTGGCCTTGAAGTCGAAGCGCATCGTGTCGGGCGTACGCACCGACCACTATCCCGTCATAGCCACGTTCGAGGTCCGGTAGCCACCTGTTCTCGACGGCCAGGCCGCATTCTGCCAGCCCGCGCTCCAGGTCGACGTCGAGGTCACCAGTGAAGCCGGGCATCCCGGGGCTACGCTGGCAGCATGCTTGTCGCTTTCTCAATTACGCCGCTCGGCACGGGTGAAGGTGTCGGCGAGATCGTCGCCGAGGCGGTCCGGGTCGTCCGCGAGAGCGGGCTGCCCAACCGGACCGACGCCATGTTCACGAACATCGTGTGCTTAACGCACTGTTAGCACTGAACAGCATCGCCGCAGCTCAGGATACCTACAGGAGGCCTCTCCGTCATGATCGTCGCGTTCTCGGTCGCTCCGTCCGGTACCGGACGGAGCGACCGAGAACGCGACGATCATGACGGAGAGGCCTCCTGTAGGTATCCTGAGCTGCGGCGATGCTGTTCAGTGCTAACAGTGCGTTAAGCACACGATGTTCGTGAACATGGCGTCGGTCCGGTTGGGCAGCCCGCTCTCGCGGACGACCCGGACCGCCTCGGCGACGATCTCGCCGACACCTTCACCCGTGCCGAGCGGCGTAATTGAGAAAGCGACAAGCATGCTGCCAGCGTAGCCCCGGGATGCCCGGCTTCACTGGTGACCTCGACGTCGACCTGGAGCGCGGGCTGGCAGAATGCGGCCTGGCCGTCGAGAACAGGTGGCTACCGGACCTCGAACGTGGCTATGACGGGATAGTGGTCGGTGCGTACGCCCGACACGATGCGCTTCGACTTCAAGGCCAGTCCCCTGTACAGGATGTGGTCGAGGCGGTGCCCCCCAGGCGTGGTCGGCTCGTCGATGGCAACTTCCGCGAGACCTGCCCTGGCGAACAGCTGCCGTAGATACGGCTGGACTCCGGGGCGGTCGATATTGAAGTCTCCCTGGATCAAGGCCTTCTCACGGGCCGGCACGAGCTTATCGGCGGCATCCTGCAGTATGCCCTGAGCTGTCCGCGATTCCAGCTCGATTTTAAACATCCTGAACGGGATGAGGTGCATATTTATGATCTTCGTATATATGCATTCAGGCCTTTCGGCTGGCTTGAGTTCTGGGCGACGCTGGGTTACTCGTTGAGGCCTGGGCGGCCTCGACGGCGGCCTGCGCGCGGGTGGCGGCGTCCGCCTGGGCCTTGGCGATGGCGGCGTCCCGGTCCGCCTCGGCGGCCTGGGCGCGTTGCTCGGCCGCGCTCGCGCGGTCCTGCGCGGCGGTCAGTTCCTCGCTCATCTGCTCGGCGGCATCGGCCTCCACGCGGAACTGGTCGGCCTCGGTGCGCAGAGACCGCAGCAGCTCCGCGCCGCCCACCTTCGCCATCGTCACCGGGCTGGCGTCATCGGCCGCGCTGATCGTGGTGCCGTTCTTCTCGGGTCTTTCGTTTTCGTATCTGGTGACGTAACGAATAAACGAAACGAAACGATTACTGGCCTGTCTATGCGGAAATGCGGCGCTACTCGATCGTGATGCGACGCACGATGTCGGCCTGGTCGGCGCTGCCCCTGCCCCGTTGGGCTGGCTGTATCACCAGGTGCTTGCCCCGCAGCGCCATCTTGAGCAGGTCTCGCTTTCCCTTGTAATCGGCGGTGTCCCATCGCTGCCGCCACTGCGCACGGCTTGTTCCCAGTGACTGCTGTGCTCCAGGGACGGGGCCGGGATCGGGGAGTGCGGCGCGTTCGGCCCGGAGGCTAGCGATGCGTTCATCGACTGGCTTGATGACCAGGTCGTAGTGGGCGAGGGTGATCTCGCCTCGTCCTAGGCGATCGGTGAGAGCTTCCGCTACCGCCTCGGCTTCAGCGATCTTGATGTCGAGTTGGACGGCTTCGCTGGCTGCCTCGTAGGCGGCGTGCTCGATCTCGTCGGTGTTGCGCGTGTCCGACAAGATCTCAACCACGAGCGCGCGTGCCGCTGAATCCAGTGCCCGCTGATCCACTTCGGTCTTTCCGCACCCTCCCGAAGTGGGGTTGCACCAGTACGAACGGCTTACCGATCCATCCGAGTACGGCTTGAGGCCGTTGCGGGGCCGACCGTGGAGGATATGGCCGCAGCCGGGCTGCCCGCAGACGGCGAAGGACGAGCAGAGGTAGTGCGGTGAACTCGGGCGTCCTCTCCGGCGTGCGGCGTAGATCGCGGTTGCCCGGTCGAAGTCTTCCTCGGAAACGATCGGAGCGCCTGGCAGGCGGCCAACGACGGACGTCAGGCCCGACGCTGGGTCGGTGTAGATGATCCTGCCGCAGTTCCGCTGGCGGGTGAGCAGTGTCTTCAGCGCCGGGCGCGTCCACGGCCTGCCCTGAGCCGTGGGAATCCCCCGCGCGTTCAGGTCCGCGATCAGCGCGTCTTGCAGTTCGCCCGCCAGGAACCGGGCGGTCAGTTCCCGCAGGACGGCAGCCTCGTCCTCGCGCTGGGTGACGCGGTCGTCCTCGAAGCCGAATGGCCGCGCCGAGCCGTTCGGCTCGCCCGCCATCGCCTTGAGCTTCTTCCCGCGGGCGCTCCTGGTTGACAGGCGGTCGGAGTAGTAGGCGGCGGCGTTGATCGCGTCGCGGAACGCCTTCTTGCCGTTCGGGGTCCGCAGGTCGTACTCGCTCTCGCTGTCCAGCACCAGCAGGCCCCGAGCGGCCACCCCGATCATCCGCTCGCCATCCTTCGGCTGCCGGGTGAACCGCTCCAGGTCGAACACAATGAACCCGCCAGACACGCCGCCCTCTAGCCGCTCCATCAGCTCGTCCCACGCTGGACGCGCGATAGCCGGGTTCCACGCCGAGCGACCGGGGTCAACCAGAACCTTGCCCTCCGCAAGACCAAGGTCGGCAAGGCGGACCCGGCATACCGACACCTGGCCGTCGGTCGACGGTTCGCGCTTCTCGTTGCGCTTGAGCTGACTGACACGGGCGTAGATATCAATCGGGCGGTCTGAGCGAACAAGTTCGGCGGGCAAGGTCTACCCGACCCTCTTGCGGCGCCAAGAGGAGATATTCGTGTAGTGCAGGCCCTCCCTGCGCAGCAGAGCACTACGCTCTCCCGGTCCCGCGTTCTCGTACTCATCAAGGATGCGGTTCTTGTACTCCTCGGTGAAAGTCCGGCGCTTCGACCATCTGGTGTCCGGCGCGCTAGGGGTGGACACCAGGCCGCCATGTGCGGCACGGGCCGCGATCACGTCCGCGATCGTCATCGTCGTGTCTGGCAGGTCTTCGCCTTCCGCTGAGACGATCCTGAGCCGACGGGTGACATCGGACCGCTCAGCGCGCTTAAGGCTAGCCGGGTCGACGACGAGGCGTCGGCCGCGCAAGGCCATTTTCAACAGCTCGCGTTTTTCCGCCGTGTCGGCGTCATCCCACCGCTTTTGCCAGCGCTCCCGGCTTGGCTGCCACGAAGCGCCTGGAGCTGTGTCGCCCAGCGCTTCGCGTTCGGCCTTGAGCTTGGCTATGCGCTCATCCAGTGGCCGATTGGCGATGTCATAGCGCGAGAGAGTGAGTTCTCCGCGCCCAAGGCGGTCGGCCAGCGCTTCTGCGACACGTTCAGCCTCGGCGATGGCCAAGTCCAGCCGCGCGGCTTCGCTCTCAAGTTCCCGGGTGACGGATTCGATCGCCTCGGCATGGCGAGAGTCAGACAGAATCTCCACAGCGATGGCTCCGGCCGCCTCATCCAAGCCACGCTGATCAACGCTGATCTTGGCACAGCCCTTGCCGCTAGAAGACGGGCCGCACCTGTATTCCCGGCGTACCGAACCGTCCTCGTACCGCTTCAGAGCGTCTACTGGGTGACCTGTGAGCGGTTTGCCACAGTCCGGACGGCCGCAGAAGGCTATCCCCGTGCACAGGTAGATCTCCGAGGGCGCCTCGCTGCCCCGGCGCGCGGCGTATATCGCGCATACCCGGTCGAAGTCGTCTTCGGTAATGATCGGCTTCCCCGGCAGATGCCCGGCAATGGACTTGACGTTTGTTTCCGTGTCGGTGTAGAGGATTCTTCCGCAGTTGCGTTCTCTGAGCAGAAGAAGTTGCAGGGATCTCACAGTCCAAGGGTTGCCCTTGCTGCTTAGGATGCCGCGTGCGTTGAGATCACGTACCAGCGCGTGCTGCGATTCTCCCGCCAAGATCCGCCTCGTCAGCTCCCGGATGATCTCGGCTTCGGCTTCGCGCACGGTCACGAAATCGTCCTCGAAACCGAATGGCCGGGTTGTGGTGTTCGGCTCCCCCGACATTGCCTTGAGCCGCTTGCCTCGCCTGGCTCTGGTGGACAGGCGGTCGGAGTAGTAGGCGGCGGCGTTGATCGCGTCGCGGAACGCCTTCTTGCCGTTCGGCGTCGTCAGGTCGTACTCGCTCTCGCCGTCCAGCACGCCCAGGCCGCGAGCGGCCAGTTCGATCATCCGCTCGCCGTCCTTCGGCTGCCGGGTGAACCGCTCCAGGTCAAACACAATGAACCCCCCGGACACGCCGCGCTCAAGCCGGTCCATCAGCTCGTCCCACGCCGGACGCCGAACAGTCGGGTCCCATGCCGAACGCCCCGGATCAACCAAAACCTTGCCCTCCGGCAGGTCAAGGTCGGCGAGCCTCAGGCGGCAGATCGCGACCTGCCCGCCCGTGGACGGCTCGTTCTTCTTCTTGCTCTTGACTCGGCTGACTCTGGCGTAGATGTCGTAGGGCTTGGCTGCCTGATCTGTGCCGTTCAGCATGGTTAAATGGTAGCAAATTACATATCAACCTGGGACGAGGCCATGGCCGTTGTCAAGCAGGCCGTGGACGCGGTCGCCGCGCGGGCGCCCCGGGTCAGCCTCGTGCTCAAGGCGGACCTGCGCCCCGGTACCAGCGACGCGATCACCACCAAGGTCGAGACGATCGAGCGCTACCTAGGCTCCTGAGCCAGGCCCTGACCCGGCTCCGGTCAGCCGCTGACGTCCGGGCCTGCCCTGGTGATGGTGATACGGAGCAGGACGCGCTGATCCCGCTCCATGGCCGCCCGGTAGTCGTCCCAGTCCTGGTGCTCGCCCGAGATGGCCCGGTAGTAGCTGATCAGGCCGTCCATCGCCTCCGGCAGCGCTACGACCTGCGCCGTGCCGTCGATCTGCAGCCAGCCGCCGAAGAACGTGTCGGGGAACGCGCACAGCCACACCCGCGGATCGCGGCGGATGTTGCGGACCTTGTACGCGGCCTGCCGGGTACTGATGATCACGTGACCGTCGTCATCGACACCGACGGTCACCGGTGACAGCTGGGGCGTTCCGTCGCCCTTGAGCGTGCCGAGCACCGCGTGATGCTGTGTCCTGACGTAGTCGAGCGCTGCACTGATCTCCATGGGTACATCTTCACCCAGCGGCGCTTCACATGGGTTCCCGGTTGCCTGGGGGGTTCTGCCGTTACCTGGATTGACAGGCACTGCCTCATCGGTCGCGAACGGGGTTAGCTGGATCGTGAGGCGGCTTGAGCTTGAAGGAGGCACACCGATCAAGCTCATACCGCGCTGAACCAGATCCGCAATGAAAGGCACTCCGCAATGAAGCACATCAAGCTGGGCAACCTAGACGTCGCCCGCATCGGTCTTGGCGCGATGACCATGGCCGGTGTCTACGGCGCGGCGGGCTCGGAATCGGACGAGGCCGAGTCGATCGCCACCATCCACCGGGCGATCGAGCTTGGCGTCACCCTCATCGACACCGCGGAGATCTACGGGCCCTTCAGCAACGAGGAGCTCGTCGGGCGGGCGCTGAAGGGCCGGCGCGACCAGGTCGTGCTCGCCACCAAGTTCGGCCTGGTCTCGCACGGTGGCGACGGCCCTTGGCACATCGACAGCAGCCCGGCCAACATCCGGGCCGCGGTCGAGGGTTCGCTCAAGCGGCTGGGCACCGACCACATCGACCTGTACTACCAGCACCGGGTGGACCCGAACACGCCGATCGAGGACACCGTCGGCGCGCTCGCCGAGCTGGTGACCGAGGGCAAGGTCGGCCACATCGGCCTGTCCGAGGCGTGGGTCGATACCATCAGGCGCGCCCACGCCGTGCACCCGGTCACCGCCCTGCAGTCCGAGTACTCCCTGTTTACCCGCGACCCGGAGAAGGAGGTCCTGCCGGTCCTGCGCGAGCTCGGCATCGGCTTCGTGCCCTACTCCCCGCTTGGCCGCGGCTTCCTCACCGGGAAGATCCGCTCCACCGACCAGCTTGACGCCACCGACTCGCGGGTGAGCAATCCCCGGTTCATCGGCGAGAACTTCCAGCACAACCTGCGCCTGGTCGCCGAGGTCGAGGCCATCGCCGCCGAGGTAGGCGCCACACCAGCACAGGTCGCCCTCGCCTGGCTGCTCGCCCAGGACGAGCACTTCGCCCCGATCCCCGGTACCCGTCGCGTCTCGCGTCTCGAAGAGAACCTCGCGGCCGACGCCGTCCAGCTGACCGACGAGCAGGTAAGGAAGCTCAACGATCTGCCACCGGCGGCCGGCGATCATCACACCGAGGCGCAGATGCGCATGCTCGACCGCTGACCCAGGGGAATGGGGCAAGGTCAGGCTCTACCCAGCCGCTCTTCGCTCGCGGGCTGGCCAGCGTCACCGGACGGTAGAAGCGGGTCAGCAGGCGCTTGTCGAGCAGAGCGGGGTTGCGGTCGGCGAATGCGGCGAATTCCCCTTCGCCGCATTCGGCCGCGTGGTGCCCCACCAGTTCAACCCACGCGCGGCTGACGGTCGCGTGATATTTCTGCGGCGCGCCCGCGTAGCGGGCGGTCCGCCTGATGCCGTCGCTGACCAGGCCGACGGCCGCGGGTATGCCGCACCGTCGCACGGCAAGCCAGGTCAGGTGGACGTGCTCCCGATGACCGAACCGCTCGCTGACCGCAAGCACCTCGGCCATCAGCTCGTCGAAAACGGGTGCGCTGTCGCCCTGCGCGCCGTCGCCTGGCTGGTGCTGTGCCGTCTGGTGCCGTGTCATCGGGTGCTGCTTCATGAGGACACCTCCGTGAGGGCTTGCAGCGCGGTGCGCAGGGCGACGATCGCGGCGGCGGGCAGGTCGCCGAGGGCGCGGCGCTCCAGGCCGGTGATCGCCTGCCGGATGGTGGCGGCGGTCAGGCGGCCGGAATCGGTGAGCTCGATGAGCACCGCACGGCGGTCTCCCTGGCGGGCGCCGCGGGTGATGTGGCCGCGTCGTTCCAGGCGGTCGAGCACGCTGGTCAGCGTGGTGGGGCGGGTGCCCACGGCCACGCCGAGCTCGGACACCGTTCGGCTGCGGCCGTCGGCGAGATTAGCGAGCGCATTGATCTCGGAGGCGGTCAGGTCCAGGTCGACGAGTTCCGCGCCAAGCACCTGCAAGGTGGCGTGGGTGGCGCGCTGGAGCGCCAGCAGGGCCGACCACTCGGATGCCACGGTTTCGAAATTCACGATTTCGTACTATACGATTTGGTATCATCATCCGCAAGCCGGGACCATTGACCGGGCCCACGCCACCACCCGGCGTCCTTGAACTGGACAGCCGCCGATAGTCCTCGCACTGAATTTCTATCAGTTACGGTGGACACAGGTGCGCAGCAAGCGGAGGTCAGCGGCGGCGTCGGTGCTGTCGATGAACTGGTCGATGGCGCCGGTAAGCGGCCGTTCCCTTAGCCGCGGGTCGGTGATCGCCGCCCGCAGCGCCTCGGTGAACCTGAGGGCGGAGATGACCTGGTACGGCCGGTCGTAGAAACCGCGCGTCCTCGTGTCAAGCGGCCTGGTGAATCTCAGCTGGTTATGCAGCGCGGCGACGCTCTCGAAGGCGTCGCACAGGTGCCGCTCTCTGCTGCGCCGGCCGTCCGCGGACAGCGCGGCGGACAGCGAAGCGCTGAGCCCGGTGGTGCCGGGGAGCCGCGCGAAGGCGGTGCCAAGCCACTTGCTGTAGGGCGGGTAGCGGCGATGCATCAGCAGGCACAGGCGCATCAGATCGCGAGCGAGGCGTGCGGTGACGATGACCGAGCCAAGGTCATCGCCGGCCTCGACGCACCGGCCGGGAAACGCCTCTTCCTGCTCGATCCGCCGCCATTGGCAGGCGAGCAGGTAAAGCCACACATCGCGCGGATACCATGCCAGGTCGGCCCGGGTGCAGGTTAGCTCACCCGGTTCGTCGTGAAAGACCGCACCCGCGGTGAACTCGGCGAGCCGCTGCGCTGGAGTAGCGAGCCAGTCGGTCAGGGTGACCGCGCGGCGCGGGTCGAATCCGAGCCGTCCGATCAGCCACGTGCCCAGGTCGGCGACCTCGACGCGGTGCCTGACGGTGCCCGCGGGTTCCCTGGTGACGGGGAACGCGACCCGGTAGCCGCGGAACGAGGCAGGCAGCCGGCCGGCGAGCAGCGCGGTGATGGCCGTCCCGTGGCGGGCCGCGTCGCCGTCGGACAGGAGAATCTGCAGGCGCGGACCCCAGTCGTGATCAGTGGAGCGCTGGCTGTCGAAGCCGAGGACTTCCGATCCTGGGCCGAGCAGCGCAGCCGCATAGCGCAGCCGGGGGAACCGCTCATCGAGTATCGGCCGGACCGCCTCGGCGTAGAACTCGCCGGCAAGCTGAAGCCCGGGAAGGTAGACAGGAGTCACGTTTGGCGATCCTGTCCTATCCGGCAACCGGGACGCGATCGATCAGGGCCGTGAGGCCGGCCTCATCCAGGAGGTCGGCGGGACGGACGGTGCGGTCGTGGCGAACGTAGTAGAAGGCGGCCCGGACCTTCTCGAGCGGAACGTCGGCTAGCGCGGACCAGGCGAGGCGATAGGCGGCGAGTTGCACGGCCACCGCGTCCTGCTCGGCCACCGTGCGCGGCGGCTGGCCGGTCTTCCAGTCCACCACATCGAACCCGCCGCCCGCGTCCGCGAACACCGCGTCGATCCGGCCGCGGACCTGGCGGCCGCCGACGAGCGTGTCGAAGGGCACCTCGGCGTCGCGCGGCCACCGGCCGCCCCACTCACCCGCCTCGAAGCGGGCCTTCAGCTCGATCAGGTTCACGTCCGGCTCCTCGTCCGGCTCGGCGAACAGGTCATCGTCGTCGATCAGCCGCTGCTGGCCGAACCGCTCCTCAAGCCACAGGTGGAACGCGGTGCCACGGCGGGCCTGCCGCGCGGGCTGCCGCGGCATCGGACGCCGCACCTGGCGGGCCAGCTCGTCGGGATCCCTGGCCAGCGCCACCAGCGCGGAGACAGAAAGGCGGGCAGGCAGCAGCACGGGGATCGGGCCATCGCCGCGCTCGCGCTGCCGGCCGCGCTCGGCGAGGAGCAGCCCCGCGTCCAGCTGCCACGCCTCGATCAGCTCCCGTTCCGCCGGGTCAAGCGCGTCGGCGCTGGTGCCAGTGGCGGTGCCCGTGTCACCGTCGGCGCCGGTGCCCTCGTCGGTGTCGGTGTCGGCATCGGCATCGGCATCGGCATGGGCAGCCTGGACGAGGGCGGCCGCCTCGCGGACCGCCGCGTAGGAGCGGCCCGCCGGGGTGACCGGCCAGTCCGCCTCGTCGACCTCGGCGAGCAGCGGGTTCTCCGCCTCCTCGGCCGGCGGGTCCGCCCAGCCCGTGACCGGACCCGCATTGCTTGCCTCGCACGCCTTGCGCACCTCGGCGAGGAATACCGACGGGCCGAGCGGCGCGGTCGCCTCTCCCCACCAGTAGCCCGAGCATCCCAGCCAGAACGCGGCCCTGGTCGCCGCGACGTACGCGAGCCTGCGCTCCTCAGCCTGGTCACGGGCGCCGCAGGCATTGGTGAACCCGTCGAGCGCGTCGGCATCGAGCGCGGGCAGCTCTGGCAGGTCGGCGGCATCACCGCGGAGCGGGAACGGGATCAGCCGCGCGTTGTCCGTCCAGCGCGTCGATAGCCGGGGCCTGGCGGGGAAGACCGAGGACCTGTCGCCTGCCGCAAGCCCGGGGACGAAGACAGCCGGCCATTGCAGGCCCTTGGCGGCGTGCACCGTGAGCAGCTTGACCGAATCCGACTCCCCCACTCGTCCCGTCTCGAGGCCGAATTCCTCCTGCTGCGCGGCGGCCAGGTAGGCGAGAAACGCGCCAAGGGTCGGCTCCGGCTGGTCGCCGGCGAACGTGGCCGCCACGTCGATGAACGCGTCCAGATCCGCCCGCGCGGCGGACAGATCGCCGCCCGGCCTTGCGGCCACCTCGATGTCCAGGCTGAGCGCGCGCTCCACCTCGGCGATCAGGTCGGCGACCGGCCGGGACACGTGCTCGCGCAGCAGCCGCGTCTCATCGGCCAGGGCGCTCAGCCGTGCGTACCCGGTCGCCGAGTACCCGGCCGCGTCGCCTAGGTCATCGAGCGCCTCGACAAGCGAGCCCGTCTCCGCCGTCAGGTCGGTCATCGCCTCCGCGAGCGCGTCGGGCGCCTCACTTAGCGCGCCCGGTTCCTCGGGATCGACGGGATCTTCTGAGTCACGTTTCCCCTCGGAAACGCCGCGGATGAGGTCGCGCGCGCGGCGGCCGAGAGCGACCAGATCGCGGGGGCCGATCCGCCAGCGCGGGCCGGTCAGCAGGCGGGCAAGCGCGTCCGAGGCCGACGCGTCGTGCAGCACGCGCAGCGTGGCCACCACGTCCTGCACCTCGGGCACGGACAGCAGGCCGCCGAGGCCGACCACTTCGCACGGAATGCCGCGGGCCTCAAGCGCGCGGCGCATGCCCACGAACTGGGAACGCTTCCTGCACAGCACCGCGATGTCCGACGGGCGCACGCCGGCGGCCCGGCCGTCCGGCCAGGGCTGCCCGTCGGGCGCGGACCCGGCGGGCAGCGCGAGCAGCGCGGCGGCCTGGGCGGCTACCCAGTCCGCCTCGTCGAGCACCGTCGGGAGCAGCGCCGCGGTCACCGCGCCCCGGGCGGCGCGGCCGGGCGCGGGGACAAGCAGCGGCACGCCGGGCGCCTCGGCCCGCAGCCGCGCCTGGAGCACGGCGGCGGCGTCAAGCACCAGGCCCGTGTTGCGGAAGCTGGTGGAGAGCAGGCGCACCGGCGCCTGCTCTCCTGACCTGGCGGGGAAGTCGCTCGCGAACCGCCGCAGGTTGCCCGCGCTCGCGCCGCGCCAGCCGTAGATCGACTGGCACGGGTCACCGACCGCGGTCACCGGGTGCCCGCCGCCGAAGAGCGCGCGCAGCAGCACCAGCTGCGCGTGACTGGTGTCCTGGTACTCATCGAGCAGTACGACCTGGTACCTGCCGCGCTCGGCGGCGCCCACCTCCGGATGGCGCGCCGCGATCCGCGCCGCGAGTTCCACCTGGTCGCCGTGGTCGAGCACCTCGCGCGCCTTCTTGGCCTCGATGTAGCGGGTAACGAGCGGAAGCAGCTGCTCACGTGCCCGCTGGGTCTCCATCACCCGCCGGACGGCGGCCGGGACCTTGCCTGTCAGCGCGGCCTGCTTGGCGGACAGCCACTCGCCCACGGCGTATACGTCGTGCGGCGCCTTCAAATGCTCGGCGAGATCCCCGGCGAGCTGGAGCACGGCCGCGGTGACGGTCTGCGGCGTCCACTGCACCTCATCCATCGACCCGTCGTAGGCGGCCACGATCGAGGCGGCAAGCTGCCAGGACAGCGCGGGCGTGATCAGCCGCATCGACGGCTCGAGCCCTTCCCTGAGCGCGTGATCGCTGACCAGCCGGCCGGCGTAGGCGTGATAGGTGCCGATCACCGGCTCGAACTCGGCCTCGGCGTCGGCTGACCCGGAGAGCCCGGCACGGCGCAGCGCGTCAAGTCGCACCCTGACCCGCTCGGCCAGCTCGGCGGCCGCCTTCCTGGTGAACGTCAGGCCGAGCACCCGGTCGGGGCGGACCAGGCCATTCGCGACGAGCCACACCAGCCGTGCCGCCATCGTCTCGCTCTTGCCCGAGCCCGCCCCCGCGATGACCGCGAGCGGCCCGAGCGGCGCGCCGATCACCGCCGCCTGCTCGACCGTCGGCTCAGGCACTCGCAGCAGCCGTGCCAGTTGCCCGGGCGTATAGGTCGTCACAACCGTTGTGGCTGAGTGCTCATTGGCGCTCATGCCGCAGCCGCCACGATGGCGGCGGTCCCGGTCTTGCCCCGTTTCCGGGTGCCGGGTTCCTGTTTCAGCACGGCGCGCCCGGCCGTGAGGCC
>Ga0066797_1000120_pt1 | contig 23715 bp, 24 predicted proteins | sample PersoiDNA2013193_FD_76335 | JGI IMG/M metagenome (GOLD analysis project Ga0066797, IMG submission 76335) | Permafrost soil microbial communities from the Arctic, to analyse light accelerated degradation of dissolved organic matter (DOM) -... | ecosystem: Environmental > Terrestrial > Soil >... | reverse complement strand
CTTTACCGACCGCACTCCTGAGTGTCCGTGTCGTTCTCCTGAGCCTGGCTGCCGGGCGTCCTAGACTCCTTTACCGACCTGGTCCGGGGCGTCGTCCATGTGAAGGGTCGGCACAGGAGGATAGATGGCACGGCGGGTAGTCGTCGGGGACCTGCGGGTCCAGCGGCTCGACCGGAGGAACGGGCTGCGGTCGTGGACGATCGTGTGGCCCGAGGGAACGGTCCACGAGGAGGCCGACCGGTTTCTGCGCGTCCACGACGGGTCGGGCACGCAGAAGACGTACGCGTACTACCTGGTCGACCACCTGCGGTGGCTCGACCGCGAGTGCCTCGCGTTCGGCGACGTCCGGCTGCGGGATCTCGAGCGTTACATGGGCGTCGCCGGTGCTGACGTGCGCATGCCGCTCGGCGAGCCGTGGCGGGAGGGTAAGCGTCCTTACGGCCGGGCGGCGCTGTCGACGGCGGCGGCCTGCCTGAAGGGCTTCTACCTGCACCAGTCATCCCTCGGCGTCAACACGGAGCTGGGCGGGGTGCTCGACCGGACGAGGCTGCCGACGCGGGCGGGCCGGCGGCGGGCGCTGCTGGGGCATGTGAAGACGGAGATGCCGGCGAACCCGCTCGCGCCGAAGGGCCGGTACCGGCGGCATCCGAAGATGCTCCCGGACGGCGCACGGGAGTCAATGCTGGCTGCGGTGAACTCGGCGAGGGACCGGCTGATCGTGTCCTGGCTCGCCGACGGTGGGCTGCGGATCGGCGAACTGTGCGGGCTTCACCTGGTCGACCTGCATCTCCGGCAGGACGCGGCCTGCGGGGAGTGCCGGTGGCCGCACCTGCACGTGTGCCATCGGCCGGGGAACCCGAACGGGGCCGAAGCCAAGACCAAGCATCCGTGGCGGCCCGAGCAGGGCACCATTACCGGCGGTCTGGTCAAGCGGGTCAGTCCCGCGATGATCCACTCGTATTTTGAGTACTTGACCGGCGAGTACCCGCGGGAATCCGGGCACGGGATGCTGCTGGTCCAGCTGCACGGCCCGGCCGCCGGCCAGCCGCTGGCTCCTGTCGGCGCCCGCCGGATGCTCGCCCGGGCCGGGAAACGGGCCGGCCTCGGAGTCGTGAAGCCCCATTCCTTCAGGCATTCCTTCACCTCGGCGGTTCTCGATGCCTCCGGCGGGAACCTGGTGATCGCCCGGGATGCCGGCGGGTGGGCGTCGGCCGCGATGGTCGACGAGGTTTACGGGCACGTCGATGTGCACGATCCCGCGTTCGACGCCGCCTTGCGCACGGTCTGGGGCGAGGGCCGGTGACCCTCGCGCTGCTGCCGCAGCCCGATGCCCGCGAGGGCCGGGACCGGCTGGAGATCCTGACCGCGCTGATCAGCGCGCCGTCGTTCGACCCGCTGTTCCGCGGCGACATCATCAAGATCCCCGCCGGGCACCCCGTCTACCGGTGGAACTGCCTGGCAGGATGCGAGCGCACCGTGATGGGGCACGGCGACCTGTGCGCCGCCCACCAGGTGCTCTGGCGCAAGCACTGCGGCGAAGGCGGGACACGCGCCGCGTTCCTGCAGGCAGCCGGGCCCTTCGGGCCAGGCAACGGGATCGAGGAGCAGCCGTGCAGGATCTGCCCGGACCGGCCGGCCTCCCACCTGACCCTGCGGCTGTGTCACCACCACCAGTTCCGCTGGTATAACTACCGGGACCAGCACGGCGACGGTGTCGGCTTCGACGCGTGGCTGGCCTGCCAGGAGGCAGCCGCCGGCTACGGACGCTGCCGCGTCCGCGTCTGCCCGGAAACGGCGTTCTCGCCGCTGGGGCTGTGCTCACGGCACGACGCGCGCTACCAGCGGGACGGCCGCCCGGGAGACGCCGTCCTCCCAGTCCAGTGGTGCAACCGCTACGAGCGCACCGGCAAGCCCATCCCCGTCGAGCACGCCGACGAGCCGGCCTTCCGCCGCTGGTGCGCGACGACTGCAGCAGTGCCGCGGCCCGACCAGGTCAATCTCCGGGGCCTGCACCCGCTGCTGCGGGCCGAGATCCAGTGGGGCATGTGCTGGCATACCCGGCGGCAGCACTGGAAGTGGGAACTGTCCCCGATCCAGCGCCTTGCTGACTACGGCCGCGACTGCGGCCTGCGCTCCCTCACCGACCTGGCCCCCGGGGATCCCGGCCTGCGCAAGGCGGCCGGCCGCGAAGGCGCCCTCATTGCCTCCGCCATCGCCGGCGGCCTGTATTCCCTCTACGTCACGCCTGCGGAGACCCGGGAGGCCGGCTACATCCTCACCGGGCACTTCGGCCGGAAACTCAACGACCGCGGCAGCCGCATCGACCTGGACCGGATCTCCCAGAGGTGGCTGCGCGACCTGATCTGGGACCACTTCGCCGATGTCCTGCGGTCCCCGTCCTGCCCGCGCTCCGGCAGCACCTTCGACCACACCCGGCGCGCCGGCCTGGAACTGAGCGCCTTCCTGGAGGCCTGCGCTCCCGGCGGCGGCCACGACCCACGGGTCCTCACGGCCGAGCACATGCACAAGTTCGCCGCCGACCAGCGGCAGCGCGAGCTCGACGGGCTGACCTCGCTGGGGGCCAGGGGCGTCCACGGCAAGCCGTCGACCGTGACCGCCAGCACCAGGCAGGCCGTCTTCCACCGCACCCGGAGGCTCCTGCGCGGGGCGCTGGAATCCGGCGAGGCCGGCAGGCTCGGCCTGGACCGGGGCTTCATCACCGCGATGCCCGCCGCCGGCCGGGTGATCCAGCGGTCCCGGCCGCCGTTCACGGACGGCGTCGCGCGGGCGCTGGCCGACGAGGCCAACCTTCAGGCCCTGGCCCGGGACCACGACCCGTTCGACCGCGGCCTGCGCGACGCCTGGGAGACGATCATCGTCACCGGCCGCCGCTGCAGCGAGGTCCTCGAGCTCCGCCTGGACTGCCTGGGCCGCTACGGCGGCCTGCCCATGCTCTGGCACGACCAGACCAAGGTCGGCAACTACGACGCGTCGATCCGCATCCCCGAGCGGACCAGCCAGATACTCCAGGCCCGCCAGCGCAGGACCCTGGACCTGTTCCAGGAGCGGAACAACCGGCCGCCAACCCCCGGGGAACGCGCTGCGATGGCACTGTTCCCCACGAACTTCCGCAACCGCGACTGCGCGCATGCCCTGTCCTACTCGTGGTTCCACAAGGGCTTCAAGAACTGGATCGACAGCCTCGACATCGGCCGCCAGGTGCCCCACCAGGCCCGCCACTCCCTGGCCACCAGCCTGCTGCGCGCCGGGGCCAGCCTGACCCACATCCGGCGTTTCCTGGGCCATGTCTCTGAAAAAATGGCGGAGCACTATGTCCATCTTGCCCAGTCTGACCTGGAAGATGTTCTTCAGCAGGTCTGGGTTGCCGGCCCCGGCTCCGCCAGCCCCGGGGAACTGCTCGCGGGGGAATCCGCCCCGCTGTCCCGGGAGCAGGCCCAGGCCCTCGCGATCGACCTGTCGCGGCGCAGCACCCCGGCCGAGGGCGGGTTCTGCACCTTCCAGCCCGTCGTGGACGGCGGTGCCTGCCCGTGGAACCTGGACTGCGGCAACTGCGGCAAGTTCGTGCTGTCCGGCGCTGACCTGCTCTACTGGCGGCGCAAGCGCGAGCAGTGGCGGCTGCTCGCCGAGGGCGCGCCCGACGACGCGACTGCCGACTACCTGCACGCGTACTTCGAGCCGACCGCCCGCGCGATCGACGGGCTGGAGAAGGCCCTCGCCGGCCTGGGGCTCCTCGATGACGCGCTCGCGCTGGACATGCGCAAGCCCCAGGACTACTTCCACCGCGTCTGGAGCACCGCCTTCCGCGCGTCCGACCTCGCTGTCGCCGGCGATGATGAGCAAGACGGCGAGGAACAGGAGGAAAGCGCGTGAGCACCGAAGCGGCCCTGGCCGCGCGCCGGCGCAGCACCGAGGCCGCCCTCGGCCGCGTCCGCGACGCGGTCACCCGGCTCCGCCGGGAGAAAACGCAGGTCAGCGTCGCCGCAGTCAGCCGGCGGGCCAACGTGTCCCGCACCTTTATCTACGGCAACCCCGACGCCAGGGCCGCCGTCGCCGACGCGATCGCGGCGGCCGGGGAGAAGCGCACCCGGATCCTCGACGCCCGCGACGACGAGCGCGAGGCCACCTGGCGCGAGCGGGCACTGAACGCCGAGGACGCCCTCAAGGCCGCCCATAACGAGATAACCGTCCAGCGCACCCGAATCGGCGAGCTCCTCGGCCAGGTCAGGGACCAGCAGTCCGAATGGACCCAGGAAGCCGTCCAGCGGATCACCACCGAGAACACCACGCTCAAGCAGCGCGTCCGCACCCTCACCGCCGGCAACCGGACCCTCGAGGAGAAACTCAAGGCCGCACGGGAGAACCTCCGGTTCCACGACAAGCGCATCGCCGACCTCGAAGCCCAGCTCGCCCCGCCGGAATAGGCTCGGCAGCACCAGCCGCGCGGGCAATTCGTTAAAGTCCTGCCCGCCATACGGCGGGCAGGACTTTAACATCCCGCCACGCTGGTTTCGCCTGTGACCGCCCAGGGCGACGTGACCGGAGGACCGGTGCCGGTCATGGCGCAGAGCACGGTCGTGTCCAGATGCGGAGCTTGCCCAGGACGCGGAAGCCTGCCTGCTGCGCCGCCTCCAGGCTGGAGCCCTGCTCATAGCCGGCAACCGGCAGGTGCGGATGCAGTCCGCCCGCAGCCTGCTGGACGTCGGCCCATAGCCGGTCCGGGGCAAGTCCGGCGCTGAACACGTTGGAGATCCCGGCCACCCCGTCAGCGGCATAGACGACGGCGCCGGCGATGATCGCATCCTCCCGCCGGCATGCCAGGATCGCGCAGCGCGGATCGGACAGCAGACCTGGCAGGAACACCGGGCCGTCGCCGCTGCCGCCGGCCCACGCCGTCTCCCAGTCGCCCAGTTCGCCTGGCCCGGTGACTTCATCCCACGACAGGCCGTCATCCGGCAGCCCGTCCGGCTCGCCGTCACGGACGATCCAGGTGGCCTCGCCTAGGAGCCCGAAGCCCGCCGGGGCCAGATCGAGCCGGGCGAAACTGTCCTTGACCGCAAAAGACCGGGACGGCTCCGCAGCCGCCAGTGCTTCCGGCGCGGTCACCCCCGGGCGCAGGGTAATCGCGTTCGGGTACAACCGCAGATGGTGCCGCGGGCTGCTCCACAGGCGGGAACTGAACGCTCCCGGGTACCCGTGCGACCGGCAGACGGCATCGCACCAGGATGCGTTGTTGGCCACGGCGGCACCGAGCAGCCCCATGCTGCGCATGCGGCGATCAAACCAGTGCCGCGGCCGCCTGTCACCTCATTTACTGCAGCGCCGGCCAGGGATTTCGGCGCCGGTCAAACTTCACTCAGACACGGCACTGACCGCTGAGACCGAACACACGCGGTCAGAACTCGCAAATGACCGTGGTCAAGAACTCACGAGCGAACCCACGGGAGTGCCGGCGAACCGGCGAACCGGCGATCGCCTCCTCCGGAAGAAATCAGCACGCCGAATCACCGGGAAACCCTGCAGCTAACGTCGCTGACATGTAAGCTATGAATATCAGCAGGTCAGGGGATTAAATCTGACTCTCCAGTCGGTAAAGGGCACTGGCAGAACAGGCCCCATGGCGGCCTGCGCGACCCGGTCACGCCGGGCAAGGCCCTTACGCCCAACGAGCAGTACGCCGCCATGGTCGAGGCCGCGGGTTACGTCCCGGTCCCGCTCAGCGCGAACGACTACGTCGAGCTGCTGCCGGTGTCCTGGAACGTGATCAACAAGGACGGCGTCAGGCTGCACAACCGCACCTACGACTGCGGCACGCTCACGCCTTTCCGCCGTCAGCACTCCGGTGTCGAGCGCAGGAAGGGCCTGTGGGAGGTGCACTACGACCCCTACGACGTCACCCGGGTCTGGGTCCGCAACCACCACAGCAAGGACGGCGGCTGGATCACCGTTCCCTGGAAGCACCTGCGCAGTGCCCCGGCCCCGTTCGGCGAGCTGGCCTGGCAGCACGCTCGCGAGATCCTGGCCCGCCGCGGGCAGGACCAAGCCACCGAGGCCGAGATCGCCCAAGCCGCCTCCGACCTGCTCGACCGGGCCGGACGCGGCCCCGCGAGCGGCGACCCGGCCATGACCAAGAGAGACCGGCGTGTCGCCGGGCGTACCCGGGCCACCAGTTCCCCCTCTGGGCCCCGCCCAGTCCCCGACCCTGGTGACGAAGATCCGGAGTCCACCGAATTCCCAGCCGAATCACACGAGGAGGCTGGGCTGTCGGCCGCGAAGGTCATCCCGCTGCCGGTGTTCGACGCGCGGAAGGAGGCCGAGCTATGGCGGTACTGACCCAGCTCAGCCAGCTTGAGGACCGTCACGTCCCGACCACCACGCTGGAGGGGTGGCGGCGCTTCGTCGAGTCCGACCCGGCCATGTTCGAGCTGCTGTCCCGCGATGAGTGGGTGGCCCTGCTGGATGACGACCGGACCGCCTACAACGAGGCCCGGATCGCGCACCACGCCGAGCTTTCCGTGGTGACGACTTCGGCCATCCAGGAGATCAGCAACGAGGGCCGCCTCCTGACGCTGATGAACCAGCGGGAGAACGGCGCCCGGCGCGGACTGATCGTCTCCGGAGGCGCTGCCACGGGTAAGACCACCGCGATCAAGCAGCTCGGCCGGTTCCACGAGCTGCGCACCCGCCGTAGGTTCTCTGTTGGCGGCACCGACCGTATCCCGGTCGTCTACATCACCGCCCCGCCTAAGGGATCGCCCCGCAAGCTAGCGATGGAGTTCGCCCGGTTCCTCGGCCTGCCCATGACCTCCCGGGCGAACGCCACTGACATTGCCGACGCGGTCTGCCAGGTTCTGATCGATGCCCGCTGCGACATCGTCATCATCGACGAGCTGCACAACGTCAACATGGCGACCACCGTCGGCGAGGACTACTCCGACCACATGAAGTACTTCACCGAGCACCTGCCGGCCACGTTCGTCTACGCGGGCATCGACGTCGAGCGCTCTGGGTTGTTTACCGGAGTCCGCGGCAAGCAGCTCGCAGGCCGCTGCGCGCTGGTCACCACCGGGCCGTTCCCCTACCACGACGAATGGCAGCAGCTCATCGCGAGCATGGAGGCCACGCTCCGGCTCCACAACCACGAGATCGGAACCTTGGTGGCATCGGCGAAATACCTACACCAACGCACCGGCGGCATGATCGGCAGCCTGTCCCACCTCATTCGGGCCGCCGCCATACGGGCGATCCTCACCGAGACTGAGGCGGTCACCGTGCCTCTGCTGGACAAGATCCGTATCGACCACGCCGCCGAGTCCGCCACGCGGCGCACCAGCTCCGGGCGATGACAGTGGCAGCAGGCACCCGTCGGCAGGAACGGCGCCCGCTCCCCCGCCGCGTCCGGCCGGTGCAGAATGAGACCACCGTCTCCTTCGTCCAGCGCCTCGCCCACGTCAACCACATCCGGGCGGACGAACTGGCCGAATACCTGAATGCCAGAATGACCACGAGCGGTCGGCACATCAACGTCTCGCCCCAGGTACTGGCCGACGCTGCAGGAATCCACGCCGGCAACTTGATCCAAGCGCTGCCGCAGCTTCAGACGCGGCCAACTAGATCTGGCATAATCCCCGCTCCCGCGACGTCGGCCGAAGTGAGGCTGGCATGCCGACGTTGCATGGCCGGGAGGAACATCTTTTCCGCTGTCACTGTCCTGACATGGACCGACCAGAACGTGTGCCTACGGCACCAGCTCTGGACCGGCCACGGCGTGACCACTATCGAGGACCAGGCAGACGTCACCGGCATACCCGAGGTTGGCCGGGCACAAGCACGTCATCGGCGCCTCGCCCGCCATCACGGGCTCTGGCGCGTCCGTGACTGCTACGAGACCGCAGAGAAAACGATCGATTGGTCCAGCCGTGAGTCGTCTTCCCGGACAGCAAGACAGGAACGCATACGGCGATTGCTGGCCGCCAGCCGCACAGGTACCCTGCGTCGCCCCTACGACTATGCCTCCTACTACCCCGAAGTCGTCAGCGTCCTCAGCGTGCTCGCCTCCCCCTACTGGCAGCGGATGGCAGGGTCCGGCGACGCCGACGACGCCCTCCGCTTTTACCGCCAGATTGCGGCCAACGGCCTTACCAGCGGCACCCCACGGGAGAACACCCCGCTCCGCAATTGGATCGTGGAGCTCCGCGCGGCACGCGAACTTGGCTCAAGTTAATGACAAGGAAATCGGGCGCCTTCTGCCACTAACTTGAGCCACTGCACGTCAACACCCACCCGATGGCTCACGTCAACTGGCGAACGACAGTCCCTGTCCTATCTCAGTTGACGCAGGCTTGAGACTTGACCGTTGTGGCTCCGCTTTCAGGAAGCACTGTGTCGCTCGGATGCTTGCGCCGGACCCACCTAGTGGTCAGGTCCGGCACAACTGGCAACATGTTACTTTATGTAATCATATGAGCACTGAAAGTACCCATGGCGGTAAGCTTCAGTTCGCCACCAAGTCCGGATCGCGACAGGACGCGCACCCTGTCCCTGGCGGGCGACTTCAGTTCCGAGGTGTGCGACCGCGAACGGACGCGCGGAGACCGCGTGATCGCGGAACTCCCCTTCGGGTTCTGGCGGTACCTCCGGCCAGCCGCCACGAGCGGATCCTCTGGCGAACCCGCTTCTACCGCGCCTTTCCCGGCCAGGGACGGCGCCATGCGGTCTATGCCAAGCTCGCGGGCCTTCACCAGCTGCGCAACCGGATCGCCCATCACGAGCCCATCCATAGGGGCATGAGCTTCCCTGCCGGGTGTTGACAGTGAGGATCGAGCCGCCGAAAACGACCCGGATCGAACGGGTCCTGCGCGCGGCCGAGGCGATGTTCGAGCGGCAGCTCACCGAGACGACCATGGAGCGCTTGTCAGCCGAGTCGGTCGGCAAGCTGAAGGAGCTGATCGTCGCCGATGGCCCTGTCTCCGTTCCCGGCGCCGCGAGCGCGGGCGCCCCTGAGGGCGAGGACAGTGGTCAGGCCGCCGGCCGTGCGTTTCTGCAGGAGCTGAAGGAGGACCCGGGGTCGTTCCAGCCGATCCGGAGCGCGCTGCTGGCGGCGCTGTGCCAGGTGCGGCAGGCGGAGCTCACCGACGGTCTCGTGGAGCTGCTGGTCCAGCTGGTCCACAAGATCAGCGTGCGGGCGGAGAAGAAGGTCGAGGGAGAGATCAACGCGGAGTTCCGGCGGGCGCACGGCAAGAACGGGATCCTGGTGAAGCTCGCGACGGCGGCGCTGGCTCTGCCGGAGGAAATCGTCCGCAAGGCCCTGTACCCGGTGGTGGGCAGGCGGACGCTGGAGGACATCATCGCTGAGGCCAAGGCGAACGAGAAGGAGTTCAATACCCGGGTCCGCACGAAGCTGCGCGGCTCCTACTCCCGGCGCGGACTGCCCAAGCTGCTGCGGGCGGTGACGTTCGGCTGCGGTAACGAGGTCTTCCGGCCGGTCATGGACGCCCTGGCCCTGCTGCAGCGGTACGCGGACTCCGAGGAGGACTTCTACGCCGCCTCGGACGTGGTGCCGCTGGAGCACGTGGTGCCCGAGGACTGGAGGGAAGCGGTCGTCGATCCCGACACCGGGCTGGTCGAGCGGATCCCGTATGAGCTGTGCGTCCTGGTGGCGCTGCGCACGGCGATCCGGCGGCGGGAGATCTGGGTGGAAGGCGGCAATACCTGGCGTAACCCCGACCACGACCTGCCGGTCGACTTCGAGGACAACCGGGACGTGCACTACGAGGCGCTGTCCAAGCCCCGCGATCCGGCCGACTTCGTCGCCGACCTCAAGAAACGGCACGCCGCGGCGCTGGGCCGGCTGAACAAGGGGCTGAGGAAGGGCACCGCCGGCGGCGTGCGGATCACGAAGAAGAAGGGCGAGCCGTGGATCACGGTCCCGCCCGCCGTCCGCCAGGCCGAGCCGGAGAACCTGGAGAAGCTGAAGGAGGAGATCGCCAGGCGGTGGGGTGTCATCGACCTCCTGGACCTGATCAAGAACGTCGACCACGCCACCCGGTTCACCGGTGAGTTCACCTCGGTGGCCTCCCGCACCGTCACTGCCGCCGATGTGCTGCGGCGCAGGCTGCTGCTGTGCACGTTCGGGCTGGGCACGAACATGGGCATCAAGCGGGTCGCCGACGGCACCGCGACGGTCCCGGGGATAGAGGCCGACACCGAGGTCGCGCTGCGCCGTACCCGCCGGCTGTTCGTCAACCGCGACAACCTGCGGGCCGCGATCCGCACCGTGGTCAACGCGACCCTGGACGCCCGCGACACCTCGCTGTGGGGGCCGGGCACAGCGTGCGCGTCGGACTCCCGCAAGTTCGGGTCGTGGTCGGCGAAACCACATGACCGAGTGGCACCAGCGCTACGGAGGTGCCGGGATCATGGTGTACTGGCACGTCGAACGAAAGAATGTCTGCATCTACAGTCAGGTGCGGTCGACCACGGACGCCGAGGTCGCCTCGATGATCGAGGGCCTGCTCCGCCACCTGACCTCGGCGGAGATCGACCGCCAGTACACCGACACTCACGGTGCCTCGATCGTCGGGTTCGCGTTCTCCCACCTCCTGGATTTCAGGCTGCTGCCCCGGCTGAAGAACATCGGGTCCGCGCGCCTGTACCGGCCGGGCCTGACCGAAGGCGAGGCATGGTCGGAGCTCGACGGGGTCCTGTCAGGCAAGACCATCGACTGGGAGCTGATCGCCTGCCAGTACGACCAGATGATCAAGTACGCGACCGCGCTGCGCCTGGGAACGGCCGAGGCGCACCAGATGCTGCGCCGGTTCACCCGCGGCGGCCCCAAGCACCCCGCCTACCGGGCGATCGAGGAACTCGGCCGGGTCATCCGCACAATCTTCATCTGCGACTACCTGGCGGAGGAGGACCTGCGCAGGGAGATCCACGAGGGCCTGAACGTGGTCGAGAACTGGAACTCAGCAAATAAGGACATCTTCTACGGCAAGGCCGGCGACCTGACCGGTGACGACAAAGAGCACGTGGAGGTCTCCGCGCTTGCCCTGCACCTGGTCCAGGCCGCGATCGTTTACCTCAACACCCGCATGGTGCAGCTCGTCCTGGCCGAGCCGAAATGGCAGAAGAAACTCACCGACGCCGACCGGCGCGGCCTGTCCGCCCTGTTCTGGACCCACCTCAACCTCTACGGGGATTCGAGCTGGACATGAGCAAACAGCTCGACATCGGCCCCGCGCCAGCCCCCAGCCCGGAACTCTGAATGGCGCCCTGTTACTGGTAACGGAACGAAAAGTCACGTTAAGGACCCCGTGAGGTCGGGCTTAGCGTGACGGGCCGTTCCATAGCTACATCCGCGTGCTTGTTCGAGTGCGGGTCAGAACGGGGGCTTGTCGCTGCAGGGGCCGTTTTCTTCCCAGTCGGGGACCCGGCGTCCGGCGGTAGATCCGTAGCGGGGCCTCGGCGAGGGTGTTGCCGGATCCGGTTCCCTGGCCCGGCGATCCCGCGTGGTTCACGCGGCCACTGGCGGCCTTTCCCGGCTGACTGCGTCGAGCAGCAGCGTCGCGGCCACCGTCGCCCCGTCGGTGCGGATCGTGCCGGCCACGGCGGTCGCTCGCGCGTGGGTCTTGGGGGCCAGGGCCTTCCTGAGCGCGGCTGACAGGGACTCTGCGGTCGGAGCCGGACCATCGTGCGCTGCGCCGATGCCCAGTTCGGTTACCCGGCCGGCCCAATAGGGCTGGTCCCCTGCCTGGGGCACGACAACCTGGGGCGCGCCAGCCCGGGCGGCCGTCGTCGTCGTGCCCGCGCCGCCGTGGTGCATGACGGTGGCCACCCGGCCGAACAGTGCCTGCTGGTTGACCTCGCCGACGGCGAGGCAGTCGTCCCGGTCATCGATCAGGGCGAGATCGGCCCAGCCGCGGCCGACGAGCACACGGCGGCCCTGCGCGCGGACCGCCTCGATCGTCACCCGGGAGGCGTCCTCCGCGACGCCGCGCATGCTGCCGAAGCCCACGTACACCGGTGGCGTGCCCGCATCCAGGAACGCCACCAGCTCGGCCGGCAGCGGGCGTTCGTCCGGCAGGATCCACGCCCCGGTGTGCGCAACGTCCAGGCCGGGCGTCCCCTGCCACGGGCCCAGGGTCGGGTCCGCCGCGAGCCACAGGTGGCCGGTGAACATGAACTCGCGGACGTCATCCACCGGTGGAAGGCCGATCGACGCCCGGTGGGCGTTGATCGGCGGACCGAACAGCGCGTTCCAATCCTGGGTGAACAGGATGTCCAGCACCATCGGGGCAAAGGTCGCGTACCCGTTGGGGATGGCCAGCTTCTCGGCCACCGACCCCGCGACGAAGTGCGACATGCCTGTCGCCAGGAGCACGTCACATCCCACGGCCGCCGCGGCGACCGTGTCGTACTGGGCGGCGATGAACTCCGCCACGCGCCGGGACCGTTCCTGGGCCGTCGACGGCCGCTCCCACGATCGCCATGCACGGCCGAACGGCACCAGCGGGACGCCGACGCCGGCCAGCAGCTCCACGAACTCCTCGTCCGGCGGCGCGCACACCCGCACCTCCGCGCCGAGTTCCCGCAACCGCACGGCGAGTCCCGCCATCGGTTCGACGTCCCCGCGCGACCCGTACGTCGACAACAGCACACGCATTTTGCGACTCCCATTTCCGTAGCTTCTGGCCTCGGCTGGCTATTCTGCGGCACGACCCGGGTCTTGCCGCAAGCCCCCCGGTCCGCTATACGTTGAAAGTGGAGAGGAGTGGCGATCGCCCGCCCGCTCCTACGGATCAGAAGATTAGGCCGCAGAGAGGATCTGCCCTCTCCGTGCGGCGGAACAAAGAACCGTCCCGTAAACGGACGTTTCCGGGACGGTCGCGATCTTTGCGAGGAACCCCAGGTCGGCCTGTCCCGAAACCCGTCCCGGAACAAGGTATCGGCCGGTGAGTTCCGGGCAGGAACTTCCACCTACTGGAGGATGACGGTCAACTCCGCCGCGTTACTCGCCTCATCCGTGAGTACCACGACGCTGTCACCGGATTCATCCCGCCGCCCGACGCCCGCTGGCAAGCGCTCATGCCGGCCGACGGCGACGAGATCATCGCCCACCACGACCTGGCCCCCTGGAACCTTGTCATCGACGATCGCCAGTGGGCGTTCATCGACTGGGACACGGCCGCGCCCGGCACCCGGCTCTGGGACCTCGCCTACGCCATGCACGGGTTCGCGCCGCTAAGCGCTAATCCCGCCTTCCAGCGTGACGACGCCGGGCGCCGGCTGCGCCTCATCGCGGACGCCTACGGCCTCACCGAATCCCAGCGCCTGGACATCATTCCTTTGCTCCTCCGCCGGACCCAGGCTATGCACGACTTCCTTGCGCGCCAGGCCGTCCAGGGCTCCCAGCCCTGGACACGGCTATGGCAGGAGGGCCACGGCGACGCCTGGCAAGCTGACACCTGCTACATCGCGCGGCGCGAACGCCAATGGCATCGGGCGCTCCTCGGATAATCCCGCCTGACCACTGTCGCACGGCTCAGGGTGCCCTCATGGGAGGCTGTTGCCGCAGATGATGACGGTCTGCCAGCTGTGCCCGAACAGCGACATGGCCAGCTGTGCTGCCTGATCGAGGACCATCGCGGGGAATCAGGATCTGGTGGTCGGGCGGCGGCTCGGACCTGATGACCAGTTCGGTCATGCCCATGACGGTTCCTGCCACCTCCGCCACCAGCACCACGATGCCAGTTTCTGCCGCCCCGCTGAGCAGTTCGTCGAAGTAGCGCCTGACAGGGGGTGCCTCGGGTACCCGGTAGCCAGACGGGTCGAGTGCCGCATGCCGTTCGCCGTTGGCCATGCGCAGTTGCACGAGCGCGGGCACGTCCCCAGCCCGTGCCATCGCCCGCAGCCTTGCCCTCGACGGGCGGGGAAGGCTGCTCGATATCGGCTGCGGGCCTGGAACGGTGGCCCTGCGGCTCGCGCCGCTGTTCGAGGCGGTCGTCGGCCTCGATCCCGATGCGCAGATGCTGGCCCGTGCGTCCCTGGCGGCGGTCGGGCGGGGCGTCGGCAACGCCTCCTGGGTATGCCAGCGGGCCGAGGCCCTGCCGGCCGGCCTTGGCAGCTTCCGTGCCGTGACCTTCGCCGCGTCGTTCCACTGGATGGACCGGTCCCTGGTGGCCTCTGCTGTCGCGACGATGCTTGACCAGGGCGGGGCGGCGGTGCAGGTAGACGCGCCTGGCTACCGGACCGACGAACTGGCGGCGGAGACCCGGCGGGGCTCGCTTCCGTTTCCGCCCCCGCCCGACGACGCCCTCGACCAGCTACGGCGCCAGTACCTGGGCGGCGACAAGCGGGCCGGACGCGGCATCCGCAACACGTCGCCCGCCGGTGAGGACGAGGTGTTCCAGGAGGCCGGATTCCCGCCTGCCGAGACAGTGACCGTGCCCGATCGGCGAACCCTCGAGCGAACCGCCGACGATGTCGTGGCGCAGGTATTCTCGTCCTCCTCGACCGCGCCGCACCTGTTCGGCGGCCGGTGCGAGGACTACGAAAGGGACATGCGGGAGATCCTGGCGCAGGCCTCTCCCTCGGGCCGGTTCTCTGTTCGCCTCCCCGACAACATCCTGCGCATCTGGCGAGTGCCGGCCTTATCCGGGCACCTGCTGGTAACCGGCGGGCCATGCATGACCGCGGGCGCGGCGCAGGGTCGCGGCGTCCGCGGCTGGCCGACCGACCCCTGACGGTCGGCCAGGTCGGGGTGCTGGTCGCGCAGCAGGTCCCGAACCAGCTCCGCCGTGGCCTCGACTCGGCGTGGGTCATGGCAGCCGGTGAGGCAGGCTCCCGGCGCGCGATCGAGGAAGCCAACCGTCCGGAACGGGAACTACAGTTCCGTCGGGACCTCAAGGCGAGGGAGCAGGAACAGGTCCCTGGCATCGCGAAGCAGGTCGTCGTCCGCTGGCACGGCTGAGCCGGGCTTACCATGTCGTCCGTGCTTCCCACGACTGCCGAGCTGACCGACGACCCGCACCCCGCGCTCGCCCGGCTGCGAGAGCGCGATCCCGTCTGCTGGCTGCCGTCGCTTGGCGCCTGGCTCGTCACCGGTCACGGCCTCGCGACCGAGGTGCTGCGGGACTACCTGACGTTCACCGTTGACGATCCGAGGTTCACGACCGCCCAGGTCACCGGCCCCAGCATGCTGTCGCTCGAGGGCGCCGCGCACGCCAGGCACCGCGCGCCGTTCGCGCACGCGTTCCGGCCCGCGGCGCTGAGCGGCATCGCGGATTTCGCCGCCGCCGAGGCGGCGCGCCTGACCGAGGGCATCTCCCCCGGCGGTTCCGCGGAGCTGCGGGCCACCGTCGCGGGGCCGCTGGCGGCCGCGGTCATGACCCAGGCTCTTGGCCTCACCGAGGCGACGCCGGCGATGGTGCTCGCCTGGTACGCCGACATCGTGGCCGCCGTCTCGGCGCTGGCCGGCGCGGGCGTCAGGGAGGCGCCCGCCGTGCGTTCCTTCGCCGAACTGGCCGCCAGCGTTCGAGCATCGATCCGGTCCGGCCACGTATCGCTCTTGGCAGAGGCCGCGGGGGCCGGGGACCTGTCCGAGACGGAGACGGTCTCCAACGCGGCGGTGCTCCTGTTCGGCGGGATCGAGACGACCGAGGGGATGGTACTCAACGCGGTCTGGCATCTGCTCAGCGATCCCGCGCAGTTGCGCCTGGTGAGGGCAGATCCGGCGTTGCTGCCAGCCGCGATCGAGGAGTCGCTGCGACTCGAGCCCGCCGCCGCCGTCGTGGACAGGTACGCCACGAGGGACGTGCGGCTTGGCGGGGTAACGATACGGGCGGGTGACCCGGTCACCGTGTCGATCACGGGCGCGAACCGGGATCCCGATGTCTTCGGCGATCCGGACCGGTATGACATCCGCCGCGAGAACGCCGCCCGGCATCTCGCGTTCGCGCACGGCCCGCACTTCTGCCTCGGCGCGCACCTGGCACGCGCCGAGGCCATCGCGGCGGTGGGCACGCTGCTCGGCGGGCTGCCGAGGCTGCGCCTTGACCTCAGCCGGCCAACAGCTCCGCGCGGCCTGGTCTTCCGTAAGCCGCCTGCCCTGCACGTCCTGTGGGGCTAGCGGGCGCCACCGCTCCCCCATTCGCACAATCAAGATCGTCATCTGGAACGTGCCGGGGTGACTCCGGCCGCTAAGCGGTACCCTCTGCCGCCATGGCGAGCGCCTGCCGTTCGCGCTCGGGATCCAGGCCGGGCCCAGGGCAGCCCGGCTGTGACGGCGGGTCTCCCTCGGCCCGAAGCCACGCCCACGTGTCCGCTACGGTCTCCTCGACCGGACGGCAGTGCAGCCCAGCCGCGTACGCGGCCGAGACGTTCCCGGTGTGCAGGCCCGCTGCTTCGCTGTCCGGCGGAAGCCAGACCGGCAGTTCTGTCCACGGTTCGATGCCCGCCGCGGCGATGATCTGCGGCTGCACCCAGACCAGCGTGGCCGCCGAACCCGTCGCGGTTTTCGCCGCTTCAAGCAGGCCGCGCATGGTGGCGTGGCCGGGCTCGCTGACCGTGTTGAAGGCACCGACGATTCCCTCGTCCGCGGCGTGCAGCAGCCAGTCCGCGAGGTCACGGCAGTCGATGTACTGCAACGGCAGGTCGGGCGGCCCCGGGGCAAGAACGTCGCCGCCGCGCTCGATCCGCCGCAGCCACCACGGCATCCGCCCGACGAGCTCGTAGGGTCCCAGGATCAGGCCGGGCCTCGCCAGCAGGGCCCGGGGGCCGAATGCCTCGGCCGCCGCCATCTCGCCGCCTCGCTTGGCGGCGGCGTAGTCCTCGCTGTCCTGCGACGCGGGGTCACCGTCGACGACCGGCGCGCTCTCGTCCGCGCCCGGCGCGATTGGCCACCGGTAGACCGACCGGCTCGATACGTAGCAGTAGTGGCCGGCCCGGTCGGCCAGCAGCCCTGCCGCGTCCCTGACCGCGCGCGGCGCGGCGCTCCACGTGTCGATGACCGCGTCCCAGTCGCCGCCGGCGAGCGCGGCGGCGACTTCCTCGGGACTGTTCCTGTCGGCGTGCAGGGCCAGGGCCCCGGCCGGCGGCGGCCCGCTCACGCCCCTGTTCAGCGTCGTGACCTCGTCGCCCCGCGCGAGCGCAGCCTCCACTGCCGCGCGGCCGACATGGTGGGTTCCGCCGAGCACAAGCAGTCTCATATCAACATCATCGTGCACGAACCCTCAGGCACCGAGCGCGTTCGTCATCGGCGAACCGATCAGGCAAGGACCGTTCCGCCGTCGACGGTGAGGATCGACCCGGTGGCGAACGGCTGGGTGAGGCAGTACAGGTAGGCCTGCGCAAGCGCGCCGAAGTAGCGCAGCCCGAAAAACTGCCTGGCCTGGTCCAGGTCGAGGTGTTCCATGGTCATCAGCGCCAGCGGCTCCCCCGCGGTGAAGACGACGTGGTCGATGCTCTCCAGGTCATCGAAGAGCTCGCGGACCAGGCCGGGATCGGCGAGGTCCGCTGCCACGCCGCGGGTACCGGCCGGCAGTTCGGCGAGCGCCCGGTCGACGCTATCCGGGCTGCGGGAGACGACGGCGACCTCGGCGCCGTGGCCGGCGACCGCCCGCGCGTCCTCCTGATCCTGCCAGGCGGCAACGGGAACCGGCAGGCCTGGCGTACGCTCTCCGGCGTGCAGCTGGACAAGATCACGATCATCGTCGATGACTACGACCTGGCCATCGCGTTCTTCACCGATGCCCTTGGGTTCGACCTGGCGGAGGATTCCCCGTCGCTGACCAACGACGGCCGGCCGAAGCGGTGGGTCGTCGTCCGCCCGCCCGGCGGCGGTACCGGCATCCTGCTCGCCCAGGCGGACGGGGAACGCCAGGCCGCGGCCGTCGGCAACCAGATCGGCGGGCGCGTCGGATTCTTCCTCACCGTCGATGACTTCGACGCCGCGTACCAGCGGATGACAGCGGCGGGCGTCGAGTTCGCCACCGTGCCGCGCACCGAGCCCTACGGGCAGGCGGCGGTCTTCGTCGACATCGCGGGCAACCGCTGGGACCTGCTCGGCCCCGCTCCGGCCTGAGCGGGGGGGATCGAGACGCGAGCGCGGGCACGCGACCATTCCCGGCTCGCGCCAGTCCCGCCGTGCGTAACCAGAGCCTGGACCCGGCCGTGCAGGATTGGAGACGCCAGGCGGTCTCTGCGTAGGGTCGAAGACATGACCCTTTCAATCACGCACACGCCTGTGTACTGCATCGATCTCGACGAGTCGCTTGCCTTCTACACCGAGCGCCTGGGCTTCGAAGTCCGCAACGACGTCATCATGGGCCCGGAGATGCGCTGGCTGACCATCGCCGCGCCAGGCGACACCCACGAGATGCTCCTGGCCGCCGTCGACCACCACATCCCCGCGGTCGACCGGGTCGCCATGCGAGAGATCGTGACCAAGGGCGACCTGGCGATCTTTATCCAGGTGGAGGACCTGGATAAGACCTTTGAGTCGCTCCGCGCCGTCGGGGCCGAGATCCTCCAGGAGCCCATCGACCAGTCCTACGGCGTCCGCGACGCCGCGGTCCGCGACCCGAGCGGCAATCATCTACGCCTCAGTCAGCCGCTCGCCTCATGACGGAACCCGGCAAGGGCGGCGAGGACGCCCGCTAGGAGCGCGCGTGATTCCTCGCCTTCGATGAGGCCATCGGGGCCGATCATCGGCGCGGTGACCGGCACCCGGGCGCAAGCGGCGTCGATGATGCGGGCGTGCGCGTAGCCGAGCACGCTCGCGAGCTCACCGTGTGCGCCTTCGGCGCCCCTGGGCGAGGCGTTGACCCAGCCCACCGGCTTGTCGTAGATCGAGCCTGGCTGCCCGTCGCCGATGGTCCAGTCGAGCAGGTTCTTGAAGGATCCTGGCAGGGCTCCCGCGTACTCGGGAGTGGAGAAGACGATCGCGTCCGCCTGGTGGATGGCATCGCGGAGCCTCTCCACCTCCGGGTGCAGCGGATGCCGGTCATCGTCGGGGTTGAACGGCGGCAGGTTTGCCAGGCGCGCATAGACCAGGCAGTCGATTCCCGGCGGCGAGATCCTGACGGCGGTTCGCAGCACCGCCGTGTTCGTCGACGCCTCGCGGAGGCTTCCCGACACGAGGAGAAACGTCTGCGGCATGGTCGCGTCAGCGTCATGAGCCGGAAAGCTATTCCGGGCGGGACTCCCACCGCTGGGTCCTCCAGCCGACCGCACGCTCGGTGCCATGCTGAAACCATGATCTCGCCCGTCTCAGCCGCCGCGGGCCCGTGCCGCCGTATCGGCGGCCGCCAGCCTCGGCGTGGACTGTGCGGAGCCCGTGGTTCTTGCCGACGGCGCGAACGTGATCGTCCACCTGAGCCTGTCACCGGTCGTGGCGAAGGTCGCGGGGAGCACCCCGCCGTCCGCCCTGACGGCGCGGCCTGGCTCAAGCGGGAGCTTGACCTGGCCCTCTTCCTGGCTCAGGCGGGCGCTCCCGTGATGGCGCCGAGCCGCGAAGTTCCCGCCTCGGTCCACCACCGCGACGGTCATGTGATGTCCTTCTGGACCCACCTGCAGCCGTCGGACACGGACCCGGCCGATGAGGCCACGATCGGGTCAATGCTCAGGGACCTGCACGATGCGGCGTCGTTGCGCACGCAGACCGGAACGCTTCCCGCAACATAGCCGCCCGCGGCAAGGTTGCGTGGAACGCGGGGCGTGAGTCACGCGTCCCTGCCCCTGCCTGCGACAGGCGAGGGCTGGACGCGGCAGTCAGCATCACCGCCAGTGATGCCCTAGCCGCAAGCTCGGTCCTTCAGGGCCGAGTAAGTTGACTCGGGCAGCGTTCTTGGCAGGCCGAACCGCGGCAGCAGGCCGGGATCCGGCTGTTGCCGTGGACCGCGGCGGCCATGCTCGTCTCTCCGGTCGCGGGTAAGCTAGTACGGCAACCGGCCTCATGGTCAAAACCCCGGCGATGAGGGTGGACAGCGGGAAACTGACGGCCGGCGCGAGCATGAGCACCCCCCGCACCCGGCCGAGCAGGTCGGGGGGCCCCCAGCGCTGGATCAGCGTGCCCCACACGGCGTTATCGAAACCGAGCGCCAGTCCGAATACCGAAAGGCCGACCGCCAGGCCAGGCAGCCCGCCGAGGAAGGGCGCGGCGGCGATGGCCACCGCCGCGACCTGGAACCCGCCCGCGAACCGGTCACCGCCCCACGCGACGGCGAGCGCCCCGACGATGCTCATCACCGCGATGCAGGCCAGCACGGCGCCGAAGCCGGCCGCGCCGTACCGTGCGTGCGCGAGCACGGGCAGCGTCACCTCGGTGGTCCCGGTGAGCGCGAAGTTCGCGGTCACCGGGACCACCGGGACGATACGGAGGAACCTGTCCCGGCGGAGCAGGGTCCAGACGCTGCCCGCGACCGGCTCGACCGTGCTGGCCGTGCTGGCCGTTTGCTCCGTCGGCGGGGCTTCCCCTGGCCCGGGCTGTGACCGCCGGGCGACGGAGCGGCCGACCAGTGACAGGCAGGTCGCGGAGACCAGGTACGACCCCGCGTCCACGGCGAACGCCAGGGCCGGCCCGTTCGTCGCCACCAAGATCCCGCCGATCACCGGTCCGAGCATCGAGCCGGCCTGGACGAAGCCGGTGTAGAGCGCATTTCCCGAGGTCAGCATCGTGTTGTCGATAAGGGATGGCATCAGCGTCATCGATGCGGGAAGGAACAGCGCCGAGCATGCGGGGTCCCCGTAGTCCTGACGAAAAATTCAACGGATATGCACCTGAGCTGCGATGATGTGGGGGCCGGCGCTGGGTTGCGAGATCACTTCCGCTACGTTGCGTGGCGCGTGTCGTCAGGTTGACCGCAGTGCTTCGAAGTCCGTGTGGGCCTGTTCGACGGCTTCGGGGTAGGCCTGCGCCTTTTCGTGCTCGGCGAGGACTCGGTAGATGCTGGCCAGGCTTGGGTTCTTCCCCTTGCGTTTCCCGCTGGGGATGATCAGGTCGGGGCGGATGGTCTCGACGGACTCGCCGGCGGCCTTGCGACGCAGGACGGTGTGGAGCATGTCATCGGTGATGACGGGTGGCCGTCCGCCGTGGTTGCCCTTGCGCGTGGCGGCGTCCAGGCCTTCGAGGGTGGCTTCGCGGATGTTCTCGCGTTCGGTCTCGGCCATTGCGGCGAAGAACCCGAACAGCATCCTGCCAGGGCCGGACGGGTCGTACATGCCGGGTAGCGATCCGGCGAGCATTTCCAGGACCAGGCCGTGGGCGGTTAGGTGGTCGGCGAGGGCGGTGAGCTCGGCGGCGTCGCGGCCGAGGCGTTTCATCTCGTACACCGTCAGGATGACGCGGCAGTGCGGGGCGTGCGCCTTGATCTGGCGGGCCAGCGTCAGCGCGGCCTCGAACTGGGGGCGGACCCGGACCCGTGTGGAGATCTTCTCGGAGAAGATCTTGTCGCGACCGATGCCGTGCGCGGCGAGCGCGTCCAGCTGCGACTGCAGCTCCTGCGTCAGCGAACTGCAGCGGGCGTACCCGATGCGAATGTCAGCGGTCGGCCCGTCCACGGAGACCGGAGCCGGCGGCGGTGTGCCGGGCCGCCACGGCTGGCCCGGGCCGCGGTCGGCCGGGGTCTGTTACCCGCAGCAGCTTCGAGAGCCGGGGAGCCTTGGTGAAGCGGCCGGTGTGGTACGTCCCGGCGACGGCACCCGAACGGGACCGGCACGGCGAACCCGGTTCGACGCCGCACCGGGGGCAGGGATACCGCTCGACCTCATCGGCGTCGGTCGGGTCGGCGTCATGATCGTGGACCGGATCTCGGGGTTCAGGAAGATCAAGGGATGCAGCCAAGGTACGGCGGAAACCGGCAATAGGATGATCTTGATGGGTGAGGATGCCCGGTCAGGGCAGTTGCTGGGTCTGTAGTCGGGGGTGCAGCGCGGTTTCGCTGTCCATCAACCCCTCGCGAGGCCGTCGCCCCTGGACACCCGACGAAGACCCGGACGGGGAGGACGAGTGACGTCGGCTGCACCCCGCTGGCAAGTACGTGATAATGGGCTGTTATCCGGTACGTCAGCGGCGCACGGCTGCGGCTGGACAGGCGGTCCGGGTTCACTGCCGGCGCGCGACTCGGGCACGTTATCCGGTACATCAGGTCCAGGACGCCGAGGAGGCAGAATGGCGAGGCGGACGATCACGATCGTCTTCGACGAGAACCTGACTGACGAGGAGTACGCCGACTTCGGGAACGGAATCTGGGGCGTCCTGAAGATGGCCCGCCCCGCAGGCGGGTTTCACCTGGAGAGCGACGGCGCCACCACAGTGCAGTACCTCAACGACCGGTGGGCGCAGCACGGCGGCCAGCTCCCGTGGCAGTGACCAGTGGCGCGACCGCGATCCGGGGCAGCGCCGTCACGATCGCCGAGGCGGCCGACGCGTTCCTGTCCTCGCCGCGGGCGGCCAGCTCCAACACCCGCCGCGCCTACGTCGGCGTGCTCGACCGCCGGGCCGCCTGCTCGCCGCCGTGCCCGGCGACGAGATCGCCGACGCGCTGCGCAGCCTGTGGGGCGAAAGCGCTCCGGCGACGTGGAACCGCAACCGGGCTGCCGTCGTGTCCTGGCTGGCCTGGTGCGCCGCCAAGAAGCGGTGGGCGGCCCCGCAGCTGCCGCCCGACGCCGAGCGGCGCAAGGAGAACAACGACGCCACCCGGGCGCTGCCCCGCGCCCGCGTCGAGCGGCTGCTGTCGCGCCGCGACGTCCCGATGCGGGAGAAGACGCTGTGGCTGATGCTCTACGAGACCGCTGCCCGCGCCAGCGAGATCCTCGCCCTCGACATCCAGGACCTCGACCTCGAGCAGCGCCGCGCGCCCGTCCGGTCCAAGGGCGGCGACACCGAGTTCGTCTACTGGGACACCGGCACCGCGCACCTGCTGCCCCGACTCCTGCGCCTCCCCGACGGCACCACGCGCACCAGAGGGCCGCTGTTCCTGTCCGCCCGCAGGCCGGTCCCCGCCCGCCGGCCCGCACCGCGCGACATCTGCCCGAACACCGGACGGGGGCGCCTGGGCTACGACCGCGCCCGCATCCTGTTCAAGAAGTACACCGGCGGCCTGGACCTTCATCAGCTCCGCCATTCCGCCGCGACTCATCTTGGCGACCAGAAGGTCCCGCTGCAGCTGATCATGGCCAAGACGCGCCATAAGTCCCCGCGCACCGTCATGCGCTACGTCAAGCCCGGCGACGAGGCTGTCGCCGAGGTCACCAGCCTGCTCGGACCGCCCCGACGCACTCACTGAACCGGGCCGCTAGCTGATAGCTCGGGGTACCTATCGCGCTGATCAGGCTCAACGGCATCGCGTGTACCTGATGACACCAGTCTTACCGACACGTTCTCCGCAAGTTCAGCCGCACTGAAGGTTCCTCACGGCGAACTCGCGGTGATAGCGGTCATCAGGGCCGGAATCACGTCGGGTTCGCTATCCGGGCTGGGATTCACTCGCCCCGCTGCTCGCCGACGGCCAGGTGGTGGCCGCCGGGCCCGCGAGCGTCGCCGTGACCACCGAGCATGTCTCGGCCGCGTTCAAGATCGACGTGCAGTATCACGACGGCCGCTTGCTGGGCCGGGCCGCGAGGCGCTGCCTACAGCCCTAGATAAGGGCGATTCCTGATGGCCGGGTGAGGCGGTGTATTGCGGCGGGGGAGCCGGCG
>Ga0066797_1000119_pt1 | contig 23773 bp, 19 predicted proteins | sample PersoiDNA2013193_FD_76335 | JGI IMG/M metagenome (GOLD analysis project Ga0066797, IMG submission 76335) | Permafrost soil microbial communities from the Arctic, to analyse light accelerated degradation of dissolved organic matter (DOM) -... | ecosystem: Environmental > Terrestrial > Soil >... | reverse complement strand
GGCCGGCTCCTGGCCGCCCGCCCGTGGGGTCATATCGCCGCATTCCGGGCAGTATCACCGGTCGCGGCAAAGATCTGGTCCGAAAATAAGACCTTAGCCGGGCACGGTTTTAGAGCCGACGGCGCAAACCGCCGCCGGCTCTAAAACCGTGCCCGGCTAAGGTCTTATTTTCGGACCAGATCTTTGCCGCGACCGGTGATACTGCCCGGAATGCGGCGATATGACCCCACGGGCGGGCGGCCAGGAGCCGGCCTAGGCATGGCCGGCCGTGCGGCGGCGGGCCAGCAGCGCGTCGGCCAGGTCCGCGAGCGCGAAGCCGTGGGCGTCGATGACCTCGACCGCCCGGGCGGGGAAGGCGGCGAGGCCGTGGCAGGCACCGGCGATGGCGCCGGTCATCGCGGCGATCGTGTCGCAGTCACCGCCGAGGGACGCGGCCAGCAGGCAGGCCCGCCACGGGTCGTCTGGCACGGCGCTGAGCACGGCGAACGCCGCGGGTACCGACTCCTGGGTCGCCAGGCTCGTGCCGACGAGCGAGTAGATCACCTCGGCGGCCTGCTCCGCGGGCAGGCCGGCGACCAGGGCACCCGCCCACTGGATGCGGGTCCCGACGTCGGCGCCCGCCACCCAGTGGCCGCGTTCGGCGCCGAGTCGGGCGGCGGCGATCGCTACCTCGGCCGTCTCCGGGGTGCCGGCCCCGCTCACACAAGCGCTTACCGCGGCGGCCACGGCGGCGGCGCCGGCCAGCGCTACCGACGTGTTGTGCGTGACGAGGCTCGCCTCCTGCACGGCGTCGGCCAGCGCCGTCAGGTTGCCCGCAGCGACCATGATGCCGACCGGGGCGATCCGCATCGCCGCCCCGTTCGTATCGCCGCTCGCGCCGGCCTCCTCCGGCGGGGTGCCCGCCAGTACCGCGTCGATCGCGCGGCGGGTGGAAGGGCCGAGCAGGTCAAGCGATCCGCGGGCGGCCATGCCGCGTTCCCAGGCGGCCAGGGCTGCCGCCAGCTCGCGCGGATCGACGCGGCTGGCTGACGACGACAGCAGCAGGCGGGCAAGCAGCACGGCCTGTTCGGTGTCGTCGGTGACGGCGCCCGCGGGCATGCCCGCCGCGATCGGGTGGCCAGGCGGTGCGGCCTCGAAGCCGGTCAGCAGCGGCCCCCAGCGCCGGGTGATCTGCTGTCTGGACAGCATCTGGGTGGGCATGCCGAGCGCGTCGCCGATCGCCAGGCCGTACAGAGCGCCCCTGGCGCGGTCCTTTTCCTGCACGGAAGACAACGAAGGCATCCCCTAGTGTGCTTTTGCCTGATTGATGTTATTTTGCCGGGTTATAGGTATCGACGATACCGGCGGTGAGAAAAGAGCAGCAGGTGAGCACAGGAGCACAGCAGCGTCCGCTCGGTCTTGAGACCAACGGGATCAACGTCATCGGCGAGGACGAGCGAAAGGGCTCGCCGAGTAGCCTGTTCTGGCCGTGGTTCGCGGCCAACATCTCGGTGCTCGGGCTGGCCTACGGAGCCTACGTGCTCGCCTTCGGCATCTCGTTCTGGCAGGCGTGCGCGGCCGGTCTTATCGGGATCATCGCGAGCTTCCTGCTCGTCGGGTTCATCTCGGTGGCCGGGAAGCGAGGGTCGGCGCCGACGCTGGTCCTGTCCCGCGCGGCGTTCGGCGTGCAGGGCAACAAGCTGCCCGCCCTGGTGTCCTGGATACTCAACGTCGGCTGGGAGATCGTGCTCACCGTGCTGGCGACGCTGGCCACCGCCACGGTGTTCCACCGGCTCGGCTGGAGTTCCGGCGACGTCACCAAGGTGATCGCCTTCCTGGTCATCACCGTGCTGATCGTCGGGAGCGCGGCCCTCGGCTTCGGGGTGATCATGCGGCTGCAGGCCATCATCACCGTGGTGACCGGGATCTTGACCGTCGTCTACTTCGTCCTCGTCGCGGACAAGATCCACTGGCACACGGTCTCGGCGCTGCACTCGGGATCCGCGCAGGCGTTCCTCGGCGCGACCGTGCTGGTGATCACCGGGTTCGGCCTCGGCTGGGTGAATACAGGCGCCGACTACTCGCGCTACCTGCCGCGGCGCACGTCGGGCTCCGCGGTGGTGTGGTGGACGACGTTCGGCGCGTCGATCGCGCCCATCTTCCTGCTCGGGTTCGGGCTGCTGCTCGCCGGGTCATCGACCGCGCTGTCGGCCAAGATCAACACCGACCCGATCGGGGCGCTCGCCACCATCTTGCCGACCTGGTACCTGGTGCCGTTCGTGATCGTCGCGGTGCTCGGCCTGGTGGGCGGCGCGGTGCTCGACATCTACTCGTCGGGTCTTACGCTGCTCGCCGCGGGGCTGCGCGTGCCGCGCTGGTCGGCCGCGCTGCTCGACGGGGTGCTGATGATCGTCGGCACGATCTACGTGGTGTTCTTCTCCACGAACTTCATCGGGCCCTTCGAAGGGTTCCTGATCACGCTGGGCGTGCCGATCGCCGCCTGGTGCGGGGTGATGCTCGCCGACATCGCCCTCCGCCGTTCGGCCTACGCGGAGGCCGACCTGTTCTCCTCGCGTGGCCGGTACGGAGCGGTGCGGTGGGTGCCGGTGGGACTCCTGGTGCTCGGTAGCGTCATCGGGTTCGGGCTCGTCGCCAACACCTACGCGAGCTGGCTGTCCTGGCAGGGGTACCTGCTCGGGCCGTTCGGGCTCGGCGGCAAGACCGGCGCCTGGGAGTACGCCAACCTCGGGGTGATCGCCGCGCTTGCGATCGCGTTCGGTGGCTGGCTGGCGCTCGGCCGCGCGGCGATCCGGCGGCAGGAGGCCGCGCCCGCCACGGCCGACTCGCGGGCCGGAGCCAGCGCATAGCAATCAGCGGCCTGATCAGGGGTTCATGAAATATTAACGGATTCACCGAAATATTTCCGTTTCGTTAACAGCGCCCGTCCTACGTTCCTGGTACGCCCAGCCAACGAGAGGGAGGGCCCGTTGCGTAGCGCAACAAGACCCCACGGAATCAGCAGAAAAGTACCCAAGCTTGCGGGCAGGCTGTCCGTCGTAGCCGTTTCGGTAGCGGCGGCCGTCTCGTTCGCTGTCGCCGGAGCCGTTCCGGCCAGCGCGGCGACCGCCACCAGCACGGCGGCTGCCGGCAGGCCGGCTGACCTGGTGAAGCCCACGACGCCGTCGGACGTGCCGTACGCGCTGCCGGTGAAGCTGCCGTCCACGGCCAGTTCGCCGGCCGTGGCGGCGGATGCCCCGTACACCCCGGCCGTGCTGAACCTGATCGCCCAGCTTGAGCCGGGTAGCCCGCCGACCGAGGCGGAGCTGGCGAACGCCAGCATCCTGTTCCACGGTGGCACCAACGCCACCTGCAACAACGTCGGTCCCACGGCTGCACCGACCGGGACCAGCCCGAGCATCATGCCCCCCTGCTGGACCGACGCGCAGGGCGTCAACACGTTCTCCGGCCCGAATGCCGAGGCGACGACCGGGCCGACCACCTTGATGAACCTGGCGTCGTCCTTCGACAACGAACTGGCCAACGTCTGGGGCAAGACCGAGGGAACCGAGGCCCGCGAGCTGATGGTGACCGGCCTGTTCGGCCCGCAGACCGACATTGACCGGCTGCCGAACTGGGGCCGGAACCTGACCACGACAGGCGAGGACCCCACCCTGAGCGGCACCATGGTCGCCGCCCAGATCAACGGGATCCAGGGCGTCGGGACGCTGTCGCAGATGAAGCACTTCGCGGTGTACAACGGGCAGAGCCAGAACACCAACACCGAGATCTCCGACCAGGCCCTGCATCAGGTTTACCTGACCCCCTATGAGTCCGGGTTCGTGAACGCGCAGGCCGCCTCGACCATGTGCTCCTACCAGATCTGGCAGGACACCTCGACGACCCTGCCGTCCTTGGTCTCGTCGCTGTCAAGCACGGCACCGGTGAGCCCGTACGCGACCGCGGGCGGCAATCCGCGGACGTGGCCGCTCAATGAGTCGCACTACTCCTGCGAGCAGCCGCTCACCCTGACCTACGCGCTGCGAAACCTGTGGGGGTCGGTGGCGATGGTCGGGTCCGACTACCCGGCCACCCACAGCACCAGCGCCATCTCCCAGGGCGAGGCGCAGGAGCAGCCCACCGCCCGCGGCTACTTCAGCGACAGCAACAGCCTCAGCACGACCTCAAGCGGCGGGTTCTCCGGGCCGCCGTCTGCCTTCGACGCCACCGGTGACACCTGCGCCGACGCGTCAGGGAACGCCGAGTCCTGCTCTGCGGCGGGCGCGGTGCACGTGGCTGGTGTTCCCGGCGCGGGCTGCCCGGCCACGGGGTGCACGCTCGTGCAGGCGGTGGCCAACGGCTCCGTTCCGCTGTCCGTCTTCAACCAGGCGCTGGCGGAGATGCTCTACCAGGAGCAGCGGTTCGGGATGCTGGGCTGCAACCAGACCCCGGTCGCCGCGAGCTGCACCAACCCCGGCGGGGTGAACGGCGACACCAGCGGTAACGCGCTGCTGCCGACCGGCCCAGCGCGCGGCGCGACGCCGACGGCTGACCTCGGGACCAAGAACGGCGACGCCGCGGTCGTCGAGCGGGAATCCGAGGAAGGCGCCGTGCTGCTGCAGAACAACAGCGCCACGCTGCCCATCACCACGAGCGACCTGCGCGGCGGCGTCCTCGTCACCGGCCCCGGCGCCGAGTACACGATCGCGGACCCGACAGGCGAGGCATCCGTCGGATTCGCCGACCGGGACGCCATCAGCCCGCTTGAGCAGCTCAAGTCATTCACCGGCGACTCGGGCGCGTTCAGCTACGTGCCTGCCAACGCGCCATCAGGCGAGCCGGTGCCATCCTCGGCGCTATCGGACTCGGCCACCTCGGTGACCGGGCACCTGGACCAGACCACCGGGCCAGGGTCGCCGGCCACCGCCTCGGCCATCAACTTCACCACGGCCTCGGGAGCCGGCGGCCAGCTCGCCTCGGGTGACTACACCTGGACCGGCTACGTGTACGTGCCGGCCACTGACGCCTACACGTTCCGCTTCCAGTACAGCAGCGGCGTGGCCGCCTCCGGCGTGACGTTCAGCCTGGACGGCGCGGCCCAGAAGCTCGCCACCGCGGCGGACATCTACGGGAACGGCGTCACCGGAGCGCACAGCGCCGCGCTGCCTGGGTCGCCCACCGACACCGGGTACACCCAGGCCGGCCTCACGAACGTGGCCACCGCGGCGAGCACGCTCACCGGCGGCACGTACCACCAGGTCACGATCTCCTTCAACAACGCCACCAGCGCCCCGGCCAGCTTCCGCTTCGCCTACTCAAGGGCCAACGGCGACATCGCCGACGCGGCGGCCGCGGCCAAGGGCAAGTCGCTGGCGGTCGTGTTCCTGAACGACAGCGGTGCGAGCACCACCATCCCCAACCCCTACGGCACCGCACCGGCGACGATCTCGGCACCCGAGTCGCTGACCGCCGCCAACACCCAACTCGTCGAGGCGGTGGCGGCCGCGAACCCGAACACCGTGGTCGTGCTGAACACCACCAACCCGGTGCTGATGCCGTGGCGGGGCAGCGTGAAGTCCGTCCTGGAGATGTGGTTCTCCGGCGAGGAGGGCGGCACCTCGACCGCGCGGCTGCTGCTCGGCCTCGCCAACCCCGGCGGCCACACGGACATCAGCTGGCCGGCTAGCGCCACGGACACGATCTGGGGCTACAACGAGACGGTGCCGCTGTACAACGGCGACACCATCGGCCCGCACCTGGAACGCCTGAACGGCGGCCCTGGCGGGACGACCGACGAGACCGAGGGCATCTACAACGGCTACCGCTTCTTCGACAAGGAAGGCATCACGCCGCTGTTCCCCTTCGGCTATGGCCTGTCGTACACGAGCTTCGGCTACTCGGGGCTGCGCGTGACCCGCGCGTTCGACGGCGGGCTTGACGTCAGCGTCCGGGTGGCCAACACCGGTCGAGATACCGGCGCCGCGGTGCCCCAGGTGTACCTGGGCGCGCCGGACAATCAGAGCGCGGGCATCCAGTTCGCCGTGCGGCAGTTGTCCGCCTACGATCGGGTCACGCTGGAGCCCGGCCAGTCCACGCAGGTGACGATGCACGTGCCGCTGCGCCAGCTGCAGTACTGGTCGTCGGCCAGCCAGCAGTGGATCACCGCGAGCGGCAGCCGGACCGTGTACGTCGGCGCCGCCGACTCGCTGGCCAGCCTGCCGCTGCACGCCACGGTGACGATCCCGTCGTCGGCCACCATCACGTGTGACGACACCCAGCTCAGCGCCGTGCAGGTACAGGGCAACGTGGTCGTCCCGCCGGGTGCCTGGTGCGACATGATCGACAGCTCCGTCGCGGGCAGCGTCCTGATCAGCGGGACCGGCGTCAGGATCGCCGGCTCCACCATCCGCGGCAGCGTGGTCGCCCTCGGCGTCCGCGGCGCCGATGATCCGCTGAGCTCCGGCGCGAACGTGATCTGCGGCTCGACCATCGGCGGTGACCTCTCCATTAAGGGCAGCGCCAGGTCCGCGCCGTGGAACGTCGGCCAGTGCGGCGCCAACACCGTGACGGGCAACCTCACGTTCGGGGGCAATGAATGACCGCGGCGCCGACACCACTGTGCCGGCGCGCCCTGGCCGCCGCGGGGGACATCCCCCCGCGGCGGCCGCGGGCCGCGGCGACCGCCCTCATTACCGGGCTCCTCGCGGGACTCCTCGCGCTCGCCGGCTGCGCGAGCGCCGGCTCCCACGCGACGGCGACGGCGACGGCGGCGGCGGCGGCGGCGGCGGCGGGGAACGTATTCACCGCGCGGCACCAGGTCTCCCTGAACCAGGTCAACGCGGAGGTGACCGCCCTCTACGGCGGCCACCCCGCCCTCGCGTCGTTCAACGCGCAAGACGTCCAGTACACGACGGCGTCCCGGGACACGGTCCTGCGCGAGTGCACTTCGGGAAGCGTCGGCTCGCAGGACGCCGAGACGGGCCAGATCGTCGCCTGCGCCCCGCTGATCTTCTACTACTACAGCTACGGCACGCAGGCATCGGTGCCCGCCGCCGTGACCCTGGCGGGCGACCTGTACTGGTACGCGGTGGGCCACATCACCGGGCCGGTGAGCGCCCAGACCAGCCTCAACCAGCTGCTGCAGGGCTGGAAGCTGCCGGTGCCAGGGCTGACCCCCGCCCAGCAGCGGACCGTCGTCGCCACCTCGGTCATCACCGCCGCCGACGACACGATGCTCACCGAGCGGGGCGTGCACATGGTCATCACCGCCCGGGCCGCAGGCGCCGCCCGGGCCCAGCGGATCACCGCCGACATGGGCACCGTCACCGGCACTGAGCTCATCAAGTACGGATCCGCCACGGCGACCATCCGGGTCACCAGGCGGGCCGCGTACTTCACCGGCAGCACCGCGGGCCTGACCGCCTACCTCGGGCTCTCGACTGCCGCCGCCGCCAAGGCGGGGAGCCGGTGGGTCATGATCAAGGCCGGGACGAGCGAGTACCAGGACCTGGTGGCGGAGAACACCATCTCCGCGCTGCCATCCAGCATCCTGCCCACCGCCTCCCAGGTCAGCCAGCTGAGCACCGCGACGCCCGACGGCCGGAAGGCGTACATCCTTGACTGGACGACGACCCCCAGCGGATCCGGCACCCCGATCAGCGTCCGGCTTACGCTGACGGCCACCCCCAAGGTGCTTGCGGTCAGCGAGACGCTCAGCACGAAGGGAGAGTCCAAGACGGTCACCTTCAGCGACTGGGGAGCGCCATTCACGGTCACCGCTCCCGCACAGTCGATCCCCTACGCGCAAGTGAAGGGCTGAGCGGACAGCGGGCTTCAGCGTAAGAACGGGACGGCCCGGGTCTTTCAGGCGCCTCCGCCGACGCCGAACTGATTCCGGCGAGCGAGCACCGCCGCGCCGCGCAGTTCCGCGTCCTGGCCAAGCCGGCCGCCCACGATGCGCAGCTGCGCCACGGTCGCCGGCGGGGCGAACTGGCTCATCATCTCCGCGACGCCATCGATCACCGGCGCCGCGGCGGTCTCCAGTATCCCGTCGAGGACGATGCCGTCGGGCGCCATGTAGACGCAGAAGTCGGCGAGGGACCGCCCGAGCGTCCGGCCGAGGTCCCGCAGTATGCGCCACACTCCCGCGTCCTTGCCTGCGGCGAGGGCCAGGATGTCCGCCATGGTCTCGGCACCGGGGTGCACGGCCTGGATCCAGTCTATGAGGCGCGGGGTGTTGAATTTCATCATGAGGCAGCCACGGCCGCCGCAGCGGCACAGCGAGCCGTCGGCTTCGGCGTCCGGCTGCCCCCATGGGCCCCGGCCGGCTCCTGACCAGTGCCGCGAAAGAACGAGGCCCCGGGGATCCTGCGATCCCCGGGGCCTCGCCAACTGAGCCTGCTGAGATCAGTGTTTCGATGCGACTAGCAGCCCGAGGAAGAACCATGGACCGTTCGGTGTGCCCACGCCGGTCTCGTCGTCGTAGCCAGGCGTGTCGTGCAGGGTCGAGCTCTGCACGTCGATGGTCTGCAGCCGGTACAGGTACCCCGTGGAACTGTCAAGGAAGTTGGCGTAGTCGGTGCGGACCTGTGCCACCGGTGACGTGGGCGCCTTGATGTCGTGCACGGCGGGAGTGCCGATCAGGTGATAGTAAAGCGGGTTGATGAACCCGAGCGACCGGTGGGCGAACTGGTCGGCCACCGCGACGACGCCGGCGATCAGCGGGGAGGACAGGCTGGTCCCGCCGATCCGGTACTGCGACCAGTAGGTACCGTCCGGGAACACCTGGGTCTCGCCGACCTCGAAGCCGGTGTTCGGGTCACCGGCCGCCGCGATGTCAGGCACCGCGCGCATCGGCGTGCTGCCGTAGTACTCGGAGATGCTCGCCGGTACCTTGCCCGTCTGGTAGAACGGCTGCGCGAACAGCTCGCTCGTGCCGCCGCCGCCGCCGGAGCTGTAGGTGCCTGGCGGAGTGGGCGCCCAGGCGCCGGCGATCAGCTTGGAGTAGTCGTTCTGCCAGCCGTCCTCGCCGAGCCACTGGCCATGGCGGCCGATCTGCACGCTGGTGCCGCCCACGCCGGTGACGTAGGGCAGGTCCGCGGGGAACTCCACCGACTTGCCGGCCAGGTTGGTGCCGCCGGCCGTGAGGTCGCCGCCGTCACCAGAGGAGAAGTTGACCGTGATCCCGGTCAGCGCCGCCTCAAGCGAGTACTGCTCGTAGAACTGCACGTAGGACGTGCCGAGCAGGGTCAGGTCGTCCGTTCCGTCGGTCCACGAGTTGGTGATGACGTTGGCCACGTGATTGTCGATCGCGCTGGCCCAGGCGTCGTCAAGACCGCTTCCGCAGTCCGCTGCCCCGACGTAGACGATCTTCGCGCCTGGCGCCATCGCGTGCACGGCCTCGACGTCCAGGGTCTCCTCGCCGTACCAGCCCTGCGGGCCGCACGCGCTTTCCGCGTCGTAGCCGTTGGCGGCCGGGGTGATCTGCTCGAACTGGCCAGGGGTGAACTCCGGCTGCCCGTGCACCTGGCTGTATTTCTGGGCGTCCGCGTAGATCGTCGGCGCGGCGTAGGCGTCGGTGATCGCGACCGTGACACCCTTGCCCGTCACCCCGGCGCGCAGCAGCGGGGCCTCGCCGTACGCCGACTGGTACTGCTGCGGCACGTACCCGCAGACGGCGTATGGCTGCTTGGAGCCGTAGGCCGACGGCTGGTCGGTGGCGATCTTCTGGCCGTAATACGCCGAGCAGGGCTGCACGCCGTACCGCGCTCCGGCCGGCGGCCCGGGCAGCGTATCCGCGGGCTTCTTCAGCGCGGTGCCCTGGTCTATGCCGACGATCCCGGCGATGGCCCCGCTGACCGTGGCCGGGGTGCCGGTCGGCAGCGACAGCTCTCTGGTGTTGGCCCGAACCGTCTTGCCCAGGTAGGAGTAATTCTCAAGCGGACTGCCGAACACCTTCTCCACCTGCGCCGCGGTGCCGCTGGCCGTCACGTACATGCCGCTCGGCAGCGTCTGCGTGACCGTGAAGCCCTGCCCGCGGAGCCAGCCCTGCACGGCGGTGACGCTGCTCTTGGCCGGCGCGTAACGCGCGTCGAACGTCTTATTGGACAGCCACTTACCGTAGCTGGTGCTCGTGGGTTCGGAGATCGCCTTGAGCGTGGCTTCCGCCCCGGCCTGATCGCGCATGCCGAGCAGCACGCCGAAGCCCACCCGCTCCGTCGAGGCTGTCGCCGCGACACTGCGGGCGTGGCTCAGCCAGCGGGGCGTGCTGCCCGCCAGGTAGTGCCGGGCGGGCCCGGACGCGGACGCTGGGCCCGCCGCCGCGGCCAGCGCGATGACGGTCGCGCCGCTGGCAGCCGCGGCCAGCACCGCCCGCCGGACAATTCGCAAGGATGTCATTCAGATACCAGATTCCGTGAGAAGCGCACATCGAAACCAACCTGAACAGCAAACTGCGCGCACGGTAGAACAGTCAAGTGGATCAGGGAAAGGGAAACACGCCTGAAACGTAACAATAAGTCACAAACGCTGTTCGCGCCCATGACGGAATCAGTGCGTAATAGCAAAGCTAGTGATAATAGAAATGAAGGGAACTGCTGTCAATAGCCGGATGGCAGCCGTAAGAACTCCGAGAGTCCTGCTCGCGACCGAAGCCGTCAGGATTTGCGGCCGACCGCTGACCACATGATGGACTTGCGCGCGATGCCTGTCCCGGGTTCCGGGTGCCATTCCTCGACCCGCACAAGTCCCGGCTCCACCAGGTCCGTACCGTCGAAGAAACGTGCCACCTGGTCCCGGCCGCGGGGCGTGTACTGCTGCTGGCTCGTGCGCTTCCAGACCGCATCCATTTCCCGCAGCGTCTGGGCGGCCATGAGGTCCGACCCCATGTGGGAGATGGCGAGGAAGCTGCCGGACGGCACCGCGTCGAGCAGCCTGGCCACGATCGCATGCGGGCCGTCGGAGTCCGGTAGTGAACGTTTAAGTTCGTCAATATTGGCAGTAAGGGAAGGTGCGGTGGCGGCGGGCATTGCTCAGGGATTTAGAGCTTTACCCAAAACGAACCGAGGCTCCGCGCGGAGCGGGAGTCATGGGCTGGTGAGCGTGGCCACCGCGCGGTCTGGTTCCCAGTGACCCCTGATCGAGGTGATCAGCCCCTCGTCGTTGACGGTGTAGATCATCACGCCGTCGACCGTCATCGTGGTGCCGCCGTCGCCGATCCACATCGTGATGGCGGCGATGTTGGCGCAGCACGGCCCGTTGGCGAAGGAATCCTTGACCTGGAAGTGGAACCGGCTCACCGCGCCGAAGTTCCGGTCCCAGAACTTCCCGATCCCGTCGTGCCCGTGATGTCCCTTGCCCTCGGGGTCAAGCGGCGAGGGTCCTACCGGGTCCTCCACGACCGCGTCCGGTGCGAACAGGGCGAGCCACTCGTCTTTGCGCCCCGCGGCGACCGCGGCCATGGAGCGCCGCGAAGCGCTGCGTGCGGGATGGTCGCCTTCTGGGGCTTCCCAGCTGATCGTGCTAGCCACACCAAAACTGTAACGTGTTCTCGTTCCGCGTCAAGGTCCTGTCGACGCCATGCTAACGACCAGGGATGGAGCCCGGAATGTGGTAGCCGACTCGGGGCCGGGATTCGATGACTTGCGGGTCGCCGAGTTTGCGGCGTAGCCGGCTAATGGTGACGAATACCACGTTAGTGAAGGGGTCGGCGTTCTCGTCCCACGCCTGCTCGAGAAGCTCCTCGGTGCTAAGAAAGTCTGGTGCCGCTCGCAGGAGCGCCTCGAGCACGGCGAACTCCTTGGCCGACAGGTCAAGCTGGCGTCCGTCGCGGGTCACAGTACGGCGCGGTGGGTTGAGTTCGATGCCTGCGGCGCGGAGGATTCGTGCCCGGGCGGTGGGCTGGCGGCGGGCAAGGGCGCGTACCCGCAGGACCAGTTCGGGGAAGTGGAAGGGTTTGGTGAGGTAGTCGTCGGCACCGAGGCCCAGGCCGCCGACCCGATCCTGGGCGGAGTCCGCGGCGGTGAGCATGAGGACCATGACCGGCCTGTCGGCATCGGTGATCATCCGGCATATCGTGTCGCCGTTTATGCCGGGAAGGTCGCGGTCCAGGACGACCACGTGGTAGGCGTTGACGTCGATCTTGGAGGCGGCATCGATGCCGTTGTAGGCGACGTCGACGGCGAATCCCTGGTCCTGGAGCCCTTCCGCGATATCGTCGGCCAGGCTTCTGACGTCCTCAACGACGAGCACCCTCATGGCGGTGCCCCTGACTCGGCCAGGACTCTGGCTCTGGCCGGTTGAGGAGCGGCCGGCAGGGTGACGGCGACACGCAGGCCGCCACCGTTTCTGGCCTCGAGTTCGAGGGTGCCGTGATGGGCGGTGGCGACGGCTGACACGATCGACAGGCCAAGGCCGATGCCGTTGTCCGACCCGGTGCGCTCGGCACCGATGCGCCGGAACGGCCGGGCCAGGTCGCTGACCTGTTGCCTGTCGAGGACCCGGCCGCCCGTCTCGACGACCAGCCGTGCTGAGGTTCCGTCGATCTCGGTGACGACCCTGACCCAGCCTGCCGGCTCGTTGTGGCGGACCGCGTTGTCGATGACGTTGGCGACCATGTGGGCAAGCAGGACCTCGTTGCCCTTGACCGGGGTGGCACGCAAAGCTCGCTCGACGCTGAGTCCCATGTCGCTGATGGCCTGGCCGTGCACCGCGAGCGCGTCGGTGACAGCCTGGTCAAGCCGGACGGTCGCATCCTGGCCCACTGGGGTGTAGTCCGCGCGGGCGAGGGTGAGGAAGCTTTCAAGCAGCCGGTCTGCCTTGTCGAGGCCGCGGCGAACCTTGACGGCGAGAGCGCGGACTTCGGGGGGCGGCGGTGCGGGCTTGCCGGTCGCCACGTCGAGCGCGGTGCGCATCATGGTGAGCGGGGTACGCAGTTCGTGGGACGCATTGGCGATGAAGCGGCGCTGGGTGTCGAACGAGGTTTCCAGGCGGGCGAGCAGATCATCGAAGGTATCGCCCAGGGCCTTGAGCTCGTCGTCTGGACCATCCAGGGCTAGGCGCTGGTGCAGGTTAGTGGCCGTTATCTGCTGGACGGTCGTGGTGATGGTGTGCAGCGGCTTGAGTACCCGGCCGGCCACGAACCAGCCGAGCAGGATCGAGGCCACCGCCATGATGGCCAGCGCGATGCCGGACTGGATCAGGAGCAGGTGGAGGGTGGCGGCGTACGTGGCGGCACCGGTCCGCCCGAACTGAGCGCCACCGACATGAGGCGGGTGCGCCAGCCCGGGCAAGTGGACCTGCTCTATAGCGATTCCGTGGTGCTCTCCGGCGGCTGGGCCGCCGAGAAACCCCGCGGGCAGGGCGGCGATCTTGTCATACCGAACGAGCACGTTGGTGACGGCAAGCAGGCCGGCGCCGCAGAGAAGAAACAGGCCACCGTAGAGCGCGGTGAGGCGCAGCCGCACGGTATGCCGGGGCAGGCGGCCGGATCGAGCCCAGGCGGATAGACGAGTGACGGGCGCGCTCAGCACGTCAGTCGCCCGCTGACACCGCGTGACGGTCCATGGAATCTGCCGTCAGTCATCACGCCTCCATGCCCGCTCATGCTCGTCGACGTCGTTCGCTTCCTGACGTTCATAGTGGCTGATCGGACCTAACTCTGACCTAACAGCTGCCGTAAATCTGTCGTTAGGCGCCAAGCCCTACAAATGCTCTCGAGGCACGATTCGCCGAGCCAAGAGGAGCAGACATGCACAACCACGAGGGACACCGCCGGAACCGGGTAGGTCAGCGACGTCCGCCTTGGCGGGCCGGGGCGCTAGCGATCGGGCTTGTTGCGCTTGGCCTGTCCACGGCAGCCTGCTCGAGCGGCTCGGATAGCGCCGGGGTTGCCAGCGTCAGCTCGTCCGCGTCCGCTGGCAGGTCGTCGCCGGCTGGCGGCGCGAAGCCGAGTGCCCTTGCCTACGCACAATGCATGCAATCACACGGGGTCAAGAACTTCCCTGAGCCGGACAGTAGCGGAGGAATTCAGTTCACGAAAGGGCAGTCGCTTCCCGATGTCAACTCGCCGCAGTTCCGGACCGCGGCCAAGGCGTGCGTATCGCTGCATCCAGCAGCCGTAGCCCCGAACCCCGCGCAACAGGCTCAGCAGCTCGCGGCGAACGTCCAGTACGCCAAGTGCATGCGTTCCCACGGCGTGCCGAACTTTCCCGACCCAGGCAACGACGGCTTCTTCGATCTTCAAAACATCGACGTCAACTCCTCGCAGGTCCTGGCCGCTAACAAGGCGTGCGCGTCCGGCGGGGACGGAATTTTCGGCGGCCACAGGACCGGCGCGTGATGAACAAGGCAGGAGCCGCGATGGAGGACCACATCGAAAGGCAGGCCGACCCGGGGTCGGCCAGCCGCCGGCCACGGCGCGGGACGGTGAAGCGCGTTGTCATCATCGTCGTGGTCGCCGCGGCGGTTGTCGTGGTCGCCGCGCTCGCGGCGACCGGGACCTTGCAGCGTAAAGGCAACGCGAGCGCGGGCGGTGGCGGTGGCGGCAACGGGTTCGCGACCGGGCTGGCTACCGTAACCAGGCAGAACCTGTCCGCTCAGACCGATGTGAACGCCACGCTGGGTTACGAGGGGAGCTACACCGCGATCGACCAGGCGCAGGGCACGTTTACCGATCTGCCGGCAGCGGGCCAGCTGATCAAGCCGGGCCAGGTTCTTTACCAGGTGAACGACAGCCCCGTCGTGCTGCTGCGGGGCTCGACCCCCGCCTATCGCAGTCTGTCAGAAGGAGCTTACGCGTCGGATGTGGCCGGAGCCGACGTCGCCGAGCTCAACGCTGACCTGGTGGCGTTGGGCTATGCCACCCGATCGGAGATTCCCGCCGGTTCCGACGAGTTCACCTGGCAGACCCAGCAGGCAGTGGAAAAGCTGCAAGCCCATCTCGGTGTCGAACAGACCGGCACCCTGGCGCTCGGACAGGTGGTGTTCCTGCCGGCAGCGGTGCGGGTCACCGCGGTGTCGGCCACGGCGGGCGCCGCGGCGCAGCCTGGTCAGCCAGCCCTTACGGGCACCTCCACCACTCGTGAGGTGACCATCCCCCTCGATGCCACCCAGCAGTCACTGGTCAAGGTCGGCGACAAGGTGGTCATCACCCTGCCGAACAACCAGACCACGCCGGGGGTCGTGTCCTCGGTGGGCAAGATCGCGACCACCCCGCAAGGCGGCGGTACACCGACCATCACCGTCCAGGTCACGCCGACGGACCCGGCAGCCACCGGCAGCCTCTACCAGGCCGCGGTTGCGGTCTCCATCATTACGGGCACCGTGCAGAACGTGCTTGTCGTGCCTGTCGACGCCCTGCTTGCGCTCGCCGGTGGCGGCTACGCCGTCGAGGTGGCTGGCGCCGCCGGGGCGCATCACCTCGTCCCGGTCACCTTGGGGCTCTTCGATGACGCCGACGGACTGGTCCAGGTCAGCGGCTCGGGCTTGTCGGCCGGCCAGCGGATGGTGGTACCCGCGCTATGACCACGCTCCAGATCAGCACGCAGCCCGTGCTCGAAGTCGACGCGGTGACCAAGACGTACCCCAGCCAACCGCCCATCCAGGCCCTGAACGGTATCAGCTTCACGATAACCAAGGGTGAGCTGGTCGCTATCGTCGGCCCGTCAGGGTCAGGCAAGACCACCCTGCTCCACATCATGGGGACCCTCGACCTGCCAAGCACCGGCACCGTGCGCCTGACCGGTCTCGACGTGGCTGCCCTGGCCGACAGGGACCTCGCCGCGCTACGAGCCACCAGGATCGGTTTCGTGTTCCAGCAGTTCTTCCTCGCCGAGCACCAGAGCCTGTTGGACAACGTAGGCGACGGGCTGCTCTACGCCGGATTCAGTCAGGCCAAGCGCCGGGAACAAGCGCGTGAAGCCCTGCGCCTCGTCGGCCTGGCCAGCCGTGCCACAGCGCGGCCGACACAACTATCGGGGGGCCAGCGTCAGCGTGTCGCCATCGCCAGAGCCCTCGTGGGACAGCCGGCCATCGTGCTCGCCGACGAGCCCACCGGCAACCTCGACTCCACCACCGGCCAGTCGATCCTGGCCCTCTTCGACGAACTGCACGACCGCGGCGTCACGATCGTCATCATCACCCACGACCAGCACGTCGCGGAGCGGATGCCCCGGCAGATCGCGATGCTCGACGGGCACATCGTCGCCGACACGATCCGCGCTAGCTCGCTACGCGACCAGGTGTCGTCTCCAGGCCAGGCGCTGCTTCCGGGGACGCGCCCATGACCGCGCCTGAGATCGCCCTGCCCAGGCGGCTCCGGCTCTCGGATCTTGGCCGGATAGCAAGCGTCGGACTGCGCACCCGCAAGCTGCGGGCCGCCCTGTCCGCGCTCGGCATCGCCATCGGAGTCGCGGCCATCGTGGCCGTCCTCGGCCTGTCATCGTCCTCATCGGCCGGACTGCTTGCCGAGATCGACAAGCTCGGCACGAACTTGCTCACCGTCACTCCCGGCCAGAGCCTGCTCGGCCAGGCCGTGCAACTGCCCATCGCCGCGCCCGGCATGATCGCCCGCATCGGCCCCGTCACCCAGGTCGAAGAGACTGGCTCGCTCACCAAAGTCAACGTCTACCGCAGCCCGCTGATCCCGGCCGACGAGACCAATGCCCTCGCTGTCCAGGCCGCAAGCCTCGGACTGCTGTCCGCCCTTCGGACCAGCGTCGCCCAAGGCCGATACCTCAGCGCTGCCGCCGCGGGTGAGCCCGTCGCGGTGCTCGGCGCTGCCGCGGCACAGCGGCTCGGCATCGACGGCATCTTCTCCGGCGAGCGGATCTGGCTCGGCAACCAGTGGTTCTACGTCGTCGGCATACTCAACCCGGCCCCGCTCGCGCCCATCATCGACAATTCCGTCCTCGTCGGGTTTCCGGCTGCCGAGCGTTACCTGGGCTTCGGCGGCCACGCCACCACCGTCTATGTGCGCACCCAGACCGACCAGGTCGATGCGGTCCACGGAGTGCTCGCCGCTACCGCCAGCCCCGAGGACCCGGGCGGAGTCGATGTCAGCCAGCCCTCGGCAGCCCTCGTCGCGCAAGCCGACGCCCAGGACGCATTCAACAACCTGTTTCTCGGGCTCGGAGCGGTCGCCCTGCTCGTCGGCGCGGTCGGCGTCGCGAACATCATGATCATCTCCGTCCTTGAACGCCGGAGCGAAATCGGACTACGTCGAGCCCTCGGCGCGACCAGGGGCCATATCCGTATCCAGTTCCTCGCAGAAGCCATCCTGCTCGCCCTGCTCGGCGGTGCGGTCGGCGTCGGTCTCGGCGTCCTCTCGACCGCCGTGTACGCGTCAGCCAAGGGCTGGGCCATTGCCGTGCCCACCGTAGCGTGGGCAGGCGGGCTCGGCTCCGCCATCCTCATCGGCGCGGTCGCAGGGCTCCTCCCGGCTCTGCGTGCCGCACGCATGTCACCAACCGAAGCGCTATGGAGCGTCTGAACGCCGCCGGTGCCGGCGGCCATCCCGGCCACCCCCCACCGGCAAACCTTCAAGCGCGTAGCTGTTCGTTCCCGCGCGGGACGTGCCGTCCCGCGCGGGGGTGCCGTGTTCTGCTGCCAGGGTCTTACGGCAGGTGGCTGAACTGCTCGAACACGTGGCTGAAGTACCATGTCGGCTGGGTGACTCCGGAGCAGCTGCCGGCGCCTTTGGTGCCGGGGCAGCCGCCGTTGTCGCGCTGCAGGGCCCACATCGAGATGAGGCCGAGGCCGTGGGCCGCCGTCCAGCCAAGCAGGGCGGGCGCGTCGGCGGTCGTGAAGGTCTCATCCGTGCCGTAGTCGTCAATGCCGGGCATGATCGTGATGCCGATGGAGTGCCAGAGCGCTCGCGGTGACTTTTCCTGGTAAATCGATTCGAGCTGTCCGTGCGCCGCGGTCGCGGCGCTCTCCGCGTCGGCGAGCATGTTCTGCGTCGTGCCGAAGTAGTAGTCGAAGGTCATGATGTTGACCTCGGTGATCTTGGCATGCTCGGCGGCCGCGTTCTGCAGCACTGAGAGTCCCGGCGCCGTCAGCCCGGTCGGGTTCACCGGGATCGTGTAGTCGAACTGGACGGCCTTGTGGTGCGCCGCGGCCCACGCCTCGGTCTGCGAGATCGCCTCGTTGCGCCGCTCGATTCCGGTGGTGTTCGACAGCGAGTCGGCCTCCACGTCCAGGTCGATGCGCGTGACGTGGTACGTGGTGACGAGTTGCTCGTACACCTTGGCGATCGCGCTGACGCTGGCACAGCTGTCCGCGATATCCGTATTGGTGGTGTCCGCGGCGTACCCGCCGAACGACGGGATGACGGTCCCGCCCTCGGCCTGGATCCTCGCGATGTCGGCGCCGAAGCTGCCTGCCGCGGTCGCGGAGATCGGCGTGGACGTGTCGCCATTCCAGTAGGCCGTGCACGAGCCCGGCGCCGCGGTCTCGAGGAAGGCAAGGGACAGGTACTTCGCCCCGGACTCGGCGGACAGCTGCGCCAGGCCGCCGTCGGCTGTGTCGTAGGTCTCGAAGTACGGCGCATAGACATGCGGTGGCAGGATGACGTCCGCGCCGCGGGACGCCCCGGCGGCGAGGGAGGTGGTTGCGGCGGTTGCCGTCGTCGCGGCGGTGGTGATTCCCGCAGCGGCGAGCACGGCCACCGCGAGGGGGATGAATCGTCTCAAGCGCGGATTCCTTCACTAGGGGGTGAACGAACGAGCGAGGGCGATCGCACCGGTGCGGCATGGCGATGCCCGACTGGCATGAAACAATTAGGAAACCTTCCTATTTGTTTACATCGCAGGAGCGTAGTCTTCGTGCTCGGTACGCGTCAAGAAGCCCTGGTTCGCGGCAGGTCCACCACGGCGTGCCGCTCTGGCTACCGGGCCAGGGCGCCCATCGGGTCCCAGGCGGGCAGCACGATCGGCTCGGCATCCAGAGCGCTCCGCAGGTGGGCGGGAAGCGCGCTCTTGCGGGCGGCGATCTCGAAGACGTACTGGCCGAACCAGGAGTCGTTCATCGTGTAGAAGCCGTCCTTGCCGCGGTCGGAGCCCCAGCTGTTCTCCACGCGCCAGCGCCTGGTCGCCCCGTCAAGCACGTCGACCCCGGTGAAGAGCATCGCGTGCGTCATCGCGGTCTCGTGGTACGCGAGGCGGGCGGCCTTGTCGAGGTCGAACGCGGCGTTATAGACCGACGGCAGGTCGTAGAGCTCGGCGTCCCAGAACGCGTAGTCGTTGCTCATCATCTTGCCGACGTCGCAGCCGAACCAGACCGGCTCGCCGCCACCGATCGTGGCCGCGGCGACGTCCTTGATGACCTGCATGTCGACGTTGAGGTAGCTGACCGGCGGGCCGCCGATGACGTTGCCGAGGTACTCGACGGTGAAGGTCGCGCCGATCGGGCTGGACGGGCGGGGGTCGTTGACCAGGCAGACGTACTCGCCGACCGGCAGGTCCACGTATTTGGCGGCGAACTCCTGAGGGGTGAGGACGCCGTCCCGGTGGAACTTCTTGTCCTTGTCCGTCCACTGCCAGTCGAAGCGCTCCGGCGGCGTGCCCAGGTGGATGCACAGGATCCGGTAAACGACCTGCATGATCTCGGCCTTGGCCGTGCGGGCGGCCTCAAGGCCTTCGGCCGTAGCCGCACGGACGGCCCGCGCGCCCTGGCGAAGCTGATAGCGGAGGATCGAGTTCATCCGGGCCGTGTTCGACGAACTCTGCGTCTCCGGCATGTAGCCCTTGGGGACGAGGCCGTGCTTGGCCACGAGAGCGGCGAACATGTTCCACTGGCCGCCGTCGCTAGCCACCGTCTCAAGCAGGAAGGCGACGGTGCGGTCGTCGAGGTCGCGGTTCGCGGTCTCGATGATCGCCTCGAGGAAGTAATTGGCGCGCTCGAGCTTGTCCCAGAACATCGCGTAGTTCTGCGAGAACTCGAAGTCCTTGAGCCCGGTCTCGCGCATGACGCCGGCGCGCAGCAGGTTCAGCCCGGCGAACAGCCAGCAGCGGCCGCTCTTCTCCTGGTTCGTGACCGCCCAGTCGTCCAGCGTCGTGGACAGTGAGTGGTCGATGCTGCTGACGATCTCCCGGTTGATGGCCACGTCGTCGACGGTCACCCGGGTCACGGCATTCTGGGCGAGCCGGTAGGCCGGGTTGGCCGAGAATTCCTTGCGTAGTCGTTCCAGATCAGCTGCAGCGAGCGTTTCGTCCATCGCAGTACCCTTTCGCGTCGTCTCGGCCTATCTCCAGGTTAGATGCCGACGGCGAGTTCCGGCTTCGCTGCGCCTTGGGCGCCCCGTTCCAGGCGTAGCTTGAGTAGCGTTGGATCGCGGCCGGAGCTGGGTCTTGTCCTACCCTGCCGTAGGGGCAGGACAGCGGTTCTGCGCCGAACCGTGAGTGTGCTCGCCCGAGGAGATGGCCAACATGACCGACAACGATGCTCTCGGCTCAACGCCGCCCGACGAGGATCCGGCTCTGTCGCGCCAGCAAGAGCCGGACACGTCCCAGCCCGCCGAAGATCCCGGGTACCTCATGAGAACGGGCGAGGCTGTCGGCGATGATGGCTCGGTCGTTCCCATCATCGGCGGCCTGCCTGCCGTCGAGGGGTCTGCCTGGGATATCGGCGCCCCGCTTGATGAGCGCGGCGGGGACCTGGCTGGCGGGCAGGGCAGCGCGGAGTAACGGCAGCAGCAGGCAGCTGTCGCCGAATTCGTGCCACCGGTACCCCATGCGCAGCGCCTCCGCATAAGCCCGCTCGACGATGGTGCCGCCGGCCACCGCTGCGAGCAGCGCGAGATGCGAAGCGCCGGGCGCGTGCCAGCCGGTCACGAGGCCGGTCACGACCCCAGCCGGCCGGGACGGGCCGAGGACGAGATCCGTCCAGCCGTGGCGTGCGCGCACTGTGCTGTCGGGGTCAACTGCGCCATCCTGGTCGGCGGCCGACTCAAGCGCGCGGGTCACCGTGGTGCCGACCGCGATCACCCGCCCGCCCGCTTCGCGGGTGGAGTTGACCAGCCGGGCGGTCGCCGCCGGCACGCGGAACCGTTCCGGTTGCGGCGGCTCGCCCGGTTCCTGCGAAGACACACCCGTGTGCAGCACGACCGGGGCAACGACCACGCCGCGGGTCATCAGGTCGGTGACGACCTGTCCGGTGAACGGCCGCCCGGCGCTTGGCATCTCCGCGCTGCCAGGCTCGCGGGCGAAGACGGTCTGGTATTCCGCCAGCGGCCACGGGCGCGGCACGTAGGCGTACCGGATTGGCCGCCCGTGGCGCGCGAGGAAGGCGGAGACTCCGCCGTCGATTCGCGGTCGCGCCCGCCACAGCCGGTCCTGCCCGGCGGGCTGCGGCCGGTCCGCGATCAGGCCGGCGGCGGCGTCCAGGTTGATCACCTCGCCCCGGCGGAGGCCGGCGACCGGCCCGGCGGACACCCCGGCAGGCCGGACCTCGACCACCCAGGCGCCGTCGTCGAGTTCCGCGGAGAAGTGCACCTCTACAGGAACGCCCGCCCGATTCCCCGCCACCGCCGCCGCGAGCGTGGCGGAGGTGTTGACCACGACGAGATCGCCTGGTGCGAGGAATTCCCCGAGCTGGCCGAACCGCGCGTGCCGCACGCCGCCGGCGGACGCGACGAGCAGCCGGACGCCGTCCCTGACCGGCGGAGGCTCGCTGGCCTCAAGACCCGCGGGCAGGACGAAGTCGAGTGCCATCATGCCGGGCTCCCCGCGAGATCCGCGGCCAGGACCCGGCCACTCGGCGGACGCGTCGTGATCAGCCGGAGCAGCGCGGGCACGACGGCCTCCGGCTCGGGCCGGTCGGAGATGTCCGCACCGGGGAACGCGGCTTGGTGCATCTCCGTGCGCATGTCGCCAGGGTCGACCGAGTAGACGGCGAGCCCGGGCTCCTCGGCCGCGAGCACCGCCGTTAGCTGGTCAAGCGCGGCCTTGGATGAGCCGTAGGCGCCCCACCCCTCGTAGGCCTCGACGGCCGCGTCGGAACTGATGTTCACGATGGTGCCGTGCGAGGCGCGCAGCAGCGGGAGGAACGTCTGGGTGAGCGCGAGAGGTGCGAGCACGTTGGTCTCATGCACCCGTCGCACCGCCGCGAGCGGCACGTCCGCCAGCCGGGGCAGCGGTGAAGGCCCGAGGTCGCTGGCGTTGTTGACAAGCAGGTCGAGGCGGCCGAGCTCGCCGACGGCCGAGGCCAGCGCATCCCGGTGGGCGGGTTCCGTGACGTCGCCTGGCACGACGAGGGCGCGGGGGAGCGCGGCGGCGAGGTGATCGGTGCGGCGCGCGTCGACGACGACGCGCCAGCCGCCGGATAGCAGGGCGCGTGCCAGTGCCAGGCCTAGCCCGCGTCCGGCGCCGGTCACGAGAGCGGTCGATTGCGATGTACTGGTCATGCGGCCTATTGTTGTAGTTGAAGTCAACTTTAAGTCAAGGATCGCAAGTGGAGGAGCGCGCTAGCCGTGCGCAGTACCGACCATCTCACCGTCAGCGACGTCGCGGCCCGCAGTGGCTTCGCCCCGTCCGCGCTGCGCTTTTACGAACGCGAGGGGCTCATCCGGGCGACGAGGACGTCGGGAAACCAGCGCCGCTACGAGCGCGGCGTGCTGCGGCGCCTCGCGTTCATCCGGGCGGCCCGCAACGTCGGCCTGTCCCTGGATGAGGTCGCCGCCGCGCTGTCCACGCTGCCCGACTCGCGTACTCCGACCAAGGCCGACTGGACCCGGCTGTCCAGCGCCTGGCGCGCGCGCCTTGACGCGCAGATCGCCGCCCTGGAGAAGCTGCGCGACGGCCTGGACTCCTGCATCGGCTGCGGCTGCCTGTCCCTGCAGCGATGCGCGATGTCCAACCCCAACGACGTTGCCCGTGGCGACGGCGCTGGTGCGCGGTACCTCGCCGCCCCCTTGCGGTGACAAAGCCTGGTGGATTCATCGTGGCCGACGCGTGGAACCACGGCCCGTTCCATAGAAGAGCTTTAAAAGCCATTGCCCGAACGGACCGTAGGTTCCAGTCCCAGCCGCCGGGAGTCGTGCTAGGGGGCGAGCAGCCCGGCGGGGAGCACGCCGGCCGGGAGCACGGAAGCCAGCACACCGCGGTGCGTCGGCACGGCCTCGGCATGCCGCTCCCGGCCGGCCGAGGTGAGCGTGACGTAGATGCCGCGCCGGTCCTCGCCGCACAGGCAGGATGGGCGTCGGCGGCGCTATCGTGCTCGCCGTCGTGACGGCGGTGGCGGCCAGGCTGACTGCGGCGACCCCATCTGCGCCTGACCTTCGCCACATCCTGGTAAGAGGACTGGGCGGCGGCCTACAGTCGCCACGGTCCGTTCGAGATGATGGATTTTCTCAGGTGTGCCGCTCGTTTTCGGCACCCACAGCGCTTACGGCGCTGTCTCGGTCAGCACGCTGCTGAGGCCGGGCGGACTCGGCACTTGCGCCGATGGTGCCGCGATGAGCTCTTCGAGTTGCCGGACGATGGCGCCTGGCGGGATGGGCAGCGGCCGGGTGAGCACGTTGAGCAGCGTGTCCACGGACTGGGCGACGGTGAACAGCGTCCCGGCGGCATGGCGGGCGGCCGTGGTGAGCGGCCCGCGGCCGGCGGCGCCGCGGATGCCCCAGGCGAGGGCTTCGGCGTTGTCGGGGCTGACGAGCGTTATCGCGCCGCAGTCGGTCTCTGGCAGGCCGCCGTCGTCGGAGGCGACGACGCGGCAGCCCGAGTGCTGGGCCTCGATCGAGACGATGCCGAAGGTCTCGTGCCAGTACTGGCTGTTGGACGGCATGACGACGATGTCGTGGCGG
>Ga0066797_1000118_pt1 | contig 23870 bp, 21 predicted proteins | sample PersoiDNA2013193_FD_76335 | JGI IMG/M metagenome (GOLD analysis project Ga0066797, IMG submission 76335) | Permafrost soil microbial communities from the Arctic, to analyse light accelerated degradation of dissolved organic matter (DOM) -... | ecosystem: Environmental > Terrestrial > Soil >... | reverse complement strand
GGCAGCCAACGCACCCGAGGCCACGACATTCCGATAGCGAAGCCGGATGACGTCGATCCCGACCGTCTCCGCCGCCCGAGGATGCTCGCCCGAGGCGCGAGTTCTCAGGCCCCAGCGTGATCGGAAGAGCATCACCTGGAGGACGATCACGAGGAAGATCGTGAGAAGCCCAACCGGTCCTTGATCGAAGATAGCGTTTATCAGCCAGCCGATGACGGGGATGTCGACGACGCCCGCTGGAACCACGAACTTCTGGAACTGGCCGGCCCCCACCAGGGACTGCGAGGAAATCAGGCTGTACATGTAGCCGGTGAAGCCAGCCGCCCCGATGTTGATAATCGTCCCGCTGATGATCTGGTCGATCCGCAGCGAGATTGCCAGCCAGGCGTGCAGGAGCGACACGGCCATGCCCGCCAAGAGAGCGGCGATCAGGCCGATGACCAGCGGCAAGGTGATACCAAAGTACGGCAGCGGCGTCCCCGAACCGAGTGCCCCGGCTGCCGCAGCGGCGACAACCCAGCCGACAAACGCGGCCGTGAGCATGATGCCTTCGAGGCCGATGTTGACAACGCCGGATCGCTCGCACAGGACGCCGCAGAGGGCGGCGAGCGTGATCGGCACGGCAACCGCCACGGTCGTGTTCGAGATGAACTGGAGGTTCGACAGCACATAGCCGATCAACTGGAAGGCGACCCCCAGGATCGGAATCGAGTCGAGCGCCGCGGGAAGGCCGCTCACGGCGCCACCTCGGCCGACAAAGCACCGATCTCGGTGGGCTCAGCGGGCGCCGTCATTGATCCGTTGCCCCGCCGCGTCGTTCTCCAGCGGCGCAGCATGTTGATCACCAGGAATAGCAGGATGATCGCCTGCAGCGCATCCACCAGCTCAGCCGGCACTCCGGGCGATATCTGCATCGTCTGGGCACCGGCACGCATGCCCCCCAACAGAAGTCCGGCGAGACCGATGCCGATTGGGTTCGAGCGCCCGAGAAGGGCGACGGTGATCGCGTCGAAGCCGATCGTCGTGTCGTATCCGGGCGCCATCTGGTGGACGACTCCGAGGAGCGTCGTCGCTCCCGCCAGACCGCACAGGGCGCCGGCCATGGACATGGTCATCACGATGAGCCAGCGCGTCTTCATTCCGGCGTATCTCGCCGCGTCGGAGTTGGCTCCGGCAGCGCGGATCTCGAAGCCCAGAGTCGTGCGATACAGGAGGAACCAGATCAGCGGTATGGCCAGGAGCGCCAGCAGAATGCCGGCATGGCCGTCACGTCCCAGAATGATCGGGAGGGCGGCGCCGCGCGTGCCGACGTCGAGTGTGATCGGCTGCGGCGAATGGGCCAGACGAAGCGGCCCGCTGATCGCCCAGTAGGTCACGAACACGAAGACGTAGTTGAGCATGATCGTGGTGACAACTTCGTGGGCGCCCGACGTAGCCTTGAGCACCCCAGGAATGAAGCCGGCGAAGCCTCCGAAGACCGCCGCGACAACCAGGGCCAGGAGGATGGTTGCGAACCCGGGCATGCTGTTGCCAAAGAGCGTGACCACGGCCATCGCGCCGATGGTTCCCATCAGGAATTGGCCGCGGCCGCCGATGTTGAAGAGTCCGGCCTTGAAGCCGAGACCCACTCCCAGGCCGGCGAGGATCAGGGGCGTAGCGTAGACGAGGGTGGAAGTGAGGCCGTTCGTGGAGCCGACCGCGCCGGACCACAGCGCGCCGTAGGCAGCCACCGGCAAGCCCAAATCGAAGGCTGCGTGGTTCGGCAGCAATCCGCTGAAGATGGCGATGCCGATGCCCCCGACGACGAGGGCCAATAGGATCGCCACGACCGACTCGGCTAAGAGCCAGCTAAGACTCCGCACCCACACAGGCAGTGGGAGCCGTCCGCGCCGGGAGGGCCGCGACAGGAGCGAACGGATCCAGGCTCTCATACTGTGGCCTTCCCGGCCGTGTTTGCGTCTCCGCCGGTTGCCATCAGCAGCCCGACCTGGCCCTTGTCGGCGGTCCGCCCGTCCATCTCGGCGACGATCCGGCCGCGATACATCACCGCGATCCGGTCTGAGATCTCCATTACTTCGTCCAGCTCGGCTGAGACAAGCAGCACGGCCGTGCCGGCATCGCGCTTGGCGATGATCTGCCGGTGGATGAATTCGATGCTGCCCACATCAAGGCCGCGCGTCGGCTGGTCGAGGATCAGCAGCTTCAGCGGGCGGTCGAACTCGCGCGCGACGATCACCTTCTGCTGGTTCCCGCCCGAAAGCGTCGAGGTAGCCACAGTCGACGACGGCACCCTGATGTCGAACTTCGCGACCTGGGCGTCGGCAGACTCCAGGACGGCCGAATCCTGGCGAATGAGCCCGCGGGCGAACGGCGCGCGGTAATAGCTGGTCAGGATCAGATTGTCGAACACCGGAAACGCCAGTATCAGGCCGAACCGATGCCGGTCGCCGGGCACGTAGCCGGCGCCGGCTTCGTTCATGGCCCGCGGCGAGAAGCCGGTGACGTCGCGGTCGCCGAGTCTAACCTTGCCGGCGCTCGGCCTGCGCAACCCAATCAGCGCCTCGATCAGCTCGTCCTGGCCGTTGCCGGCGACGCCCGCGATACCGAGTATCTCGCCGGCTCGAATCTGGAACGTCGCGTCGGGCACCGCCTCGTGCCGGTCGTCGGCGACGCGCAGCCCTTCCACCTGGAGCATCGGGGCACCCGCGTGCGACTCACCCCGATCTACGGTCAACTCCACCGCTCGCCCCACCATGAGTTCGGCGAGTTCCGCCTCGGTTGTCTCGCCCGGCTTGCGCTCGCCGATGACACGCCCGCGCCGGATGACTGTGATGCGGTCGGCGACGGCAAGGACTTCGTAGAGCTTGTGGCTGATGAAGATGATCGACCGCCCGTCGTCCGCGAGTTTGCGCAGCAGGGCGAAGATCTCCTCGGTTTCCTGCGGAGTAAGGACCGCGGTAGGCTCGTCCAGCACGAGGATCCTGGCGTCGCGGTATAGAGCCTTCAGGATCTCCACTCGCTGCTGCTGCCCAACGGACAAGGTGCCGACTTTGGCCTCCGGATCCAGCGCGAATCCGAAGCGCGCCGCGAGCTCGGCGATTCGCTTGTTGGCTTCTCGTGTGTCCAGGAAGAGGCGGTTGGCCATCGTCTCCGCACCCAGAACGACGTTCTCGGCAACCGACAGTACAGGCACCAGCATGAAGTGCTGGTGGACCATGCTGATCCCTCGACCGATCGCGTCGGAAGGTCCTGCAATCTCGACGGTCTGTCCGTCAAGCAGGATCTGTCCGTCGTTCGGACGCGCCAGTCCGTACAGGATGTTCATCAGGGTCGTCTTGCCGGCGCCGTTCTCGCCCAACAAGGCGTGGATCTCGCCTCGCCGAACCTCCAGGTCGACGTGGTCGTTGGCGACGACACCGGGATAGCGCTTGGTGATGCCGCGCATCTCGAGAGCGGGAACGGACGCTGCCTCTCCAGTCACGACTGCCTCACTGGCGGGGTGCCCCATGCAACGAGCGGGCCGGCCCGAAGGCGCGGCCCGCTCGAAAAACTAACGGGGGAAGGTTACGGGCCCCAAGTACCGCAGGTGGCGGGGCAGGTCTTGAGCGTGCCGGCCTTCATTGCGGCGAGAGCCGCGTCCAGCTTGCCCTGGACGTCGGCGGGGATGGTGATGGTGGTGTTGTGGAACGGCGAGATGCCGATGCCATCGTTGGCGGCGTTGAACTTGGAGACGCCGCCAGCGGCGGTGCCCTTGGAGATCGCCGTGATCGTCTGATTGACGGCGCTCGACAGGTGCTTCTCGGCCGAGGTCACGATGCACTTGTCCGCGGTCGGGTACGAGAGGTACTGGTCAACGTCCACACCGATGCCGATGATGTTGGCTGCGCAGGCCGCATCGAGAGCTCCGTTGCCGGTTCCGCCGGCGACCTGGAAGAGGACGTCAACGCCCTGCTGCTTGATGAACTGGTCGCTGAAGGTCTTGCCGAAGACCGGGTCGCCGTAGGCCTTGCCGAGGTCACCGGTCGAGAAGAAGTCGGTCTGGACCTTGATGCTTGCCTTGTAGGACTGGGCGCCGAGCAGGTAGCCCTGCAGATAGCGAACGACCGCCGGGTTGTTGTTGATGCCGCCGAGCTGACCGATCGTGCCGCTCTTGCTGACGGAGGCGGCCACGATGCCCGCCATGTAACCGGCCTGATCCTCCTCGAAGGTGACGCCGATCAGCTTGGGCAGAAGCTTGGAGGCATCGCCCTTGCAGGCGAAGGTGCTGTCCGGGGCACCAGTCGCATCGACGCACGGGGCGACGTCAACGGCGATGAACCAGACATTCGGGTTTGCCTTGGCGGCCTTGATGGTGGCGTCGCCGAGGTTGAAGCCGACAGTCACGATGATGTTGTAGCTCTTGTCGATGAAGCCCTGGATGTCCGTGGCGTAGTCCGACGCATCCTTCGGCACGACGTACTCCGCCGTTGTACCGAGGGCAGCGGCCGCAGCCTTGGCACCCTCGTAGGAGTACTGGTTGAAGTTCTTGTCGTCGACGCGACCCACGTCGGTGACCACGCCGATCTTCAGTGCCGAGCCTGCGCTCGGCGCCGTGGTGGCACCTGAGGATGAGCACGCCGCCACCAGCGCAGCGGTGGCCAGGAGCCCAAATACTGTCCGGACCTTGCCGGTCATGAGGCCCTCCCTGTGATCCCGGGCTGGAGGTCCTAGGGAGACCTCCTTCTATGCAGATTGTATATCGCGCAACCGACACACCCCTGCAGTCCTCGACACTCCAGGCACTCGCGCAGGCCGCCCTTCACTCGGGCCGATACAGTTCGCGGCGGCCCAAGCCTGTCGCGGACGCGACTTGACGGACAGCATCCGAGCGCTTGGCGCCGCCGGCAACCAGCCGAGCGACCGCGGCGCGGGCATCGGCCATCGCGGCCGGGCTCTGGGCGGCGGCGTCTCTAGACGCAGCCTCGCCAGCCGTGACCGCCTCCAAAACGATGACGAACTCGCCACGTAGCGTCAGTTCGTCGGCCGTGGCGCGCCGAACCAACTCCGCCAGCGGGCCACGGACCACTTCCTCGTGAATCTTTGTGAGCTCGCGGCAGACGGCAGCGCGACGTTGCCCGCCGGCCACGGCGGCCAGGTCGGCGAGTGTCTCCGGAACTCGTGACGGCGCCTCGTAGATGACACACGCGCGCTCATCGGCTGCGATCCTCGCCAGGCGTTCGCGCCGCTCGCGCCCGCGGCGTGGCAAAAAGCCCTCGAAGCTCCAACGAGCGGTGGCTAGGCCGCTCGCGACCAGGGCGGCCAGCACTGCCGACGCCCCGGGAATCGGCACAACCAAGCCCCCATCGGCCGCCCAAGCGGCGGCCAGTTCACCACCCGGATCGCTGACCAGCGGCGTTCCGGCATCCGTAACAAGAGCCAGGTCCCAGCCGGATCGCAGATGCCCCAGCAGCTCCTCCTGTCGCCGCGGTCCACTCCGCGCGTGGTAGCTCACGAGATGCGTGGCTATCTCATACCGGGCGAAGAGCCGCCGCGTCAGGCGCGTGTCCTCGGCCGCGACGAGTGGCACGGTCTTGAGCACCTCGATCGCGCGGAACGTGACGTCGCCGAGGTTGCCGATGGGCGTGGCCACGACGAAGAGCCGGCCTTGGGTCCTGGCCGCGGCGGGGGCGCCGGTCACGGTCGCGGCGCTCGGGCCACTCGCGCCCGCGGCACTCATCGCCGAGCCGAGCCGGGACGGCGACGCGGATAGAGATAGTCAACTCCGGTGGTGCGGGGACCGAGCTTGGCGACCGGCGGAACCTGCCGCTTGAACTCCGAAACGGCGATGAGCCGTTTCACCCGAGCCACGGCCACCTCGGCGAAGCCCATGGCCATGAGTTCCTCGTCCGTACGGCGCTTGTCGATCATCCAGAAGAGCAGCCGATCCAGCTCCGGGTATGTGAAGCCGCCTTCGAGCTCGTCGGTCTGACCGGGCCAGAGATCGGCCGATGGCGCCTTGCGGATGATCTCGTCGGGCACCCCTATCGCCGCTGCGACTTGCCGGACCTGGCTCTTGTACAGGTCGCCGATGGGGTTGAAGGCACAGGCCGAGTCTCCGAAGATCGTGGAGTAACCGATCAGCGATTCGGTCTTGTTGCCCGTCCCGGTCACGAGCCCGCTCCAGGTCACGGACCGGTCGTAGAGCACGCACATCCTCGCTCGGGCCATCAGGTTGCCGCGTCTCAGCGGCGTCGCGTCGTGGGCAGTCTCACCGCCCGCGCCCAGCTCGCCGTCGCGTCCAAAGTAGCCGTCCACCATGGGGCTGATGTCGACCAGTTCGCTGGCGCAGCCAAGCTGATCGACCACCAGACGAGCATGCTCGATCGACTCCGGCGATGACGTCCGATACGGCATCAGGACGCAGAGAAGGTTCTCCGGCCCGACCGCCTCGGCCACCAGAAAGGCCACCAGAGCGGAGTCGATTCCGCCCGAGAGTCCCAACAGACCGCGGCTGAAGCCGGCCTGCTGCAACTGGTTTCGAATGAAGCCGACCATGACTCGACGGGCAACGTCGGCGTCGATGGCAAGCTCAGGGGGCAACTCAAAGAGCTGGCTCTTCCCCTCGCCGACGCGGCCTGCATCCGGTGGAGTGCCGTCGAGCATCAGTGTGTCTCGGACTCGTCGGCCGGGTTCGGTTGCGTTTCGCTGGCCTCGTCGATCGACATCTCGGTACGTTCGGCCAGGATTCGTCGCAGCTCCCTCAGGTGCAGCTCCGGCCGCTCGTCTCGGAGGAGCGGCAGCCCGATTCGTTCGCGGCGCACGTCGCCCAACTCGATGTCCACGAAGTGAAGGCCCTCGTCAAAGAGCGGCGCCGTGAAGATTGCATCGCCGCTCGGAGCAATGACCTCCGATCCGCCCCAGAAGCTGATCGTCTCGTCGACACCCACGCGGTTGCAGAAGATCACGAAGGACGTGGTCAGCTGGGCGTACGTCCGCATCAGGTTGCGCCACGAGGCTGCCGTACCAAGGCCAACCTCGTGAAGTGCCGCCAGATCCCGGCCGGGCGAGGAAGATACGTTGATCAGGATCTGGGCACCGTCAAGGGCCAGCGTCTGGGGCACGGCCAGGTGCCAGAAATCCTCACAGACCGCCAGGCCGAGGCGCACGCCCAGCCGCGAGTCGACGGCACGCAGCCGGTCGCCCGCGGCGAAGAAACGCCGCTCGTCAAAGAGGCCGTAAGTGGGCAGGAAGAGCTTGCGGTGGACGAACCGGACTTCCCCGTCCTCCATGAGGGCGGCGCTGATAAAGAGCCGGTGGTCGCTCGATTCCTCCACGAACGAAACCACGGCCGACATCCCGGTAGTCTCGGCCGCCAGGGCCAGCAGGCGCGCGTCGTCCTCACGCATGGCCACTTCCGCCGCCAGGTCCTGCAGCTGATAGCCGGTCAGCCCCAGTTCCGGAAAGACGACGAGGTCCGCTCCGCCCGACCTGGCGGCCGCCAGGATCTCACGGTGCCGGGCGATGTTGTCGGACAGCGCGCCGAGGCTCGGCGCCATCTGGGCCAGGGCGATGCGCAGCGGCTTCATGCCAGCAGTCTAGCCTCGGGCCGAGAGGGACGAAGGCGCGGCGCGACCGCCTGCCGGGTGAACACCTACTTGTCGAGCCCGACGGAGTTCAGGACCTCGACCCTGTTGCCCGCCCCGACGAAACCCTTGACGTACTTCTGGGCGCCGGCGGGTTAGCGCTATAGAGGCCCGTGTAGATGAGGCGGGACCCATACAGTGGGCGGGTCGCTGCTCGACGGCGAGAAGAAGGTGGGCTCGCCGTTGATGGCGAACCGGAAGTCCGCCGACGCGCCGGGGCCGGCGTCGCGGACGGCGTGGCAGAGACGCCCGGGCCGGGCGCTGGTTTCCCTCACGCGCTCGCGACCATCGCGACCGCAGCGAGCAGGCCCACCGCCCGGCGCGTCTGCAGGCTCACGGAGCGACCGCGCGCGTGCAGCGGCCGCCGGGACATCACCGGCAGCGCGCGTGGACGCGGCCGCCGGGTCGAGGGATTCAACGAGATCGACCGACCCTGACTTTAGGGCGGAGGCGCGTGGAGTCGGGTCGGCCATCGGCCGGAAGACGATCTAGTTGCGCCGAACTCACTTGACCGCTGGCGGGTTGGGGCCGATGAACCGGAACGTCTGGCTCAGCCTCCAGCATAGCTCGCGCCGTCCACATGCCGGCAGGCAGGGTCGCGACCGGGAAGTGGCAGGCGACGTGATGACCGGGTGCCAGCTCGATGAGCGGCGGCACCTCGACGCTGCAGCGCTCCTGGGCCTGGAAGCAGCGAGTGCGGAACACGCAGCCGCTGGGCGGGTCGATCGGGCTCGGCAGGTCACCTTCGAGCATGATCCGGGACCGCCCCTTCTGCAACTTAGGGTCCGGGATCGGCACGGCCGATAGCAGCGAGTGGGTGTACGGGTGGAGCGGCGCGGTGTAGATCGTCTCTCGAGGCGCCATCTCCATCAGGTGGCCCAGGTACATGACCGCGACGCGGTGCGAGATCTGGCGGACCACCGCGAGATCATGGGCGACGAACAGATAGGAGAGACCGAACTCCTGCTGCAGGTCGCGCAGGAGGTTGATGATCTGGGCCTGGATCGACACGTCGAGAGCGGAGACCGGCTCGTCGCACACGATCAGCTTGGGCCGCAGCGCGACCGCCCGGGCGATCCCGATCCGCTGGCGCTGCCCGCCGGAGAACTCATTCGGGTACCGGTTGTAATGCTCCGGGTTCAGGCCCACCCGCTCCATGAGCGCCTGGACCGCGGCCCTGACACCGCCGGGTGGTTCGATCCCCTGGATACGGTACGGCGCGCCGATGATCCCCCCGACGGTATGGCGCGGGTTGAGGGCGTTGTACGGATCCTGGAAGATCATCTGCGCCTTGCGGCGCATCGGCATCAGTGCCTTGGGGGAGAGGTGGGTGATCTCCTGGCCGTCGATGACGATCTGGCCGCTGGTGGGGCGGACCAGCATCAGCACCGACCTCGCAACCGTCGTCTTGCCGGACCCACTCTCGCCGACAAGTCCCAACGTCTCCGCGGACCCGACCCAGAAGCTGACGCCGTCAACGGCCTTCACCTGGCCGATGACGCGCCGGATCAGCCCATGGGACCGGACCGGAAAATAGGTCCGGAGATCGCTGACGCGAAGGATCTCGCCCGTCTCGGTCGTCATCACGAGCCCCCGGCCACGACGTTCAGCACACCCTGCGAGATCTGCCGGCGCTCCTCCGCCGGCAGATGGCAGCGCACGAGGTGCCCGGCCCCCGTCGCCAGCAGGTCGGGCCGGACGCTCAAGCAGGCGCCCCCCGCGACCCGGTCCCAGTACGTGCAGCGGGGCTGGAACACGCAGCCGAGCGGCAGGTGAATGGGCGACGGCGGGTTGCCCGGGATCGGCTCGAGCCGCTTGGACAGCTCGCGGTCTACGCGCGGGATCGAGGACAGCAGCCCGAGCGTGTATGGCATCTCCGGCTGGGCGTAGAGCACGCCAGTTGGGGCGACTTCGACGATCCGGCCTCCGTACATCACGGCAACGTCGTCGGCCACGTCGGCCACGATGCCCAGATCGTGGGTGATCATGATCACCGTGATCCCGAACTCGCCCTGGAGGCTCGTGATCAGCTCCAGGATCTGCGCCTGGACCGTGACGTCGAGCGCCGTTGTCGGCTCGTCCGCGATCAGCAGCTCGGGGGCGTTGATGAGGGCCATCGCGATCATCACGCGCTGGCGCATGCCGCCCGAGAGCTGGTGCGGGTAGTCGTCAATCCGCCGTTCGGCCGCGGGGATCCCCACTCGGCGCAGCATCTCAAGCGCCCGGGCGCGTGCGGCCTTGGCCCCGATCGACCGGTGGGCCTTGATCGCCTCCGTGATCTGGTCGCCGACCCGGTAGAACGGGTGGAGGCTGGACATCGGGTCCTGGAAGATCATTGCGACCTTGCCGCCGCGCAGGGCCTGTAGATCGTCGGCGGGCAGCCCGATGAGCTCCTGCCCGTCCAGCCAGATCTCGCCCGTCACCGTGGCGATCTTGCGATCGATGAGGCCCATGATCGCCTGCGCGGTGACACTCTTCCCGGAGCCGGACTCGCCCACGATGGCAAGCGTCCGACCGCGCTCGATCGACAGCGAGACGCCTTCGACGGCCCGCACCAGGCCGTCCTCCGTCGGGAACGCGACCGCGAGGTCCTTGATCTCCAGGAACGGCTGCTCGGCAGGCCTGCCGGGCGTCGTCACGCCAGCCTCACGCGCGGGTCGATCACCGCGTACAACAGGTCGACCGCCAGGTTCGCCACAATGACGATCGTCGACGTGACGAGCGTGATCCCAGTGATCAGGGGCAGGTCGGACTCGAGGACCGAGCTCAGCGCGAGCGCGCCGAGCCCCGGCAGGCTGAAGATGGTCTCAGTGATGATCGCCCCGCCCAGGAGGTAGGCGAGGTCCATCCCGGCGGCCGTCACGAGGGGCGTCAGGCCCGCCCGGAGGGCGTGCTTGACGACGACCGTCCCCTCAGGGAGGCCCTTGGCGCGCGCGGTCCGCACGTAGTCCTCGTTTAACGTCTCGAGCACCTGGTTGCGGGTCAGGCGCATGTAGAACGCCGTGTTCAGGATCGCGAGGACGATCCAGGGGAGGATCATTGTCTGCAGGAACTGGAACGGGTTGTCGAACGGCGAAACGTACGAGGGGAACGGCAGCCAGCTTAGCTTGAGGATGACGAAGAAGATCAGGACGAGGCCGATGAAGAACGACGGCAGCGAGTAGCCGACCAGCGAGATGCCCATGACGAGCCGGTCTGGCCAGCGACCGTGGTTGAGCGCGGCAAAGATGCCCAGCGAGATCCCGGTTGTGATCCACAGGATGAACGCCCCGATTGCGAGCCAGAAGGTCGTCGGGGCGGCCGCCGCGATCAGCGTCAGCACCTGCTCGTGGCGGGTGAACGAGTAACCGAGGCACGGGGCGTTGCATACGATGGGTTGCGGGGAGTCGGCGGAGTACGTGCGCCCGACGACCAGCCCTGACAGGAACTCCTCGTACTGGGTCAGGATCGGCTGGTCGTAGCCCAGGCGATGCCGGTTGGCCTCGATGGTCTGGGGACTGCACGCCTTGCCGCAGGTGAGCCGGGCCGGGTCGCCCGGCAGGATCGTGAACAGAGCGAAGACCGCGGCGGTCAGGACGAACAGGAGCGCGACCATCAGGATCACTCGGCGAATGATGTATGCGGCCACGCAGCTTGCCCTTCCTTGGTCCGGATAGTTGCGCCCCCCGGCGAGAGGCGGTGCCGTTCGCCGGGGGGCGGTGGGTTGAGGTTCTAGCTACGACCAGGCGTAGCGGTTACTGCTTGACGAACATGTCGCCGTACGGGTTGGAGCCGTAGGGCCCCCAGCGGTACAAGCCCCCGTTGGGACCGGTCCCGGTCGCGAGCTTGTTGCCCATCATCCCCTGCGCCAGCGGGAAGAAGGTCGGGATGACCCACACGTTCTTCATGGTCTCGACGTTGAGCGCCTGCCACAAGGACGACTGCTTGGCGCGGTCGGGCTCGACCTGGGCCGCCTTGACCTCGGCGTTGAAGGCGGCGTCGTCGACCTGGGACAGGTCCCAGCCACCCTCCTGCGTGAACAGCGGCGGGATGACGGTCGAGGCGTTCGGCCAGTCGGGGCCCCAGCCACCCATCCCGAACTCACCCGCCTTCGTGGGGTCGAAGACGGTGCTGTAGTAGGTGCCGCTCGGGAGCGGCGCGAGCTTCACAGTGAACCCGGCCAGCTGCAGCGAGGCCTGGATGATCGCTGCCGCCTTGCCGTTGACCGGGGTGTCGGGGTAGTTGTAGGTGAGCGTCGGGGCGGCCACACCCGACTTGGTGATCAGCTGCTTCGCATAGTTCGGGTCACCCGTGTCCGGGATCTTCTGTCCAAGAAGGGTGTCCCACATGCCCGTCGGGGCATAGTCCTGGCCGATGTTCGGCTTGATGCTGCCGTCGGCGTAGTCACCGTAGAAGTCGCCGCCGGCGTTCTTGCGCATCGCGCTGCGGTCCAGGGCGACCGCCATGGCCTGGCGGATCTGGAGGTTCGGAACCTTTACGACGTTGATCCAGAGATACCGATCGTAGATGTCGTAGCTGCTGTTGGCGCGGCCCGCGAACTTCGGGTTGACTGTCGTGGGACTCGCGAACACGGTGGCCAGGTTCTCGGGCTGCATGGCGCCGTACTGCAGCGCGAACTGGTCGTTGCCCGTGCTCTGGATCAGCCGCTGGTCGATGACCGCGGGGAGGATGCCGAAGTCGACCTCCCACTGATCGGGAGAGGGATGGTGGTACGGGTCGCTCGCCTGGCTCCATTTGGGGTTCCGGACGAGGATCATCTTGCCGCCCTTGCCGGTCGTGTAGCTCTGAACCATGTACGGGCCGGAGGCCACTGGCGGCTTCGCGACGCCATAAGACGCGCCGGTGTCGGCGGCCTTGGGAACCGGGGAGAACCCGAGCGTCACGGTGTAGTTGAAGTCCGCGACCGCCAGCTTCAGGTGGAACGCGATCGTCTTCCCGTCCGTGGAGCAGGTTACCGCCTTGTCGTAGGCAGCCGTGTCGTTGGGGATCGCCGTTTTCAGCGTCTGATCGGAGAAGAGGCCCAGGGTGCTGCTGTACGGGCCACCGTACGCAGACGAGGATGACTTCGTGGCCGCGCCGGTCTTGTCCTTGATGTAGCCGTCAACCGACGGGATGTCAAGGTACGCGATCGCGTAGGTGGGACCCTGGTTGATGACGGAGGTCGCGAACGTCCGCGACACGCCGTACTTGATGTCCGCGCACGTGATCGGCGAGCCGTCCTGGAAGGTGACGCCATCGCGGAGCGTAAAGCTCCAGGTCTTGGCGCCGTCCGTGGCGGTGCCGAGGTCAGTCGCCAGGTCCGGCGTCAGCTTCGATGCCGTCGGGTTGTCCGGCGAGTACGTGTACGCCTCGAGCGACCGGTAGATCGTGGCCGAGAAGAACGCGAGGTCCTCTCCGGTGTAGGCGCGCTGCGGGTCGACCTGGTCGAACTGGTCGGCCTGGGTCAGGAGATAGACTGTGCCGCCGGCCTTCGGGGCCGCGGACGCCGTGCTCGGCTGGGTCGAGACCCCCGGGACCTGCGAGGCGGGCGGCGGGGCGCTGGTGGCGGTCGAGCCGCCGCAGGCGCTCAGCGCCAGCGCGGCAACGGCGCCGAGCGCCAACGCTCGCGACCACCCCTTGTCCATTCTGTTCATTCCTAGTTCCTCCAACTCCGCCGGATAACCCGGTTTCACCGAATAGTACACGTAGTACACGCGCGAGCAGGAACCAGAGAGAACCCGTTCCCGACCCACTGGTGTGTCGGCCAACGGATCAATGGCCCCCCTTTGGATCCAGGGCATCCCGGAGCGAGTCGCCGAACAGGTTGAACGACACGACCAGGATGACGAGCACCGTGCCCGGGATGAACAGGTACGTCGGGACCACGTTGAAGTAGGTCACCGAATTGGCGAGCATCGCGCCGAACGTCGTGTCGGGCGGGATCACGCCGACACCCAGGAACGAGAGGGCCGCCTCCAGCCCAATGTAGCTCGGCAGCGTCAGCGTGGCATAGACCAGGATGGGCGCCCACAGGTTGGGCAGGATCTCGGTGAACAGAATCCGCCGCCGGCCGGCCCCCATCGACACCGCGGCTTCCACGAACTCGCGCTCGCGGAGACTCAGGACCTGGCCTCGCACGATGCGGGCGAGATACGGCCAGCCAAAGACGCTCATCACGAGGATCAGGTAGAGCACCCGGGACGCGTTGCCCTCCGGCACCCCCAGATCCGTCAGCCGATCGGTGAGAACACCGGACAGCGCCAGCACGATCATGATAAACGGGAACGCGAGGATCAGGTCCATCAGGCGGCCGAGCAGGTTGTCCGTGATGCCCCCGGCGTAGCCGGCGATGATGCCGATCAGCACCCCGATGGTCACGGTCATCAGCGTCGCGGTCGTCGAGATGACGAGCGAGATCCGCAGGCCGAACAGCAGCTGGGCGAAGATGTCGCGGCCGCTCCCCCACTCGACGCCCAACGGGTGCGCCGGGCTGATCCCACCGAAGGCGCCGACTGGCTTTCCGCCCAGGTTGCTGATCGCGTTGGCGTCGAAGGTGTAGGGCGAGATGCCGAACATGCCGGCGATCACGGGGCCGAAGATCCCGACCAGGTAGAACGCGATCAGGACGATGAGGCATACCATCGCGACCCGGTCCCGCCGGAGACGCGCCCAGATGATCTCACGAAGGCTTCGGCCAATCATAAGGCGCGACTATAGCAGATCAACTCGGGCTCGAACCCGCGACAGGCTCGAACCCGCGGAATGTCGAACCCGCGGAATCACCTTGCTCTCGAAGATGAGCTCGGGCGTCTCGATCTCCTCACGCGCGATCTCAAGCAGCGCATCGGCGAACGCGTCGAGCGTCTCGAGCCGGTCCGTCTCGGTCGGCTCGATCAGCATCGCCTCGTCCGCGAACAGCAGACCGCCATTCGGACGCCAGCCGACCGACTCCCGGCGGTGAATGAGCCGGCCTCACCCGACCCACCAATCGCCAATGTTCCACTCAGCACCGGGCAGCATGGGGCTGCCGGTGAAGTTGTGAACTTTGGAGCTTACGAGCCAGATGTCTTTTCGGAAGTAGAGGGGTAGCTCATACGTGTTCCGGTCCGACCTATAGATGCCCTGGATCGACGCCATGGCTGCGCGAACCTTGGCGAAGTCCACGCTCGTTCTAACCGTGTCGTACGCGGCGTCAAGGGCGGGCAAGCTGATCCGAGACACATTTCCACCGCCGTGCGGTGCCACTTCTGGAACGCGACTCGAGTGGTAGGCGTCATAGCCGCCCAGCGGATCGACGGGCGAAGTGCGCGAGAACTCGGCCACGTCGAAGTTGCCGTGCGGCAGGTTGCAGAGAGTGTCGACCTTGGTCTTGTCCCACAGTCCGAAAACGTCTGTGGCCGGCTTGGTGTTGACGTTGACCTTGATGCCGACCTGCGTGAGCTGAGAGGCTACGAGCTTGAGGGTGTCCAGGCGCACCTGACGATTCGTGGAGCAATAGGTAAGTTCGAGCGTCTTGCCGCCCTTGGTCAGGTAGCCATCGGCGGCCTTGGTCCACCCGGCGTTGGCTAGAAGCGTAGACGCCGTTGCAGGGTCAGCGGTCGTCGGGCCGCGCACGGCCTGGTAGTACCAGGTCAGCGGGGAGACGAAGTCGTTTGTAACCGAGACGCTGCCGGCAAGAGGCACGGCCGCGATGGCCTGACGGTCGGTCGCAAGCTTCACGGCATTGATGATGGTCGTTGCGTCGGCATCGTAGGTGGCCTTGAGTCGCGCGTTATTGAACGCGTGGAACTCGTAGGTCAAGGAGTCGGCGCTTTTCACTTGAGCCTGGTCCACCGACGAAAGCGCCGAGATGTCGGACTCGCTCAGGTGCTGACCTACGTCGAACCCAGCGGCCTTGTAGCCGCCGATCATCGTGCTGACGTCAGCGTAGTACTTCCAGACGACCGACTTGAGCCACGGTGTATGACCGCTGATGGTCTGCCACTGCGGGTTTGGCTTGAGGGTGATCTGGTCGGCAGTCTTGAGGGTCGGAATGTACGGTCCGCTGTAGACGCCGCTGGATAGGCTGCCGAGTGGATACAGCTTGGTGGGCGCGTCCTTGACCGCGACCGAGGAGAGGTAGTGGGCCGGCAATAGCGGGGAGACCAGGCTGAGGTAGCCCTCGTACACCACGCTGAAATGCATCACGCAGTCGGTGCCGACGCCGCCGTCAACGCCGCTGACATCTTGCCAACCGATGGTGCCGGCGACCAGGCCGACGTTGTCCTTATTCATGATCCACTGCCACGTCGCCTTAAGGTCATCACAGTTGATCGGCTGGTCGTCGGACCACTTCATGCCGGGCTTGAGGTTCCAGGTCACGTCCATGCCTGAGCCAACGAGCGTGACGCCGCCGTTGTCCAGAGTCGGGACCTTCGTGGCCAGGTCGGGCACGTACTTGAGGTCCGGGGTAATGCTTAGAAGGCTATCGAACATGCTGGCCGAGACTTCGCTGTCGGTCGGTTGCTTCAGCGCGAAGTACGGATTGACCGTGTCCGGGAGCTCCCACTCGGCGAGAACGACGCTACCGCCCGTGGTGGCAGCCGGCGTGACCTTGTACGTTGATCCGGTCAGCTGGACTGGCGCCAGCGTGGGAGACGGAACTGCCGCCGTGATCGGCGCCCCGCTCGCCAACGACAATGCTGTTGTTTCCGTCGACGACCCACAGGCGCCTGCCACCACTAAAGCCACCGCAAACACCCCACCTAGGCGTCGGCGCATCTATTGGGCCTCCCTTAGCGTCCAACATGAAGCCCAAGCTAGGGCCTTCGGCATGCCACCAGCATCCCGGCAACGGTCCTTGTGGGACGATCACGGGCGAAACTATGCCCAGGCACCGTCAGGGTGTCAAACCTGCCACAGGGGGTACGCCGGCGCGCAGCCGCCCAACTGGGCCGCAGTTCAGTCCGGGCATGGCGTCTGACTGCCGGTCATTGCCCGCCATCGCAGGTTAGGCTGTCGAGCCGCTGTCGTCTCGTCGAGACGTCGTACTGGTGAGTCGTGGGGGGCTGAATGAAGGAGCTCCGGGTCGGTTCGCGCCTCCTCAACAATGCTCTCCAAGACTGCTACAAATGAGTCGAGAGTTTCGATCGATTCGGTTTCGGTGGGCTCGATTAGTAGCGCCTCCTCCACCGTCAGCGGGAAGTAGATCGTGGGCGGGTGGAAGCCGTAGTCGATCAAGCGCTTGGCGACATCGAGGGTCCGGATGCCGGTCTGCGCCTTGAGAGTCGCCGAGGAGGCCACGAACTCGTGCATGCAGAGGCGATCGAACGGCACGTCGAGGACGTCGCGAAGGCGGGCCTTCAGGTAATTGGCGGCCAGCACCGCGTCGTCGCTGACCTCGCACAGCCCGGAGCCGCCGTGAGCGCGAATGTACGCATAGGCCCGGACGAGGACGCCGGCGTTGCCGACGAAAGCTCGCACCCGGCCGATGCTCGTGACACGCTCGCCCTCCGCCTCGAGACGGAAGCGGCCGTCGGGTTCGCGCACGACCCGAGGCGAGGGCAGGAACGGCAGTAGCTTCTCCCCTACTCCGACCGGGCCCGCTCCCGGACCGCCGCCGCCGTGGGGCGTGGAGAACGTCTTGTGGACGTTGATGTGCATCGCGTCAAAGCCAGCCTCGCCCGGCTTGAAGCGGCCCATGATGGCGTTTAGGTTCGCCCCGTCCATGTAGGCCAGGGCGCCTGCCTTATGGACGGCCTCAAGCAGTTCGCCCAGACGCGCTTCGAAGAGACCCAGCGTGGACGGGTTGGTGATCATCACGGCCGCCGTCCTGGGCCCCAGCGCGGCCCGGAACGCCTCCACGTCCACGCCGCCATCTGCAGCGGACGGGATCGAGATGGTCTTAAAGCCCGCCATGGACGCGGTAGCGGGGTTGGTCCCGTGGGCCGAATCCGGGACCAGCACCTCGGTTCTCTGCACGTCACTGCGGCCGCGGTGATAGGCCCTGATCATGAGGATGCCCGTCAGTTCGCCCTGGGCACCGGCCGCCGGCTGGAGCGTGACCGCCTTCATGCCACTGATCTCGGCTAGAGCCTGCTCCAACTCCCACAGCATTTGCAGCGTCCCCTGGGCCAGGTCATCGGGAGCGAACGGATGAAGCGCCGCGAAACCGTGCAGCCGGGCGGCCCACTCGTTGATCTTGGGGTTGTACTTCATGGTGCATGAGCCGAGCGGATAGAACCCCGAGTCGATGGAATAGTTGAGACGGCTCAGGTTTACGAAGTGGCGCGTCAACTCCGGCTCCGAGACCTCGGGCAGGCGCGGCCCTTCGGCACGCAATTGGGACGCGGGGATGCGGGCCAGGGCGTCGGTTGGGGGGTGCGGCACCTTGCCACCGCCGCGGCCGGGACGCGACCGCTCGAAGAGAGTGGGCCCCAGGCGATCGCCTGCGGCCGTCATCGAACGCCCTCCTGAGGTTCGGCGGCCAGGGCGGCCAGGGCCGTAGCGAAGGCAGCGATATCCTCGGCTGTGGTTGTCTCCGTGGCGCAGACGAGGAGCCCATTCACGAGCGACGGGTCGTCCGGGATGGCCCGGGCCAGCGGCAACCCGGCCAGGACGCCATGATCGAGGAGGCGGCGGTGGACCTCGGGGGCACGCGGCACGCGAACCGCGAACTCGTTGAGATACGGCCCCGGATGCAGACGCGGGGCGCCGACAGCGGCGAGGGCCACCTCCAGCTCGGCGGCGCGGGCGGCTCCGAGCGCGGCCACGTCACGCAGGCCGTGCGGCCCAATCGTCGCCAGGTAGATGGTCGCGGCCAGCGCGCAGAGGGCCTGATTGGTGCAGATGTTACTCGTGGCCTTCTCGCGGCGGATGTCCTGCTCGCGAGCCCGCAGCGTCATGACGAAGCCTCGCCGGCCATCCACGTCCGTGGTCATGCCCACTAACCGGCCGGGGATCTGACGGACCAATGCCTCGCGGCAGGCCAGGATGCCCAGGTATGGGCCGCCGTATGAGAGCGGCATTCCGAGCGGCTGACCTTCGCCGGCGGCAATGTCCGCCCCGTACTCGCCAGGCGTGGCGAGAACGGCGAGCGAAACCGGCTCTACGACTGCCACAAATAGCGCACCGGCGGCGTGGGCCAGGCGGCCAATCTCGGCCATCGGCTCGAGCAAACCGAAGAAGCTCGGATTGGCTACGACGACGCCCGCGACCGGGTGATCCGTGTCGGTGAGCATCCGCTGCAGGGCCGCCAGGTCTGTCGTGCCGGCAGCCGGTCCGTCGGCCACCAGCGGGATCTCGTCCGCCACGAGCGACGCCCCACCGAAGTAGGTGCACAGCGTCTGGCGGTAGTGGGGATGCACACCGCGACTTACCAGCACGCGCTCCCGGCGAGTGGCCCGGCAGGCCATAAGAGCGCCCTCGGCCGTGGCCGTCGCTCCGTCGTAGTGCGAAGCCGAGACCACGTCGAGGCCGGTTAGCTCGGCCAGGAGCGACTGGTACTCGTAGATCGTCTGAAGCGTGCCCTGGCTGATCTCCGGCTGATACGGCGTATACGCGGTATAGAACTCGCCTCGCAGCAGCAGCTGATCAACGACCGCCGGCACGAAATGGCTGTATGCCCCGGCACCGAGGAAGCTGACCAGATCGACACGGTTGGCCCCTGCCAGCTTGAGCAGATGGGCACTCAACTCCCATTCGGACTCGGGCGGCGGCAGGCGCAAGCCCGAGGCCCGCAGCGGCTCAGGTATGTCGGCGAAGAGGTCGTCGACGGAACCAACGCCAATCACCTTGAGCATGCGGGCTCGATCTTCGGGCGTGTGCGGGCCGTATGCCATCCTCAACTCCTACCGGGCGCGAACGGCTCGGCATCCGACTCGAGCCGCCGTCCAGCCACGATCAACCCTCGCTGGTCAGCGCCTCATAGGCCGCCAGATCGAGGAGGCCATCAAGCGCAGCCCGGTCGGTGAGCCGGATCCTGAGCATCCAGCCCTGACCGAACGGATCGCTGTTGAGAAGCTCCGGCTTGCTCGTCAACTCGGTATTGGTCTCGACCACGTCGCCGCTCACTGGCGCAAACAGGTCGCTGACCGCCTTGACCGACTCGATCACCCCGACGGCCTCGAATTGGGCCACGGTCCGGCCGACCTCAGGAAGATCGACGAAAACGACGTCACCGAGCTGCTGAGCCGCGAAATCGGTGATACCCACGGTAGCCAGGTCGCCCTCGATGCGGACCCACTCGTGTTCTTTCGTATAGCGCAGATCCTGGGGCACCATGTCCTTGGGTTCCTCCTATGCCCGGGCATCCGTGGTCTGGGCCGGCCTTCGGTAGAAGGGCATCGGCACGACCTCGGCCGGCACTCGCTGATCGCGAATACCGACAGCCACTATGGTACCGGGCGCAGCCTCTGAAGGCGTCACATATGCCATTGCGATGGGCTGTCCGAGCGTCGGCGACTGGGTGCCGCTGGTGACGACACCGATGCGGCGATCGCCGGCGAAGACATCGTAGCCGTGGCGGGCGATACCACGACCCCGAACCACAAGCCCGACGAGGAGCTTGCGGGGACCCTCCGCGCTGGCCTTCTCGAGCGCTGCCCGCCCCACGAAGTCACCCTCCTTAGCGAGCTTCACGACGCGGCCCTGTCCAGCCTCGAAGGGAGTTGTGTCCGGGCCCAACTCGTTGCCGTAGAGCGGCATTCCTGCCTCGAGGCGGAGAGTGTCGCGAGCGCCCAGGCCGACCGGCACCGCCCCCACTGGTTGGCCGGCCTCCAGAAGCGCGTCCCAGACGCGTCCGGCCGCGGCCACGTCGACCATGACCTCGAAGCCGTCCTCACCGGTGTAGCCGGTCCGGGCGATCAGGGCCGGCACTCCTGCCACGTTCCCCTCGGCGATGCCGTAGTAGGGCAGGTCGGCCAGGGCCACCCCCGTCATCGGAGCGAGGATGGCCGCGGCCAGCGGCCCCTGGATGGCGACGAGGGCGGTCGCCAGGGAGCGATCGTCCAGGACAACGTGCCGTCCGGCAAGCCGCTCCGCCAGGGCGTCGCTGACCGCACTCGCATTCGATGCGTTGGCCACGACCATGAACCGCTCCTCGCCCAGGCGGTAGACGATCAAGTCGTCCAGAATGCCGCCGTCCGGGAAGCAAATCATCGAGTATTGGGCCCGGCCAACCTTCAGGCTGGCAGGCTCTGTGGTCAGGGCATAGCCGAGAGCGGCCGCCGCCTCGGACCCCTCTACGAACAGCTCGCCCATGTGCGATAGATCGAAGAGCCCGGCCCTTGACCGCACGGCGCGGTGCTCCTCAATGATGCCGGCGTATTGGAGGGGCATGAGCCAGCCGCCGAATTCCACGATCCGGGCGCCGAGGGCTTGATGCCGATCGGCCAGCGGTGTCGCCAGCGACGCGTCATGTACCTGGGCCATCGGGGCCAACCTCCGCTCGTAGTGGTGTGGGCGCCGGTCGAAAGGACCGTCGCGGCCGTCCGGGTCGCGGCTAGTGGGACGCGCCGGTCAAGCTGCCCTCTTCGGGAAGATGGTTCGCCGCCAACTCCACTAGAGAGCGCTCGGTTTCGAAGGAGAGTAGCGCCGGCGCTTCACCGAACGAGACCCAACGAACCTCCTCGAACTCGCGGTCGTGCTCGCTGAGGTCGCCACCGGTGGGCTCCATCATGAAGTAGTGGACGGTCTTGTAAATCCGCTCGCGACGCTGGACAAATGTGTATTCGATCGAGTCCAACGGCGCCAGAATGCGAACGGTCAGGCCGGTTTCTTCGCACACTTCACGGAGGGCCGTTTCCTCGAGGCTCTCCCCCGGAATCGGAGTTCCCTTGGGGAGCGTCCAGGTCTGATTATCCCGCTCACGCTTGCGGCGACCGACGACAAACTGAGGAATCGAGTCCACGTAGCGGACGACGATACCGCCGGCAGAAGTCGCGGTAGCGGTGGTCAGCCTCGCCACGAGGCCGGCGCCAGACTCGACCGGCGGTCGGCTTGAGGCCGTCCGAGACCGGTCCAGTGGATCTTCACGGAGGCGCGAACAAGGCCACTTTGGGGCGCGCTGCGGCGCGGGGTAACGGGGCGCCAGCCGGTCACTTGGAGGCCGCCGTGGGACGGGCGCAGTATCGTCTGGCGAGTCGGAGCCCGCTGGAACGTGAGGCTGGAGTGGAGGCCCAGGCGGCGCTCCCACTCCCTGGTTGCGGGGCGAATGAGGCGGGCCGAGGACCACGCCACGTGCTTCGCCGCAATGCTTTGCTTCATGCAGCCAATCCTACCTGGTCAGACGTCCTTTGCAAGGACGTCCCTGACGCGGGCCGCCTGGTCCGGTGACAGCGAGCCCCGATCCTGGGCGATTCTAAGCTGGCGCCGGGCTGTTGCCAGGTACAACTCCACAACGTCTGGGGCGTGGGCCTCCAGAGCCGCAATGTGAGCACTCACGGTGCTGACGTCGCCACGGGTAATGGGGCCGGTGAGCGAGGCGGCGATGCCGACGCCCCGAGCATTGGCCAGGGTCTGCTCCATGAGACGCCCGTAGAAGGCGAGCGAGCCACGCTCATCCAAGCCCGCGGTTGCGCCGACAGCCACTATGGCATCGAGCAGAGCCACGAGACCGCCGCTGGCCAGGACGGCTGCCGCGTGATAGGCGGCCTTGGCGCCACGGGGAAGCCGGATGGGGGTGCCGCCGATCGCCTCGGCCAGAGCCGCCAGCAGCTTCGCCAACCGATCGTCACCCTCGATGGCGATCGTCGCCCCGGCGATGCCGGCGACGGACCGCTCCACGTCCGACGTGAACGACACAAGCGGATGGAAGCCACCTATAGCACCGCCCTCAATGACGGCTTCAGCCAGCACCTCGGCCCCAACCGCGCCGCTCGTGTGAACGATGGCCTGGCCGCCGCGCAGCCTAATCTGGCCCGCGACCTGGGCGATGGCGTCGTCCGGCACGGCGACGATGATCAGATCGGCCACGTCGAGGATGGCCGCGGGCTCGACGAAGGCCCGCGCGCCCGGCACCAGGGTGCAGAACCGATCGCGCCGGGTGGCGTCGCGGCTCACGACAGCCACGACCGGCCAGCCCGAACGACTGATGGCCACGCCCAGGGCGGTCCCTACCGCTCCGGCCCCGACTATCCCCACTCGTGGCCAGGCGATCGCCTGAGGCGTGCGGCGCTCGGCATCGGCCTTGCTCGTAACCTCTCTCGTACCGCGGCCCGCATCGTCGCGCTCGGTATTCACGCGACTGACCTCCCTGCCCGCGAACGGCGCTATTCTTCGAGCGGAAACATCTCGGGGCGGAACCCGCCGGCCCGAGTTTAGCGTTCCCGGCGGCAGAGGCGCTCCCCCGCCCGGGCAGTCTCGATCGGCCAGACGGCCGATGACGTATTGCCGCCTGTGCTCCTCGCCGACGCCTAGGCCTAAAGCCAGGCTTGCCTGGCTCGCCGTCGGCCCGATCGAGAAGTATGGAAGGAGCTGTCGTGCCTACCGGCGATCCATTCGGCGTTCGGGCCCCTCTGGGCCCCGGAATGCCGGCCATCTACGGTCTTTCCGCCTTGGCGGCCAGCGGCGTCGTGGCCGGCCTCGATCTGGTCCTCCTCCCGGTGACGATCAAGATCCTGCTCGAGAACGTGCTGCGGCACGCCGGCGGAGGCATCGTTCGCGAGTCCGATGTGGTGGCGCTTGCCGCCTGGAAGCCGGGCATCGCGGCCACCACCGAGGCCGAGATCCCGTTCTTGCCGGCCCGGGTCATCATGCAGGACTTCACGGGCGTCCCGGCCGTCGTGGATCTCGCGGCGATGCGCGACGCCATGGCCGAATTGGGTGGCGACCCGGCTCGCGTGAACCCGCTCGTCCCAGCCGACCTGGTCATCGACCACTCTGTCCAGGTCGATCGTTACGGCACACCGGATTCCCTGGCCTTCAACGTCTCCCGCGAGTTCGAGCGCAACGGTGAGCGCTATCAGCTGCTCCGCTGGGCGCAGACCGCCTTCAACGACCTACGCGTCGTCCCGCCCGGCACCGGCATCGTCCACCAGGTCAACCTCGAGTACCTGGCAAGTGTCATCGCCCACGGAACCGACACGGACGGCACCGCCATCGCCTTCCCCGACACTCTGGTTGGGACCGTCTCCCACACGACTATGATCAACGGCTTGGGCGTCGTCTGCTACGGCGTCGGCGGCAACGAGGCAGAGGCGGTGTTGCTCGGCCAGGCGCTCTACCAGGGCATGCCGAAGGTGGTCGGCGTCCGGCTCTCGGGCGGGCTGCCGGAAGGTGCCACGGCCACGG